>VFQO010011285.1_pt1 | contig 30948 bp, 31 predicted proteins | sample 3512331 | NCBI WGS metagenome assembly VFQO01 (sample SAMN10412371, study PRJNA504923) | tailings metagenome | isolation source: Replicate 3 from Balatoc abandoned mine | place: Philippines: Itogon, Benguet | collected 2017-08-28 | reverse complement strand
CTGAGGTGAGCGGGTTGGATGCCGGAGGGATGGAGTTGAGTTTCAGCATGGCGCGTTCCAATGCTTCGTTGCGGGTGAAGTTGCTTTCGGGAAGTTGGCGTGTAATGAATGCCATAATCGTTTGTTTTTGTGTTAAAAAATTAGTTTTCGGTTTGAATTATCAGTTTTGGAATACTTACAAGCTCCTGTTGCTTTGAGCAAACGGAGGATTGTAAGCTTAGAAGGGTGTGTTTCTTCGAGTAAACGGAGGCTTGTAAACTTAGAAGGGTGTGTTTCTTTGAACAAACAGGGGCTTGTAAGCTTAGAAGGGTGTGTTTCTTTGAACAAACGGAGGCTTGTAAACTTAGAAGGGTGTGTTTTTTTAAACAAACATGGGCTTGTAAACTTAGAAGGGTGTGTTTCTTTGAACAAACAGGGGCTTGTAAGCTTAGAAGGGTGTGTTTCTTTGAGCAAACGAGGGTCTGTAACAGTTGCGGAGGTGGTGTTTTCCGGGTAATCCTCCCCCTTGATCCCTCCCGAAGCAAGTTCGGGACAGGCGCTCCATGAGGGGGGAAGAACAGCCGCGCTGCCTGCATTTTTCCCCCGCTGGCGGGGGTTGGGGGTGGATGTAATTGGCAGTAGCAAAATGTCCTCCCCCTTAATCCCTCCCGAAGCAAGTTCGGGGTGGGTGCTCCAAGAGGGGGAGAGAACAGCCACCTCACCCCTGCCCCTCTAACCTCATCTGCCTTTGGCATCTTCTCCAAGAGAGAAGAAGTAAGGATGATGTTTTTTTGGGAGAGGGGTGAAACAGCCGCGCTGCCATCTCTTGTTTCTTGACTCTTGGTTCTCATATCTATTATCTCATGTGTCATATCTGCTTTCTGTTACTTCAAAATCTTCTTTCTGAATGCTTTTGCCACCGCCTGCACCATGTTATCTGCTTGCAGTTTTTTGATGATTTTTTTGCGGAAAATACCAGTGGGTAGAATGCTATAAACAGGCTTAATAGTCGCAGTCTTTCCAAATTACCTTAGTATTTCTTCCATATTCCCCCCCGTACGCGTACCTAACTAGCTTCATTGTTCTGATTCTGTCTTCCGGAATGGCATATCTTGAGCATGAGTTTGCATCAATATGCATACTGAATGTTGTTTTCCTTCCGTTTTGAAGGGTAACACATACCATAAAATATACTGTGTTATTACAGCTATTTTTGAATTGATATATGTTGCTGGCACTGCCGTAATTAGTCATCGTGCCTTGCCTAAAAGTGATACAACCTTGAGAACCGTCAACACGTTCCCAAATCGTTAGGTTAAAGTCCTTAGCGGGCGTTAGATTGCAATTGTCTTGCGAATAAAGGGTGTTGGAGTTTGCAAATACAAACGATAGTAAAATGACTATGGCAGGCATTCCTAAATGTCTGTAGCAAAACTGTCTAACCTTTTTACCAAGAGTTGAAACCGATGCATCCATAACTTTGATAACTGAATGTGTTGTTTGCCTTTTCATAATATGTGTTTTTAAAATGATGCCTACTCTATGTTGCCCGTTTTCGGCTTTCCCGGGTTTATTTTTATTTTTTGTTTAGCTTTTAGTGATTAAAAGTCAGATCTGAGAACCTATGCTTTGAGCAGCTGACGCCTTACTGTATCATAGCTTATAGCTCACAACTCATAGCCTATACTTCTTATCTTCTTGGTGCTTATATCTATCCTCTCGTGTCCCATGTGTGATTTATGATTTATGATTTATGTTGTTTATCACTTCAAAATCTTCCTTCTGAATGCTTTTGCTACCGCCTGCACCATGTTGTCGGCTTCCAGCTTCTTCAAAATGTTTTTGCGGTGGGTTTCCACGGTGTCTTTACTGATGGTGAAGGCATCGGCAATGTGTTTTGAGGATAGCCCGTTGGCAATTTGCTGAAGGGTTTGCAGTTCACGTTGTGTAAGTAGGCTGTCGGAGCCGGAATTCGCTGAGGTGATGTTAAATGCGTGCATCGTCTTTTTCTTTTTTCCGGCTACATTCTGTTTGTTTTTAGGCATGGCCGTTGTGTTTGCAAAGTTTTGTTTATGACTGCTCAAATTCAATCACTGAAAACAGGTATTTTTTGAATCGGCAGTGAAGCAACACCATAGCGCTTGGCAGAAAAAATTTTTGTTGAGAAGCGCGGGGAATTTGTTGAGAAATGCAGGATTTTTGTTGAGTTGGATTTTGGGAAAGGTGGTTTTGGGGGGTGTTGGAGCCCCTCCAAGTTTTAAAAACACGGAAGGGCTACATCAAAATGAAGTTGTGAGGGAAAGTATTAGTTTGACTATTTTTGAAACATGAACATTGAGATTCCCGATTCGATAGTTGCTGAAAAAAATTCCGATAAGTTTTTCTTAGAGCTTGCTTGTGTGCTTTATGGCAAGGCAAAAGTGTCGCTGCCACGATGCGCACGCATTGCCGGGATGAGCCGCGATGATTTTCAGCATGAGCTTTGGAAGAGAAAAATACCATTGCAATATGATGTTGATGATTTCATGACCGACCTCGATAATTTGAAACACATCAAATGATTGTAGTCAGCGATACCTCGCCTATTATTGGGCTTATCCGCATTCGTCAAATTAATTTACTGCATGAGCTATTCAACGAGGTGGTGATGCCGATGGCTGTTTACGATGAGTTGAAACTTGCACGCTTTGATGCAAATGAGACAAAAACGTTGATGGAGTTCAAGTGGCTTGTTGTGAAAAAGGTAAGCGGAACGACAGATGAGAACAACGAGTTGGATAAAGGCGAATTGGAAGCCATTTTGCTGGCAAAAGAACTGAAAGCTGATATTTTGTTGATAGACGAAACTGCCGGAAGAAGGGCGGCTCAAAGCGAGGGTTTACGCATAGTGGGCGTGATTGGTTTGTTGATAATGGCAAAACAAAAAGGTTTGGTTTTGAAAGTAAAACCACTATTGGACGAACTGATGGCGAAAAGTGATTTTTGGATTTCGGAGCGACTTTATCAAACTGTGCTGACCGAGGCAGATGAACTTTGATAAGCAGTGATTATCAGGATGAATAACAAAAGCCAAAACACGATATATGCTAAAACACATCTACATCAAGTTTCCTATCAACTTTTCCAAAGCTCAAAACTTTGGAAAAGTTATTGCCATAACCGCAACCCTCATCCTGCTCACCCTCTCCGCCACCGCCCAGCCCGGTGCATTAGACCTGAGTTTCAACATCGGCACGGGTGCAGATAGTAACGTTTGGGTTACAAGGGTGCAACCCGATGGTAAAATTTTAGTAGCCGGAGATTTCAATAACTTCAACGGAGAACCTGCCAGCCTTGTAACCAGATTGAACCTTGATGGCTCTGCCGACACCAGTTTTTATCTGCGTGACTTGACCTTGTTGTCCAATCCTTTTACTAATAGAGTATATGATGTTCTTGTTCAACCCGATGAAAAAATTTTAATGGGCGGACTTTTTTCTTACGCCACCCAAAGTGGCGATACCATCAACCACTTAATTCGGCTGTTGCCGAATGGTAATTACGATTCTACTTTTGCCAACAACTTCTTCTTTGGTAACATGAAGTGCTTGGCACTTCAACCCGATGGTAAGATTCTTATAGGTGGCAATCACATTACCATCAACGGCTTGCCCTACGGGCACTTAACCCGCCTACACCCCAACGGTGATTTAGACACCACCTTCAACACCCAAAACGGCTTAAACGGCTCGGTGGAAACCATTGCTATTCAACCCGATGGCAAAATCATGTTTGGCGGCTCATTCACCTCGTTCTTCGGGGTGCAGGGTTACCGCATTGCGCGCGCCAATGCCGATGGCTCGGCAGACAACACCTTCAACCCGGGCATTGGGGGCGCAGGCTCCAATGTGCAAGACATTGAACTGCTGCCCGATGGCAGAATGATGATTGGCGGACAATTTGGTTTCTACAACGGCACCACAGTGGGCTACATGGTGCGCGCCCGCACCAATGGTTCCATTGATTTCACTTTCCGCAACAACCCGGGCGCAAACCTGCCCGTGTATGCCATCAAAATGCTGCCCGATAGCGGCTTTTTTGCGGGTGGAAGTTTCACTGCCTACTATGGCGCTCCGGCTGCCCGCATTGCAAAAATTACTGCCGATGGCTACGTTGACACCCTGTTTAACACCGGTAGCGGAGCCGATGATGATGTGTTGACAATTGCAACACAAAGTGATGACAAAGTGCTTGTTGGCGGGCGCTACAAAACCTTCAACGGCACTTCGCAAAACCGCATCGCCCGCCTCTACAACTGCCTCACCCCGCAGCCAGATAGCATTGCAGGTTTAACTTATGCCGAATGCAAAGGCACCCCACAAACCTATTCGGTGAACCCCGTGGCAGGCGCCACAAAATATGAATGGACCTTGCCCTCCGGCTGGACGGGCAGCAGCGATTCCGCAACCATAACAGTAATATCCAATGGCAGTGGCGGTGCTATCACCGTAAAAGCATTCACCCCGCGCTGTGGTTTCAGCTATGCCACCAACCTATCAGTTACCACCCTCAACAAACCCTCGCCTGCCATTTGCATGGTAACGGTAGATAGCCAAAGTACGCATAACATCATCGTGTGGGAAAAACAACACACCAATCTCATAGACAGCTTCTGCATTTACCGCGAAACATCTGCTAATGTTTACACCAAAATTGCCAGCGTGCCTTTCGACTCCCTCAGCGAATACCACGACTACTCCGCCAACCCAAACGTAACCTCCTATCGCTATAAACTTTCCTCCATTGACACCTGCGGGGTGGAATCGCAACTCAGCCCTTTCCACCGCACCATCCACCTCCAAAACCTTGCCAACGGCAACTTCCAGTGGACGTTCTACCAAATTGAAGGGCAAACCAATCCGGTTATCTCGTTTAACTTTTACCGCGATATTGTTCCCAACGGCAACTTCTTTCCCATTGGCAACATCCCCGGAACCAACGCCACCTACACCGACATCACCTTTAGTTCATTCCCCGATGCCAACTATGTGGTGGATGCCGATTGGAACATCGCCTGCACCCCCTCGCGCGGACCCATCAACACCACCCGCTCCAACATCCGAAAAGATAAAGCCGGAATCGAACTGCTGGGCATAAACGAACTGAACGATGCATCGGTGGAAGTGTTCCCTAACCCTGCCGCCAGCTACCTGTTTATCAGCGCGGCATCAGGTTTATCATCGGTAAAGTTCATCAATGCACTTGGGCAAAATGTGCTGAACGAAAACATTTCGGGGAATAATTATGTGGTGAACACCGCTGCCCTGCCAAACGGAATGTATGTGGTGGTGGTGCAAACAACCGGGGGTGAAAAGAAAGTGCGGGTGATAAAAAGATAAATAATCCACCCCCAACCCCCGCCAGCGGGGGAAAAATACCGGATGAGTTGCAATTTGTTTAAGATGAAGAGAATTTAGCCGGCTGTTCTCTCCCCCGCTGTTGTAGCTTGCGGAAATCCCGCGAAAGGCGGGAGCGGGGGACTAAGGGGGTGGACATCATCGGCTGTTCTCTCCCCCGCTGGCGTAAAATAAAATACAAGATAAATCTGTCATCGGCTGTTCTCTCCCCCGCTGGCGGGGGACTAAGGGGGTGGATTTTTAGGGAGACAAAAGCTTATAGATGAAGAATTAAAAACCAAAACAACTACTTTCACTTAATGACAACACATTCCAACCATTTCTATAACAAGCAACTCCAGCCCTTTGCTAATCAGCTTAGAAAATGCATGACCATTGCAGAAGCAAGTTTATGGAAACATGCCTTACGTGCGCGACAAATGAAGGGCTATCAATTTCGCAGGCAACGACCGGTGCTAAACTATATCGCGGATTTTATGTGTAAAGAACTTAACTTGGTAATTGAGGTTGATGGGCTTTCACATTATTGGAAGGAAGTAGCCGAAAATGATAAGAAGCGAGACGCAGCATTGCAAGAAGCCGGATTCACTGTGTTAAGATTCAGAGATGAGGATGTGTTGAAAGGAATGGTATTTGTGATTGGAATCATTGAAGATACCATTGAAGAGTTAGAGAAAAAGTATTCATCCACCCCCAACCCCCGCCAGCGGGGGAGAAATACAAAAAGCAACTCGTGAAGGAGGCTGTTATCTCCCCCTCACGGAGTGCCTGTCCCGAACTTGCTTCGGGAGGGATTATGGGGGAGGAGGTAGTGGCTGTTTCCCCCGCTGTTGTAGCTTGCGGAAATCCCGCGAAAGGCGGGAGCGGGGGACTAAGGGGGGTGGAAAAACAAACAAAACCAATAATTGTGCTCAAACACACACTCATCTTACTGCTCGCTTTCACCACCACCCTCTGCCACGCACAGCATTACCATTTGCGCAACTTCACCCCTCAAAACGGCTTAGGCAGTTCTTCGGTAAACCACATTTTTCAGGATGCAAAAGGCTTCGTTTGGTTTGCCAACCAAATGGGCGGCATCACCCGCTTTGACGGCAGCAACCTCATCACCCTCACCACTGCCGATGGCTTGATAAACAACGATGCCACCTACATTGCAAACGACCGCAAAGGCAACCTTTGGATAGGCACCGCAGCAGGTGTTTCGGTGTTTAACGGCAGTGCATTCCGCAACCCCGCCATCACCGATAAAACCGTTTACTGCATCCACGCCAGCCGCCAAAACACCTTATGGTTTGCAACACTTGGCGATGGCGTGATTGCCCTTGATGAAAGCGGAAAGAAAACCGCCTTCACCACCGCCAACGGGCTGGCACACAATTCCGTTTTCACCATCACCGAAACTGCCGATGGTGCCCTGTGGTTCGGGCATCGCAAAGGCATTGCAGTGTTGCGCAAAGGCATCATCACCGACTTTTCCAATCGCTTCCCCGAGCCTGATGGCAACATCTTCTTCTGCTCCTTTGCCGACCAAAATGGCGAAGTGTGGTTTGGCAGCGAAAGCGGAAAAGTGGTGATTGCTAAACCCGGGGATGTGTTCGTTGATTTCAAACTGCCTGCTCCCTTCAACAAAAGTTTCATCAGCGGAATCACCCGCGACCAATCGGGCAACCTGTGGTTTGCCACAGCAAACGGCTTGCTGAAATTTGACGGCACCAACTTTAAAATCTTCAATCAGCAAAACGGGCTTTCCACCGATGCCGTGCAGGCGGTCATGTGCGATTACGAAAACAACATTTGGGTGGGCACGCTCACCGGTGGTGCAAACCTCCTCAGCAGCGAAGCGTTTGTGCGCTTCGGCAGCAAAGAAGGGTTAACCAACAAAACTGTTATTCAGGTGAATGCCGATGGCAAAACAGGAAGGCAATTCATTGCCACTGCCGAGGGTTTGTTCATTTTCAGCAGCAACAAAATTGCTCGTGCATCATTGCCGCAGGAACTTCAAGCCGCCTACATCTCGGCAGTTTCGGTGGATGCAAATGGGCAACTGTGGCTCTGTGTGGGCGATGAAGTGCTGATGCTTGGCGAGCAGCAGCAACACTTCAACATTAAAAAGCGATGGAACACAGCAGGCGAAACCGAAATCATTTCTCCCCAACATATTCTGCATGATAACTTGGGAAACACCTGGGTGGCAACCTTCGGCTCGGGGCTGTTGAAATTCAGCGGTGGTCAGGCGCAGGCTTTCCTTTCCAAAAACAGTTCACTGCCCGATGATTTGCTCGTCATTCACCTCGATGCACAAGGCGCGCTATGGATAAGCACAGCCGATGCCCGCTTGTTTCGCCTTGCGCAAAACACCTTTAGTGAAGTTGGTTTGAAAGAGCTTAGCAATGCTCAAACCTGGAGCATGGCAACATCAGCCAATGTAAGTCTGTTTCTGGGCACTGCAAATGCAGGTGTTGCTGTGGTGCAAAATGGTAAGGTTCATTTCATCAATGCTGCATCAGGATTAAATTCAAACTACATCACTTCCTTATTGTGGGAGGAAAAAACAAAAACCCTTTGGGCAGGCAGTGAAAAAGGCTTGAACAAAATTGAGTTGAATGAAAAACATGAACCGAAAAACATCATTGCCTACACCGAGCGCGAAGGCTTCAATGCAGCTTCTGTAAACAGCATTTCTAAAGATAATTCGGGGAGTCTTTTGCTCGCCACTGTTGACGGACTTTGGGTGCTGAATCCCTTGTTGGATAAAACCAAAAATTATCCTGCTAAACTGCATCTTTCGTCCATTCGTTTGTTTTACGAAGCTGTGGATTGGCAGCGGTTTTCAAAAGCCATTGACACCTCCACCCAACTTCCCCAAAGCCTCTCCCTGCCGCATCGTCAGAACCACCTCACATTCGATATGCAAGCGCTCACCACTGCCAATGCACGTTACACTTTCATCCTCGAAGGGCAAGATGAAAAATGGTCAACATCCGCTTTCAACAAAGCCATTACCTACACCAACCTTGCGCCCGGCAGCTATATTTTCAAAGCAAAAGCCATCACTGGCATTAACACTTTCAGCGAAAATGAAATCAGTTTTGCATTCACCATACTGCCGCCCTGGTGGAGCACATGGTGGTTCCGATTGCTTGTTGCTGCAACTGTTTTTGGCGCACTCATTTTTTACATCAAATGGCGCGAACATTCGCTCAGGCAAAGCAACATCAGGTTAGAAAAAACAGTGCAGGAACGGACGCATGAATTGGAGCTGACCCTTGCGCAAAAAGAAGTGTTGCTGAAACAGAAAATGATGCTGATGAAAGAAGTGCATCACAGGGTGAAGAATAACCTGCAATCCATTTCGAGCCTGCTCACACTTCAAGGTGCTTCTCTAAAAGACGAAGCTGCAAAAGTTGCTATCACCGAAACCCAAAACCGGGTGCGCTCCATTGCTTTGCTCCATCAGCGTTTATATAAAACCGATGACATTGAAACCGTTGATTTTAAAGCATTCACCGAAGACCTTGTAAAACAACTCGGCAATGTTTTTAACTCCGGGCAAAACAAGGTGAACATCAAGCTGAACATCCCTGAAATTTCATTACTCACCGACATCGCCATTCCTTTAGGGTTGATGTTGAATGAATTGCTGACCAACAGTTTTAAGTATGCGTTTGAAGATGTTGAACAACCTGAAATTTCAATTGAGTTGATAAAGAAAGAACCCAACAACATTGTTATTCATTATGCCGATAACGGCAAGGGAATTCAAAAACCCAATCCGCTTGAAAGCCCTGAAACACTTGGGTTGAGGCTTGTCAATTTATTGGCTCTGCAAATCAATGCTAAGGTAACTTATACCTCTAAACCAAGCAGTGAGTTTTTGATTGAATTTTCATCAAAAAGGTAAAGCATTTGTTTCTTTCCTAAACTTCATGCACTCCATCCTCCAATTTACAGCTATGAACTACACCCTGCAAGCCTGTAGCTTTTTGATACTGCTGTAACACTTTTTGCTCAAAATCATACACATCATTTTTACGAACCAAGGCAATGGCGCAACCTCCAAAACCGGCACCGGTCATTCGTGCACCAATGCAAGATGGATGTTCCCATGCAGCGTGCACAATAGTGTCTAATTCAAATCCGCTTACTTCATAATCGAGTTTCAGCGAACGGTGCGATTCGTTCAAAAGTTGGGCAAACAATGAAACATCTTTTTTGCTCAATGCTTCAACAGCCTTCAGAACTCGCTGCTGCTCGGTAACCACATGCAGGGCACGTTTGCGCAAGGTTTCATCATGAATACATGCTAACTGCTCAACATTTGCATCACATAAAAAGCTGATTGGGCTTGAAAGTTTCACGTTGATGATATTCAATGCTTCCTCGCATTCTTGCTTTCGCTCATTGTATTTAGAGTGAATGAGGCTGCGCGGTTTGCAAGTGTTCATCACCATTAGTGCAAAATCACCAAAATCAGCAGGGATATGTTTATGCTCCAAAGTGCCACAGTTAAGCAGCAGTGCCATATCAGCTTTGCAGTTGGCAACTGCAAACTGGTCCATAATGCCACACTGAACGCCAATGAATTTGTTCTCTACTTCGCGACACCAAACTGCAATTTCCGGTTTTGAAATTTCAACATCCGCTTCTTTCAGCAGTAAAAACATGGTCAAAACCTCAATGGCTGCCGATGACGAAAGCCCGCTACCCTCGGGCAAATTGCTCTCATATTTTATGGACAGCGCAGGTAACTGAAAGCCACGCTTCTGCAAAAAATCAATCACACCCAACGGATAATTCAACCAACCGTTTTTCGGTTGGAAAGTGTGCTGTTTATTTAGTGGCACGGCAAGCGCTTCTTGTTGTGTGGATGAGGAAAGATGAATGCATCCATCGGTATCATGTTCAACTATTGCAGTAATTCCCAACGACAGTGCAGCGGGCAAAACCATTCCGCCATTGTAATCAATATGCTCGCCAATTAGGTTGATGCGTCCGGGCGCAAAGTACTTCCTCATAGGAACAAACTACTGATATGCAGCAATCTCATTTAACTGAATTTTGCCCTCATAAATTGCCTTACCAACAATGGCGCCATGCAAACCTGCGTGCTCTAACTGCTTCAAGTCTTGCACAGAACTCACACCTCCGCTTGCTATCAATTTCAAATCGGGGAAGTGCTCAAGAATGGATTGATAGAGCGACAGGGCGCTGCCTTCCAAAGTTCCATCTTTGCTGATGTCGGTGCAAATAACATATTGAACGCCATGCGAAACATATGCTTGCAAGAAATCGAACAAATCAATATCGCTGTGTTCTAACCAACCGCTTACAGCTATTTTTCCGTTAAGCACATCTGCCCCCAGAATAATTTTTTCAGCGCCATACTTTTTTAGCCAACTCAAAAACAACGGCTTATTTTTTACGGCAATGCTACCCACCGTTACCTGTGCAGCGCCACATTCAAAGGCTGTTTCAATATCGGCATCAGCTTTGATGCCACCACCAAAATCCACCTTCAAATTTTGAACGCTGCAAATGTTTCTTAGCGCTTCGGAATTGATGATATGACTTGCTTTTGCGCCATCTAAATCTACAACATGAAGATTCAAAATTCCATTGTCAGCTAACTGCCGGGCAAAAACTTCAGGCTCTTCGTAATACACCTTTGTGGTGTCGTAATCGCCCTTAGTCAGGCGCACACACTTTCCTCCAAGAATGTCAATTGCGGGTATAATTTTCATTTCTACTAACGGAACAAACATAGAAGAATAATAGTTTTACAATCATCAATAAATACATTGAGCAACAGTATTTTCCACTTTAAGCAATTTGATGTGCATCAGGAGATGTGCGCAATGAAAGTGAGCACCGATGCCATTCTGTTTGGCTCGTGGGCAAAATGCCACAATGCTAGAAATGTACTTGACATTGGAACGGGAACAGGCATACTTGCTTTAATGATGGCGCAGAAAAATCCCGATGCAGCCATTGACGCAATCGAGATTGATGCAGACAGCCTTCTTCAGGCAAAAGAGAATTTCGCACGCAGCAAATGGAACAAAAGCATAACAGCCATCCACACATCACTTCAACGCTTTACCAACGATAAAAAATATGATGTTATCATCTCCAATCCTCCTTATTTCATCAATCAACTTAAGGCGCCAGATACTCGGAAATCAACCGCTAAACACACAAATGAATTGAGTTATCAGGAACTGGTTTCAGGCATTAACAGGCTGTTGCATGATGAGGGTTGCACCTTGCTGATGTTGCCTTACAAAAACTTTGATTTGATTGAAAATGAATTAATGAAATACAATCTTTTCATCAATGAAACTTTGACAGTTTTTTCGGTGGAAGGCAAAACCAATCCTTACTTAGTGCTGTCAAAAGCAACACGGAAACATGCTGCTGCGATAAATAAAACCATTAACATCAGAAACAGCGATATGAGTTACAGCAAGGATTTTAGAGAACTCACTAAGGAGTTTTACCTGAGCCTTAAATAACTCCTAAACTACGAAAGGAATAAAAGCCTTCCTGTTTTTGGGGTAATCGGAAAATGTTTTCAAATACCACTGATGATGATGAATGGCGCGAGGGGCAAGGTTTGCGAAAGTCCAAACAGCAAATGACAATGCAGCAGGGCTGAGTGTCATTAAAGCGAAACCAATCCATTCAACAATTTCACCAAAATGATTCGGGCAACTGATGTAGTTAAACAAAAATCCCTTGGGAATTTTGTAGCCCGTTTCGCCCGGCTTGCGCAGGTTTAGCAAAATGTTATCGCTGATATTATTGATTAAAAAACCTATAACAAAAAGCCCCAAGCCAATGATAAAAGGAATTGAAGTGAAATGTTCGGAAGAAAAATTACCGCCCACATAGCCAAAGTAGTAGCCATTTAAACCGCCATTAACTACATTGAAAAAACTTGCAGAAAGCGCAATAAGAAAAGGCATTTTTTTACCATCAGTTTTTGTGCGCAGTGGGAAAATCACACTTCGGTTGAAGTAGTGAACAATCCACAAAAGCCAGAAAAAAAATGATGCTGAACTTAAATCAATTGTGCCGCTAAAAAACATGATGCTAAACACAACAGGACTTACCAACTCCATGAACACCCAGCCAACTTTATTCGGAATCATCCATCCCCATTTTTCGCTGCTGTGCCTGCCATAAGGCGCAACTTGCCTCAGCAAAAACGGAAATGAAATCACCGCTACTGCAATCCATACAAACGTAAAAACTTGAAACATGTCCATAAGCTATTGTGCAATAAACCAGGGGTTAAGTAAATTTTCCTTGTTGTAAACCAATGGAACTTTTTCAGGAAATTGCACAACATCTTTCCCTGCGGCTTTCACCACGGCATGAGCAGCCGCAGTATCCCATTCCATAGTGGGCGCAAAGCGCGGATAAACATCTGCACTCCCTTCTGCAATCATGCACAGTTTAAGCGAACTACCTTTTGAAATGAATTCAATCTCCTTTCCCTGCTGTTTTAGCGAACTCACAAAATCTTCGGTTTCAGCCGAAAGGTGCGAGCGGCTTGCCACCACCCTTATAGTGTTGGATGAGGCAGTATTGCCAGCCAAAAGTTGAATCATCTGCCCGCCATCAATCCGCCAAGCGCCTTCGCCAACCACAGCAAGATAGCCCACACCTGTTGCCGGCACATACACTATTCCTGCAACCGGATTGCCTTGTTCAATCAGCGCGATGTTTACAGTAAACTCTCCATTGCGTTTAATAAATTCCTTAGTGCCGTCTAACGGGTCAATCATCCAAAAATGATTCCAGTTTTTCCGCACTGAATAATCTACCATTTTCGACTCTTCGGAAAGCTGCGGAATGCCTGGCGTTAACTCCTGCAAGCCTTTTTGGATAACTGTGTTGGAGCGCTTATCGGCTTCGGTTAGCGGGCTTTTGTCTTCCTTTTTTTCAACCGCAAACGGACTTTCATAAACTTCTAAAATTGCTTGCCCTGCCTCAACTGCAATGCGGTAAACCTCTGCAAGGTTGATGTTGTTGTAAAGAATCGGTTTCAAAAAGTTGTTTTCCGCAATAATAGCCTTTAATAGCTATTCGTGCTTGTGATTGCCATAAGTGGTTTCGGCAACAAGCGCTTCATTGGGCTTGAAATTTATTTGTTCAAACTCGCCATCGGGGAATGTTTTGAACCCCTTATGACAACCACCACATGCAGCAGCAGCGCCCACCGGATGATTGGGAGGCAAAGAATTACTTCCCCCACCGCTGTTGTTTGGCTTGCTCGTGTTGGAACCACCGGAGGTGTTACCACCACCTGAATTTTGGCTTTGCCCACCACCTCCATTAGTAAGTGTTACATTGTTGCTCTGCTGCGGAGTAACGTCCTCCTCCTTTGAACAACCTTCCAAAATAGCCATCAAACAAACCACACAGAAAGCACTGTAAACCATTTTCATTTGGAAAAATTTTAGGTGAGCAACTCAGTCCATCCAATCGCTTTCTTCAAAAATATAACAATCCAAACCCATTTTCCTAATGCCACCGAAAATTTGACAATTCAATGTCATATCGCAATCCACGTTTTATGAAAGAAAAAACTTTTTTACGCGCATGGTGAACCAAACGTTTTTTCATAACGTATAAATGTCAGCCCTCAGTATTGCTAATGAAAAAACATCTCAAATGAAACAGGTACTCTCCACAGCTATCCATGCCTATAACAACGAGCCACACGCAGTGAGTGCAGAATTTGAGCCAACAACACAAATTGTGGCTGAATACTGGGAGTCAAAGCGCAGCAGTTCAATTCACACAGGCAGCATTGTTTCCAGAATACGTGCAGGATTTGAAATGCTGTTCAACTTGGGTATTGACACCGACATGCCATTCCGCGAGGCAAAACTTGTTCGGTTCACCAATATGCTTTGTGTTTTTATTGTGCTGGGCATAGTGTTTTACATTCCTTTTTCGCTGGCTACCGGAAGCTACATGCTGGCAGCAATTGAAACTGTGGATGCTGCTTTTGTTGCATCCGCTTTGTATTTCAGCAGTCGTAAAATGTTTTCGGCAGCAAAGTTCATGCTGATTGGCGTGGTGAATGTTTTCATCTACATCAATGCATGCTACATTGGTCATGCAGCTGATGTGCAACATTTTTATGTGCTCATCAACATTGTACCCTTTTTGGTTTTCAGGTTGAATCAATATAAACACATTGCTGCGGCAATAACAATTACCATTGGTTGGTTCATTGTTTATCAGCTTACTTATCATCATTGGGAGGATTACAACTTGCCGATTGAAGTGCAAAATGGAACGAGGCAAATTGGCACATGGCTCGATTTTGTGTTGTTTGCCTTGGGCATTTACATGCTGGCAAAAAACAATTATGAAATTGAAGAAGAACTTGCTGGAAGCAACCGGATATTGACCTCACAAGCAGTTGAACTAAAACGAAGCAATGAAGATTTAGAGCAATTTGCATACATCATCTCGCACGATTTGCGCGTTCCATTACGTAACATCACTAACTTTCTAACACTTTTAGAAAGAAGACATGCGCCAGCTTTAAACAATGAAGCAAAAGAGTTTATCAACTATTCAGTGGAAGGTGCGAAGCGGTTGGAACGCCTGATAGAAGACCTGCTTTCTTACAGCAAAGTAGGCAGAAACCTTCCTCCTGCACAATCGGTTGATAGCGGTGAATTGCTTAAAACCATTCAGTTTGAAATGCGCGATAAAGCGCTTCGTGCCAACCACAAAATTACCATCAGCGATAAAATGCCAATTTTGGAAAATGTGCACAGCACCATGATTTATCATGTTTTCCAAAACTTAATCACCAATGGTTTGAAGTTCAACAAAAATGAAAAACCCGAAGTGGCAGTGAATGTGAAAACCGACAACAAGCAGCACACCTTTGAGGTTCGCGACAACGGAATCGGCATTCCCATGGAATACAAAAACAAACTGTTTCAAATGTTTAAGCGCCTGCACACCGAGCAAGAGTTTCAGGGAACAGGAATGGGTTTGGCTATTTGCAAACGCATAGTAAATTTTTATGGCGGTGAAGTTTGGTTTGAAAGCGAAACAGGCAAAGGCACAAGTTTCTTTTTCACCATTCCCAAAACTATTGCCTGATAAGCACTTTGCGGATCAATGCACTGCCGCTGCTGTCCATTTCGCGCAGCCTGAAAAGCGTTTCAAATTGCTTTTGCAATGCTTGTTCAACTTTCGACTTAACAACTGATTGAGCTTCCGCATCATCAAATTTCTTTTGAAAGCTTTTGGTGGAAATTCTTTTACCAAAACTGAAATACAACTTAACCGGTTTGGGAATAATGGTGGGTCCAATTCCCTTTACCATTGGCGGAAGCAAGTCGCCATCTTTAAACAACATAGCTGACAAACCGGTAAACTTCAAAAACTTGCCAAAACCTGTTTCCTGCAAAATGTCATTTGCATCCTTAGTAATTTCATAAGCCTCTTCAGCACCCACTGCCGCCACCGGAATAATATCGTAGCCATGCTGCATTGCCATGCGCACAAAGCCGCTCCTATCGCTCCATTTCAGCACGTAAGCCTCCCCTTTTTTCTTGCATATCTCGCGTGTGCCACCCGGAAACACAAGTAGGCTTTCCTTTCGCTGCATAACGGCTGAACAATTCTCGCGGCTTGCGCGAACAACGCCCAGTCGTTTGGTAATCAAATCGCGCCACAATGGAATTTTAAAGTGATTGTTATCGGCAAGCGAGCGTAGAATAATTCCTTTTTTCAAGTATAATTCGATGCCAAACGGATACCCATCCAACACACCAAGAATGGTGTGATTACTCACAAACATTGCAGGCTTTGAAACATCCAGTTTATCTAACCCGTAAAACTCGGGAGCGAACCACAGTTTGAACGGACGAATAAAGTTGCGGGCAAATGATTTTGAAGGAGGCCTGAAATCGAATTTGCTTAGTGAAGGTGTTTTTCTCGGAGCGCTCATGAATTGCAAAATGATGTTGTAAAACTACTATTGAACAAACTTAGTGTTAATAAATGATGTCGGATTTTTTAGTTAAAAGTTTGGAGTTATGAAACGGTCAGTTAGTTTCGGTTACAAGACAGAAAGAACGAGCAGAATGGCGAACACCATATACCTGATTCCGGGGGTTGGGGCAGACTTCCGAATTTTCAAAAATCTTCAGTTCCCCGATAACTGTGAAGTGATTCACCTGAAATGGGTGGAGCATAAGCCAAATGAATCGCTTCAAAGCTATGTGAAACGTTTATTGCCACAAATAAAAAAGGATACCGTTCCTGTGTTTGTTGGCATGAGTTTTGGCGGCATTGTTGCCGTGGAGCTTTCCAAAATCATCAAGCCGGTAAAAACCATTTTAATTTCCAGCATACGCTCAAAATCAGAACGTCCGCTTAAATTCTCATTGTTAAGGCGCTTGCCACTGCACCGTTTTATTCCGGGAACGGTTGTTGCCAAAGTAAACTTTTGGTGGGGTTGGGCTTTAGGCGACTTAACCCATAGGGATAAAAAAATGATTTCGGAAATGATTAAGGAAATCAACATTCCGTTTAATGAATGGGCAGCACACCAAGCCATCACATGGCAAAACGATGAAGCCCCTGAAAATCTTGTTCAGATTCATGGAACGAAAGACACCATCTTTCCCCACATCTATGTTGGCGAAGATGCGCACATCATCAAAGGTGGAACACATTGGATGGTGGTGAACAGAGCAAAGGAAATCAGCGCTATCATCAGAAAAGAGTTAAGCCAGCACCAAGTGATTAAACGCGTTGAAAGGCTGAAACAGGCTGCTTAATCTCTAATTTTTTACCGCCACACTTGCACATTCAAAAACTTCGCTATTATTGCGTTGTAATCAACATCTCTACGGGAAAGAACCAGCCCGCTTTCAGCTAACATTTATTGAAACATAAGTCTGCAAGAGGAGCCTTCCCGAATAATTTTTTTTGATGCGATTTTTTCAAACAAAATGATATCCAATTTATGTATGACATTCTGCAATTGAATGACATGATTTTGCCCGAACTGCGTGAAGTGGCAGAAAACCTGAAAATCAAAAATTCAGACAAACTCGAAAAGCAAGACCTCATTCTGAAAATCCTTGACATGCAGGCACTCAGCCCCGATTTGCAGGCTGCGGTTACTGTGGATAAACCTGAAGCTGAGAAGGTAAAACGCCCCCGCGCTAAAAAGGTCGTAAAGAGCAAAGAGGAATCATCTGCTGAACCTATGAGCGAACCACAAACACAGGAAGCGCCAACAAAAACCGAGCCTAAAACAGAAGCTGAAAAAACCGAAGAAGTTCAGCCAGCAGAAACCACAGCAGAATCGAAACCTGCAACTGCACCAACTGAAGGCGAAGTGCAGCAAGGCGAAAACGAAACTCAGGAAAACAATTCGGGCGATAACAATCAGCAGCAACGCAGAGAAAAACAGCAACAGCAGCAGCAACAGCAACGCCAGCAGCAGCAACAGCGCCAGGAAGTTCGCCCGCTGTTCAGTGTGGAAACTGATGCAGTGATTGAAGGCGAAGGCGTTTTGGAAATGATGCCCGATGGCTACGCTTTTCTGCGCAGCAGCGACTATCAATATCTTAGTTCTCCCGATGACATATATGTGTCGCCATCGCAGGTGAAACTTTTCGGGTTGCGCACCGGTGACACTGTTCGCGGATACGTGCGCCCTCCAAAAGAAGGTGAAAAATATTTTGCGCTTCTGAAAGTGGAAACACTCAATGGCAAGTCGCCCGAAGAAGTGCGCGACCGTGTTCAGTTTGATTATCTGACTCCGCTTTTCCCCCAAGAGCGTTTCCACCTTTCCGACAAAAACCCAAGCAACATGACCCTGCGCATGATTGACTTGTTTTCGCCTATTGGAAAAGGGCAGCGCGGCATGGTGGTGGCTCAACCCAAAACAGGTAAAACTACCATACTAAAAGAAATTGCCAACGGCATTGCAGCTAACCATCCCGAAGCATATTTGATTGTACTGCTCATTGACGAACGCCCCGAGGAAGTTACCGATATGGAGCGCAGTGTTCGTGCCGAAGTTATTGCCTCAACTTTCGATGAACCGGCAGATAAACACGTAAAGATTGCCAACATTGTGCTGCAAAAAGCAAAGCGATTAGTAGAATGCGGACATGATGTGGTGATTGTTTTAGACTCCATCACTCGCCTTGCCCGCGCTTACAACACAGTTGCTCCGGCATCGGGAAAAGTGCTGAGCGGTGGTGTGGAAGCTAACGCGCTGCAAAAACCTAAGCAGTTTTTTGGCGCTGCGCGCAAAATTGAAAATGGCGGCTCACTCACCATCATTGCTACAGCATTGATTGACACCGGCTCGCGCATGGACGAAGTTATCTTTGAGGAATTTAAAGGAACGGGCAACATGGAATTGCAGTTGGATAGAAGGCTTGCCAACAAGCGCATCTACCCCGCCATTGATGTGGTTTCATCTTCTACCAGAAGAGATGACCTTTTGCTCGACCGCGACACCATGCAGCGCATGTGGATTCTGCGCAAGCATCTTGGCGACATGAATGCCGAGGAATCAATGTCATTCCTTTTGCAACAAATGAAAGGCACTAAGAGCAACGAGGAATTCCTGATTGGAATGAACGGCTAAGCATTTGCGCTTAAAAAAGTTAATCCGCGATTTTTAATCCTGTGGCTTAACTTCCTTATACCTTCATTGTCTATCTTCGCAAAATCATTTTTGCATTATGAACAAGTTCATTGCCTTGCTTTGTGCAGGCTTATTTGCATCTGCGTTTTTCACTGCACACAAGCCGATGCCTGAAAGTAAAATTAACTGGATGACATGGGAGCAGGCACAGGAGGCACAAAAGAAAAAGCCAAAGAAAATTTTTGTGGATGTTTACACCGATTGGTGCGGATGGTGTAAAAAAATGGATGCCACCACTTTCTCACATCCCGAAATCATTCGCTATTTGAACGAAAACTATTATGCCATAAAGTTTGATGCCGAGCAAAAAGCGCCAATACTTTTCAAGGACAAAGAATATAAGTTTGTTTCGCAGGGAATGCGCGGCTACCACGAACTTGCAGCAGAATTGATGGGTGGTAAAATGAGTTACCCAACAACACTTTATCTGGATGAACAACTGAATTTGCTTTCACCGGTGCCGGGCTATTTAGATCCGCCAACCTGCGAAATGATTCTCACATTTTTCGGCTCAAACACTTTCCGAAATGTGAAATGGGAGGACTACCAAAAAACATTCAAAGGTAAAATCTGAGCTGGAGGATTTTTAGATAAAACAAGTTGGAGGAACTTGCAACCATCATCATCTTTTTTGCTTTCGGTTTAGCCGGAGGTTTCATGGGCAGTATGCTTGGTGTGGGCGGGGGCATCATTTTCGTTCCCATTCTAACACACTACATCAGGCTTTTAGGAATTGAAGGCGATGTGCTGGTAAAATGTGTGTTGGCAAATTCCATGCTTACTATTGTTTTCACGGGGCTTGCCGCAAGTTACAATCAACATAAACAAGGCACTTACTACTTACGCCCTGTGCTCTTCACTGCATTGGCAGGTGTTGTGTCTTCAACTGTTACCACATGTCTCATCACCACCGGAAGCTGGTACAACAAGCAGCGCTTCTCCATATTTTTCATTTCTCTTTTAGTAGTTGTTTCCGTGCGCACTTTCCTGAAAAGAAAATCGGTTGACGCCACAGCAGACCTCAACAAAATTCATCCGCTGAAATTTTCTTTAACCGGATTCGGAGCCGGAATTGTTACTGCCCTCTCCGGCTTGGGAGGGGGAATCATTATGGTGCCGGCTTTCAGCTTGCTGTTGAAGCTCGACATCAAAAAATCAATTTCTGTTTCCACCGGAGTGATATTGTTTTTTGCACTTCCACTCACTTTGCTGTATGCTGCAAAACAACCTATGCAATTTCCTGAAGGCGTTTTTCACATCGGGCACATTATTCCGCAATTGGTGTTGCCAATGGGCATTGGTGTTGTGCTGGCATCAAAATCGGGTGTGAAAACATCTGCCCGCTTAGATGAAAAGCATTTAAAACTGATGATGCTTATACTTGTTTCTGCGGTTACTGCAAAAATGCTTTGGGAAACATTTATTCACACTTAGTTAACCCTCCAAGCCGCGCATCACAAAGTCGTTCAAAAAGAGAAGCAAGTGATTTGGCTTGTGTTTTCGCCACTCCATATTATCATAATAATCGCCCATGTCAATGTAATGATGAATGTTTGTGCTGCGCATTTCATCCACCACATGCTTTCTGAAATTAACCCCCACAATCCACCCGTTAGCTTCCGCAATTTCTTCCTTCCATTCTTCATAATACAACTCATCTGATGCATGGAAATTCAACACATTTTCGCCAATCAACAGAAACTTGCTGATGCCGTTTGAAATCAAATCGTCAATCAAGCCCCGTTTCAATTCCATGATGTCGTTGTGTAAAGCATCATTCCACTCACCCAAAAATTCAATTATCGCAAAACCTGTTTCATAATCACAAAAAATCAATTTGCAATACAGCGTGGATGAACCAAAAAAATCCCACTGAGGATGGATGTAGTAATTGTAAATGCGATGACTGAACTCAAACTCGCTGTAAGTTCGCCTATAGAAAGGCGAGAGCGAGTCGTTTGCAGCAATGTAGTATTCGCGCCAAAATGGGAATGGTTCAATTTCGTACATTTTTCAGAAACGATAATAACTGATAAATAGTTTGGAATGGTGTTGGTGAAAAACAATTTTTGCGTGAATGAGAAAACATAATTTGAAACTTGTTTCGGAGGTGATGGGGCTTTCGCCATTAGGTTTGCGCTTAAAGCAGGCAGGCATCACTTTGTTTGGCGAAGAAGACGTTCCGCGCTCGAAATTCGGACTTTCAAGCTTGAAGCAACTTTACCCCAAAATTTCACCCACACTGTGGAAAGGCAAACCCTATTTGGAAAAAACAGTCATTCTCTCCAACCTTTTCAACCACACCCAAACACCCATTGAGGAAGGATGGAGTGTGCAAAAAACACAAACCCGCGATTTCAGAGGCAGAGGGCTGACCTACAACAGCCACAATGGAACCGACTTAGCCATTCCTGTTGGCTCCACAGTATGCACTGCCGCAGCAGGCGAGGTGGTTGCCATTAAATCGGAGTTTAACAGGGGTGGCTTGAAAATTTTCATTGACCACGGTGAAGGCTTAATGACTTGCTATGCACACTTAGCGCGTCCGTTGGTAAAGGTGGGCGATGTGCTGCATCGCGGGCAGCCAATTGCACTTTCGGGTTACTCCGGCATTGATGCCGTTATATCTTATCCTTTCGGTATTCCGCATGTTCATTTTAATGTTTGGCTGAATGGCGAACCTATTGACCCATTTCCCTTTGCGGATGAAACAAGGCTGTGGCGAAGTGGAAAATTACCCACACCTGCCACCTCATTTGAAAGTGATTTTGTGCCATCCACTTACGTTGAGCAACATGTGGAAACAGCCATTGGCATTTGCAAAACAGAAAAATCACGCAGGGCAATTTCGGAGCACACCGAATTGAAGTTTAAAGCTGCCAACCTGATTATTGAAATGAATTACTACCCCACTCGTTTCCCTAAGCGCATCAACGTTTATGACAAAAAGCATGAACGAGCGCCACGTTTAGATTTACCTTTTCTGAAAGAAGAATTTGAACAAGTTGTGTTCCTGGATGACCTCCTGCAAATGAAAGATTAGATAGTTGACTTCGATTTTTCGTCAATCAATTTCAGCACATCCTCCACATCAGCGAAATGCTTTTTCATGTCATGCATTTTGAAAATCTCATGGGCATAGTTGCACATGTGTTTTGCTTCTGTCAGCCGCATGGCATTTGCTAAACCGCGCGCAAAGTGAAGATACGCTAAAGCTGCATAGCGCTTGTTGGTGTGTTGCTCAATCACTTTTGCAGCCTGCCGCATCAGCTCCACACCAAACTCAGTGTTGCCAAGTCTGATTTCGTAAAATCCGATATTGATTTCAGCCATTGCAATGGCGGCAGGCGAGCCTTCCGGCACTGATTTATGAATATCAATAACGCGCTTTAAAAGTGCTATCTTCTCTTCCACATTTTGCTCGGGCAAAATGGTGGCAAGCCGGTTCAGGCAGAGCGACAAACCATGCCTGTCGCCAAGTTGCTCGTAATACTGAATTGCCTTTTGTGTGTATTCAATCAGGCTTTCCTGTGTTTCGCCATTGCGCATGTGCTGCGCTCGATTATACCAAAGCATGGAGCGGTAGTAAGCACAATCATCGCCTGTTTTTTGCGCATAGTCATCTAACAATGCAAATGCCTGATTGTAAATTTCATCTGCACGTTTGAAGTCTGTGAGTATATCTAAAGTGAGCGCAAGTTGACGCATCACATCAGTGATTTCGGGTGTGAAACCCAAAGGCATCAACTGCCGCAGCAATAGCTCGCAAAGTTCACGGTGCAGCTGATAGTGCTGTTGTTTCAGCAAAGGTTCGGTGAGTTTCATTGCATTTTCGGCTGCAACCTTTACGTCATTTGTTTCAAGTGCGCTGAGGTAATCATGATAATACCGCTGCATCAGCAACACAAAATTCAAACCCATTGCCTCGCGGCATTGCGCTATCACCAACTTCAACTCAGGCTTCAAATCGGGGGAGTTCATTATTCAATTTTAATGTAGTCAATGATGGTTTCTTTACCTGATTCCAAAAATGGAATTGCTGTTTGCGAATAAAAAGTTCCATCCTGATAAATCGGGCTGCCAATCCACAAAAACAAGTGCTTATCGGGAATCGAAATATAATTTGGTGTGAAATCGGCACCTTCTTTTCCATCCACAAACATGCGCACACGGTTAGGCTCCCACAAAATTTCGAAGGTGTGGAAGCGATTAAACCAATCGGTTGAAAGATCTTCGCCAATAACGCTTGCCGAAATTTTCGGGTGGCGGTCCATCATTGTTTTTCCTGTCCAAACCTCCATGTCGGGTTTCAGCATAACATCAGGATTGCGCATGTAATCCACCACTGCAAAATTCACATTGCATTTATCATCCCATGCTTGCCACTCGCGGGTGGAACTCCATATCTCAAAATCAATTTCATATTTCTGCGTGCCGTTGGGGTCGTGCAGATAACTGTAAGGCTGTGCGGTGTCTAACGATTCGTGGTCGCGCTGATAAAGCCAGATGTTGTGAATGATTCCATTGGGTCTTCTGCCCTTGCCCAGCATTGGCGCAAGCTTAGCACGCACAGTAACCTTTCCATACTTAAATGCCTGCCCAAAGAAAAACTCGCCCCATGTTTTTTGCTTGTTTTCCGCTGTGGAACCCGGAATTTTCAGTTTTACGCCATCGCTGCTCACGCTAACATTTTCCCTGCGCTGCCCATATTCTGCTTTCACCATTGGCGCATCTTGTATGAAACCATAAAAATCATCGTGTTTCCAATTTTCGGTGGTAACGTCCTTGAACCAGCCCGAGCAGGTGTCGCAAAGCTGTTTTTGCTTTTTGTGGTATGGAATGTAAATCCTTCCGAGCGCGGTGTCGTTAGTGCCATCAAACCTTTCTTCAAGAAAAACAAACTTGAAATGATTCGGCTTGGTGTAAACAATGTTAGAAGTGTTATCACTCCGCTTCACCTCAGCAAATGGATTCATGTGCTGCAAATCCAAATTCCTCCTAAGTAACTTGTGGGTGGTATCCTGCTCAACCAAAAGCATAAACTCGTAATTGCCGGGGCGTGCCGGATTGTTTGCCGGGTCATCAAACTCGCCCTTGGGGTCTAAACCAATGCTGTAAGGAATTTTCAAAACTTGCACCTCGCCAGCTGCAAGCTCAACGGAGTGAACAGCCGAACAACCATAATAGTTATCCAAAAACTTTTGCGCCTCATCATCCATTTCATCATTTGTGGGAAACCAGTAAGTTGTATTTTGATAGAATAACCTTGCATGAAACATCCTGCGCTCACCGCTGCGATTGGCAATAGTTACTTCGGCAAAAAGCTTTCCTTTCGCAAGGCACGGATTAGGAAAAGCCACCTCGGCAAAGCGATAAACGGTGGAGTCAAATCGGTAAACACATTGAGGGCTGTATATGTGTGTGTACTGCAAATTCAGCGAAGGCTCATAGCCTAAGGGCTTGAACGTAACCGCTGCATTATTCGCCAACAAGCGTTGATGCGGCACATCAGAAAATGTGGCATTGAGTTGCTTATGATTGTAAAAACGCGCAGAGAGTTTTTTTAGATGCAAAACCGAATCGAAATAAGGCTGATGATAAACATCGGCAACACGGAATGTTGCTTGATTTAAAAACAAAAAAAGTAGCACTGCTGTGGCGAAAGCCAATCCTGCTGCTGTCAGTTGAAGTTGTTTTCCCATTTCATTCCGCTTGAATCAAAGCCTGTTCTTTGCTTATTTCCACAATCACATTTGCATACAAGCTATCTATGATATTCACCTCGTAAGTGTAGTAACGCATACTTGCATAAAACGCATCGGAGGTAACCCCATGCTTCTCAAAAACCGATTGATAGTATTCTTTTGTCAGCGCTTCGGTGGTTCCGTTGGGTTCGCCCTCGCGGTTTGCCAGCGCATCGGCAAGGTGAATGTCCTTCAAAATCATTTGCATTTTATCGGCAGCAATTGCCGGAGGCGCTGCCTCAGGAGCCTTCACCTTGCTTCCACATGCCGAAAGCACAAGAACTATTAAAACGAAATATATTTTCACGCTCCGAAAGTAGTTTATGAACCAAGAATTTTGGCACGAAATTTCAACACTTGCAAAAGCAAAAAATGCTGAGTTGATTGCTGTTTCCAAAACCAAAAGCGCAGCGGAAATAATGGAGCTTTACAACCTGGGGCAGCGGGCATTTGGCGAAAACAAAGTGCAGGAACTAACCGAAAAACAAAGCCGGCTTCCTGCCGATATTCAATGGCATCTTATCGGGCATCTGCAAACCAACAAAGTGAAATATGCTGCGCCATTTGTGCATATGATTCATTCGGTTGACAGCTTAAAACTGCTGGCAGAAATCAACAAACAGGCTGAGCGCAACAAAAGAGTTATCCCCTGCCTGCTGCAAATGCACATTGCTGACGAGGAAAGCAAGTTTGGGTTGGATAAGCTCGAGGCAGTTGAACTTTTGCAAAACAGGAACCTTAAAAACTTTCCCCATGTGCGCATTGAAGGTTTGATGGGCATGGCAACCAACACCAATGACGAACAAAAAATCAGAACTGAATTTACCGGACTGAAAGCATTTTTTGATGAACTGAAAAATTCATTTTTTGTCAATAACAAAGCATTCAAAACACTTTCCATGGGCATGAGCAGCGACTATGCAATTGCATTAGAGTGCGGCAGCAACATGATTAGAATCGGAAGTCTTTTATTTGGAAACAGAACATAATTTTCAAAGCTATGCAAACAACAGATTTGAGCGACAACCATGCCGAAAAAGTGCGCGTTGCCGAAAGCGTTTTTCGCGATTTTGGAGGCAACATCCGCTTTCACGGCAAAATCCACACACTGAAAGTTTTTGAAGACAACAGCCTTGTGCGCAAAGCCCTTGAACAAAACGGAAAAGGCAAAGTGCTGGTGGTTGATGGTGGCGGCTCGCTGCGCTGCGCCTTGCTGGGCGATATGCTGGGCGAACTTGCCGTAAAAAACGAATGGAGCGGCATTGTCATTTTCGGCTGCATTCGCGACAGCCACGCCATGAAACAACTTCCGCTGGGCGTGAAAGCCCTCAACACCCATCCGCTGAAAAGTGTGAAACGCAACGAAGGGCAGGAAAACATTGCAGTGAAATTTGCTAGTGTGGAATTTGTGCCGGGCGAATTTCTTTATGCCGATGAAGATGGCTTGCTGGTGAGCAGCGAACAGTTGTAAATTCTTTCATCTTTGCGCGCTATGAAAAATTTTGTAGAGGAATTGCGTTGGCGCGGCATTTTGCACGACATGATTCCCGGCACCGAAGAGCAACTGAACAAAGAAATTACTGCCGGCTACATCGGCTTCGACCCCACTGCCGACTCGCTTCATGTTGGGCACATGGTGCAGGTGATGACCTTGCAGCATTTTCAAAAAGCAGGGCACAAACCCATTGCTTTGGTGGGTGGCGCCACCGGCATGGTGGGCGACCCAAGCGGCAAAAGCGAAGAGCGCAACCTGCTTAGTCAGGAAGCATTGGAACACAACCTCAAAGGCATCAAAGCCCAGTTGGAAAAGTTTTTGGATTTCGAGGCAGGCGAAAACGCTGCCGAAATTGTAAACAACCACGACTGGTTTAAGCAATTCACCTTCCTCGATTTCATTCGCGATGTAGGCAAGCACATCACCGTAAACTACATGATGAGTAAAGACAGCGTAAAACTGCGCCTGAGCGGTGAAGCACGCGAGGGAATGAGTTTCACCGAGTTCTGCTATCAACTCATTCAGGGCTACGATTTTTACCACCTGTGGAAACACCACAACGTGAAACTGCAAATGGGCGGCAGCGACCAATGGGGCAACATTGTTACCGGCACCGAACTCATCCGCAAAAAAGATGGAGGCGATGCCTTTGCGCTAACCACCAAACTTTTGATGAAAAGCGATGGCAGCAAATTCGGCAAAAGCGAAAGCGGCAGCGTGTGGTTAGACCCTGCAAAAACTTCGCCCTACAAGTTCTATCAGTTTTGGCTGAATGCAAGCGATGAAGATGCCACAGGTTTAATCAGGAGGTTTTCCTTAAAAGAAAAAGAAGCGATTGAAAACATCGAACGCGAACACTTTGCAGCGCCACATTTGCGCACACTGCAAAAAGCCCTGGCGGAAGAAATAACATCAAAAGTTCACGGAAAAGAAGCTTTGGAAAAAGCCATTGACGCATCGGAAATCCTGTTTGGGAAGTCCACTTCCGAGTCGCTGAAAAATTTGAGCAACAGCGAAATCCTGGACGTGTTCGAGGGTGTGCCAATGTTCAACTTTTCAAAAGATAAACTTGGCAACACCGACACCCTTTCGCTGCTTGCCGAGGCAACAAAAGTGTTCAACTCAAAAGGCGAAGCGCGCAGAAGTTTGCAGGAAAATGCCGTTTCGGTGAACAAAGAAAAAGTGAGTGCAGAAACCATCATTCAAGCCGACCAACTGCTGAACGGTAAGTTTCTGATTGTTCAAAAAGGCAAGAAAAACTATTACCTGCTTTCTGCTGAATAACATGTTTGGCTTTTCCAGATTTTATTCCCTACGTTTGAAACATTCATTCAAATAAAAATTCAACAGTATGAGTTTCGTAAAAGAATTTAAAGAGTTTGCCATGCGTGGCAATGTGGTTGACCTTGCAGTGGGTGTAATCATTGGTGGCGCATTCGGTAAAATTGTTTCATCGTTTGTTAACGACATTATCATGCCACCGCTTGGCGTTTTGGTGGGCGGGGTTGATTTCAAAGACCTGAAGCTGGAGCTGAAAGAAGCAGCCGGAGATGTGGCAGCAGTTACGCTGAATTACGGAATGTTTCTGCAAACCATTTTTGATTTCATCATCATTGCTTTTGCCATTTTCCTTGCCATCAAAGGAATGAACCGTTTGAAAAAAGAAGAAGCCGCAGCGCCTGCAACTCCACCGGCACCTCCGCGTCAGGAAACACTTTTGGAAGAAATCCGCGATTTGCTGAAAAAGTAAATCAATTTTTATACCAAACACATAGCCACATAGAGGTTTAAATGATTAAGAAAATCAAAAGCGTAAATTCTATGCTTCACTTCCTTGTTTCATTTAAAATCACTGTCAGCGCTTATCGCTCAAAACAAACTTAGCTTGAGTGCTTACCGCTACAAAAAACTATGTGTCTATGTGTTTATTTAATACGTGTCTCTGTGTTTAATTAAACTGTAACCAATCTCACACTAATAAAACACCTTATCATTGCGCGCGAATCCGAGTTTGGGTTCGCGCTTTTTTTTATCTCAACTTCAAAACACATGCAAAAGTTTCTTGGGCTGCTGTTATCACTGGCACTACTTTCTTCCTGCACCAACAATGCTTCATCCGGCAAAAGCGAGGCGCGGAAAGCCAAAGGAGGAGTGAAATACGGTGGCGTTTTTCGCGAAAATGAAACCGAGTATTTCCGTTCGCTTTTCCCGCTAAACATCACCGAAGTGGTGGGGCACAGAATCACCAATCAGGTGTATGAAGGTTTGGTTACGCTAAACCAAAAAGACCTCAGCATCGAACCCTGCCTTGCCGAAAGCTGGACCGTGAACGACAATGCCACCGAGTTTACTTTCACCATCCGCAAAGGGGTGAAGTTTCATGACGACCCCTGTTTTGAAGGCGGCAAGGGGCGCGAGCTGAAGGCACAAGATTTTGTTTACTGCTTTCAGAAACTGTGCAAGCCATCGCCCTCCAATCAGGGCTTTTGGTTGTTTGAAGAAACGGTGCAGGGCGCAAAAAACTTTTTCAACGCAAAGCAAACCGAGGATGAAAACTTTGGCGTGAAAGCGGTGGACGATTACACTTTAACCATCACGCTCGAAAAACCCTTTGCCGGATTTTTATACCGCCTTGCCATGCCCTTCTGTGCTGTTTTTCCGCGCGAGGCATTCGAGCAATATGGCGAAAACATGCGCGAAAAATGTGTGGGCACCGGACCCTTTGTGGTGAAAAAAGTGCTGCCCGATGAAGGTGTGTTTTTGGCAAGAAACGAACAATACTGGGGCAGCGATGAATTTGGCAATCAACTCCCCTATTTGGATGGCGTAAAGTTCAGTTTCATTAAAGAAGAAAAAGTGGAAATGCTTGAGTTCCGCAAGCAGAACCTGGAAATGAAATATCGCCTTCCGTTAGATGCCATCACCGAAATTTTAGACCGCGAAGGAAACTTGCAAGGCGACTACAAAAGTTTTGAACTCCAAAACACCACCGAACTTGCCTTGCAGTATTACGGCTTTTTAAACACCCACGAAGTGTTTAAAAACGCGCACGTGCGCAGGGCATTCTGCTATGCGGTTGACCGCGCCAAAATTGTGGACTACACCGTGAAAGGCGAAGGCGTTCCGGCATTCAATGGCATTGTGCCGCTGGGCATGACCGGCTACAGCAACGAGTTGGTAAACGGCTACACCTTCAACCCCGAAAAAGCGCGCGAAGAATTGAAAAAAGCAGGCTACCCCGATGGAAAGAACTTTCCGAAAGTTACCCTGCAAATCAACAGTGGCGGGGGCAGAAACGAAAAAGTGGCAGAGGCAGTAACCGCCATGCTGAAAGAAAACCTGAATGTGCAAGTCAGCATCACCCAACTGCCGTTTGCTCAGCACCTTGAAAATGTGGAAACCGGCAAAGTGGCATTTTGGCGTGCAGGGTGGGTTGCCGATTACCCCGACCCCGAAAACTTCCTCAACCTCTGCTATGGCAAACATGTTCCGGCAAAACCCACCGATAAAGCTTACCTCAACTCCTTTCGCTACAAAAACGCTGCTTACGATAAGTTGTTTGAGCAAGCTCTTGCCACCACCGATTTTGAAAAGCGCAATCAGCTCTATTTGCAGCTCGACCAAATTGCCGTGGACGATGCCGTGATGATGCCAATTTATTACACCGTAAACCGCAGATTAGTCCAAAAATATGTGCGCAACTTCCCCGTAAACGGAATGGAATACCGCAACTTCAAAAGCGTTTGGTTCGATAAACCGTAGTTGCCATCCCCCGGCTGCCGGATGCTTTTTTAATGGCTATTTCACAACCCACATACCTCTATTATAAACCACTCAAATCGCTGAACCCTGAATAACATTTTTATCACTTGCAGCGCCTAAATCGCCTCTAATCAGGTCGTTTTTCTTTGTTCTTTCTCTTAAATGGTAGTTGTGCAACAGTTACCGATGTTAGCAGCTGTTTTTCTTCGTCCGCTAATTCTGTTCCGTGTATTTCTTGAAGTTGTCAAGAATTGATTGCCACCCTTGTTGTTGCATGTCAACAGGGTTTTCGTTTTCAGCGTCAAAGATTATGGTTAGTTCGGTCTTGTCTCCAAGTTCTTTGAAAATTGCTTCAACAACACGGTTGTCGGACATTGTATAAGTAAATTTTTTACCGTTTGCAATTTCGTTGTAAGTAGCTTCAAAGTCAAAGCCAAAACTTCCGTCTTTGGCTTCCATTCTTGCCAAGTATTTTCCGCCAACTCTCATGTCGTTTGAAGCTGTCGGGCAATGCCAAGTGTCAATAGCGAAATTCCATTTTGTAATATGGTCGGGGTTTGTGTAATAATCCCAAACCTTTTGTCTGTCAGCCATAACAACGGCTTGAATTGTAACTTTTGTTGTGTTCATTTTTATTTGATTTTGTTAAGTAATTCAGAAAGATTGTCATGAGCAGCAGAAACCCCTTTGTCCATACCCATTTTTATTACCACTTCCAACGCTTCCCTGTTTGGATATATAGCGTCAACTATTACCAAAGTTCCGCTCTCGGTTTCTAAGAATGTATTTTTCCAAGTTGTCTTGTCCTAAAATACGTTGACCATTTTTGTTAGAAAATGGTGATGGGTTTTC
>VFQO010000744.1_pt1 | contig 30950 bp, 29 predicted proteins | sample 3512331 | NCBI WGS metagenome assembly VFQO01 (sample SAMN10412371, study PRJNA504923) | tailings metagenome | isolation source: Replicate 3 from Balatoc abandoned mine | place: Philippines: Itogon, Benguet | collected 2017-08-28 | reverse complement strand
AGCGGCGATCCAGCGGTGTTTCATATTTTTCCCCCTCCTGCGGATAACAGGCTGCACTCAGCCTAGCGCCAACCTTGCCAAGCAAAATGCCGCTGGTCGAGCCTGAGGGCACTTTGGGCGATTGCCTAACCGCCGGCTCCCGCTCTCCGTCACCTGTTGTGCTCGGCACGAAAGCCCCTTCACCCGCTTTGCAATGCCCGCTACGCGCTTCAGCTGTTACGTTCGATCGATCATCGGCCAGCGACAGGAACCCAGATGAAGCGCACATTTTCTTGCAGCCTTACCACTATCATCGCCGCACTAATGCTGCCAAGCGCGGCCGCACTGGCGCAGGATAGTGACCCTGCTGTCGCTGCTCCGGATGCAGGTTTCGCGCAGGAAGATGCGCGCTTGACCGCGTTTCTCGATGCCGAATTTGCCGAGTGGCTAAAGTTGCAACCCCAGCTTTCCACCCGATTGGGGATGCAGGATGGCGGCGATCGCTGGAACGACATTGGTGATGCAGCGGCCAGTGCGCAGGTCGCTTGGCGCGAAGCCAGTGTGGCCAAGATGCGCAGCGCATTCGACCGCGCTCGGCTGTCGCCCGAAGCGCAGGTCAATTTCGACATCTGGGCGCTTGAAGCTGAGCGCGCAGCGCTGTCACAAAAGTTTCGGATCTATCGCCCACCGTTCTATTCGCGGCTGTATTCAGCGCACAGCCAATTGCCCGACTTTCTGGTCAACACCCACACCGTCGCAGACCGAACCGATCTGACGAATTACATCGCCCGGCTGCGCGGCATTCCGGCGGTGCTTGATCTCGCCATCGAACGCACCAACGCGAGCGAGGCGGCGGGCATTCGTGCACCGCGCTTCCAGATCGAAACCATCATCGCAGGCAGCCGCCAGCTGATTTCCGGCGCGCCTTACGGGGACGGCCCGGACGCAGCGCTTTGGGCGGACGTCAAGGCCAAGGCCGAAGCTTTGGTTGACGCAGGCAAGCTCACGCGCAGCGATGCCGATGCGCTGCTGGACGAGGCGCGTAGCGCGATTGTGGCCTTGCAACCAGCTTACGAACGGGTGATTGCTTGGGCCGAAGCAAGGCTGCCCGATGCACCCAGCGGCCGGGTCGGGGCGATCACGCTACCGGGCGGCGCTGACTATTACGCCGCTGAGCTGAAGCTCAACACCACTACCGACCTGACTGCCGAACAGATCCACGCGATTGGCCGTTCGGAAGTGGCGCGGATTGAGGCGGAGCAGGATGCATTGGCGCAGAGCGCGGGCTTTGCAGATCGCCACGCCTTTTACGACGAGCGCGCCCGGATCTTCCCGCCGCGTCCTTATGACGATGCGGCGCGCACCGAATATCTCGCCACAGCCAACGCCTTCGTCACCAAGACCCGCACCTTGCTCGAACCCTATTTCGGCACCTTGCCCGCCTATGGCATTGAGGTGGTGCGCGAACCGGCCTTTTCGGAAGTGGCAGGCGGTGCAGCCCATGCCTCGGCGCCAAGCCCCGATGGTTCGCGCCCGGCGCGCACCTATGTCCACCTTGTCGGCAATACGCCCGATCCCGCTGCGATGTTCACGCTGATGTGTCATGAGGCGATCCCCGGCCATAACATGCAGGGCGACATTCAGGTGCGCCAGAGCGGCGGGCCCAAGTTCCGCTCGGTCACCGGCTATGTCGCGTTCGGCGAGGGTTGGGGCCTCTATGCCGAGGCCATGTGCAAGGAAATGGGCGCTTTCCCCGACATTGCTGCCGATTTCATGCGGCTGGATGCTGAACTGTTTCGCGCGGCACGGCTGGTCGTCGATACTGGCATCCACGCTCTCGGTTGGACCGAGGATGAAGCGGTGGAGTATATGAACATCACGGGCCGCCAGCCGCTACAACGGTCGCGGTCGGAGGTGCGCCGCTACATAACGCTGCCCGGCCAGGCCACCGGCTACAAGATCGGCATGATCAAAATCATCGAGCAGCGGCGCAAGGCTGAGGCAGCGCTAGGTAGTAGGTTCGATATAAGAGGCTTCCACGACCTGCTGATTGCTTCGGGATCGCAGCCCTTGTCGATCCTTGAACGCCGCGTCGAGGAGTGGATCGCTCGCCTTTCGATGTGATTGCAGGCCGATGGATCAGAGCAATTTCTCGCTCCGGGACATTGCCAGATTTCGACCCAGACCCGGTCATTCCCGGCCGTCGAACTGAATGTCTGGTCGCGCCAGGAGCTGACATTCCGTTTTTCGAGATCGCGAGACGTTCCCGCTCACTGCGGAAGCTGACCGGGATCTGGTACGCTGCATCTGCGTGCCAGTCTCAGAACCGTGCGATCAGACTGATCCGGGCGATGCCGCGTTCAAAACCGGTCGAAGAGGCCGCGCTGGATGAGCTGTAGTCGTAGGCTGCCTCGATATCGACGGCGGGGGTGAGCTGCTGGCGCAGGGAGGCGCTGGTGCTGAGAATGAAGCGCTCGGCGCTGCCGACATCGCGCTCCGCCCCGGCGCTGGCGCGCAAGCCATACCATGTTCGCGGGCCTGCCTGCCCGTCGATCCGCAGCGTCGCCTCGAGGGCGTGATATTCTCCGGGGCTGAAATAGCCCGGCTGACCCACCAGACGGAAGCTGGTGCCGGTGTAGCGCGCCCCGACATAGATGCGCGGCGCGAGCGCGAGGCGCTGCTCGAACTCGGCCTGCCACCACCACTGGCGGTTGCCGTCGCTATAATCGGCGGTAGCGGCGCGGGCGGTGAGGCGGCTGCGCTCGGTCGGTTGGAGATCGGCCGAGGCTTTGATCTGGTTCGCGATTACCCGGTCGCGCAGGGTCGGCTCGCTGTCGAGCGTGAAGCGCTGGACGCCGAGGTCGATCCGCACGCGGTCCTTAGGGAAGTACGAGGCATAGGCGTCGTAGGTCAGGAAGGTCTGCGTGCCACCTGGCCCGGGCGCATCAATGCTGTCGACGCCGATGTTGGCGTTGAGATCGACCGCGTCCGACAGGCGCCACCCGCCGCTCGCGGCAATGCGCGTGACGGTGAACACGTCGCCGGATGCGTCCGAGGGATCGAAGGCGGCACGTTGCAGCCGCGGCCCGATCCGGCCACGCCCATCGGCGAAGCGATAATCCGCGCCGAGGTTGAATTGTTCGACGTCCAGCCCGTCGGACTGGTCGAAGCGGCGGGCATCCATGCGGACTTCGCTTCGGGTGTCACGCGCGAGCCGGCCGAGCAGCCAGCGCGCGCGATCATCGTCCGGCGCTTCGGCGAGGCGCGCGCGCAGCGTGGCCGCGGCGCGGTCAGGCCGGCCCAGCCATTGCTGCGCCTCAGCGGTGATGGTGACGGCTTCGGCAGGGTCGGAGGGCGCATCGGGGAGCCGCGCGAGGGTTGCAAGCGCCGCGCGTTGCCACCCGCGCCAGCTCTGCACCCGCGCAAGGCCGAGCAGCGCGCGCTCGTCGGCCGGCTCCTTGGCCAGCAGCGCACGATAGCCCGCCTCGGCCTCGGCCTGACGGTTATCCCACGACAGCGCCTGCGCGCGCAGCAGCGCCGCCTCGCGGTCGGCAGGATCGAGCGCCAAGGCGGCTTCGAGGGCGGCGACCGCAGGGCGATAGTCCCCGCGTCGCGCCAGCGCCCGCCCTAGGCCGGTCTGCGCTTTCCGCATCAGGTCGCCCCGCCCGCTGGCGATCACCGCGCGATATTCGGCGACCGCCGCATCAAGATCGCCCGCCCAGGTCAGCTGATCGGCGAGTTCGAGCCGCCAGTCGGGCCGCTCCTCCCCCGCCTGACGCAGCGCCTCGCGATAGGGCTCGATGGCTTCGGCCGGGCGCCCGGTATCGGCCGCGCGGCGAGCCTCGGCGAGCGCTGCCTCGGCGGCGTCCTGTGCCAGTGCGGGCGCGGCTGGCAGGGCGGCGGCATTCCCGCGGACCGTCCGCGGGCAAGGTTCAGCTGTTTTGTGAACAGGCTGAACTCACAGCTTACGGAATTTTTCTCAGAATCCTCAGAAAATGCCAGCTCGACGAGCAACACCGTGCGGCGCCACCAGTAGGCAGCACCGGGGCGCTTAAGGTTGGAAAAGGCGGATCGTGGCATGAAGCAAAGCCGTCCCGAGGCATGCTGTCCGCCCCTTCCTTGGGACAACTTGTTGGGACAGTTGCTAGTGACAGCTGCGATTCCGTGGGGCCCGCCACAAAAAGCGACTGAATTTCAGAAGGTTAAGGAGAGTTGGCTGGGGCGGAAGGATTCGAACCTTCGCATGCCGGTACCAAAAACCGGTGCCTTACCGCTTGGCTACGCCCCAGCAAGAGCCGCGCTCTATAGCGGCTGAAATGCATATGGGAAGGGGGCGGAGGCGCAGAATTTTGCGCCTCCGTCTCCGCCTGCGTCCTATTGCGGGGCGCTGGTCACCAACCGCTTGCCGACGAAGTCGGCGGACGAGTGGCGTTCCCGCAATTGCGTGTCTTCATCGCCCCACACTTTGTTGACGATCCGCCCGCGCTGCACGCCGGGGCGGGCACCAATCTCAGCGACCCAGCGCGCGACGTTCTTGTATTCGTCGATGCTGAGGAAGGTTTTGGCGTCGTTGTAGATTTGCCCAGCCACAAACGGCGCCAGCCACGGATAGTTGGCGATGTCGGCGAGGGAGTATTCGTCGCCCGCCAGGAAGCGGCTTTCGCCAAGGCGCTTGTCGGCGACGTCGAAGATCCGCTTGGTTTCCATCGCATAGCGGTTGATCGGATATTCGTATTTCTCCGGGGCATAGGCGTAGAAGTGGCCGAAGCCGCCGCCGATGAACGGGCCGCTGGCGACCTGCCAGAACACCCAGCTCAGCACCTCGGCGCGGGCCGCGGGAGCGGTGGGGAGGAACATCCCGAATTTCTCGGCGAGGTGGACAAGGATCGCGCCGCTTTCGAAGATGCGGAACGGCGCATCGGGATCGCTCTGGTCGAGCAGGGCGGGGATCTTGGAATTGGGGTTCACGCCGACAAAGCCGCTGGTGAATTGCTCGCCATCGCCGATGTTGATCGTCCATGCGTCATATTCCGCGCCGGTGTGCCCGGCTTCGATCAGCTCTTCGAACATGATCGTCGCCTTCACCCCGTTGGGCGTGGCGAGCGAGTAGAGTTGGAAGGGATTAGCGCCGACGGGAAGCGCCTTGTCCTCACGCGCGCCGGCGGTCGGGCGGTTGATGTTGGCAAAGCGTCCGCCGGAGACAGTGTCGGCGCTCCAGACGGCGGGCGGGGTATAGGTGGCGTCGGCCATGATTGCAGCTCCGGTTGGGTGTGGCGTGACACTTGGCGGCTCGCCCGCCGCGGTGCAAGCACCCTGCCACCATCGAATGGCTATGGCACGGGATAGCAGGACTTTTGCGGCGACCTGCTAGGAACGGCGGGGATTAGGCGCTAGAGGCGATGGGCCAAGCACCCGGAGCGTAGCTGCGACTATGAGCGAGACCTCGCACCCCTTCTTCGATATGCACGAACACGGCTTTGTCCGGGTGGCGACCGCCACGCCGTGCAGCCGACCGGCGGACGTCGCCTACAACTCGGCCGGCGTGCTGGCCGAAGCGCAGAAGGCGCATGAAGCGAACGTCGATCTGGTGGTGTTTCCCGAACTCACCCTGTCGTCCTATGCGATCGACGATCTGCTGCTTCAGCACGCACTGATCGAGCGGGTCGAGCAGGCTTTGGCCGAGGTGGTCGCAGCGTCCGCTGACTTGCACCCAGTGCTGATTGTCGGCGCGCCACTCAAGCGGGCGGACAAGCTCTACAATTGCGCGGTGGTGATCGCGCATGGGCAGATTCTGGGCGTGCTCCCCAAGAGCTTCCTACCCAATTACCGCGAATTCTACGAAAAGCGTCACTTCGCCCACGGGCGCGGGTGCACCGATCTGTGGATCGGGGTGGCAGGGGAGGAAGTGCCGTTCGGCACCGATCTGGTGTTTGCCGCCGCGAACCTGTCGGGCTTCCGCTTTGGCGTGGAAATCTGCGAGGACTTCTGGGCGCCGATCCCGCCGGGGATGATCGCCGCGCTCGCGGGCGCGCTGATCCTGTGCAACCTTTCGGCCTCGCCCGTCACCATCGGACGCGCGGATGATCGCCATCTCCACTGCCGCTCGTCGGCCTCACGCGCCATCGCTGCCTATGTTTATTCGGCCAGCGGTTACGGCGAGAGCACCACGGATCTCGCGTGGGACGGCCAGGGCGTCATCTACGAGATGAGCAGCCTGCTGGCGCAAAGCGAACGCTTCGACCGCAGCGGTGAACTCACCATCGTCGACATAGACACCGAACGCCTCGCGGCTGAACGCCTGCGCAATCAGACCTTCGCCGATGCGTCGGAGTGGGCGGGGCGGCCGGAGGACTCCTACCGCCGGATCGTGTTCGAACACGCCTATGCGGAAGGCGATATCGGCCTCGTCCGCCCGGTGGCGCGCTTCCCCTTCGTCCCCGACCGGCCGGAAAAGCTCGACGAGGACTGCTACGAGGCGTTCAACATTCAGGTCGATGCGCTGATGCAGCGGATTGAATCGACCGGCGCAAAGAGCCTCGTAATCGGCATTTCCGGCGGGCTCGACAGCACCCATGCGCTGATCGTGGCGGCCAAGGCCTGCGACCGGCTGGGGATGCCGCGCACCACGATCCGGGGCTATACCATGCCCGGCTTCGGCACCTCGGATGGCACCAAGGCCAATGCGCACCGCCTGATGGAGGCCATGGAGATCACTGCGGGCGAAATCGACATCCGCCCGGCCGCGCACAAGATGCTCGAAGATATCGGCCACGCCTTCGCCAACGGCGAGCCGGTGCATGACGTCACCTTCGAGAACGTGCAGGCGGGCCTTCGCACGGACTACCTGTTCCGCCTCGCCGGACAGCATGGCGGCTTTGTGGTCGGCACCGGTGACCTCAGCGAGTTGGCGCTCGGCTGGTGCACCTATGGCGTGGGCGACCACATGAGCCATTACGGCGTCAACGCGGGCGTGCCCAAGACACTGATTCAGTACCTGATCCGCTGGGTGATCCGCACCGGCCAGTTCACCGATGCGTGCGGCGAGGTGCTGAGCGACGTTCTTGGCACGGAAATCAGCCCTGAGCTGGTGCCGCCCGGCGCGGACGGTGCGATGCAATCGACCGAGAGCCTTGTCGGCCCGTACGAGCTCAACGACTTCTTCCTCCACCACGTGATCCGCTTCGGCCAGCGCCCCTCCAAGGTCGCCTTCCTCGCGTGGCACGCGTGGAAGGATGCAGGGCTGGGGCTGTGGCCGGCGGGTTTCCCGGACGCGGGCAAAAACGAATATGATCTCGCCATCATCGCGCGCTGGATGGACAAGTTCTGCGCGCGGTTCTTCGGCTTCTCGCAGTTCAAGCGGAGTGCTTTGCCCAATGGGCCGAAGGTCTCGTCGGCGGGCGCCTTGAGCCCGCGCGGAGACTGGCGTGCGCCGTCCGATGCGGTGGCGACGGTGTGGCGCGAGGAACTGCGTGGTCATCTGCCCGAAGACGTCGTGCGCGAGGTATTCGGCAGCACTTCCCCCTGATGCCGAAAAGCCTGCCACTCTCCGCGCTCGGCATCATGCTGTTCTGCAATGTCGCCTGGGCGCTCAACATTGTGGTCAGCAAGATCGCGGTGAGCACGCTGGGCCTGCCGCCGCTGTTCTACACGGTGCTTCGGTCGGGGACCGTGCTTCTGGTGCTGTTCCCGCTGCTGCTGCGCCAGCGCCCCGCGCGCTTGCCACTGGTGCTGCTGATCGGCTTTGCGATCACCGGGGGGAGTTTCGGGCTGCAATTCGTGGGACTTCAGACGGCGAGCCCCTCGGCCGTCGGCATCGTCAACCTGTCAGGCGCGCCGCTGACGGTGCTGTTTGCGATCATTTTCCTCGGCGAGGAAGTGCGCTGGCGGCGCGGGATCGGCATGGCGCTGGCGCTGGGCGGAGTGGGCCTCGCCATCGGTGCGCCATCCGACGCGGGCGATCCCGTCGGGCTGGGCTTCGCCTTTGCGGGCGTGTTTATCGGGGCCTTTGCCTCGGTCTTTGTCAAGCGGATCGAGATTGGTGCAGTTGCCCTTCAGGCCTGGGCGGGGCTCGCGTCACTGGGGGTGATGCTGCCTGCGACACTGCTGCTGGAAACCGGACAGATCGCCGCTGTTGAGGCTGCGCCGCTGGCAGTAGCGGGATGTGTGCTGTTTGCGGGGGTGATTGTTTCGGTCGGCGCGCACTCAGCCTATTTCCGGCTGTTTCAGGCGCATGATGCGAACCTGATCGTGCCGCTGACGCTGCTCACCCCGCTGCTGACGATTGCCTTCGGGACATGGCTGACGGGCGATACGATCGGCTGGCCGCTGATCATAGGTGGCGGGATGGCGCTGGTGGGCGTGGCGATTATCGTCATCCGCCCCAGTCGCACGTTGTTCAAACCGCAGCTGGCGCGGCCACGTGACTAGGGCTGACCTGGCGGGAGTGCGGGTGGGAAGGGGGCGGTGCGATCCTGACAACCGCCCCCAACCATCACGTTAGGCAGCCAGACGCTCAGCCGTTTCACGGGCGGCGGCGATCTTGGCTTCGCCGTCCACACCCATGATCCCGTCCGCTGCGACGATCTCGACATCGGTGATACCGAGGAAGCCGAGGAAGAAGGTCAGCCAGCGGCTCATGAAGTCGATGTCGCTGCCCATCGGGGTGCCGCCACTGGCGATGGCGAGGTAGGCCTTCTTGCCGGTCATCAGGCCTTCGGGGCCAGTCGCGGTATAGCGGAAGGTGGTGCCGGTGCGGGCGACCAGATCGGCCCAAGCCTTGAGCGTGGCGGGCGGGCCGAAATTGTAGACCGGGCTGGCAATCACGATGGTGTCGGCAGCTTGCAATTCAGCAATCAAGGTGTCGGCGATGGCGGCAAGCTCGGCCTGTTCGGCGGTGCGCTCAGCCGCCGGGGTGAGGTTGGCGGCAAAGCGCTCGGCGCTCACGTAGGGCAGGTCGTTGGCGGCGAGATCACGGGTGGTGACGCTGGCGCCGGTCTTGGCGGCGACGCCATCGACGATGCGCTGGCCGAGGCTGCGCGACACGCTCTCGCTGTCCGAACGGATGCTGGCGGTAATGTAGAGGATGTTGCTCATGTCGGTGTGTCCTTGAATGAAAAGCGGGGGTGGAGCCGGCCGGCAGGGGGGATGGGGGAGACCGGCCGGCTCCGGGGGCTGTTACGCTGCGTCGACCAGCACGACTTCGCTGTCTTCGAGCGCTGTGATCGTGATGCTGTCCAGCGCGGTGATCGCGACGCCGTCGCGGGCATTGGCTTCGACATCGTCGATCCGGATCTTGCCGGTGGCGGGCACGAGGTAGAGGTGACGGTCAGCGGTGCGGGGCGTGTAGATCACGCTTTCGCCCGCCTTGATCGTCGCCCCGAGCACCCGGGCATCGGCACGGATCTTGAGCGCGTCATTGTCATTCGCGACCCCGCTGGCGAGCGGGACGAAGGCACCGTTGCGGTCGTCCTTGGGGAACTGCCGCGCGCCCCAGCTGGGTTCGCCTCCGCGTTCATCGGGGATGATCCAGATCTGGAACAGCGTGGTTTCCTCGCCTTCGAGGTTGTATTCCGAGTGGCGCACACCGTTGCCCGCGCTCATCACCTGCACGTCGCCTGCTTCGGTGCGGCCTTCGTTGCCCATGCTGTCCCGGTGGGTGATTGCTCCGGTGCGGACATAGGTGATGATTTCCATGTCGCTGTGCGGGTGGGTCGGGAAGCCGGTCCCGGCGGCGATCTTGTCATCGTTCCAGACCCGCAGCGCCCCCCAGTGAACGCGGGCGGGATCATGGTAGTTCGCAAACGAGAAATGATGGCGCGCGTCGAGCCAGCCGTGGTTTGCGGCACCCAGCGTGTTGAAGGGACGAAGTTCAATCATGGCGTTTCTCCTTGGTTCGGAGTGGCCCGTTCATGGGCTCGCTCTGTTGGAGTGGAGATAGACGAACGGTGCTGGACGGATAAGTGCGATAAAACTTGCCAAGATGTTCGGATTACCTGAACATATGGCAATGAAGCTCGGCGAACCCAGTCTCGATCAATTGCGCATCTTCATCGCAGTGGCCGAACACGGCAGCTTCGGCGGCGCGGCCAAGGCGATGGGGCGGGCGGTTTCGGCTGTGTCCTATGGGATTGCGCAATTGGAGACGCAATTGGGCCTCAGCCTGTTCCACCGTGAGGGCTCGCGCCGCCCGGTGCTTACGGCGGCGGGAGAGGGCTTGCTGGCCGAAGCGCGCGCGATTGCCGACGGGGTGGATGCGCTGCTCGCCAAGGCCCGCTCGCTCCATGCCGGGCAGGAGCCGTCACTGACTCTGGTGGTCGACGTGATGGTGCCGGGCGAGATTACCGCCCATGTGCTCGGCGAATTCCGGCGGATGTTCCCGACCTGCGCGCTGACCTTGCGGATTGAGGGGCTGGGCGCGGTCGCGGCCTGCGTGATCGACGGCGGATCGGACCTCGCCATCGGCGGCCCGGTGATCGGCGATCAGCCCGCGCTGGAACGCCGGGCGGTGGGAGAGATCGACCTGATCCCCGTCGCCGCGCCGTCCCATCCCCTCGCGCGTTCCGGCATCGCCCCGGGGGAGAGCCGCCGCCACCTGCAACTGGTGCTGACCGACCGTTCCCCGCTGACCGAGGGACTGGAGTTTTCCGTCCTGAGCCCGCTGACCTGGCGGCTCGGCGATCTGGGCGCGAAGCATTCGCTGCTGAAAGAGGGGCTGGGCTGGGGCAATATGCCGCGCGCGATGGTGGCGGGCGATCTGGCGAGCGGTGCGCTGGTCGAGCTCGATCTGCCGGAGAGGCCCGGCGCGCATTACGGACTTAACGCATTGTGGCGCCGTGATACGCGGCTTGGCCCGGCAGCAAGCTGGCTGGTCGATGCGTTTCGAGAGGGGTTGGGGGGGTGAGCTCAATCGCGCTCGTCATCCCAGCGAAAGCTGGGACCTTGGGCCGTTCAGAACAATGCTTGCAGCCTGAGGTCTCAGCTTTCGCTGGGATGACGGTTGGAATTAAGGTCCAAAGATCACCGGCACATCGCCATCCGCCCAAGGCACGATTTTGGGCATGACGCTGGTGAACAGGTCCGAAGCCACCAGCCGCTCAAGCCACCCCTGCAAACGCGGCAGCGGCTGGGCCGCGAACCATTCCGGCTCGATTGCCGCGAACTGGCGGACGAAAGGGAAGGTCGCGATGTCGGTGAGGGCACGGGTCTCGCCTGTCAGGTACAGCGCATCCCCCAGTCGCGCCTCCAGCGGGGCAAGCAGTGCGAGAGCGGCGGCGCGGTGATCCGTCACCCCGTCCTCGTCATACCGCCCAGGATATTTCGCGCGGTCGAGGTGATGCTTGAACGGCCCGTCATTCGCCGCGATCAGCGCCGCATCATTGCCAGCCAGCCAGCCTTCGGGATCGTTCTGGCTGAGCGCCCAGAGCATGATGTCTAGGCTCTGATCGATCACGGTCCCGCCGTCTGGGCGATCGGGCAGCACCAACACCGGCACCGTGCCCTTAGGCGAGACTGCGATCAGCTCCGGTGGTTTTGCCGCCAGCTTCACCTCGCGCAATTCCACCGTCAGGCCTGCAACCCACAGTGCCATCCGCGCCCGCATCGCATAGGGGCAGCGGCGGAAGGAATAGAGGATGGGCAGGTTCATTGCGGCGCAGCGTCGCCCTCGCACACTGGGCAACTCTCCCCCGCAGGCAGCGGGCGGCCGCAAGGGCGGCAGCGGGTGTGGTTGCCCTGCGCAAGGCCGTGGCCGAGGCTCACACGTTCATCGAAGACAAAGCATTCACCCTGCCACAGGCTATGCTGTGCAGGCACCTCTTCGAGATATCTGAGGATGCCGCCCTTGAGGTGGAAAACGTCCTCGATGCCCTCGGCGCGCAGGAAGCTGGTCGATTTCTCGCAGCGGATGCCGCCCGTGCAGAACATCGCGACGCGCTTCTTGCCTTCGAGCAATTCCTCGCGGTGCGCGCGGAACCAGGCGGGGAAGTCGCGGAACGACGGCGTCGCAGGGTCAACCGCGCCCGCGAAAGTGCCGATCGCGACCTCGTAATCATTGCGGGTGTCGATCACCAGCGTGTCGGGGTCGGCGATCAGCGCGTTCCAGTCATGCGGATCGACATACTGGCCCGCTGATAGCGCCGGGTCGATGTCGGGTTCGCCCATCGTGACAATCTCGCGCTTTACGCGGACCTTCATGCGGCCGAATGGCATGGCAGGCGCAGCGGAGAACTTCACATCAAGGTCAGCGCAGCCGGGCAGAGCGCGGATGTGGTCAAGCACCAATGCCAGCGCCTCACCCTCGCCCGCGACGGTGCCGTTGACCCCCTCACGCGCGAGCAGCAAGGTGCCTCTGACACCCGCCGCCTCGCACGCCGCCAGCAAGGGAGCACGCAGGGCTTCGGGGTCGGCGAAGGCGGTGAAGCGGTAGAGCGCGGCGACCTGAACGGCGGCCTCAGCCTTGGCGGCAGGCATAGGTCCCGCTCATGGCGACTTGCGGTTTGCCCTCAGCGATCGTGAGTCCGACCACCACCGGCTCACTGACCGGCACGGGCGCGCCCTTTTCGCCGCAGGCTTCCTTGGCCATCGTCAGGAGCAGGGCCGTGCCTTGCGGAAAGGGATTGCGCGGCTCGGTGGCGACGAAGGTGGTGGTGATCTCGACCGTCCCGTCATTCTTCCAGATGATCGCGCTCGCCTGTTCCAGCATGGCGAGCGCCGCAAAGGTCAATCCGAGCATCGTCGCGTCTCCTAAACCCGCATCACCCAGCCGTGGGTGTCGGCGATCTGTCCGGTCTGGATGCCGACCAGCGTCTCACGCAGCTTGGCAGTCGTTTGGCCAATGCCGCCTGCACCGATTGTGAACGCGCCGTCCGGCCCCGCGACCGTGCCGACCGCAGTGACCACCGCGGCGGTGCCGCAGGCCATCACTTCGACGAGATGACCGCTCTCCGCATCTGCGCGCCATTGATCGATGGAGTAGGGCGCTTCCGACACGGTCAGCCCCTGCTCGGTCAGCAGCGCCATCAGGCTGTTGCGGGTGATGCCGGGCAAGATCGTGCCGGTCAGCGGCGGGGTGATGACGGTGCCATCGGCGAAAACGAAGAACAGGTTCATGCCGCCCAGTTCCTCGACCCACTTGCGCTCGACCGCGTCGAGGAACAGCACCTGGTCGTGCCCCTTGGCGAAGGCCTGTCCGGTGGGCACGAGGCTGGCGGCGTAGTTGCCGCCGCACTTGGCGGCTCCGGTACCGCCGGGAGCGGCGCGGGTGTAGTCCGAAATCCAGATGCTCACCGCCTTGGCACCCGACTTGAAGTAATTGCCCGCAGGCGAAGCAATGACAATGAACTTGTATTTCTTCGCCGGGCGCACGCCGAGGAACGCCTCGGTCGCGATCATGAAGGGCCGCAGGTACAGCGAGCCGCCCTCGACCGCCGGATACCAATTGCCATCAACGTCGAGCAGCGCGCGGATGCTGGCGATGAACAATTCGGGCGGGACATGCGGCATGGCCAGCCGGTCAGCCGAGGCATTGAAGCGCGCGGCGTTGGCTTCGGGCCGGAACAGGCCGAGCGCGCCATCGGGATGGCGATAGGCCTTCAGGCCTTCGAAGATCTCCTGCGCATAATGCAGCACGCTTGCCGCCGGATCGAGCGGGATCGGCTGGCGCGGGCCGATGGTCGGGGTCTGCCAGCCGCCAAGGGCCTCGTCATAATCGACCACCACCATGTGATCGGTGAACACCGTCCCGAAACCGGGATCGGCGATCAGCTGCGTGCGGGTGGCATCAGGCGTGGGCGAGGGGTGAGGCAGGCGGTCAAAGTGCATCTTTCGCGCCTAATCCCGCGCGCGGATTTGGGCAAGACGCGTGTTGGGTGGGATCAACGCCGCGCGCCCCTCCACCATGCTGCGCATGGCCCCCTTCCTTGAAGGGGAGGATGACGGGCCGCGCGCAATCTTGGAGGTATTCTCTGGTTGGGGCCGCAGGCCCGCAAGGCTACGCACAAGAAGTCTGGTGGGCTGTGAAACGGTCGCAAAGCGACCGCAAGGCCGACCGGCCGCCCGCAGGTGCTCGAGCCCGCAAGGCTCGAAACGCACCGAGGATGCTCGCCCGGAGGGGCGAGCGAAACACAAAAGCGCAAATGAAAAGGGCGCCTCCAGCCCGTCGGTGGAAACGCCCTTTCATGGTCAGCGGCCGGAAGTGCCGCTCACGAAGCCTTACTCTGGCTTGAGGATTACCGAGTATGCTCCGTAGGGATCTTCACCGACCTCGCTACTGAACCATGAGACATCGGATCACCTCCTTTCAAGCTTGTAAGCAGACCCCACCGTTTCACCGGGGGCCGAGAGCCGCGCGCGCCGCTGGCCTCAAGACGCAATGTGATTCATGGGGCGCGAAAGGACAAGACTTGAATAAATCTTTTCCGCTGTCATACTCATCGCTCGTCGCGTAACACCGTGGCGATGCGCGCCTGAGGGAAACCTCGGGCGTTTTTCGCTTCAGGGCCTGGCTGTGGACAGGCTGGGGGCAAGCCTGTGGATATTAATGTATAGAATCGGGGAGAGTGGACGGACGTCGGTCGCAACGCGACCGCAAGGCCGGCCGGCCGCCCGCAGGCGCTCCATAGCGCAGCAAAGGAAACGTGCCGAGGACGAACCCTCGAAGGCGGGTTCGCCAAATAAAAGCTTACCTACAATCTTCGATCACGCGGCTGACCTCGGCATAGCTCGGGAGATAGAGCGGCGTGAGGCCTTCAACCTCGACAGCAAAACGGCCTTTGGAAAGCGCCATTGCATCAAGCAGCGGGTCATTCGGGTCGAGCCTGAGCACCACCCCCGGAAATTGCTCCGCCACCGGCTCGGCGATCCCTGACCGACTGGCGGTCTCGGTCAGGACGCGCATCGACAGGGGGCGGTCGGAGCGGCCCAAGCGGAGCAGCATGACCTGGCGGCTTTGCGCGTTGCACGAAAGCGAGAGCCCCGTGTCGAGCCCGGCTGGCCCGCGGAAGATCGCCTGCGAGCCTAAGGGGAAGGCCGCGAAAGACCAATCGCCTGCCGTGGCCGGGATGTCCATCCAGTTGGTCTCGGCGGAGGTGGGAGTGGTCATGGTCGGCGCCTGCACCGGGGCCGGGCGCGAGGGTGCAGGTCGAGATGGAGCCGCCACTTGTGCGGGCGGGGCCTTGGTGGTGGGCACGCAGGCCGCAAGTGCAAGGATCGAGACGAGGGCGGGCAGAGCAGCTTTCATGCCTGCACTTTGCGCGCTAGAGCCTCTGCTTGTCCATGCCCGATCACCCAACTCGCCCCGCCAAGCCTGCAAAGCGCCGTGTCGATCAGCTGCTGGTCGAACGCGGGCTCGCCGAAAGCCGCGCGCGGGCGCAGGCACTGGTGATGGCCGGACTGGTGTTCATTGGTGACAACAAGGTCGACAAGCCCGGTCAACAAGTGGCCGACGACATCGCGATAACCGTGCGCGGGCGCGATCATCCCTGGGTCAGCCGCGGCGGGATCAAGCTGGCCCATGCGATCGAACATTTCGGGCTCGATCCGGCGGGGGCAACCGCGATGGATATCGGCTCATCCACCGGCGGCTTCACCGACGTTTTGCTGACCCACGGCGCGGAGCACGTTTTCGCGGTCGACAGCGGTACCAACCAACTGGCGTGGCGCCTGCGCGAAGACAGCCGCGTCACTGTGCTCGAACAGACCAGCGCACGCATCCTGACACCTGCGCTGATTGACCGCCCGTGTAATTGGGTGGTGTGCGATGCGAGTTTTATCAGCCTTGCCAAGGTGCTGGACGTTCCACTCCAGCTGGCGGCGACGCAGTGCCAGTTGGTCGCGCTCATCAAGCCGCAGTTTGAAGTCGGCCGCGAGGAAGTGGGCAAGGGCGGGGTGGTGCGCGATCCTGCGCTGCACGCGCGCGTCTGCGACGAGGTGCGCGGCTGGATCGAAGGGCTCGGCTGGGAGGTTCAGGGTATTGTGGTAAGCCCGATCACCGGGCCGCAAGGCAATGTCGAATTTCTGATCGCCGCCCGGCGCACCGCTTAGGGGTGGAATATCAGATGAAGAACAAGGGTATGATGATCGACGCGGTCGTGGCTGTCGCGTTGGGCGTCGCCGTACGGCTGGGCGCTCCCGGCTAGGCAAAGCCTAAACCTGCCGCCCAAAAGAAAAGACCGGCAGCAACCCGAAGATTGCTACCGGTCTGTTTCTTGTCCGTGCTCCCGACACTAGGTCGGGACCGGCAAGCCGTTAAGGCTTACTCAGCAGCCGGGGTCTCGGCAGCCATCGGAGTTTCGGCAGCCATAGCGTCGGCAGCCGGGGTTTCGCCAGCCATCGGGGTTTCGGCAGCCATCGGCTCTTCAGCAACGGCGGTGGTGTCGGCTTCGGTCGCAGCTTCTTCAGCCGGCTTCGAGCAAGCGGCGGTGGCGAGGGCGAGAACGGCGACGAGCGCAAAGGTCTTCTTCATGGTGTATTCCCCTATGGACCCAAGCGGGCCAGTAATGAGCAAAGCGCGTTATTCTGATCTTCCTGCCGCCAACGCACTTTCGAATCACGGCAGGAATAAGGCAGCCTCTAGCAGGAAGATTCGCAGACCCCAAAGCGTTTCGTGACGTCTTGCCCAATTTTTACCACATTTTTGTCTTTTCCCTCGGGCGCTCCGTGGCTGAGTGGTTCATTGCGAGGCAACTTGCAGGCAATAAGTTGGCAGGACGCGCGCAGCTCTGGTATCGCCGCGCTCCCGCTTGCGGACCCTGGAGAAACCATGAACGTCCTTGCTTCCCCTGCTCAATTGCGTGCCAGCTTCATCCGCTGGGCCTTGTTCATGGTACCGCTGATCCTGCTGATCGGCTTTACCGCCGGACAGCTGGGTGGGCCGAACACGCCGTGGTTCGCCGGGTTGGAGAAGCCCGCGATCTATCCGCCGCCGGTGACCTTCGGGATCGTATGGACGGCGCTGTTCATCATGATCGGTGTGGCGCTTGCGATGGTCGCAAGCGCATGGGGCGCGCATGGCCGCCGCGTCGCGCTGATCGCGTTTGGGGTGCATTTCATCATTTCGCAAAGCTGGACCGTGGTGTTCTTCGGGATGCAGGACATGATCGCTGGGCTGATGGTTTTGGGCCTCAGCATTGCCAGCCTGCTGATCGCGCTAGCGCTGATTTGGCGGGTGCGGCGCCCTGCGGCGCTTCTGCTGATGCCCTATCTGGCATGGCTGTGCTTTGCGACCGCGCTGAACTACCAGTTCATCGCTGCCAACCCAGACGGCGGCGCGCAAAGCGCTGATGGCGCGGCGACGCGGGTGCAATTGTAGGTTTCAGGATTTGTAATGTGTATTCTCGGGCGGCGCAGCGCGTCCGCAAGCCCGACGGGTCTCAGGCAGCGAAGCGGTAGGCCAACAAGGAAGCCGCCCGCAGCGACGCGTCCGAAGGACGTGTGAGCGAGGAGGATGCTTGCACTTCAGTTCAAGCATCTCCAAATAGCGAAAATGCAAAGCCAGAACCCGATCATCGCCGACCTCGTCAAACTCGCCAACAGCGCCGCCGGAACCATGGCGGGCATGAGCCGCGAAGCCCGCGAAAGTGCGCGCGAACGGCTGCGTGAAGCCTTCGGCGGGATCGATTTCGTGAGCCGCGAGGAATTCGAAACGGTCAAGGCGATGGCCCAGAAGGCCCGCGAACAGGCCGATGCGCTCGAAGCGCGCCTTGCTGCGCTGGAAGCCAAGTCCAAGTAACGGCCCTTTGCGTCGCCCCTGCCTTCTCAGGGGAGACGGTGTCGAGGCATGAACCTGCGCGCCTCTGCCATTCTGCTCGCCTCGCGCCAACAGGGCGAGACCGGGGCGATTGCGCGGCTATTGACGCCTGAGCACGGCCTCGTCGCCGCCTATGTCGCGGGTGGGCGCGGGCGGCAGATGCGGGCGGTGATGGTGCCGGGCAACCGGGTCGCGGTCGAACTTACCACCCGCTCCGCCAATCAGTTGCCCTTCGCGCGGCTGGAGCTGGAACACTCCCGCGCCGCCTTGATGACCGAGCCGCTGCCTGCCGCTGCAATCCAGTGGGTGTGCGGGCTTTCGGCGACGGCCTTGCCCGAACGTCAGGCCTATCCCGACCTCTATGAAGCGCTCGACGCGCTGCTGGGTGCGATTGCGGTGGCTCCTTCGGCGCGTGGGTGGGTGAGCGGGCTGATCGCTTTTGAGACGATGCTGCTACGTGAATTGGGCTATGGCGGCGGCGCGCTGCCCGATGCGCCCGATTGGCCTGCACAGCACGCTTTATTGGGGATACTCGAGCGCCAACTCTCGCACTACCTGCTTGCAGGTCACAAGGGCGATGTTATGGGCGCGCGCAGGCTGCTGACCGAACGGTTGGCGCGCATGGGGTGAGAGTCGTTACCATGAAAATCGCAGTCCTGCCCGGCGACGGGATCGGCCCTGAGGTCACGGCAGAGGCCGTGGCGGTGCTTGAAACGCTCGGCTTGCCGGGGTTGACGCTGTTCACCGGCGATGTCGGCGGCGTGGCCTATCATCGCCACGGGCACCCGCTGCCCGAAGAAACGCTGGTGATGGCGCGCGCGGCGGATGCGATCCTGTTCGGCGCGGTTGGCGATCCAACCTGCGACGCGCTGGAGCGCCACTTGCGCCCGGAGCAGGCGATCCTTGGCCTGCGCAAACATCTCGGCCTGTTCGCCAACTTGCGCCCGGCGCGGGTGTTTGCGGGACTGGAGCACCTTTCGCCGCTGCGGGCTGACATTGCGGCGGGGCTCGACATGCTGATCGTGCGCGAGCTGACGGGCGATGTCTATTTCGGTGCCAAGGGCCAGCGCACCAATGATGCAGGCGAGCGTGAGGGCTGGGACGCCATGTCCTATGCTCACAGCGAAGTGCGCCGCATCGCCCATGTCGCCTTCCGCGCGGCGGCAAGTTCGGGCCTGCCGCTCACCAGCGTCGACAAGGCCAATGTGCTCGAGACCAGCCAATTGTGGCGCGATGTGGTGGTGGAAGTGGCGGGGGAATATCCCGGCATCGCGCTCGATCACATGTATGTTGATAATGCTGCGATGCAGGTGGTGAGCCACCCGGAACGCTTCGGCGTGGTGCTGACTGGCAATCTGTTCGGCGACATTCTCAGCGATCTGGCGAGCGCTGCGGTCGGCTCGATCGGCCTGCTGCCGAGCGCCTCATTGGGCGAGCGCGAAACGGATCACGGCACCTTCGGCCTCTATGAACCGATCCACGGCAGCGCGCCCGATATTGCCGGGCAGGGTAAGGCTAATCCGATGGCGACGATCCTGTCGACTGCGATGATGCTGCGCCATTCCTTCGGGCTGGAAGCTGAGGCTGTGCGGATCGAGACCGCCGTGGCCGCAGCGCTGGCGGACGGCATCCTCGGCGGCGATCTGGGCGGCAGCCACGGAACTGCGGCCATCGGCGCGGCGGTGCGGGAGCGGCTCTAGCGCCCCCCCCGGCGAGCCTGCGAGTTATGGTTTATAAAGAACTATCGTGCATCAGGGGGCGATGGAATATGGGACCCTTCCGAGCACCATTAGCATCCGAGCAACGCCGCGCCGAGCGGTAGGAGAGGCCATGACGCTCGACCTCGCGATCATTCTGCCGACCCTCAACGAGCGCGGCAATCTCGGCCCGCTGGTGGAGCGGATCGACCGTGCCATCGGGACGGCGGCGGTGTGGGAAGTGATCATCGTCGATGATGACAGCAAGGATGGTACGGCAGATGAAGCGCGCGCGCTGGCGCTGACCGATCCCCGCGTGCGGGTGATCCAGCGCATCGGGCGGCGGGGCCTGGCCAGCGCCGCCATTGAAGGCTTCTGCGCGACCGCCGCGCCTTACGTGGCGGTGATGGACGCCGACCACCAGCACGATCCGGCGCTGCTCCCCGGAATGCTCGCCGCGCTCAAATCGGCTGAGGCGGAAATCTGCGTCGCCAGCCGCTTTGCCGAAGGCGCCAGCACCGCCGACTGGGCCGCGCCTGAGCGCGAGAAGCTTTCGACCTACGCCAACGCGCTCGCCCGCAAGATCACCGGCGTGGAGTTGAGCGATCCGATGAGCGGATACTTCATGCTCCCCGCAACGACCGCCCGCGCGCTAGTGCCGCGCCTGTCAGGGATTGGGTTCAAGATTCTGCTCGACCTGTTGGCGACTGCGGATGCACCCATGCGGGTCAAGGAATTCCCCCTCAATTTCGCGGCCCGCCGCGAAGGAGAAAGCAAGCTGGACCGCGCCATCCTGTTCGATTTCCTCGCCGGGCTCTACGACAAGACCCTCGGCAAGGTGATCCCCACCCGTTTCGCCCTGTTCGGGACTGTCGGCGCGCTGGGCGTGGTGGTCCATTTTGCCGTGTTGAGCGTGCTTTTGTTCGCCTTCGGAGAGCGGTTCGCGCTCGCCCAGACGGCAGCGGTGCTGGTGGCGATGAGCTTCAACTTCTGGCTCAACAACTGGCTGACTTATCGGGACAAGCGGCTGGTGGGCGCTGTCGCCCTGTTGCGCGGCTGGCTGGGCTTTATCGCAACCTGTGCGATTGGGGCCTTCGCCAATGTGGCGATTGCGACATTCATGGAAGGCAGCGGCATCCACTGGGTGCTTGCGGCGCTTGCGGGGATCGTGGTGGGCTCGGTGTGGAACTACGCGCTGTCGAGCCGCTTCGTGTGGGGACGTTTTTGAGTTCCGCACGCCATCCGGCGTGCGAAATCCTCGCTCACACGGCCTGAAGGCCGCGTCGCTGCGGACGGCCGGTCGGCCTTGCGGCGGCGTTGCCGCCGGTCAGCGCAAGGGGGGGCGCGGCCATCATCACCGCCACCCGTTCAGCCACATCCAGGTCACATATCCATCCGCGCGCGCCAACGGCAGAGCGGCGATGATCGGGAAGAACCACGCGAACACCGCCGCCGATGCCGCAGGGATACCCCATGCAAGCCATTTGCCTCTGGGTGAGCGGCGCAGGTCGCTGCATGTCAGCGCCAGCGCCGCGAGCAGGAAGAAGCTCGGGACGAAGTAGTGGTAATAAAACTGCACCGGCTTGGGCGCGACAATCCAGAAGCCGAGGCTGACACCGTAGCCGATCACTGCGCCTAATCGCGCCCAATCGCGCACCCACACCCCGCGCGCAAGGCACCACACCAGCGCAGGCAGCCCCAGCCACATAGTCAGCGGATTGCCGATCAGCAGCACCCCCCGTTGCGCGCCGTCGATCGGCTCATAAAGATACCAGATCCCGCGCAGGTTCAGCACCCATTGCGGCCAGGTGCTCATGTAGCGGTGCGGGGTCATCAACTGGCTTTGCAGCGCGAAGATGTCACGATGGAAGCCGATCAAGCCTTTCCCGGCCAGCGGCGATGGGTGCAAGGGTTCGGCCAGCCAGTAACCCGGCAGGAAGGTAAGCGCGTACACCAGCAGCGGCACAATCCCGAGCCACACGAAGGCCTCGACCAGCGTGATCCCTGGCACAGGCGCTCCCCTGCGGCTCAGTAGCAGGCGGCGGCGTCCGGCGAGTGCGCGGGCGATGAAGAACGTCAGCCCCAGCACCATGGCGAGCGGGGTCGCATTCCACTTGGCCCCGAGGGCGCAACCAATGGCGATCCCGGCGAGCGCGAGACGGCGCCGCCCGGTCTCCGGCTGCGCGCAGGCGCCGGCAAATTGCCACGCTGCCACGCACAGACCCGCGACCATCACCATGTCGAGCATCGCGATCCGTGCGTGGATGAACAGGTGGAAGCCCGTCGCCAGCAGCACCGCGAAGGCCAGCGTCGCACAGCGGTCTGCGCTCGCGTGCCACAACGTCCGCACCGCTGCGAAATAGGCCAGCACACCGCATAGCCACGGCATGATCCGCCAGCCCATCGGGTTGTCCCCGAACAGCCCCATGCCGAGCGCAATCAGCAGCTTGGCGAATAACGGATGCTCGCGGTTGAGATAGGCACCTTGGCCCGTCTTCCACCACGACAGGATTTCACGCGCGGCGGGGAGGTAATGAACCTCGTCGAAATAGGGGATCGAGGGGATCGCCAGCCGCCACCCGGTCAGCACCGCGAACAGCCCGGTCAGCGCCAGAAGCAACGCCAGCGGATCACGCGGGTGCAGCGGCGAATGGGCTTGCTGGGTGGGAAACGTTTGCGCCTCGGCCATGTCGGGGCTGGCGCTTAGGGAGCGCCAGCCCCCTGGGCAAGGCGGATTATGCGGCGCGCCCCGATTGCCCCTCCAGCCAGAACAACCGCGAACACATCGCAAGCAATCCAATGCTGGCCGTCAACAGAATGAACACCGTCCATAGGATCAGGCTCATCCCCTGTGCCTTGGCGCGCGGGAGGATCAGGAAATAGGCGATGCTGAGCGAGAACAGCAGGTCCCACCACACCTGCACGCCCCACAGATTGCTGGTGTGATTGAGTACCACCGGGAACACGCCTTCGGTTGCGATGGTGACGGCGCTAAATGCCGCAAAGCCTGCGGAGAGCGCGCCCGCTAGCAGCGCATTGCCCGGCGCCTCGGGGCGTAGAAACATGCTCAGCACTCCGGCCACGGTAAGCACCAGCCCGCCGCCAGCGAGCGCAAGAAAGGGAGTGAGTTCGGTGGGCATGAGCGCGATCCTCCATTTATGTAGCGACTGCTACGTTCGCTTGTAGCAAGCCCCTCTCGCCGCTACAAGCCGCTCATGGCAGCAGCTGCAAAAAAGCCCCCGATGAGCAAGGACAGTCTGCTGCCGCTGTTGACCGCGCATGTGCTGGCACACGGGCTGGGCGGAGCGAGCCTCAGGCCGCTGGCCCAGGCGGCGGGCACGTCGGACCGGATGCTGATCTACCATTTCGGCACCAAGGAAGCGCTGATCATCGAACTGCTGGGACACATCGCCAAGGTCTATGCTGCCGCGCTCGACGCGGCGATGGGGAGCGAGCGGGCCGCTAACCGCGCCGATGTGGTCGCGCGCATTCTCGCCTACGGCGATGCGCCCGCGATGCAGCCCTTCATGCGGCTGTGGTGGGAGATTGTGGCCGGTGCCGCCCGCGATTTGCCCGGATACCAGCTGGCCGCGCAGGCGATGATGGCCGAGCTGCTTAGCTGGCTGGAAGGGCAGATGCCCGCAGGCGACCCCGATCCCCAAGGCGGCGCGCGCTATCTGATGACGGTGATCGAGGGGACCGCGATGCTCACCGCTGTCGGCCACGGCGATACCGCGCAGCAAGGCCTGCTTGCGGGCGGGCTTTTGCCGTCCTAGAGGCCCAATCCATGAAGAAGACCACCGGCATGGACCGCGCCGCCACGGCAAACTGGCGCCCCGCAACCCGCGCGCTGCGCGGCGGCACCTGGCGCTCCGAACATGGGGAGACCAGCGAAGCGCTGTTCCTCACCTCGGGCTATACCTATGACGACGCCCAGACCGTCGCCGACCGGTTCGCGGGCACGGCGCAGGGCATGACCTATTCGCGGCTCCAGAACCCGACCGTGGCGATGCTGGAAGAACGCATCGCGCTGATGGAGGGGGCCGAGGCCTGCCGCACACAGGCGACCGGGATGGCGGCGATGACGGCGGCGCTGTTGTGCCAGCTTTCCGCAGGCGATCACGTCGTCGCCGCGCGCGCCGCCTTCGGAAGTTGCCGCTGGCTGTGTGATACCCTGCTGCCCAAGTTCGGCATTGATGTCACCATCATCGACAGTGCCGACAACGCCGCGTGGGAGCCTGCGATCCGGCCCAATACCAAGGTGTTTTTCTTCGAGACGCCGGCCAACCCGACGCTCGATATCGTCGATCTCGCTTATGTCTGCGGCCTCGCCCGCGCGCACGGGATCACCACCGTGGTCGACAACGCCTTCGCCTCGCCGGTGTTGCAGCGCCCGATGGAATATGGCGCGGACGTGGTCGCCTATTCCGCCACCAAGCTGATGGACGGGCAGGGCCGCGTGCTGGCGGGCGCGATCTGTTCAAGCAAGCAGTGGATCGACGAGGTGTTGATGCCGTTCCAGCGCAACACCGGGCCGACGCTGTCCGCCTTCAACGCCTGGGTGGTGCTGAAGGGACTGGAGACGCTGCCGCTGCGCGCCTTCAAGCAATCCGAACAGGCCGTGGCGCTGGGCGAGTTCCTCGAACCTCGCGTTACCAAGGCGGGCGGGCACCTGCTGCACCCCGGCCTGCCGAGCCACCCGCAGCACAATCTGGCGATGGCCCAGATGGACGCGACCGGCCCGATCTTCGCGCTCGACGTGGGCACCCGCGCGCGCGCCTTCGCGCTGCTCGATGCGCTCAAGCTGGTCGATATCTCGAACAATATCGGAGATGCCCGCAGCCTGATGTGCCATCCGGCCTCCAGCACCCACGCCAACATGGGCGACGAAGCCCGCGCCGCGATGGGTGTGACTGAGGGGCTGTTGCGGATCAATGTGGGATTGGAAGACATCGCCGATTTGGTCGAGGACATGGATCAGGCGCTTAGCGCGGCGGGGATTTAGAAAAGATTGGTTCTCTGCGCTCCCTGCGAGAAACCCCCTCAATTCGTCGACAATAAGGAACCTGACCAATGGCCAATCGCGTTGAACTCGTGTTCGATTTCGTCAGCCCCAACGCCTACCTCGTCTGGTGGCCGCTGCGCGAGCTCGTCAATCGTTACGAGGCTGAGCTTGATGTCATTCCGGTGTTCCTCGGCGGGATGCACAAGCTCACCGGCAATGCGCCGCCCATGATCCGGGATGCCGAGGTGAAGGGCAAGAATGAATACGCGATGCTGGAGATGAACCGCTTCATCACCCGGCACGGCCTCGGCAAGTATCGCCTCCACCCACAGTTCCCGTTCAATTCGATCACGCTTCAGCGGATGCTGTTTGCGGCCGATCAGGATGGGCGCGGGGTGCAGTTTGTCGAAGGCTTGCTCCGCCCGATCTGGGAGGATGGGCTCGACATTACCTCACCCGAAGCGATCGGCGCGGCGCTGACTGCGGCGGGCTTTGACGCTGGCGATCTGTTCGCCCGCGCGCAGACCGACGCGGTCAAGCAAGGCCTTGTCGCCAACACCGATGCGGCGGTCGCGCGCGGGGCCTTCGGTATCCCGACCATGTTCGTTGGCGCGAAAGGAGAGGGCGAGATGTTCTTCGGCAAGGAGCGCCTCGGCCAGATTGAGGAACTGCTCGCCAAGGGATGACATCGCGCCCGCGCACTATCGCATTCCGCTTGCCATTGATGCGCCAAAACATAGGCTTGGCGAATCAGGGCGGAAGCAAGGGATCAGGCGCACGTGCAGAGAATTTTCCGTAAGGGTTTAGCGCTTGTCGCCGGGCTGATGCTGGCGTCAGGCATCGGTGGCGCTGCGCAAGAGCCGGCGCCAACGCCGGTAGCGGCCGCCACAGATGCGCGCGCGCCGCTGGAACTCCCGCCGCCGCAGATCGCGATCAAGGACTTCGCCGGGCGCTCAGCCTTTTGGGACGGCAAGCTTTCGCCTGACGGCAGCAAATTTTCCTACCTCCGCCGCAAGGACGGGAACGCGCAGTTCATCATCGCTGACGTTTCCACCCGTAAGCTGGTGCACGCTTTTGGCACGGACCCTTCCGACCAGTTCGAATGGTACAACTGGGTTAGCGACGACAAGCTGTTGTTCTCGGTCTCAACCGCCGGTACCTTCATGGGCGAGGATGTGCGTTACACCCGCCTGATCCTCGTCGATGTGACCACCGGCGTCATGAGCCCCTTGTTCGGCCGGACCAATGTGGTCGAAGGCGACAATGTAATCCACTATGCCGAGGATGGCTCCTACATCCTCGTCTCGATCCAGAAGACGATCTACGATTACCCCTCGGTCATGCGCCACGAACTGGTGCCTGACGGCAAGGTCACCACTGTCCAGCAGCCGCGCGACGGGGTGTGGAACTGGACCGCCGACAACAACGGCGTGGTGCGGATGGGCGCGGGCTGGTTGGATGGGCGGCTGAAGGTCTATTACCGCTCCGACGCCACCGGCGAACTGAAACTCGTCGCCCGCGTCAAGGAAGGCGAGAAGACTTCCGACAAGTACTGGGACGCGGTCCAGATCCTTGGCGGATTAGACGAAGGCTATGTCCTGTCCGAAGGCGAGACCGGGCGCGTCGGCCTGCGCCGCTACAACTTCGCCACTCGCGAAATGCTCGAGACAATCTACGAACACCCCGAATGGGACATCGACAGCGTCGGGCTGAAAGACGGCCAGCCCTACGCCGCCTATTACACTGCTGACCGGGACGAGGTGCATTACTTCGATCCCGCCGTGCGCAAGCAGCATGCGGCCCTGCGCAAGGCATTGGGCGATGTCGAGGTGTGGGTGCCCAGCCGCGCCAAGGACGGCTCCCGGATGCTGGTCTATGCCGGGAACGAGGCCGATCCGGGCGTGCTCTATATGTACGAGCCGGCGGGCAAGATCCTGAAGGAAATGGCGCAATACCGCCCCACGCTCGATTTCCAGGCGCTCGCGAGCCCCAAGCCGATGCAATACACTGCGCGCGATGGCGCGGTGATCCGCGGCTATCTCACCCTGCCGCGCGGACGCGAGGCCAAGGGCCTGCCGCTGATCATCATGCCTCACGGCGGGCCTTACGGCATCCGCGACAAGCTCACCTATAACGATGAGGTGCAGCTGCTCGCCAACCGCGGCTATGCTGTGCTGCAACCCAATTTCCGCGGGTCGGGTGGGTATGGCGAGGCGTTTTTCGAGCTCGGCACCGGGCAGATCGGGCGCAAGATGCAGGACGATCTTGACGACGCGATGGACTGGGCGGTGAAGGAGGGCATTGCCGATCCGGCGCGGGTGTGTGTCGTCGGCGGCTCCTATGGCGGATATGCGGCGATGTGGGCGGTGCTGCGCAATCCCGAACGCTACCGCTGCGCGGCGAGTTGGGCAGGGGTGACCGATCTGGAGAAGCAGCTGCGTTACGACAGCCAGTCCTTCAGCCGCGGCGGATACAAGCGCTGGCGGGACCGGGTGCGCGGGCAGGGCGTGGCTGAGGTCAAGACGGTCTCACCGATGGGCCACGCGGCCAAGCTCAACCGCCCGCTGCTGCTGGCGCATGGGACCAAGGACATTGTGGTGCCCTTCAGCCAGTACAACATGTTCGAAAAGGCCACCCGTGAAGCGCCGATGCGCCCGCAGACGCTGGTGATCAAGGACGAAGGCCACAGCTTCTCGACCTCCGAGAACGAGCAGCAATGGTACGAGGCGCTGACGGGGTTCCTCGCGAAGCACAATCCGCCCGATCCGGCGCCGGTAACGGTCGCCGCCGCAAGCGCGCCCTGATGGGTTTGGGTCGGGTGAGGGGCAAAAACTCTCCGCCATTCGGAACACAGCTGGGACTAAGCGCGTTGCCCCCCTTGTGACCCGGCGAGGAATCGCTAACTTGCGAGGCGATATGAAAGAGTTTTTCCAGCACGCCGCCACGACCGATGGGGTCACTGTCCGGGTAGCCGTCAACTACCTGCCGGAACAGTCGCATCCGGAGGCGGGCAAGTGGTTCTGGGTCTATCACATCCGCATCGAGAACGCCTCGCACGAGGCGCTGCGCCTGCGCACCCGGCACTGGCGCATCACCGACGGGCGCGGGATGGTGAACCATGTCGATGGCGAAGGCGTAGTGGGCGAACAGCCGCTGCTCACGCCGGGGCAGAGCCACGATTACGTTTCGGGCTGCCCGCTGACGACGCCGTTCGGTTCGATGGAGGGGTTCTACACCTTCGAACGTGCCGATGGCTCGCCCACCGAAGTGCGCATCCCGTTCTTCCCGCTCGCCGCGCCGGAGACGGCTGAGGGCCGCACACCGCGCTGACTCTTGCGATAGGCGCAAAGCGGGCCTAATCGCATCACCCGTGAAGCGCACCCACTTGCCCCTCAACGCCTTGCGCGTGTTCGATGCCGCCGCGCGGCACCTCTCCTTCACGCGCGCGGCGGACGAGCTGGCGGTCACCCCCGCCGCTGTCGGCCAGCAGATCCGCGCGCTCGAGGACGTCCTCGGCGTCGTCCTGTTCCGCCGCACCTCCAAGGGCCTCGAACTCACGCCCGAGGGTGAGGCCGGGCTCGATCCCTTGCGCGAAGGCTTCATGCGGTTCGAGGAGAGCGTCGCCGCGATGCAGGCGGGCCAGGCCTCCGACCGCTACACCATCGCCGTCCCGCGCGAGTTCTACGCCGAGTGGCTCGCCCCCCGCCTCGCCAAGTTCCAGGCGGGCACCCCCGGCGTCCAGTACATCCTCGCCCCCGACGAGCATGCCGACTTCACCGAGGCGAACCTCGATCTCGCGATCCGGCTGGTCGACGGGCCGGGCGAGCTCCAGGGCGTGCAACTCGCCCCCGCCATGCGCGTCACCGTCGCCGCGCCGGAGTACCGCGAGGCGTGGATCGACTGGCCGGGCATGACGCTGCCCGATGGCATCAACCCCTGCATCCGCGCCGGATCGCCCGGACAGGCGCTCGCCTCGGCGCTGGCGGGGATGGGGCGCACGATCCTCCCCCTCGCGCTGGCCGAGCGCGCCATCGCCAGCGGCACCCTCACCGCCCTGACCGAGCCTGAGCCCGGCACCCGCGCCTACTGGCTGCTCGCCCCCCCGCCGCAATGGCGCTCCAAGAAGGTGCGCGCGCTGGTCGGGTATCTGGCCGCCGACTGACCCCCCCACGCAGGCCCAAGTCCCCGCGCCGTCACCGCCGCGCCTCCGCCCCGTTCAGCTGACCCGCTGTTGGAGACACCGGAGACACAGTCCAGAACCCAAAAACCGCCCCCCGCGCCAACGCCGCCGCCGTGCCGTTCGGCAAGGGACGCGAGGTGAGCGGAGGGGGCGGGCTGAAGGGTCATGGCGCGCGGGGCAATTGCAGGTTTCGGCGGAGTAGGAAACCGCAAAGCCCCCGCCTCTTCAGGGGGAGGGCGGGGACGGTTCGCTTGCGGGGCAGCGGGTTGGGGGAGGGGGTTTGCTGGTTCACACGAAGACACGAAGACACGAAGGGGGCCGCGCCTTTTCTCCCTTTTTCGTCTCCCCGGGCTTGACCCGGGGCTAGGCTTTCTTGGTTTTCACACAAAGACACGAAGAGGGCGGCGCGACGGGCCAGAGGGTTTCACGCAGAGACCGCAGAGGAGCAGAGAGACGCAGAGGGGCCGGGCCGGGCGCGGGCGCAGAGGGCCCTAAATTCCCCTCCCCTTGCCCCCGGCTCAAGGCCGGGGCAGGTATCGGGGCTGGGGGAGGGGGCGGAGCCACCATCGGCGCGTATGCCACAGTCACGGCGCGCAGCGCCGCAAGGCCGACCGGCCGCCGCGCCTTATGGCGCGTAGCCGAAGCGAAGCTGAACGAGCGAAGCGAGGACAACCAGCGCGGACGGCCCGCGCCCGGTGCCTGAGGGCGCCAACAAACAGACTCGCGGAGGGGAGGGGGCAGCGTCTTTCCCCCCTTTTCGTCTCCCCGGGCTTGACCCGGGGCCGGGCTGCTCTTGGGTTTCACACGAAGACACGAAGAGGGCGGTGCGACGGGCCAGAGGGCTTCACGCAGGGATCGCAGAGGAGCAGAGAGGCGCAGAGGGGGCAGCGCCCGCCGCCACCCTCACTCGTCACTGCGATGAGCCGGATGCGGATGCGAAGCTGGCCAACGGCCACTTGGCAATCCATGGACCGGGGGTGGGGCTGAGGCGAGGGCAGGCCATGGATCGCCACGCCTTCGGCTTGCAATGACGATGAACTGTGGGTCGGCCTTTTCATCTCCCCGAGGGGGAACAGAGCCACAACGCCTGCGGGTCGCACCGCCATGTCGGTTGCAAACGGCTTGCCCCACGAATACGTTGATTTTGCTTGCTAAGGTCAGCTTAGACTCCTCAATTCTGAGTAGCGGTGATATGAGTGAAGAATGGAAACTAAACCTCAAAATCAAATCGCTGAGCGGGTAGCAGGCTTATGGGATTGGTGGGAACGGGCACGTTCGCTGGTAGGGCAAGTTGGACCGCTCAAAAGCCTATTGGTGGGCGCCGTCAACATTGCGTGGGTCTGGGCAGCGTGGTTCCGGGACAACGTGCCGTGGTATGTTGCTGTTCTCCTTTTCTTGGTGGCCGCAGCCTTGAGCCTGATTGTTTTACATAAAGTACAAGTGATACGAGCGACGGCTGCGTACAATCCGCGCGACTATCAACAATTTGGACGGGCACTTACTGAGCTATCTCAAGAAATCTTTCGCTTCCTCGCTGATCGCCAGCGGACGCACGGGGACGTTCATAGGGCGAATCCCCGTGGTGCAGAAGGAGGCTTTGACGCGTGGCAAGCCGACCGTGACTTCGAGGCTGTAACAGGAAGGCTTTTTTTCGAGCAATTTGGGCCGCGCGTCATGGGCTCATTGGCCCTCTTACAGAGGATAGGCATTGCGATGCCTCCTCACATGATCTCAATTGCGCAATATCGCCCTAACGGTTTGCCGCAATTCCTTGGGACGATGGGCGATTTGTTGTCCCGAGGAAATATCGCTGACGCAGTCGCGATTTCAAATGATCGAGACTTCATGTGGCAAATCGGGCACTGAGTTGTCGCTCGAACCGTCTTTGAGATAGGTGGTGCTAGGTTGGAAGATAAGGCTGGCAAAAGTCGTTAGCAGTTCCGTCCACATGGTGTGAGAGCAGAAAGTAGGCCTCATCCAGCGTAGACGCCGAACGCCAGCCCACCGGCTCCGCGAGTCTGTTTGTTTTCGCCCTCAAGCGCCGGGCGCGGGCCGTCCGGCCCGCTTGGCTTACGCGCCATAAGGCGCGGCGCGCGGTCGCGCTTGCGGCGGCTGCGCCGCCGGAGCAGTGGCAAACGCGCCGTTGCGAGGCGCCGCGTGGTGCCACACTCGCGGATGTTGGATGCATCCAACTCCCACCTTGACCCCCCACCCAAACCCGCCTAAGGGCGCGCATCTTCCGGGGTCATTCCCGGTTTGAGCTGAACATTGGCGGTGCGTCTCCTTCGTGGGGCAGTCGTCAAAGTAACCCGGTGGCCGAAGGGCCGGATATGCGGGTGGAGCGTT
>VFQO010011284.1_pt1 | contig 30987 bp, 17 predicted proteins | sample 3512331 | NCBI WGS metagenome assembly VFQO01 (sample SAMN10412371, study PRJNA504923) | tailings metagenome | isolation source: Replicate 3 from Balatoc abandoned mine | place: Philippines: Itogon, Benguet | collected 2017-08-28 | reverse complement strand
GCGGCCTTCTCGGCGCGTCCCATGAAATGGGCGCATGCCTTTCGCCAACCGATCATCCCGAAGCCACCGGCTAATTGCGCCGAAGCGATCGCCATCTCGCCTGAAAGGCCCGTGCGCTCGGCGTGGATAACGGCGCCGATCAGATTGCACATGCCCCGTGAGAAACGCAGCTCGAAATAGTCTACCAACGCTGCCTGGTTCAGGCAGCGAGCAAGTTCTTCTTCCCAACGTTGCGCGTCTCTGCTGTCGTTCGGATACCTCAGGGAAGGCAGCGCCTGTTGAAGCGCGAGCTGCAGCCCGCGGCCGATCAGAAGAGGGAATGTCGCCATCCGGGAGGTCGGCACCGGCTTACCAGCCGCTTCAAGCGCATGCCTGACAGCCACACCTTGCGCATGAATATCGCCCCGGCTGTAGTGCGCTTCGGCGAGTTGCCTGCGCCAGCGCACCGAACGAAGCCGTTGCTCATTGTCCCAAAGTTGACGCTTCGGCTCGTGTTCCAGGCAAATCCCTACGAATGCTTCGACCTCGCGAAAGGCGCCGATTTGCAGAGCATTGGTTGCCGCCAGATCGGCGTATTTGACCGCCTTGTCGCTGTTTCCGGCAGCTTCGAAGTGCTGGACCAGTACCGCAATGTCATTGCCCATGGCATCGGGCCGAGTGGCTTCGATCCAGTTGGCCAAGGCCCCATGCAAACGACGGCGCAAATCGCCCGGAATCAATCCGTAGACCACGTCGCGGATCTGGTCGTGACGGAACTCATAATGCTCAGGCTCGGCGCTGTGGCGGACCAAGTGGGCGGCAACAAGGTTCTCAAGGGCAGTATCGACCGCCTGTCCGTGCAGCGTTTCTAGGGCGGCGCGGCTGAATGAGCGCCCAATAACCGCCGCTTCCTTGATGACATCCTGTGAGGTTGCGTTCAGGCGATCAACACGCTCCCTCAACAGTCGCTCGACTCCCTCGAAATAGTGAAGGCCGTCCAGTGGACGAAGGGACCGCCAGAAGCCATCACGTTCCGTGATCAAGCCCTCGTCCTTCAGTGTTAGTGAGATCTCCTCGGCGAAGAACGGATTTCCGCCCGCCAGCGTCGCGACTGTACGCGCTATATCATCCTGGGGCGGCACTCCGCCCAGAATGCGCGTCACGAGTTCGCGGATCGAAGTCTCGTTAAGTTCCGCCAGTTCCACGATGCGAAGGAAGCGTGTGACGTCGTCCGTATCGATATCCGTCCTCACCTGCCGGGCACGCCGCCGCAGGCTCCGCAATTCCTCGGGAACCTCTTCGGCACGCACGCAAAGGACGAGCAGCAGCGATGACAACGACCCAAGGACCCATTCCAGGAGACGCCACGATGCGGAATCGAGCCACTGGCTATCTTCCAGCACCAATGACAGGGGGCGAGGTGCTAGTACGCCTATGATCTCGGCCAGAAGCCGCATCGTCGCATCGGCGCGATGCGCTCCCTCCAGATGTCTTGTTCGTTCGTTCTGACTGATCTCGATGGAAAGCACCTCATCGAGTAGCGGCAGCCGTTCGATGATGGAGGCATGATCCTTTATTCGCTTGCCAATGCTGCGCAAAACTCCCGACGCATCGCCGTCAGCCGGCAGGCCGACGAGAGATTCCAGCACGCGTCGCCAGGCCAGCAGCGATGTACGCTGGTCGTCTCGTTCGCCGCGTGAAACCGATACGGTGGTTCCGGATGATTGCAACTCTTCGACAAACGCATTCACCAGCGTGGTCTTGCCGATGCCTGGCTCGCCCAGCACTACGACCATTCGATTGGTGCCCGCGCGGACCTCTTCAAAAGCCCACCTAAGGAACTCGAGTTCGCGTTGCCGGCCGATCGGTTTGCTCGGGGGCAACAAAGGTGGCTTGGGGCCTAGTGGACCGAACACCGGCGCCATTTCGCCCAGCCCTTCCAACTGTAGCGTGCCGCGTCTCTCGAAGGAGAAACCGGCCCGCGACGCCCGTTCGGTTGGCGCATCGCAGAGAATGTCGTCGTGGGCATTGCTCATCAGCCGTGCGGCTCGGTTGACTGATGGTCCGAGCACCATCAGCTGGCGTCGGCGCGCGCTGCCGACAATGCGGAAGAATGCTTCACCGGTCGCTACGCCGATCGAGGCGGAGAGGCCAAAGCGCTGAATGGCAACGCCGATGGCGCGTGCTGCGCTGACAGCTCTTTGAGGGTCGTCGCGATGAACGGTGCCCCGCGCACCGAATGTAGTCATGAAAATCAATCCCTTGTCGTCGAAGAGCAGTTCGCCTGGCGGTCCGCCATGTTCGCGCACAATCTGCTGCAAAGAGGCGCACAAAGCCTGTTGGCGTGGCAGCGCAAGAGAACCCAGATGTTCGAACTGGGTTATGCGGATCAGAAGAGCTGAGATGGGCCTAATTTCGGCCAGCGCATCCAGGCGCGCGCCTACTTCGTGTTGAGCGTCGATATCGATGCGCTGACTGGCGTCCGCGCTGGCCTCAGTCGCAGGGGCTGTCATAACGTATTGTAACTGTGGTGGGAGGAAGCTCTGCAGCCATTCCGATGGCGGACTTCGGATCTCAATTTCGGCGAGAGGAGGTGCGGGCACCGAGCCGTCTGATAGCACCTCCGCGGCCCTTTCCGATAGAACGTATTCCCAGTTGCGCGCAAGCGTCATAGACTTCGCAGCGTCTATCACGGCGTCGCCGCCAGCGATCAAATTCCAGATTGGATCGCCACCGACAATGGCCACACTAAGTGGGCCTGCGCCGATGCCGAAATGAAGGGCCGCCTCGAATTCGATCAGCGCACCGTCAGAAGGCATCGTGCGGTCCCTGCAGATTGCTTCGGTGCATTGCACGGCCGTCCGCACGGCATTGCCAAGGCCGGTTTCGCCCGCCGCCCAATATGCCAGCAGGGAGTCGCCAGCGAAGTAGAGCACTTCGCCGCCGCGCGCGCCGATTTGCTCCGCGCAGCGATCATAGGATAGGCTCAGCAGCTTCGGCACCTCTTCAAGGCCTCCATGACCTCGTCGGGCCAGCTGTTCGACGAGCGCCGTGAAGCGAGAAACATCGATAAACAGAACGGCAGCTTGAAACTCGACGGCAGTGGGACATTTCCCGTCTGTGCCGTAAAGACGCCCAAGCAGTTGCAAGGGCAGGAAACTCTCCAGCAACCGACGGGTCCCGTCCATAAGCTGTTTCCGCGGCCATAGCCCGGATCACGCTGGAAACACCGCCAATGACCAGCGCCATCCCATGGAGATGCCGGGCGTGTTTCTATCTCTCTATTTGGCGGCCTGAACTGCACAGATCTTCGCACATATTCGATTGTTCGCTAAGGGGTAATAAATCGTCCATCGAAAGTATCAATCGAAGAACCATTCGATGATAAATCGAACCTATATACTTTGCAGCGGTACGGAGTAGACTGTACATAATCTTCTACGAAGTGCATCGCGCCCGAGGGGGAAGCGTTGTGACACGTTTCGTGAATGACGGCTGCATTCCTGAAATTTTCGACACGCGTGGGCAACGCCTTTCTCGCGTTGACTTGTTGCCAAGGCCGCGGGCCGGCTCGAACGCGGAAAGGCGATGATGAGTGCCGGGCTCGACACCGATTCCAATACCGCCTGGATCTCCCAAGGCTTCGAGCGTTTGATGGATCGCGTTGCCCGGGCTCCGACGGCGATCTACTTCGATGTCTTGATTATCGGTAGCGGCTATGGCGGCGCGATTGCGGCCGCGACGTTTGCTGGCCGCAGTAAGGCCGGCGTACCCGTGACCGTGGGCGTGCTGGAGCGCGGCAAGGAGTATTTGCCCGGCTCGTTTCCGACTGGCGCTGGGGAACTCCCCCGCCACATCCGACGCGAACACAACAAGGAAGGCCTTTTCGATATCAGGCTTGGCGCGCAGGTATCGACCGTTGTCGCCAATGGCGTTGGCGGTGGGTCGCTGATCAACGCGGGCGTGATGGAAACTCCGCTGCCAGCTGTGTTCCAGACCAGATGGCCGAGCGAGCTTGCCAACCTCCCGCGTTGGAAGTCTTTCTTCGACCGTGCCGCCGACCTGCTCGGTGCTCGAGTGAACGGTGCGCCGAACACCATCTCGGCCCACCCGAGCGGCCCGCCGCAAAAGTTCAAATCGATCAGAGATATGGCGCCTGGCAACTCTTTCCGTCCGGCCGCCATCACCGTCGCAATGGCCAACTCCACGAGTTCGGGCAACGTCCGCCTCAACAAGTGTGTGCGCTGCGGCGACTGCGCCACCGGATGCAATTTCGGAGCGAAGAACTCGCTCGACGTCAATCTTCTCGTCCGAGCCCAGCAGAGTGGCGCGGAGATTTTCAGCGGTGCGACAGTGCTGAGCCTCGAGCAGGAAAGTGCGGGGGTCTGGGTCGTGAACTGCGTTCACACAAACGTGACACTTCGCAAGCGGCATGGTGAAATTGTCAAAATACGGGCGCGCAAGGTGATCCTTGCCGCGGGCACCCTTGGTTCCAACGAAATTCTGATCCGATCGAAGGCCCAGCATCTTCCTGTCTCAGCACGTCTTGGCCACGGCTGCTCGACAAATGGAGACATGCTGATCACCGATTTTGGCACCGCCGCGTCGGTGAACACGGTCGCTGACGAAACGGTGCGACCTTCAAGACGCGCTATCGGACCAACGATAACGGGCATCATTGACCTGCGCGAAAGCGACGGGGTGCTGATCGAGGAAATATCTGTTCCTGCTAGCCTTCGCCTTGCCTTCACAGAGGTTTTCGGAACGGTCAACGCCTTGCACGGCCTGGACAAAATCGATTGGTCAACGCATCGGCAAGGCTTCCCGAATGACGATGCTTACGTGACGCCGAACAGGCGAGTCGAATACTCTGCGCTCTACGCGATCATGGGGGACGATGGAGCAGCAGGCAAGATCGAGCTCGACGGCTCGGAGGCTGACGGCACTGCTTGTATCGTGTGGAATCAGCTGCCGAATCTGTCGGTTTTCGACCTACAGCAGAGCGTGCTAACCGACCTTGCAAGGAATTCGGGTGGTCGCATCATTGCGAACCCCGTCTGGAAGCTGTTACCTCCGGAGATGAGCTGGCTGCTCCAACACAAGCGCGGGCCACTGACCACGGTGCATCCGCTGGGCGGCTGCGTCATGGGAGATACAGGAGCCACGGGCGTTGTGGATCACCTCGGCCGCGTATTCTCCAGCGACGGCTCCGCTGCCGTACATGACGGGCTAGTGGTCCTTGATGGTTCCGTCATCCCAACGGCGCTGGGTACCAACCCCGCGCTCACGATCTCGGCGATCGCGCTCCGCGCCGCGGAAGCTCTTGCGGCCGACTGGGGCTACGATGCGGCACCACACGCCGCCGTGGCCGCGCCGTTGATCCGTCCTGTCACTCGCGCTACCGACGCGGCTGCGATCCCACCTCGAACCGAGGTGGAGGTTATTGAGCGGCTCGTCGGCCCGGTGCGCTTGCGACCCAGGGGTGGTGCCGCCGATGACTATGTCGCCGAACTGACGCTGCGCTTCAGTCCAAAGGCGCTGGCCGACCTCGCTCCTGGCAATGGCGGCGACGCAACACTGCAGGTTGCGACCGATCAATCTGAAATGGTGGCGCGCAGTGCAATTCGCATTTTCCCGCGCTTCGAATGGGAAGAGCTAGAGAAAAGCTGGGACCCTCCGGGGCTGAGAGAACAGAAACTCGATGCGGTCGCGAAATTCAGCGCGCCCCTTACGGGCAGCCTCAAGGTGCTTGAGCGGCAGCCGAGCTGGGTCCTGGGCCGCATCTGGCGTGCCGGGAAGGCATGGGTACTCAACCGAGGGCTGCGGGACATCTATCAGGCAATCGTGGATGGCGACCCCGGCCCTGGTCTGTTCAGCCGCGTCAAGTCCGGCTTGGCGATAGCCAGTCATTCCGGGGCGATCCGCACTTTTGTCTACGATCTCAGGATAGGTTCGCCCGATGCCGGCGCTAGTATCCGGCTCGTCAGCGACCGCATCCGTGGCGTCAAGACCTTCACCTACGATCGTCGCTGCAATCCTTGGCGGCAGTTGATGGAGATGGCGCTCGAGCGGTTTCCGGGAGCGGTCCGCAGCGCGAAGCCGGTATTGCGGCTCGATGTCGGCTATCTCGCGCGCATCGGGGTTCCGCTGGTGCGGATAACGCGGGAGCGCGATGGGGTGAGTGCCATAGCCGAACTCGTCACATTCCTCGGCTATTTCCTGCGTCTTTTGCTCGGCCAGCACATCTGGAGCTTCCGTGCTCCCGACAAGGATGTGGATCCTACGAACGACGTCATCGATTTTCATCCGCCGAGAAGGCTTCAATTGCCTGGCGGCGGCTCGGTGGCGGCGCAGGACATCCGTATTCCGATCGGCAGGAGGAACCCCGACGGAGGGGGCGGCCCGATTGATGGTCAGGTAAAGATCACTCGCTATCCCAACCCTCAGACGACAAAGAGGCCGGTGGTGATGCTCCACGGCTATAGCGCGGGCGGTACCACCTTTGCCCACCACGCCGTCAATCCGAACTTCGCGAGCCATTTGTGGAGCACAGGGCGCGACATATGGATCGCCGATCTCAGGACGAGTCCGGCAAATAATGATACAGCCAGAGAAGCCTGGAGCTTCGATCAGATCGGAGCGGTGGACGTTAGAAGTGCGATCAGGAGGGCCGCCGCCGCTTCGATTGACGGGAAAGTCGACGTCGTCGCCCATTGTATGGGCAGCATCGTCTTCAGCATTGCGGCCCTCGGAAACACGGCACCGGGGGAAGAACTATACCGTTTCGTCGATCGCGTGGCGTTCACACAGGTTGGCCCGCTCGTTGTCTTCACGCCGGCGAACATCTTCCGTGCCTATGCGGCGCGCTACTTGATAGACTTCCTTCCGGACAGCTACGAGTTCAACCCTAAGGATGCGACGCTTGTCGATGACCTTTGGGACCGGGCGCTCGCCACCCTTCCTTATCCCGTCGAGGAGTTCGACATCGAGAACCCGCTCTGGCCAACGAAGCGGACACCATGGACCCGGACCCGGCATCGCATGGACGCTTTGTATGGCCGTGATTTCAATGTCGCCAACATGGAACCGGAAATGCTGCGCTTCATCGATGAGCATTTCGGCGCGCTGAGTTTGAAGACTGTATCGACCACTCTTCACTTCGCCAGATACGCCTTGATGACCAACTTCAGAGGCAAAAACCTTTTGGTCTCGCGCAAGTTATTCCGGGAAAAATGGCCATTCCCGACATTCAGCGTTCATGGAGCGGAAAACGGTCTTTCCCATGTGTCAACGGTAGATCGCATGGAGAAGATCCTGGAAGATGCTGGGCGGATCTATCTCGCGCCGTTCATCAATCCCGGTGCTGGCCATCAGGACGCGCTTGTGGGGACGACGAGGCACGCCACATTCCGAAAGGTTGAGCAGTTTCTGGATGCCAACATTGCAGCCACGCCGATCGGCGGCAGTGCGAACAAGATTGCCTATCCTCCCTGGATAGGGCCGGTCATTACGGAGGAGTGGTCGGCGCACTCCCCCCAGGAAGCGCCTTCGCTTGTTGTGCGTGTCGGATCCTTGCCGTCGCATCGGGCGGCGGAAGCGGTTGCCATGCTGCGCGTCCAATTGTCCGGCGGCAAAGTGCGGCGTCCCGATAACCCCAGGCTGCCTTGGGATCTGCCGTACATCGTCGACCATTTGGCCGTCCACAAATCACGTCAGTTGGAGGTGGATGATTGGGATGCCTTCGTCGCCCCGCTCCCGGAGTCCATGCCTGGCTACGATCCGGCGCATCCCGGTGATGCGCTCCTGGTCTTGCTCGTTTACGACGAGCCTGCCGCATTGTTTATGCCGGTGTATGGCCACTTTCTCGCAGATTTTCGGAAAGAGCTGGTTTTCCGCTTCGAACCCGTCGGCCCTCGAAATGATACAGAGGATCCCCGGTTCAAGTTCGAACAATTCAAGCTGATGGCGAGTGCCGTTCTTGAGGCATTGAATAGACCGGCGCTCCAGGCGAAGCCCGACGACCCCGCCGAGACCATCCCGGATCGGCTTGTCTATGGGGGACTCGCCTCTTCGAGGACGCTCGACCTCGCGCCGGATGAGGGTGTCATCGAGGCTTCCAGGGTGCTCATGAAATTCGAACTGCCAGATGGGCAAGCCGTTTTGGCTCACCTTATTGATATGGACACTGATCTCCTGAACGGCGTCATTCCCTATGACCCGCCGACAAGTGTACTCAGCCAACCCGCATCGGGCGGCACCAGCTTTTCCCTGGCGTCATGCCAATATCCGGGCGGCTTCTTCGATGGCCCTGTCGCTTATCGTTCCTATGATCGAGTCGTCGAACATTTGCGTGGCAGCTCTGGAATACGGCCGCGCTTCATGCTTTTCGTTGGCGATCAGGTTTATGTCGACCCGACCGCTGGACTGTACGATCCGGCCAACCAGATCGACCGCTATCGGCTGCCCTACGAGGCGTGGTTGCGCCAACGCGGCGTCCGCGACGCGCTCCGTCAGGTTCCGTCCTTTATGCTCCTCGACGATCATGAAATCGATGACAATTGGGAGCCGATTTCATCTCCGCGCGATGACCCATCGAACCAGCGCAGGAAGAAAGACGGGATGGCGGCGTTCGCGAAATATCAGCGCGGCATCAAGCCTGATGTGGAGACCTTCGTTTTCGACGGCTTTCATTTCTTCATGCTGGACACCCGCACGGAGAGGAAGCATCGCAAGGTCGGCAATCTAGCGGCGGCGCGCCTCGTCAATTCTAATGTCCGCAATCCAAACAGCACGATGAATCGGTTGAAGCACTGGCTGTCGACTGCGCCGGCGCCGAAATTTGTCGTCACGCCGGCCATGCTGTTGCCGCGGCACAGACGTGCGGTGCAGCGCGATACGCGTCTAGACCCTGGTAATCTCAGCGCGTTGCATTCCGACGGGTGGGATGGGTATCCGGCTACGCTGCGCGACGTTCTCGGCCATATCGCCGAAAACAAGATAGGGGGTGTTGTATTCCTCTCCGGCGATGAGCATCGGGCATGCATCGCTGCAGTGGACCTGCTTGACGCCGCCAGCAACCCAATCGTCCAACTGCATTCAATCCACACTGCAGCGCTGTTTGCGCCGTACCCGTTCGCAAACAGCGCTGAAGAGGAGGTCGTTGCCAGCGAGACCATAACCTTTACCTATAAAGCCAAGACCTACCGCTGCGTAGTGAACGCAACCCGCCCGGTCCCAGGTGATGGCGCCACCTTCTTTTCGGTTAGCAAGGCAGGGCCTCACTGGAGGCTGGACTGCGAGTTCGCCGACGGAACAATTCATCCGCTCACCCTTTGGTGGTAGGCGTCCCCGACGCATTGCCGCCAGAACTTGCGGCAACGGTATGGAGTTACTCGGCCATGGTTTGGACCATGGTGACGAAAGGAGCGGATTCCTCGGTCTGCCCTTCGCGCATGTTTCCGCGAACCCACCGATCGGCAGCGGTTGCCGGTCTCGTTCATAGGTAAATCAGTCTTGTCGGAGCGCAGTATCTTGCGAACCGTGTTGCGCGACGCATGGAGTTCCCGCATGGATATTCTTCACCGACCAGCCCTGCACATGGAAGGCCTGTTGAAGACGCAATCGTATCCACTCGCTTCAGCTCCGCCTATCTATCATCTGCGGCTCTGGAGTTAGTGGCCGGATTGCCTAAGCTCGGCAAGAACAGCCTGTGCCTTGTCGAGCCGGACGTGCCCTTTGTCCTTCAGGCGGGACACCACTTCGTCGATTTCGGCGCCGTCAGCCCCGGCTGCGACGGCGATGTTGCGGGCGTGAAGCGACATGTGGCCTTTCTGTATTCCCTCGGCCGCCAGGGCGCGAAGGGCGCCGGTGTTCTGGGCAAGCCCGACGGCAACAATGATCTCGGCAAGTTCCTGCGCGCCTTTGACGCCCAGCAGTTTGACGGCGGCTTGCGCAACCGGATGGGTCTTGGTGGCGCCGCCGACCAACCCTACGGCCATGGGTACTTCCAGCGTGCCGACGAGGTTGCCGGCATCATCCTTCTCGTAGTGCGACAGTGACGTGTAGCGGCCCGTCGCTGCCGCATGGCAATGCGCGCCGGCTTCCACGGCGCGCGTGTCGTTGCCTGTCGCAAGCACGACGGCGGTAATCCCGTTCATGATTCCCTTGTTGTGCGTCGCCGCGCGATAGGGATCGGCTGCTGCAAAAGCATAGGCGTCGAGGATGCCGTCCACGACGTCCGGACCGCCAAGGGCCTGACAGTCATATGTGGCGCGGACACGGGCAAGACGCCGGTCTGCCTTGTTGGAGAGGATGCGGAGGCGAACGCGAGCGCCGGTGATCTGCTCGACAAGCGGCGCCAGCGCCTCCGCCATCGTGTTCACCGCATTTGCGCCCATGGCGTCGCGAACATCGACGATCAGGTGCAAAACGACATAGGTCCTGCCGGCTGCCTCGACGATGCGCACCTCGATGTCTTTTGCGCCGCCTCCGAGCTTGACCAGCAGCGGGTCCTGCTCGTTGGCGAGATCGAGCAAATCCTGCCGGCGTTCGTAAAGCCTGAGGCGGGCGGCCTGCGGGTCTTTCGCGCCGACCACCTGAATCTGGGAAATCATGATGGGCTGATCGCTCGACGTGTGAAAGCCGCCGTGGATGCGCGCAACGGAGGCCATGTTGCTTGCCGCGGCGACGACGGAAGGCTCCTCGGTAGCCATCGGGATCAGGTAATCGCGCCCGTTGATGGTGAAGTTGGCCGCTACGCCGAGCGGTATCGACAGGGTTCCAACGACGTTTTCGACCATGCGGTCGGCGATCGCCAGCATTTTCCCGTCCGTTGCTGCCAGGCTTGCCAGGTCGCCTTCGGGCAAGCCGCTGCGCTCGACTATGGTCTTGAAGCGCTCCGGCGGCGTGAGCTTGTAGAACCCCGGAATGCGACTGTTGACGGACATGAAAATGGGTCTCCCACAATGCAATTTTTTGAAAACCTAAGTGGGTCTCCGCTCCAAGGACAATGTGCAAGGCTTACACTCGGGCAGCGCTTCTTTGTGACTTCATCACAGCGGCAATGCGCGAAACTCCGTAGCCTGCCCAAGGGCATGAAGGCGCAGCGCGATATGGACTTCCAGCGTTCTTGAAGGATCGGCCCAGTCCGGGTTGATCTGCGAGATCGTATCGAGGCGCTGACGCATGGTGTTGACGTGAATGCCCAGTATCTCGGCCGCCTTCTGCATGCTGCGCCCGGTGTCCAGATAAGCAAGCAGCGTGGGGGCGAGCTGGCTCTTGCGCTTGTCGTCCTGCTCGAGGAGGGGGCCGATCGACGTGCGCAGGAAAGAGGCTATCGCGTCCTCTCCCTTGTTCTGAAACAGGAGCGCATAAATCGACAGGCTTTTTTCGAACGCGATCCGTCCCGTTTGCTTGAGGCCGTGCATCAGGCCGAGGCATCGGCGCAGCGCCTCGTATTCGGCCGGCATCTTGTCGAAACCGGCGATCGGGTTGGAGATTACGATACTGAAACTCTGACCGAATGCTTCCTCCAGTTTTTCCGATATCCGCTTTGCGAGCCGGTCCGGCTCCGGAGCATTCGTGACGATCGCCAGATCTCCATTGAACTCCGCAGCGATCGTGTCTCGGCCGGCCAGTGTCGAGCGCAACGCCGAGGAGGCCTGGGCCGATGTGATCGTGACCAGTTCCACAAGCATCGCCGTCACTGGCCATGAGAGGGAAATTCCTGGCGGCAGCCGCCGGGCACTTTCGGGCGAGAACGGATCGGTGGTTCCGCGCAGCAGCGCCGAAACGGTGTCGGCAACGTTCCGGTGCGCGATCTGTGCGATCCGGTCCAGTGACAGCAGCACGATGCCGGTGACGATCGCACTGCGCTCAAGCGTGCGCGTTTCCGGCGGGGAAAGCGGCCTGCCGCGGGTAAGCACGAGTGCCCCCAGACGCGCCGACCCTCCCATGACAGCCGCGACCACTGTGGTGCTGCCGTCGGTGGCCGGAAGCGAGACGGATCGACCCAGGCGATCGCTCTCTCGTACGGCTCTGGCAAGTTCCTCGTCCGTCAGCCTGTCGGAAACGGCGCCCGATATGAGGCTCCTGCTCTCATCGACAACGCCGGCCTGGCCTTTCAGCAAATTTGAAACCCGGTTCACGAGATCGTCGAGCGTGCCGCCGCGCGCGATCAGTTCGGTGAGTTGTTCATGCGCCACCGCTGCCTGCTCGATGTCGTCCGCCTTGGCCCTGAGGGCTGCGTTGGCTTCCTTCGCCAGAAGAAGAGCGCGTTGCGCCTCTTCGAGCAGCCTTGCGTTTTCGATCGCAAGGGCGGCGAATGTGCTGAGCGACGAAAGAACCGCCATCTCCTGCGGCGTGTAGGAGCGGACGTAGCGGTCTCCGACGAAGAGCACGCCCATCACATAGGCCTCGAGTTCGAGGGGAATGCCCAGGATGGAGACGATGCCTTCGCCACTGGTCGCCCGATCGATGCTCGCGTCGTGGTCGAAATTGCGATCGGCCGAATAGTTGCTCGAGTAGAAGGGTCTCCTCGTTCGGGCAACGCTTCCGCACACGCCGATATTGCGGGGCACCCGGATTCTCGCGAAATCCTGGGAGACGACGCCTTCTGTTGTTCGCACATAGAAATCGCCGTGCTCTTCGTCCGCAGCCGACAGATAGGCTATGTCGCTGCCAACCAGCTGCCTGGCGCGCTGGACGATTGCCTGCAGGATCTGGTCTGTGTCACGAAGCGCGGACAGATCGCGCGCGGTCTCATAGAGGGCCGATAGCTCGATCTCCCGCTTGCGCTTGAGTTCGAAGTTGTCGCGCAACCGCACGGCCGTGGCGACCGCATCGCCGATCGAATCGTCCCCGCCCCAGGCGACATTCCTAGCCTCGGTAGCCAATTGCTCGAAGCTTGAAAGCGGTGCGTTGCTGTCGAGAAGCTCCAGGAGACGTCGATAATAGAGTGCGGCCTCGGCGCTCCCACTGGTCCTGGGGCTGGCCGAGACAGTGCCGGCACGACTGGACATTCGCTCCTCCATTCTGGCGGCTCTTCTTCTGCTCATGTGGGCCTTGCACTGAACTGACACAGTTACGCCCTGCCGATAATGTATTCTATCGACATAAGAAGCGGCAAAATATGTGGAAAATGACATTCTGTCGTCGTGCCTGTTCGGCCTAGTGTCGCTCCGAAATTATCGGAGAAGAGACATGCCGGAGAGTGTACGGATCGTGGAGGTTGGGCCACGAGACGGTCTTCAGAACGAAAAACTAGTGGTTCCCGTCGCAACAAGGATCGGGCTTATCGAGCGCCTCGCCGCAGCAGGGCTTCGCTCAATCGAGGTCGGCAGCTTTGTTTCGCCGAAGCGTATCCCTCAGATGGCCGACACCGACCAGGTCGTCAGGCTGTTGCCGACGGACGATCAGGTTCGCTATCCGGTGCTGGTTCCCAATCGGCAAGGGATGGCCGCTGCAATCGACGCCGGCGCAAGAGAGATAGCCATCTTTGCATCGGCATCGGAGATGTTCTCCGCGAGAAACATAAACTGCTCTATCGCCGAGAGCATCGAGCGTTTCCGCCCGGTCGTCGAGATAGCGAAAGCGAACCGCGTGGCGGTTCGCGGCTACGTATCGTGTGTGCTTGGGTGTCCCTATGAAGGCGCGGTCGCGGTGGGGGCGGTCGTCTCCGTATCGCAAAAACTTGCAGAGCTTGGCTGCTACGAGATTTCGCTTGGCGACACCATCGGCATCGGTACGCCGCGGCAGGCCCGCGCGGTCGTCCGTGCGGTTGCTCAGGAGTTGGGAGTCGACGCGTTGGCGCTCCACTTCCACGATACCCGCGGTCAGGCGCTGGCCAATATCCTTGCATGCCTCGAAGAAGGGGTCACTGTCGTTGACAGCGCAGTCGCCGGGCTGGGCGGTTGCCCCTATGCGCGCGGCGCGACTGGAAACGTCTCGACCGAAGACCTTCTGTTCATGCTTCACGGAATGGGTGTGAAGACCGGTGTCGACCTTGGCGCCGTCGTCGATGCAGGCCTCTTCATCTCGGATAAACTCGGGCGGCCCACAGCCTCAAAAGTGGCGCAGGCAATGGTCGCATCCGGCGATTCCGAGTCGACTATGTGACGAAACCACGCCTATGCCATTGCTCGATGTGGCGACGAGACATTGTTAGCGCCGGGATCATCGCAAAGAATTGCCCTTAGGGAGGAATAAATGTCGGAAGAATTTGCAGCCGCCGGAGCCGGGGTGACCGGATCTGGTCCCCTTAAGGGCGTCACCGTACTCGACATAACGCGGGTGGTGGCTGGCCCGTTCTGCTCCATGCTGCTGGCCGATCTTGGCGCGACGGTGATCAAGGTCGAGCATCCCGACGATCCCGACTATGCGCGGACATTCCCGCCCTTCGTGTCCGGAGATGACGAGGAATTCAGCGCCTTCTTCACGCAATACAACCGCAACAAGCTCGGCATCACGCTGAACATGAAGTCTGCAGAGGGCAAGACGCTGCTGCGCAAGCTGGTGCGTAGAGCGGACGTGCTGGTGGAGAATTTCCGGCCGGGGACCATGGATCGCCTTGGTCTCGGCTATGAGGTGCTGAAGAAGGAGAACCCGCGCCTGATCTATACGGCGATCAGCGGGTTTGGCCGCACCGGTCCGAACGCCTCGCGTCCCGCCTACGACAACACCGGCCAGGCCGCCGGCGGCCTTTGGTCGATGAACGGCTATGCCGACCGGCCGCCGGTGCGGGTCGGCACGATCATCGGCGACCTGGCGGCCTCGCTTTATGCCGCGATCGGGACGCTTGCCGCGCTGCGCGAAGCCGAGCGCGGCGGCGAGGGCCAGGTGGTCGACATTTCGCAGCAGGATTCCGTGCTCACGCTGACCGAGAATGCCGTCGTCCGCTACACCACGGAAGGAGATGTCGCCTCGCCGCTCGGCAACGAGCATCCCTTTGTGCGTCCCTACGGCCAGTTTCCCTGCAAGGACGGCTACGTCTTCTTCGGCGGCTACACGGACAAGTTCTGGAGGATCACCTGCGAGCTTTTCGGCGAGCCGGAACTCGCCAGCGATCCCGAGATCGACACGATGGAAAAGCGCTTCGACCGGGATATCGCCGAGCGGCGCGTCAAGCCCATCCTGGAGCGCTGGTTCAGCAGATACACCAAGGTCGAGCTGGAGGAACTGGCGGGTGACCGCGTCCCGCTCAGCGCGATCAAGACCATCGCCGAGGTTGTGGAGGACCCGCACATCGCGGCCCGCGACATGATCGTCAAGGTTCCGGTCGCCGGCAAGCTCGTGCGCATGTTCGGGCTACCGATCAAGCTTTCCGGAACGCCCGGCAACGCCTGTGCCAAAGCACCCAGCCCCGGCGAGCACAACACCTTCGTCTACTCGCGGCTGGTCGGTCTCACGCCGGAAGAAGTGGGCAAGCTGTCGGATGAGGGGGTGATCTGAAATGACGATTGAACTCCAACGTTCCGGCCACGTTGCAACCATTCGCCTGGCACGCCCCGAGAAGCTGAATGCGCTCTCGCTTGCCATGTACGAGGATCTGGGCAAGGCCTTCATGGCCGTTCGGGACGACAACGATGTTCGTGCGGTCGTCCTGACGGGTGCAGGCGAGCGCGCATTCTGTGTCGGCGCGGATCTTACGGAGTCCATTCCGGCGCTGGCCGACGACCGTTTCGACATCAGCGCATGGGATCCGGCGCATCTCAAGGGGCTGAAATTCTACAAGCCCATCGTCTGCGCGGTGCGCGGCCTGTGCATCGGTGGCGGTTTCGAGCTCATGCTGGCGACGGACATCCGCATCGCCGCCTCCGACGCCGTGTTCCAGCTTCCCGAGCCAACCCACGGCTTCGTGCCCGCAGGCGGTACGCTGGTGCGGCTGGTTCGCCAGATCGGCTACGCCCACGCCATGGAGATACTGCTCTCGGGACGGCGGTTCAAAGCCGACGAGATGGCGGCGAAGGGCGTCGTCAATCAGGTCGTCGCGCCAGACCAGGTCGAGCCGACCGCCCATGAAATCGCCGCGCAGATCGCCGCGTTGAGCCCGACCGCGATCCAGACCATCAAGGAAGCCGTGCTTACGCTGCAGGATCTGCCTCTGGACGAGGCCTTCGCCGAGGAAGCCAGGCTCGGACACCGTACCTTCACCAGCGACGACGCCAAGCGTGGGCTGCAGGCTTTCGCCGAACGCTCGGCAAACTCGAGTGGAAGGCAGAGATGATCGCACCGCAAACCGACACGGCCAGGCGGCCATCGCCGATGCGCTATTTCAATGGGCTGAGGCTGACGCAGGAGATGATCGTCGCGCTAGCTGCGCTGGTGCTGTTCCTCGTCTTCTCGCTGACCCTCGACAATTTCCTCACTTCGGGAAACATCCTCACGCTCGTCCGCAACGTCGCAGTGCTCGGCATGCTCAGCCTTGGCATGGCGATCGTCGTCATCGGCCGCGGCGTGGACCTGTCGCTGGTGGCCGTGATGGCCGTCTCCCTCACACTTTCGATCGTGCTCGCCAACAAGGGATATTCCTTCGTCACGGCGCTGGGACTGGGGCTGGTCTTCGTCGTCGCGGTGGCGATGATCATGGGCTTTCTCATCGCCTATGTCGAAATCCCGGCGATCTTTGCCACGCTCGCCATTTCCGCGATCGTCTATGGCCTCGGCCGCGGCGTGATTGCCAATCTCGACGTCAACAACGTGCCGGACGGGCTCGGCTGGTTCATCTTTCTCGGCCGCGGGAGCGTCCTCGGCGTGCCGTTGCCGATCTGGCTTTTCGCCGCCGCAGCGCTGATCATCCATCTCTTCCTGCGCAAGACGGGGCTCGGCCGTTACATCTACGCGGTCGGTGACAACATCTCGACCGCACGCATCTCGGGCATTCCAGTGCGGCCGATGATCATTGCGCAATATGTGCTGTCCGGCCTGATGGCCTTTCTTGCCGGCGCGGTAACCACCGCCTCTATCGCCAGCATGAACATGCGCGTGGTCAACTCGACGATGATCTATGACGTGCTGCTGGTCGTCATCCTTGGCGGCATCGGCCTGTCCGGCGGCCGCGGCGGCGTTCGCAACGTGCTGGTGGGCACCGCCCTTATCGGCCTGCTGCTCAACGGCATGACCATCATGGACATCTCCTACACCGTCCAGAACCTGATCAAGAGCACCGTCCTGCTCGGCGCCCTTGTCATCGACGCGCTGCTGAACCCGCGCGACGAACAGACATCTCAACAAGGCGACATTTAACCGCCGTCTTCAACCAAGGGAGGAACTGAAAAATGAAGATGCTCAAGACCGCGCTCGCAGCCGCCTTTGCTGGATTGATCGCCGTCTCGCCGGCGCTGGCCCAGGAAGGCCTGACCGACGAGATCCGCCAGCCGACGCTCGACGCGCTGGCCGGGAAGAAAGTTGTCTTCGTGCCGATGTCGATGAGCTTCGACCTGCCGGAAGGCTGGGCCGCCGTGATGCGCAAGGAGGCCGACCGGCTCGGTTACAAGCTCGATATACGTGATGCCAACTGGAGCACCGATACCGGCACGCGAGCGATCACCCAGGCGATCACCGAGAAGCCGGACATCCTCGTCGTGCAGAATTTCGACGTCGCTTCTTATGCACGCACGCTGAAGCGCGCGGAGGAGGCCGGCATCAAGGTCGTCCAGGTCAACATGAAGTCGAGCTACCAGACCGACGCTTTCGTTGGCGCCGACTGGTATGGCATCGGCCAGTACGCGGCTAACCGGATGATCGAGAAATGCGGCAAGGCGGCCGGCAAGAGCGGCAAGATCGCATTGATCCAGGGCCCGGCGACGGCCGCCGCCAGCGTCTATCAGCTCAACGCCATTTCGCAGACGCTGAAAGACAGCAAGGACATCGAGATCGTCTCCAGCCAGACCGGCGACTGGGATCAGTCCAAGGCGCGCGGCATTGCGCAGACCGTGATCCAGCAGAATCCGGACCTGTGCGGCATCATCGGCTTCTGGGACGTCATGGATGCCGGAACCGGTTCTGCGATCGCCGAATCCGGCAAGGACATCTATCTCATCACCTCCGGCGGCGGGAACAAGACCGCGTGCCAGGGCGTCGAGAACGGGACCTTCGACGAAGTCATATCCTACGACGTCCCCGGACAGGGACGCGACCTCAACAACACGATCAAGATTCTGCTGCAGTCGCCGGCCAAGGCGGGCGAGACGAAGTTCGCCCTCTATACGCCCAACAAGATCATCTCGAAGGACACGCTGACAACCGACAGCTGCTGGGATCTCGACCGGCTGAAGCAATAGCCGAGCGAACCAGTCAAAGGCCGCCGCCCGTGCGGCGGCCATGTCCGGCATCCATAGGCAGGATCATCCATGGAAGCGATCGAGCGTCTCTATTTCCGCTATTTTCCGGAGAAGCTACTCGGCGAGGTTCTCACCAAGCGCTGGAGCGACAACATCGTTCCGGTCGTCGCCACCATCGTGGTGATCGGCGCTTTCCTCTGGCACGACATCGGCTTCTTCACCGTATCCAGCCTGACGGAGACGTCGCGCCAGCTGGCCGAGTTCGCGCTGATCGTCGTGGCGATGGGCATCGTGCTCCTGGCCGGCGGGCTCGACCTGTCGCTCGGCAGCGTCTTCGCACTCGCCAACATCACCGTGCTGATCTGCATGAACCTGCTCGGCTGGCCGGTGTGGGCGAGCGTCGTGGTGACGCTCGGCGTCGGCGCGCTCTGCGGGGCGGTGAACGGCTTCCTCATCGGCTACCTGCGCATCCGCGCCTTCCTGACCACGCTGGTGACCCTGATCATCATCCGCTCGATCGTCGATATCATCCTGCTTCGCTACGCGGTGCAGATATCGGCGGGGTTCCCGGATTCCGAAGTCTGGTATTTCATCGGCGAAGGCACCGTTCTCGGCGTGCCTTTCTCCTTCGCCGTGGCCCTGGTAATCGTCGCCGCCTGGCATGTGATCCTGACGCGGGCGCGCGCCGGCTGGCACATAACCGCAGTCGGCGGCAGCAGACGGTCGGCCTTCAACGCCGGCCTCAAGGTCAAGCGCACCGTTTTCATGACCTATGTCTGGTCGAGCATGCTGGCGTCGATTGCCGGCATCTTCTTCGCCGCGCGCCTGGGAAGCGCTGGCTCCGATACGGGCGTTGGCCTGGAAATCGCAGCACTCACTGCTGCCGTGCTCGGCGGCAACAGTCTCGGCGGCGGTAGGGGATCGGTCGTCAAATCGGTGCTCGGCGCCGTCGTCGTCCTCATCCTGACCGACAGCATGGTTCGCATCGGCATCAGCGGCGGCGTCAGCTCCACCATCCTCGGCCTGGTGCTTTTGCTCGTGGTGGCGATCGACGTGCGCTGGCTTAAGAACCGGCACAAGATCCTGAACAAGGTCTACGTCTCCCCGGCCTATTTCCGCCTCCCACCGCTACCGTCGACGGATGCTGGCAGTGGCAGCCCATACGCCGTCAACGATCGCCTCAAGGGCGTCAGCCTGATCGGCAAGGGCGAGATCGAAGGCCCGGAAGATGTCATCTTCGATCGCCGCGACAATCTCTATTGCCCGAACCGTCACGGCGACATCGTGCGCTTCCTCGCACCCGACTATCAGCGGTGGGAGATTTTCACCCACATCGGCGGACATCCGCTGGGCATGGCCTTCGATGCAAACGACAATCTCAACGTCTGCATCGGCGGTATGGGTCTCTATCAGGTGACACCGGAGCGCGAGGTCCGCAAGCTGACCGACGAGACCAACCGTACCTTCTTTTCGATCATCGACGATTCGCGCCTGAAGCTTGCCGACGATCTCGACATTGCGCCGGACGGCCGTATTTTCTTCTCCGAGGCGACGATCCGCTACGACATGCATGACTGGGCCTATGACGCGCTCGAAAGCCGCGGCAACGGCCGTCTGATCTGCTACGATCCGAGCGATGGCTCGACCCGCACGGTCCTGCGCAATCTGCAGTTTCCCAATGGCGTCTGTATGACCGGGGATGGCCAGTCCCTGCTCTTCGCCGAGACCTGGGGCTGCCGGATCAACCGCTACTGGTTCGACGGCCCGCGCAAGGGCACCTGCGAAGTCCTGATCGCCGATCTGCCGGGCTACCCCGACAACATCAACCGCGCCTCGGACGGAAATTTCTGGGTCGCGCTGGTGGGCATGCGCTCGCCCACGCTCGATCTCGCTTTGCGCATGCCGAGCCTGCGCAAGCGCATGGCCAAGCGCGTTGCCCGCGACGAATGGCTTTTCCCGAACATCAACACCGGCTGCGTGCTGAAGTTCACCGGCGGCGGAAACGTGCTCGAATCCCTTTGGGATTTGGGTGGGGCGAACCATCCGATGGTCACCTCGATGCGCGAGCACAAGGGCTATCTCTATCTGGGTGGTCTCTACAACGACCGCATCGGCCGACTGAAGCTGCCTGACGCCGATCCCAACTGGACGTCGCAGGCATTCTACTGGGGAGAAGGCAAATGAGCGTCTCCGCCGCGATCAGGAGGACGTTCGACCGCTTCATGGGCGGTCGTGGCGAATTCTCCATCACCGTGCCGGTCATGGACGGTGCGCTGAAGCCGAACGACTATCTCGAGCGAGCCGCCAGCCTCGCTGCGGTCGAGGGTGCCGACAATGCGGTCGCAGTGGGGGGCAAACTGCTGGTTTCCTCCGGCTCTCGAATTCTGGAGCTGGGCGCCGATGGCACTGCTCGCATTCATTCCGAGAACGATGCCGCGATAAGCTGCCTCGCGGTCTCGAAAGGTGGCGCGCTGGCCGTCGGTCTCGACGGCGTCGGCGTGAAGATCGTCGGCGGCAGACACGACGGCATTCTGGTGGATAAGGTTGCTGACGGCGGACTGAAATGCCCGACCGCAGCCGTGTTTCTCGACGAGGATACGCTGGTCGTCAGCAATGGGTCGGCCGAGTTTACGGCTGCGCAATGGAGCCATGACCTGATCCATCATGGCCGATCCGGTTCCGTGGTTCGCCTCGACCTTTCCAAGGGCGAGCGTGTCCAGCTTGCGGCGGGACTGCATTTCCCGGCAGGGCTCTGTTTGCGGGAAGGGGCTGCCGAAATCGTGGTCGCCGAAGCCTGGCGGCATCGGCTGGTGACACTCGACGCAGATGCCCCATCGCAGCCCCGCGAGATGCTCGCAGGGCTGCCGGCCTATCCCGGCCGCATCTGCCGGTCCGCTTCGGGCGGCTACTGGCTGGCGCTCTTTGCCGTGCGCTCGCAACTCCAGGAATTCGTGCTGCGGGAAAACAGGTTCCGCCGGCAGATGATCGCCGAGATCGATCCTGCATTCTGGATCGCGCCGGCGCTTTCCAGCGGCCATAGCTTCAAGGAGCCGTTGCAGTCGGGCGGCGTCATCCGTCTCGGCATCCATAAGCCGTGGGCGCCGACCCGGTCATACGGGCTCGTCGTACGGCTCGACGCCGACCTGCAGCCGGTCTGGAGCGCGCATAGCCGGGCCGATGGAAGACGCCACGGCATCACCTCTCTGGCCGAAGTCGACGGCGCGTTGGTCGCGACATCGAAAGGGAAGGGCGAGGTCGTCCTGATCGACCATGTCGCGCTTTCAGAGCCCATGGACCTCACGATGCCGACGGAGCATGCCGCATGACGCCGATCGTCGAATTGCGCAAGGCAATGAAGGAGTTTCGGGGCATCGCGGCCTTCTCTCAGGTCGATTTCGTGCTGGAACAGGGGGAAATCCACGCTCTTCTCGGCGAGAATGGCGCTGGAAAATCCACGCTCACCAAGGTCATCGCAGGCGTCTATCCGCTTACGGAGGGCACGCTTCTCGTCAATGGCAGGGAAGAGAAGCTGGCGACGCCTGCCGAAGCCTTAGGGCAGGGCATTGCGATGGTCTACCAGGAGAACAGCCTGGTGCCGTCGATGACGGTTGCCCAGAACATCTACCTCGGCAACGAGAAGCCGTTGAACCGCCTTCGCGGCATCTACATTTCGGCCCAGCAATTTCTGCAATCGCTCAATTTTCATGTCGATCCGGCCGCAGTGGTCGGCTCGCTTGGCGCTGCGCAGAAGCAGATGGTCGAGATCGCCCGCGCGGTGCACCACAAGGCGCGGGTCATCATCTTCGATGAACCGACCGCGACATTGACGCCCGAGGAAAAGAGCTACTTCTTCAAGCTGATCCGCAAATTGAAAGCGGAGGGCGTGTCGATCATTTTCATCTCGCACGCACTCGAGGAAGCTCTCCAGATCGCCGACCGGATCACGATCCTTCGCGACGGGCGGCTGGTAGCCTCGGACAAGGCCGCTGCCTTCGATCGCCCGAAGATCGTCCAGGCGATGGTCGGCCGAAACCTCACCGACGAAATCTACGGCGCCACGGCACGGTCCAGACCGCCGCGAGCGCGGGGACGCAAGGTGCTTTCCGTCGAGAACCTTTCGATGGGAAGCATCGTCCGCAATACCTCCTTCTCGATCTATGACGGACAGGTCACCGGCATCTTCGGACTGGTCGGTTCGGGGCGAACCGAGACCATGAAGGTGGTTGCGGGCGTCCTCAAGCGGGATTTTTTTCACGGCGGCGAAGTCCGGCTTGCCGGCAATCCGGTGCGCTACCGCATTCCGGCCCCGGCCGTGCGCGACGGCGTGGTCTATGTCACGGAGGAGCGCAAGGCCGAGGGCTTCTTCGAGACGATGAGCATTGCCGAGAACATCCACATGGGCAAGATCGCCGGTGAGCCCTATGGCGGCTTCCAGATCGTGTCGCCGGCCGATGCGCGGCGGCTGGCGGAGGAGTGGCGCAAGCAACTCAACATCCGCGCCATCGATCCTAACGCCAAGGTGATCGAGCTGTCTGGCGGCAACCAGCAGAAGGTGGTGATCGCCAAGGCGCTGGTGCAGAGGCCGCGGCTGGTAATCTTCGACGAGCCGACGCGCGGCGTCGATGTCGGCGCCATCGCGGAGATACACGCCTTTATCAACCAGCTTGCCGACGACGGCATCGCGGTTGTCGTCATTTCCTCATACCTGCCTGAAGTGCTGACATTGTCGGACCGGATCCTCGTCGCCCGGCAGGGCAAGATTGTGGAGGAGATGGACCGCCGGACGGCCAGCGAGGAATCGATCATGTATGCCGCGGTCCATTAGCAGGGCGAGTTGCGCGGGTTGCAGGGCGAGCCATGCCCTTTGCCGAATAACCGGGAATTTGGATCTGCCGCATGATTGATCGAGACGTTGTTCTGGAGGCGAGGCGCCTGACCAAGACATTCGGAGGCTTCGTCGCCGTGAAGGACGTCGACCTTCGGATAAGGCGCGGCACGATCCATGCCTTGATCGGACCCAATGGTGCGGGCAAGAGCACGGTCTTCAACCTGCTGACCAAGTTCCTGCCGCCAACCAGCGGCGGGATCATCTATGAGGGCCGCGACATCACCGGGCTGAAGCCTGCCGACGTTGCGCTGATGGGCCTCTGCCGCTCCTTCCAGATCTCGGCGGTATTTCCGCATATGAGCGTGTTGGAGAACGTACGCGTTGCGCTCCAGCGACCGCTCGGAACGAGTTTTCATTTCTGGAGACCGAAATCCAGCCTCTACAAACTTCATGACCGCGCCCGCGAACTGATCGAGGTCGTCAATCTCTCGAAGTGGTCGGACCATGTCGCGGCGGAACTGCCCTATGGCCGCAAGAGGGCGCTGGAGATCGCCACGACACTGGCGCTCGACCCGAAGGTCCTGCTGCTCGACGAGCCGCTCGCCGGAATGGGTCGGGAGGATATCGCCCGCACATCCGCCTTGATCAGGCGTGTCGCCGCCGATCGTACGGTCGTGATGGTCGAGCACAATCTCTCCGTCGTTGCCGAGCTTTGCGATGTCCTCACGGTGCTGCGTCGGGGAGAGGTGCTGGCCGAAGGTTCTTACGATGCAGTCTCGCGCGTTCCGCAGGTGCGCGAAGCCTATATGGGGACAGCCCATGTCTAGAATTTCGCCGTCGCAACCCGTCCTCCAGGTTCAGGAGCTTCATGCCTACTATGGCGAAAGCCATGCGCTGCACGGCGTGACCTTTGACGTCCGGGAAGGGGAGGTCGTGGCGCTGCTCGGTCGCAATGGCGCCGGCAAGACGACCACCATGCGCGCGATCATGGGCTTCATCGACAAGCACACGGGCTCGATCGCCTTTCGGGGAGAGGAACTTCTCGGCCAGCCGCAACATCGAATATCCCGTCGCGGCATTGGCTACGTGCCTGAGGAACGCGGCATATTCTCCAGCCTCTCTGTGGATGAGAACCTGACGCTTCCGCCTGTCGTGAAGCAGGGCGGCATGACGATCCCGGAGATATTGGAGCTCTTTCCAAATCTCGCCGGGCGCGGGACCACTCAGGGAACCCGCCTGTCCGGCGGCGAGCAACAGATGCTGGCGGTCGCCCGGATATTGCGCACCGGCGCCGAACTGATCCTTCTCGACGAACCCACCGAAGGTCTAGCACCGGTTATCGTCGAGCAGATCGGCGTTGTGCTTCGAGAACTGAAAAACCGTGGCCTGACCATTCTTCTGGTCGAGCAGAATTTTCGCTTCGCATCGATGATTGCGGATCGGCACGTCGTCATGGAGGAGGGGCGTGTCGTCGACATGATCGCCAACGAGCAGCTTCCCGCAAGCATGAACAAGCTCGCATCCTATCTCGGCGTCTAATTCAAGCAACAGGGGGCCGACATGGACGCAATTTTCGGAATTCCGCCGCAGGCTCTCTTCGGGCAACTGCTGCTGGGGCTCATCAATGGCTCGTTCTACGCCATCCTCAGCCTGGGGCTCGCCGTCATCTTCGGCATGCTCAACGTCGTGAACATGGCCCATGGCGCATTCTATATGGTCGGCGCCTTCGTGGCGTGGCTGCTGCTGGCCTATCTTGGCATAGGCTATTGGTCGGCGCTGATCCTTGCCCCGGCCGTCGTTGCCTTGCTTGGGCTCGTGATGGAGCGCCTTCTCCTGCGGCCGATCTACAAATCCGATCCCCTCTACGGCCTGCTCCTGACCTTTGGCCTCGCGCTCGTTCTGGAAGGTGCGTTCCGCCAGTTCTTCGGGGTCTCGGGGCAGCCATATCCAATTCCCGAAGCGTTGAAGGGCGGACGAAATCTCGGCTTCATGTTCCTGCCGGATTATCGGGCCTGGGTGATCGGGGCCGCGCTGCTTGTCTGTGCCGGCACCTGGTTTGCGATCGAACGCACGAAGCTTGGCGCATATCTGCGCGCCGCGACGGAAAATCCACGGCTCGTGCAGGCATTCGGCATCAACGTCCCGGTTCTGATCTCGTTGACCTGCGCCTTCGGCGTGGCGCTCGCCGGCTTTGCCGGCGTCCTTGCGGCACCCCTCTATCAAGTCAGCCCGTTGATGGGGTCCAACCTGATCATCGTCGTCTTCGCCGTCGTGGTCATTGGCGGCATGGGCTCGATAATGGGAGCGATCGTTTCGGGCCTGTCGCTCGGCCTGCTCGAGGGGCTGACCAAGGTCTTCTATCCGCCGGCTTCCAGCATCGTGGTCTTCGTCGCGATGGCGGCCGTTCTGCTCGTCAAACCCGCAGGTCTCTTCGGCCGCGAGCATCAGACGGCAAGCGGAACCCACGGCGTCATCGCTGCTCGCCCCTTCCGTCTTGGCGACTGGAAACGGGCCTTGCTGATAGCGGCTGCCCTCTGCGCCGCTGTCGCTGCGCCATTCTTGCTCTATCCGATTTTCCTGATGAAGGTTCTGTGCTTCGCGCTCTTTGCCTGTGCCTTCAATCTGCTGATCGGCTATGCCGGCCTGCTTTCGTTCGGTCACGCCGCCTTTTTCGGCGGCGCGGCCTATATCACCGGCCATGCCGCCAGCGTCTGGGGGCTGGGACCGCTGGCGAGCATCGCCATGGGAGCTGCTTTTGCCTGTGTGCTCGGCTTTTGCTTCGGCGCCCTCGCAATCCGCCGGCATGGCATCTACTTCGCCATGATTACGTTGGCTCTGAGCCAGATGGTCTATTTCCTGGCCGTTCAAATGCCTTTCACCCATGGCGAGGACGGAATACAGGGCATTCCGCGCGGCAGACTGTTCGGCGTGGTCGATCTCAATGACCAGTTTGCCATGTATTATTTCGTGCTGCTGATCTTCGCGCTCGGGTTCCTTCTGATCTGGCGGATCGTCAATTCTCCCTTCGGAGAGGTTTTGAAAGCCATCCGCGAGAACGAGAGCCGCGCTGTCTCCCTCGGCTACCGCGTCGAACGTTACAAGCTTCTCGCCTTCGTCCTGTCGGCAACGCTTGCCGGTGTGGCGGGGGCAACCAAGTCGCTGGTTTTCCAGCTTGCTTCCCTCACCGACGTCGCATGGCAGATGTCAGGCGAAGTCGTGCTGATGACGCTCTTGGGCGGCCTTGGCACGCTGCTGGGGCCTGTTGTTGGTGCTGCGCTGGTTGTGACGCTGGAGAGCTATCTGGCCGGTACCGATCTGCCGGTGACCGTCTTCCTCGGTTTGATGTTCGTCGTCTGTGTCCTGCTATTTCGTCGCGGCCTGATTGGCGAGTTCCTGGCGCGCTGGCCGAGGCGCTGAGCGGTTCTGCGCCGGCGATCGGCCGTACTGTTCGTTGTTACGAGCCGATTTGTCGACGACGGACACTTTAGGTATCGGCGGGTGTGATTTCGAGACATTGAACGCCACGTCACACGTTCCCTAAGGTGTGGAAAATACCGCATCGGCGAGCCGTGTTCATGCTGCTGGTGCCGCATAATCAAAAAGGGAGGGCGTGAATGAACAATCGTGGAAAAATAGCGGGTATCTGCTTGGCAACCCTGACGGCGGCTGCCTTGCTGCCGGCAATCGCAATGGCCCAGGAGGCCAGGATCAGCGACGATGTCGTCCGCATAGGGCTCATCGAGGATATGTCCGGTGTCTATGCCGATATCACCGGAAAGGGCGCGGTCGCAGCCGCTGAGATGGCCGTGGAAGAGTTCGGCGGGAAAGTTCTCGGCAAGTCGGTCGAGGTGCTCTCCGCCGATCACCAGAACAAGCCCGACATTGCAGCCTCGGTCGCGCGCAAATGGTTCGACGAGGACAAGGTCGATGCCATTCTCGACGTGGCCTCTTCGTCCCCGGCGCTGGCGGTGCTAGAAGTCGCCAAGCAGAATGACAAGATCATCACGCTGAGCTCGCCGGGTTCGTTGCGCATCACCAATGACGCGTGCGGTCCCTATGTCGTTCATTGGGCCTACGACACCTACGCCATCGCCCACAGCACCGGCCAGGCGCTGGTCGCCGAAGGGTTCGACAGCTGGTATTTCGTTACGGCCGACTACGCCTTCGGCCATAGCCTGGAGAAGGACACCGGCGATGTCGTGACGGCGCAGGGCGGCAAGGTTCTGGGCAATACCCGGCTTCCCGTCGGCACGACCGATTTTGCATCCGCCCTGCTCAACGCCCAGTCTTCGGGCGCCAAGGTGGTGGCTCTTGCGAATGCCGGTTCCGACACGATCAACTCGATCAAGCAGGCATCGCAGTTCGGCCTCACGCAAGCCGGGCAAAAGCTGGCGACGCTGGCCGGGTTCATCAACGACGTCCATGGCCTCGGTCTTGCCGAGGCACAGGGCCTCACCATTACGGAGGCGTCCTACTGGGACATGAACGACGAAACGCGCGCATGGTCGAAGCGGTTTTTTGACAAGGTGGGCGCCATGCCGAACATGCTGCAGACCGGCACGTACTCTTCGGTTCTGCACTATCTCAAGGCCGTCGAGGCTGCCGGCACGGATGATACCGAGGCCGTCATGGCCAAGATGCGGGAGCTTCCCATCGAGGACATCTTCTACAAGGGCACCATCCGCGAAGACGGCAGGATGGTGCACGACATGTACCTGTTCGAAGTCAAGAAGCCGGAAGAGTCGAAGGGACCATGGGACTACTACAGGCAGATTTCGAAAATCGATGCCGCGCAGGCATTCCAGCCACTTGAAAAATCCACCTGCTCGTTGATTACGAAGAAATAAGCGGTCGGGGAACCGCTGCGCGCCGGGATGCGGCAGGTACTGCATCCCGGCGGACGTTTGATTGAAAAAGGAGAGAGATGAAATGAATCGGCGCGAATTCAATCTGATGCTGGCGGCCACCTTGGGCTCGACGGCTTTTGCGGGGCAGGCCTTCGGCCAGCAGGTGGGCGATACGCTGACCGCGATCATCCAGCCCGAGCCGCCGATCCTGAACCTGGGGATCAACCAGCAGACGCCGACCGGCGTCGTCGGCGGCAAGCTCTACGAGGGGCTGCTATCCTATGCCAAGGATCTTACGCCGCAGCCGTTGCTTGCAGATTCCTGGGACATTTCCGAGGACGGCCTGACCTACACGTTCAAGCTGGTTCAGAACGCGAAATGGCACGACGGCCAGCCCTTCACGTCAGCGGACGTCATCTTCTCCTGCAAGTCGCTCCTGCCGGAAACGCATCCCCGCGCGAAAGCCGTTTTCGACCGTTGCGAAAGCATCGAGGCACCTGACGACTTCACGGTCGTCTTCAAGCTGAAGCAGCCTTTCCCGGCTTTCATCATGGCCTTCGAGACCGCTTCGGCGCCGATGGTGCCGCGCCACCTCCTGGAAGGAAAGGACTACCGCAAGGACGGCGCGGAACTGCCGCCGATCGGCACCGGGCCGTTCCGGCTGAATGAATGGGTCAAGGGTTCGCACATCCACCTCACGGCGGTCGAGGACTATTACCGGCCGGACCAGCCGAAGCTGAAGGAGATCTACTACCGCGTCATTCCCGATGCCGCCTCGCGCGCTGTTTCGCTCGAGCAGGGCGAGACGCAGCTTGCCCAGTGGCAGGACATCGAGCCTTTCGACGCGGAGCGCCTTTCCGCGCTGCCGCATCTCGAAATGACGACCGACGGCTACGAATACTTCTCGCCCATGGTCTGGATCGAGCTGAACTGCCGCCGTCCGCCGATGGACGACAAGCGCTTCCGCCAGGCACTGATGCATCTGATCGACCGTGAATTCGTACGCGACCGCATCCTGTTCGGCCTTGCCAACGCGGCGACCGGGCCGATCTCGTCTTCGATGCGTTTCTACAATTCGGACGTGAAGACCTACGAGCACTCGGTCGAGAAGGCGGTCGCGCTGCTTGACGAGATGGGCCTAAAGCCCGGCGCCGGGGGCGTGCGCGCTACGCTGAAGTTCACCATGGTGCCGGCCGGAGAAGTCTGGACGCGGATCGCCGAATATGTCCGCCAGGCCTGCGGTGCGGCGGGGATCAATATCGAGCTGCAGAGCAATGACCTCGCCGGCTGGGTCGCCAGCGTGAGCAATGGCGATTTCGACATCAGCGGCAACCAGCTCTACCAGAACGGCGATCCCGCGCTCGGCGTGGCACGCACCTACATCTCTTCCAACATCCGAAAAGGCGTCATGTTCTCCAACACCGCCGGCTATTCAAATCCGAAGGTGGATGAGCTATTCGAAGCGGCGGCGGTGGAGCTCGACGAGGAAAAGCGGCAGACCTATTACACGGAAGTCCAGCAGCTGCTCGTCGAGGAGATGCCGGTCCTCTGGCTGTGCGAGCAGAAGTATCCGACGATCTACGACAACCGGCTCAAGGAGGTCGTGACCACGTCGACAGGGGTCAACGCCAACTTCGGCACGACCCACTTCGCAGCCTGAACATTTTGGCCATGCGCCGGCGCCCGGACGGGTGCCGGCGCATGACCGCGCAGCGGGTCCGTCCGGCCCCGCGCTTCATCCGTCCAATGCGGCTCGCGGCCGCGATAAAGGAGGCCGTTGGCCGACATGACCTCATACTTCGACGACACGGAAATTGCCGTCCTGCAAGCGTGGCGACACAAGTTGCATCAGTTTCCGGAAATCTCGGGCGAAGAGGTCGAGACGGCCCGCGAGGTGGTCTCCTTCCTGGCCGACACGGCCCCCAACGAGGTCGTTACGGAGCTCGGCGGTCACGGCGTCGCGCTGATCTATGAGGGTGCCGGGGCGGGGCCGACGGTCCTGCTGCGCTGCGAGCTGGATGCGCTGCAGATCCACGAGATCTCGAACCTTCCCTATCGCTCGCGCAACGATGGCAAGGCGCATATGTGCGGCCATGACGGGCATATGACGATGATGGCCGCCGTCGCCCGGCATCTTGCCCGGCACAGGCCGGCGCGGGGAAGGGCAGTCCTGCTCTTTCAGCCGGCCGAAGAGACGGCCCATGGTGCCGAGGCCGTCCTCGCCGATCCGAAATTCGCCGGGATCACGCCGGACCACGCCTTCGCGATCCACAACATGCCCGGCCTGCCGCTTGCCCATGTTGCCGTCGCGGCGGGCCAGATCACCTGCGCGTCGATGGGCCTGCGCATCGAGCTTACCGGCAAGACAGCTCATGCCTCCATGCCCGAAACCGGCATCTCGCCGGCGACGGCGGTCGCCCGCATCATCGCAGGCCTGGAGAAATTCCAGACCGGCGAGGTCGTCGCACAAGGTTTCCAGCGTGTGACGCTGACGAGCGTCCAGATGGGAAAGCCTGTTTTCGGCATTACCCCCGGTTCGGCCGAAATCTGCATGACCCTTCGCCGGCCCGAGAGCGGCAGAATGCTGGCGCTGCTCGAGGAAGTGCTTTCTATGGTCCGCGCGGTCGCCGCCGAAGAGCGTCTCACGCTCACGCATTCGACGCACAATTTCTTCCGGGCCTGCGTCAACGATCCCGAGGCGGCTGCGGTCTTCGACAACGCTGCCACGCGCATGAATCTCTCGCGCGTGACAGACTATGTGCCGATAAGGGGCGCGGAGGATTTCGGGCTTTTCGGCTCGTGCTCCAAGTCGGCGCTTCTGTTCATCGGCGCCGGCATGGACCGGCCGATGGTCCACAATCCCGACTATGATTTTCCCGACGAGCTGATCCCGGTCGGCGCCGGGTTGTTCCTCGACGTACTCGACCAGCTGCTGGGATTTGCGCAGCCGGGCGAACAGCAAATTCGAAGGTCGCAGCACGTCTGATGTCGATCATTTTCCGTCTTTTGGCCAAGCTTATGGGGATCGCTTTTGCGATCCTGGTTATCGCTGTGA
>VFQO010000743.1_pt1 | contig 31019 bp, 33 predicted proteins | sample 3512331 | NCBI WGS metagenome assembly VFQO01 (sample SAMN10412371, study PRJNA504923) | tailings metagenome | isolation source: Replicate 3 from Balatoc abandoned mine | place: Philippines: Itogon, Benguet | collected 2017-08-28 | reverse complement strand
CCCAAGCCTCGTTGATGATCGGGTTTAGGCCGATCCCGTGGTCGGACGAAAAACTCTGCCAGTCGTTGAGCGCTGCACGCACATCCTTGAACCGTCCGATGAACCAGGCATCGAACCTTTCAAGATGCACGGCAGAGCCGAGGTCCCGCAGTTCCCGATAGGCAGGAAACGGATGGACCAGCACTGTGTCGGAATAGAGGTCCAAGAAAGAACTGGGTGCCGGTGAGGGTAGAGTTCCTACTCCTGCCATTTCGGCTCCTCCCCCATCGCCACCTTGGAGGAATTGACGAGGATAAAGTCATCCAGTACATCGATAGTGTCAGGCAATTCTGCACGGACCAGCGCGCGCAGCTCTTCGGAATTTGCCGCTTGCGCCACCAACTGCGGCCACCGTTCTAGATAGCGTTGCGAGAACGCGATGGCTTCAGGGTTGTCACCCATTCCCGGTGCGGAATGGCCCGGAACGACGACCTCAGGATCGAGTGCAGCCAGGTCTTCCAACGCGTCGGCCCAAGCCGCCACTTGCTCAGGGTCATGCTCTCCGAGCCACAGATGCATGCGGTAGAAAACAAGATCACCGGGAAAGAGCGCGCGGATCTCTGGCGCCCACAACGCGGTTGCATTGTGGTGATCGCCCTGCATCGGGCCGATGACGCGCAATTCATGCCCTTCAAGCATGATGGTGTCGCCTTCCAGCGCCAGCGGGGCACTGGGATGGGAAGGGCCGTTCTCGCCGAGCATTGGGCTCCAGCGGCGCACTTTGAACGGCAGCGACCTCCAGATGTCGGCCACGACGTCGGGATGCGCGACGATCAGTGCGTCTGGAAAAGCATCCTGGATCACTTCCATCGCGAAGAAGTGGTCGGGGTGGTCGTGCGTGACGAAAACGTGAGTCAGGTTGCGGCCAGAATCCAGCACCATCGCCACTGCCCGGTGCGCATCGGCCAGGGTGAAAGGAGCGTCGACCATCACGGCATCGCGCTCGCCCATGATCAACGCGACATTTACGTTCAGCGAGCCGGGTGAGGTGCGCAGGACCTCAACATTGAGAGGCGCCTGCGGCTCTCTCTGGTCTTGAGCCGCAACCGGTAGTGGCAACGCAAAGGCAGCGATTGCGAGGGCGAGGTTTCGTAACAGCATCACGCGATCCCCTGCTTGCCAGGAGCAATGATGTGGTTTGGATCGAGTGCCTGCTTGATCCGGGCATTCACCGAACGATTGGTCTCGCCATACTGGTCGCAAATCCAGCATTTTTCTCTCCCGAACTGCCTTTTACAGTTTGTATATTTCAGTTCGGCTAAGCTTCATTTTGCGAAATGTCAAATGCAAATCCAGGAAGCGACGCTCGGCTGCCGCGCCTGGTGGCAGAGCGCGACGGAGAAAATGCATTTAACCTGGGGGGGGGGGGGGGGGGGGGTGTGGGGGGGGGGGGGAGGGTCAAGGAAAGCACAAACAGGCGGCGCGGGTCGGGGCGGAAGGGAGCGAGAGGGGGGGGAGGTGCGGGAGGGGTGGGGGGGGGGAGGGCGGGGGGGGTCTTATACGGTCAGCTCAAGGTCACTAGGAACGCTCAACTCCGGCAGGGGGAGATGACCAATGTTCTTTGCCTCTTCGAACGGAACGCCCAACGCCTGGAGAATGTATCCGGCAACGGCCTCGGGATAATCGTCGGGCATATCATGCTTGATAATCGACCCCATGGCTGCAAGCGCTGAGCCTAGGAGAATGTCTCTTCCAAGTTCTTGCGATCGAACAAGCAGCACGCCTTGCTCGATCCCTTCACGCACTGTCTGTTCGGCTTGCTTATAGGTTTCTGCGCCAAAAATCTCTCCGGACGCACTCATATTCATCATGGACCACGCCCATCTATGGTCCTGGCCAGCCCGGCGCAGGTATAAACGGACGGCTACGGTGCATCTCTCTCGCGCATCGGTTAACCCCGACACCGTGTCGGTAACGGCTACCAGGAAATTGTGGGTCACCTCGCGCGTCAGTGCTTCCCGCAATTCCACCATGCCCGCAAAGTGATTGTAGAACGTTGCACGGGTAACTCCGGCCTTTTCGACCACATCCTCGATGCGCGCGAACAGACCATTCTCGTCGCCAAAAATATCGAATGCCGCTGCGACTATTTTCGCGCGAGTATGCGCCTTGCGCTTACGACCTAGCTCTGTCCGCCCGTCCTGGTTCGATTGTTGAACTGCCAATTGAATTTCCCTAAATTGAGAGAGCAAGATATAGCAATTGAGCATCTAGACAAGATTGCCCGGATCATGCGCCGGAACTTCAAGGGTCACAATCTGGGCCGTCACCGGTCTGTCCGCTTCTAGGATAGGCAATAAGCAGGGCTGTCGTAGCTCGTTGCTAAAAAGTCTTGGCAAACGAGATCCCGCGCCACAAACAGCAAGAGTCTCATTTCCTGCGGCAAACGGTTAATCAGTAGCTTACTGAGCATTCGTGCTCCGACGATATTGTTGATCGAGCGAAAAAGTGAAGCGTGCCGGGTTTTCCGGAGGCGGTTTCATTTGAGTCATGCGACCATATCGAGGTTCTCTTTGGCTGCATAGTAATTGGCTTCGGCCTCGGCGGGCGGGATATGCCCGATGGGGCCGAACAGGCGCTGGTTGTTGAACCAATCGACCCAGCGCAGGGTTGCCATTTCGACAGCCGATACGCTCGGCCAGGATCGCTGCCGCCAGATGACTTCCGCTTTGTAGAGACCGTTGATCGTCTCGGCCAAGGCATTGTCATAGCTGTCGCCGACGCTGCCGACTGACGGGACGAGGTTGGCCTCTGCCAGGCGCTGGGTGTAGTTCATGGCGAGGTATTGGGTTCGCGGCGCAACTGGTGCCAGACCTTGCGCGTGCCGTAGAGGCCAAAGCTGGCATCGTGGACACGCTTGATGGCCTCGCGCAGCGCGTCGTCGCGGCGGGCACGGGCCGGTCGCCTGCCGGGATCGGCAAGCCGGGCAGCATGCTCGTGACAGGAGGACGGGGCGATCGCCAGTTCCCGGCAGATCGGCTCGATACCCAACTCCTCGCGGTGCGCGTCGATGAACGACATCACCATTTGCCGTGGCGGTCGAGCTCCGCCTGAGCAAAATATGCCGAGGCCTTGCGCAGGATCTCGTTGGCCCGGCGAAGCTCCTTCACCTCGCGCTCCAGCGCCTTGACACGATCCCGGTCACTGGCGGCCTGCGCCGCTGGTCCCGCTCGTCGGCCAGCCTCCTCACGGCACCAGCGGCGCAAGGTCTCGGTCGTGCAGCCGACCTTCCCGGCAATCGAGGACATCGCCGCCCACTCCGACGGGTAATCCCCCCGGTGCTCCTCCACCATCCGCACCGGTCCGGAAAACCCGGGACGCTTCAGTCCGCTCTTGGTGCTCAGGGTTTGGAAAGCTGTCAGTCGGCATACGACCCAAAATCGGACATTCAGTAAATGCGCTCAAACCCAACCGCAAAGTGTTTGGGTTGGGATGCCTGTTCACACGCTGCTAGGCGAACCACTGTTCCAGATAGGTGGAGATAGACATGCCATCTTCGGGCAATACAGATAGGCCTATATAGAGATCTGGGCGCACGAGAACGAAACGCCCCTCTTCGCGGATCTCGTAGCGTTCGCGAATCTCACCGGTTTCGTCCGAGACTATGTGATCGAAGTCGAAACCGGCATCCTTGTCGTCCGCAATCAGGCAAACCGAGATTTGACCGGGGTAATGTTCTTCCAGATTACTCCGAACCGATCGGGCCAACTCCAGGTGGACTTGTTTCTCTTCGCCGGGAACGATGAGCAGGGTGAAGCCAGGATGTCGCAGGACGTCGTAGACACGCTTCTGCGGTTCGCGCACCAACATTGCATCGGGCGCTCTTGCGCCGGCTTTCGGTCCAGCGACTTCTGCAATGCCGTCGGGCAACACGACATTGTCGCTGTAGTTGTGCGACAGGCCGGACACGAGGTGGATCGTACGCGCCTCCCAACCCGGCTCCTGTGTTTGTTTCCAGCGCTCTTTGGGTTCGTCGCCGAAGCCCATTACGATATGGTGGGTCGCCATTGCGCCTTCGCTAATCTGCTCGCCGATCGGCTTTCGTTCCTTCTCGTAGCTGTCAAGAATAGCAGCGTCGGCCCGGCCCTGGCACACGGCTGCCAGTTTCCAGCCCAGATTGAAAGCATCCTGCATGCAACCGTTCATACCCTGCCCTCCCGATGGCGAATGGATATGGCTGGCGTCGCCGCAAATCACTAATCGCCCGTTACGATAACGCTCGGCAATATTGTTGTGGATTTCCCAAGCGGTGACCCATTCGGGCTCACCGACTTTGAATCCAATACCGATCTTGTCGGCAACCTCCTGGAAGGCCGCGCGCTGGTCGCTCGCATAGACATACTCTCCGGAAGGCTCGCTCATGTAGATGCGCCAGTTCTTCCCCGGCAATTTGGTACAGTTCATGAACAGGTCTTTGTTGAAGAAGTAGTTCATCCAGCGATCATCAAAAGTCACGTTTTCGAGCTGCACGTCCATCATTGACATCACTGCAACCTGTTCACCTTCAAAGGCGATACCGGCCGCATCCCGCACAAAACTGCGCTTGCCGTCACAGCCCACAACCCATGGGTAGCGATGCGCCTCCACCCGGCCGTCGGGTAACTTGATCTGCGCCGCGACGCTGTCACTGCTAGCATCAAGCCCGACGAGTTCTGTGCGGTATTCAGGCTTGATCCCGTATTGCGCCAAAAGGTGTTCGCGTAGCACCTGTTCAAAATCATTCTGGTTGATCTTGTAATAGAAGGCGAAGCGCGTCGGCAGTACGCGATAATCGGTGCGCGGCTGCTCTTCGGCCGTTAAATGTGGAAAGTTGTAGATATTACCGGGGCATTCGAGGCAGACCTCTTCGAGCCGATAAGCGATCCCCATATGCTCGAACATCTCCATAGAGCGAGCATGAACGGTCATCGCGCGCGTTGTATGCGAGGGACCCTGGCGCTTTTCGATCAATCGCACAGTAACCTGACGGCGTAGCAATTCATGCGCCAGTATCAGACCAGACGGTCCGGCCCCCACGATTAGGACTTGAGGTTCTGCGGACTGCATAATGAGGCTGCTCCCAATATTGTTGCCGTCTTTTTTAACGATCTAACTTGTTGTGATAGGCACCGACAAAGCAAACTGGCTAAGGAAACCGGGTATTACTAGTCACTCCGGATGAGCAAGGCTAACAGCCCGTTTCTCTGTTTCGAAACCTCGTCCGAGATCATCCGCTGGCGGCGAACACGAATGTCCGCTTTCCACCCAATCTGCGACGTGAGATAAGGTCTGTACCTGGGCCGGTAAGAGACTGTCGGCTCTCGGTGTTTTTGCCATATAATGCAGCCAATCAGCAATCGAGCCGATTTCAGGCCTGTCGGCAATCTCGCCCATTGGGCACCCCGCTTTTGCACTGCACCGCTGGCGACACCGCGCCAGTATCGCAGCAAGTTATCACCAACGATTGAGCCTATGCCGTAAGGGCCGTTTCAATCTTACGGTGCAACTCGGCCAATCCACTTTCCCTGTCTCGACCAAGACCGAGGCCAGCAAGTTCAAAGCATTGTGTCGCGACACCAATTCCTTGCTGCTGCATTGCTGCCACCAACTGCCTTGCACTCTCGGCAAGGCGCTCCTCGCTGCCCGCAACGTCAGGAGTATAAGGCAGATAGACCTTCTGCAGCAAGGAGCGCCCGACAACCGCCATTTCGCTCAGAAACGGCAAGCCGCGTTCGGCGAGCGCCTGCTTTGCGTGCCCGCCCATCGCCAGTGCGAAACGATCTTCGATGGGGGCGACCATAGTCAGGCTTGCCGCATGGCTGGCATCGATACCAGGGAACGACACGCCTGCGACGCCTGGCTGGCCTGATACCAGCGAGGCCTGCTCCTGCCAGACCGGTGATGCAGTCTGTTCTTCAACGCTGACTGAGCGAACACCGTCGATGGACGAAAGCGCTCCTTCAACCGCGGCTCTCGTCAGGGCAATCAGGTTCGGCAGGCCGTAGAGCGCCGTTGCCAGTCTCCACTCCGCGCGGCTGGCATCTACGGGGTGACGCGCTGCGTCGAACTCGCGGTGGGTCAGGCTGACGGTGCCAGGTAGCAAGTTTGTAATCTTGAATTCACGCAACGCTTCCATGGCTTCGGACAGGGCCTGAGTATTGGCTATCTCGTATGCCAAAGTCTGGGTGACAGGCACCTGACCCATCAGCCAGACGCCAATCTGGGTTGGCACGAGCAGGCCAGACTGCATGGCCAGCCCGTCCGAATAGGGACCCAGCGCATATTTGTAGAGCTGCCACGTCTTGCTGCCCGGCATGGCGCCCATGCCTGTGCGAACCAGTTCGCCATAGGGCGTTGCGAACTCTGCCCCGCATTGCACCAGTGCGTGTTCGCCGTAGGGTGTGTAACCAATTCCCTTGGCAAATGTGCTGCCGACAATAGATGCCGAACCATCGCGCTCGCTATCTACCTGCAATGCGTGGCCATGTTCGACCAGAAATGCGGACAAGGCGGCGTAGCTGACACCCGGCTCGACGCGAGCATATCCGTTGGCGACATCGACTTCGAGAACGCGGTCCAGCCGCGACAGGTCGAGGATAACCGTGTTGCCATCGCCGCAAAGCCTCGCGCCTACGTTGGAGGCATTGAACACCGTGAGCAAACCAGCGCCATGCGCGTGCGCAGCAGCTACTGCATGCTGCGCGGCTTCGGCGTTCCCGGGGCGTACAGCCACCACGTAGTTTGCCTCAACCCCCGGATGGGTTGCGAAGCGCTCTGCCAGCGCATCGAAGGCGGTGTCGCCCGGACGGAGAAGCTCCAAGTCCATCCCTGTCTGGTTCAGGCTTTCGATCAGGCTCATGCTCATTGCCCTTCCTCCAGCAGGTAGTCGGCGATCCGGTCTACTTCCTCGTCAGTGATTTCGGTTGGCCGGAATGGGGGCATCATCTGAAAGCCTTGCCGCACGGCATAATGGATCAGCGGGCGGTTGATCGCCTGCATGTCACGCAACACGGAATTTTCAGGCCCGAAATCGCCTTCCATTCGCATGGTGCCGGGATGGCCCGGACCCGGATCATGACAACCCGCACACCACTGCTGGTAGAGGTCTTCTCCGCTGCGCTCCTGCGGTTCGGCCTGCTGCGCATCAATCGCTGCGAATGGAACAAGTGCTGCTGTTGTCAGCAGGCCGAGGGCGAAAATTCTTATCCGCATGGCAGGTCTCCTTCGCAGAACTGGCTGGGCCAGATGCCGCTTTTGCCCGGTGCAAGGATGCCGCTCGGGTCAATGGCTGCCTTGAGCCGCGAATTGAGGCGGCTCAGCGCACCATCGTTCCATGAATAGGAACTGGCGACCTTGTCCATCAAATCGAGGTGCGTGCGGTAGACGCCAAAGCTGTCTTCGGTGGCATCGTCGATCAGGCGGTCCAGCAATTCGAGAAGGCGTGCCTTTTCTTCCGGTCGATCCCGGCGGAAGGCAGGCATGTAGATGTGGTGCATATCGCGCCAGCCGACGATGAATTCGCCGAAATAGTCGAAACCTGCCTCTTCCGACATTTGCCGAACCTTGGTGTATTGCCGCAGGGCCAGTTCGCCATCGACGGGTACGACGGGGCCGAAGCCGACATGCGCGGCGTTGGGTATCCAGGCTACAGTGCCGAATTCAGTCATATTGGGTTCGCCGCGCATCAGCTTGGCGCGGTATTGCCAGCTGGCGGTGTGGCCCTTCTCGGCCTCGGTGAAGAAGCGTGCGCCGCGAATGGTGGCAAAGCTGTCGCTCAGCACTTCCCAGGTGGCGTCCATCATCTCCTCTGTGCCGTAAAGCGCGCCGTAGAAGCTCCAGTTGCCCACATCGAGATCGGCCATGATGGCGCGCCGCGCACTGTCGGGAAGTGCGCCTTCTCCGGTGTAGTATTGGTCCTTGCGCTTCTCGACCGCTGCCTCCCACAAAAGCTCGGTAGAGGTAGCCGCATTGGGAATGAGCTGTGCGAGCTTGAGTGGACGGACAACTTCGGTGATCGGCTGGATCGCGTCCTCATCCGCAAAGGTAACCATATAGGGGCGATAGCCTGGCGGTTGGGGCATCAGCTGCACGCCCATTCGCGTAACCACGCCGAGGTTGGACTGGGTGAACAACCCGTCGACCCAGGGGCCATTGCCATAGCGATAGACGCTCATGGCAGCCTGTCCCGCCTGCCCGCCCATGCCGGTGTCGACAACCGTGCCATCCGACAGCACCACCTGCATCCCGCATTGCTGCTGCAGGAAGTGTTCGCCCATCGGCGTATAGCCCACGCCGCGATCCAGGAGGTTGCCCACCACACCGCCCCAGCCGGGCGCTGCGCAGTCGATCCATAAACGCGATCCGGTGCGGCGCAGGTGGCGGTACAGCTCCGTATACGAGACGCCCGGCTCGACGATAGCGTAGCAGTGCTTCTCGTTGACCTCGATGATGCGGTTCATTCGCTTCAGGTCGAGAACCAGGGTGCCGGGCATACGTGGCGCAGCCCCTCCATAGCCAAGGTTGCGCCCGGTCGAGATGGTCCAGACCGGAATGCCGTGTTCACGGGCCACCGCCAGCACCCGTTGGATCTGATCGACCGACGTTGGTGCCACGGCACCCGACGGCGCATGCTCTTCCGGCGGCTTCATGGCGAAGTGGTCATTGTAACCAACAAGCTGGTCGGAATCGGAGAACACGTTTCGCGGCCCGACGATTGCACGCAATGCATCCAGCGCGGAATCGAAGGCGCTGCGGCTCACTCGCGGTGGCAGCGGCGCACCGTCCGGCCCCGCTGCAAGCGCGCCATTGGCAGCCACCAGTGTTAGTCCGGCACCAACCGCCGAATTGCGGATAAAATTGCGTCTTGTGATCACGGCGATCATTCTCCCTTGGCCGGACATCATGCCAGATTGGCTTGCATATCGCGCGGCTGGGAGTGCATCCTCGCTGGAATGAGAGTGCAATTTGAGATCGCGGGGCAATTCGCTATTGTCAGCGCCAAGGCCCGCAAGGCGCAATCAATGACTTCCGGGGAGAGGGTTCGACGACATGACGCCTGGACAATTGGCTGACAGAAGCTGGGCCACCGACAGCTGGAACAATGGCGCGAAGATGTCGCGCTGGAATCACACGGTCGCCACGCATATGACCGAGTTGCACGTCGATGCCGCCCAGCCGGAATGTTTCAAAGCCAGTTGGACGCAGACGGCCTTGGGTCCGATCGACTTCAACGTTTTGCGCACTACGCCACAGATCGTGCGGCGCACGCCTGAAATGACGAGAAGCGCGGCGGAGGGCTCCTACGAGATTGTCTATATGCAGCGCGGTTCGATGATCGTGCGGGAGTGCGGCAAGGAACAGTTGATCCGCCAGGGCGATTTCGGTGTTCTGCGCAATGCCGTGCCGTACGAGTTCGAGTGTCCGCACGAGAATGTCGCGCTGTCGATGCATGTGTCGCAGGGCTGGATGGACAAGTGGCTCCGCGATCCGGAGGGCTTGCGTCGGATGCCGTGGCAGGCACGCTCGCAATGGGGCGCGCCGCTGGCATCGCTGTTGCGGTTGATTGCAGCAAATGGTGTCGCGGACTGTGCCGTTCCGCGCGACGTGATTGCCGATCAAATAGGTAGCTTGTTTGCCCTGATCGGGCAGAACGCAGGCGCACAGCGCAGAGTGCGAACGAGCACCTTCGATCGTATCGAAGCGCTGCTCGATACGCTATTTACTGACCCTGATCTGTCGCCAGGCCAGCTGGCTGGAGAAGTGGGCATATCAAAACGGCACCTGCACGGTCTGTTTGCCGACAACGGGACAACCTTCGGCGCGCAACTTGTCGAACGCCGTCTGCAATATGCCGCCGATCGCCTCTCCGCAGGCTCGCTTGATGCAAGTTTCGTCGGAGACATCGCATTCGAAGCAGGCTTTTCCGACCCAAGTCACTTCGCCCGTCGTTTCCGGAAACGGTTTGGTTGCGCACCCAGCGCATGGCGCAATGGCCGCAGGCCGATAGGGCCGAAGGGAACGTCCGCTTTTGAGCACTGAGAAATCGGAAGCTTACGTCTTTGATGAAGGCGCAGAGCAGACATTGCTCACCCCCGAACTGTCCACCAACCGGGCCACTTCACCTTCTCAGGCGTACGGGTATTGTCCCACACCTCGCGCTGCTCTGCCTCTGTCAGCCGCCGCTTCCCGAACCTGGCCAGCGCTGCCTCGACCACCCAGGGTTGCAGTTCCCAGCGCACGCGGTGCTCGTCAGTCGGGTACTTGCGGCGAGCCATCCCAAGTGGCTCGAGGATGCCGTCGATCCCGTCACCGATCATGCTGAAGATGATCTTGCCCATCACAGGCTCACTGTAGTTGCGAGCGGTCCGCGCTTTCTCGATCGCCTCGAGCGACGCGCGGGCCGCAGCGCTGTCACCGGCGAGCCCCTTGCGCGTCAGCTGCAGCAGGAACGCTTCGGCCGCGGTAATGCGCCGCTCGCGACCGTCCTCCCGCACCGTGACCATCTGGCCAAGTATCGCATCATGCGGGATGCCGCGATGCCGGTTGCGCGGTCGGCCGCGCGGGTTGCCGGACCGGCCCTTCTGGAACCGCGTAGCATCAGGGGGACGGCCATAGCCTACCCGAGTGTCGTCTTCACTCGCCACCGCGGGCTCCTTTCGGCCAGCGCAGCTTGTCACTGTCGAACGTGAAGAACTTGATGTCCTTGAGGTTCTTCTCGACGAGGTGCTTGCGGCCCGGGCGGCTGATAGCGGCCTGCGTGACCCAGGTGTGCAGCTTCCACCGCGTGTCCGGCATCTGCGGATCGGGCTCGGCGATGCCAAGCAAGCGCATCGCCTCGTGCGCGTTGTCAGAGGTGTGATGCATCTCGAGCTTCATCGGCTGGTGCACGGGCTTCACCTTGGCAGCGAGCGCGTGCTCTCGCTTTTCGATCATCTTGAGCACCTTGCGCACTGCAAGGCGGCTGCCGCCGAGCGCCGCCTGGTAGGTCTGCAACTCGAGCGCCTCGTCGATCGACAGCTCGCGCTCAACCCCAGCCTGCTTCACTGTCAGCGTCTGGTCGAACACGATGTCGAACGCCGATACATGCGGTCGCCGTGCTCTGGGCCTCCCGGCAGGGTTGCCCGACTGGCCCGGCTGGAACCGGGTATCGACGCCGCGTGCCATCAGGCGGCATCCTGCGCGTTGCGGTGGACCAGCTGCGGTTCCTTGCCGGTGAGCTCACTCCACCGGGTCATCGCGAGGTCAACGTACGCCGGGTCGATGTCGAGCCCGCGGAACGCGCGGCCTACCCTCTCGGCGGCGATGAGGCTGGTGCCGGAGCCGAGGAAGATGTCGAGCACGAGATCGCCCTGGCGGGTGACGTCGCAGTAGGCGTCGGCCACCATGGCCACGGGCTTGACCGTCGGATGGAGCGCCAGGTCCTCCCGCCGGCTGCCACGCATGGAGTTGACGGAAGGGTAGTCCCACACGTTGGTGCGGTTGCGCCCATGCTTGCCCAGCTCGACGTTGTTGGTGTGCGGCTCGGACCCCAAACGATAGACGAACACCATCTCGTGCTTCGAGCGGTAAAGCGAGCCCATCCCGGCGTTGCTCTTGTTCCACACGCAGATGTTGAGCAAATCGTCGTAGACATCCGCGACGCTGGCAGTGACGTCGTCCATGTGCCGCCAGTCCATGCACACGAAGTGGACCGCGCCCGGTCGGGAGACCGCCGCGCAGGCCCCGAGCGTGTCAGCCAGGAATGTGTGGAACTCAGCTGTGGTCATCTCGCCCGAGGCCATCGCGAACTCGCGGTGGCGCCCCTTGGCATTGGCGTGGCCGTTGATCTTCACGTTGTAAGGCGGATCGAGGAAGGCGCAGTCGATGCGTGCACCCTCGCCCACTACGCTTGCAAGGAATGCATGGTCGCGGCCGTCCCCGCAACCGATGCGGTGCTCACCCAGCTGCCAGATGTCGCCGGGTTGCACCCGCGGACTGACGGGCACTTCCGGGATAACCTCGTCGTCAGGATCGGGGCTGCTGGCCAGTACCACGTCGATCTCACCGACCGAGAACCCGGTCAGCGACAGGTCGATGTCGATCTCGGGCAGCGAGAGATCAGCCAGTTCGAGCTTGAGGATCTCGAGGTCCCATCCCGCATTGAGCGCGATCTTGTTGTCGGCAAGGCGCAGCGCCTTTTTCTGCGGTTCGGTCAGCCCGGCGAGCTCGATCACCGGGACTTCCGCCAAGCCCAGTTCCCTGGCAGCCCGCAAACGGCCGTGGCCGGCAATCAGGTTGCCCTGTGGATCCGCCAGGATCGGGTTGGTAAAGCCGAACGCGCGGATCGAGGCGACGATCTGGTCGATCTGCCGCTTCGGGTGCGTGCGCGCATTGCGGGGGTCTGGGACAAGGCTCGTGGTCGCCTTGTAGACGACCTGGAGCGGGCGATGGGCAGTGGGGGGTGCCACCTCAGCGTTTGTGCTCATGCCTTGAACATTACAGGAACGCAAATACCGGGGGAAGCGGGCTGTCCTGTTATCCCCCAATGAATCCCCACGTTCTTTGGACTGGACTGTCGACGTAACCCGAGCATTGGTTACGCCACGCCCGGCGAGCCGGGCTCGCGCCGGTAGCGGCGGCCATTCGGGCCTCCGCGTAAACCGGAGCAACCGACATGACCCAGACCTCCACCCGCAAGCCGCGCCGCATGGCGCGCGAGAAGCAACCGCAAGCTGACGACACCGTCGCCAAGGCACCGTCCCGCCTCGATCAACTGCAAGCACTGCTCAGCCGCGAGAGCGGCGCGAGCATCGTCGAGATGGTCGAGACGACCGGCTGGCAGCAGCACTCGGTTCGCGGCGCCATGGCGGGAGCCCTCAAGAAGCGGGGCCTTACCATCACCTCGCAGAAGATCGACGGCACGCGCCGCTACAGCGCGGTGATTCCGGCATGACCAGCGCAGTCGAACAGGTTGTGGTCGCAATCGGCACAATGGACCTCGAACAGCTGCGGGACGAGTGGAGGCGGCGTTACGGCACCCCTCCAGGCCTGCGTTCGGTGCCGATCATGCGCCAGCTTTTGGCCTGGCGGGTGCAGGCCGACGTTCTTGGCGGTCTTGATGCCCACACGAAGCGTCTGCTGGTCCGCACTGGACCAGTCGAAGCGGAAGGCAAGCATCTCGGAGTGGGCGCTCGCCTCACCCGCCAGTGGCAGGGCCGAGAAGTCACCGTGGTGGTCGAAGAGCAAGGGTTCCGCTGGGAGAACCAGGTGTTCCCCAGCCTGTCCGCCGCTGCCACTGCCATCGCTGGTTCGCGCTGGAACGGTCCGCGGTTCTTCGGCCTGCGAGACGCGCGATGAGCAAAACCTTCCGCTGCGCAGTCTATACCCGCAAAAGCTCCGACGAAGGGCTGGAGCAGTCGTTCAACAGCCTCGATGCCCAGCGCGAGGCTGGCGAGGCCTATGTGCTGAGCCAGGCGAGCGAAGGCTGGACCTTGTTGCCTGCGCGCTATGACGATGGTGGGTTCTCGGGTGGGACGATGGAACGGCCCGGTCTCCAGCGCCTGCTCGCCGACATTGCGGCGGGCAAGGTGGACATTGTGGTGGTCTACAAGATCGATCGCCTGACACGATCGCTCGCCGACTTCGCCCGCATCGTGGAGGTGTTCGAACAGGCCGGGACCAGCTTCGTATCGGTTACCCAGTCGTTCAACACCACCACCTCCATGGGCCGGCTAATGCTCAACGTGCTGCTCTCGTTCGCCCAGTTCGAGCGCGAGGTCACCGGCGAGCGCATCCGCGACAAGATCGCCGCGTCAAAAGCCAAGGGCATGTGGATGGGCGGAGTGCTGCCACTGGGTTATGATCTGCCCGCGGCGGGTACCCGGACCCTGCAACTCAACGAGGTCGAGGCTGACACGGTTCGCTTCATCTTCACCCGCTACCTCGAACTGGGTTCGGCACACGCGCTCCAGCGCGAACTCGCCGATCAGGGCATCCGCTCCAAGAGCTGGGTCACTCGCAGCGGCAAAGCCATGGGCGGGCTCGAGTTAAGTCGCGGGGCCTTGTTCCACCTGTTGCGCAACCAGGTTTATCTCGGGCGGATCGCACACAAGGAGCTGTCGTACCCCGGCGAGCATCCGGCGATCATCGACCAAGCCTTGTTCGACGAGGTGCAACAGCATCTCGATGGCAATGCCCGTCGGCACAAGTCGACCACATCCGCGAGGCGCGCCACCTCCATACTCGCGGGTAAAGTGTTCGACAGCGCAGGCGAGCCGATGTCCCCGACCATCTCGCGCGGCAAGACTGGGCGCTCCTATCGCTACTATGTCTCAGCTTCCCTGCAGCAGGGCAGGTGCACATCAGATCATCCTTCTGCGCGGCTTCCCGCACCGACGATCGAGCGGCTGGTGAGCGAGGCACTTGTCCGTTGGCTTCCTGAGGAGCGGGAGCCGCATCGAATGCTTGTTGCCGTTCGCCTGACATCGACCGGACTTTCGGTCGAACTGAACACTGCCAGGCCAAAGCCGATCACAGGCAGGCTGCAACCAGACGAGGAATTGGTCACTGGCGATGCTGGCACAGTCACCATCCATGTGCCGCTTGCCCTGCCCTTGCGCGGCGGACGTAAGGGCGTGGTAGCAGGTCGCCGTACTGGGAATCCCGACCTGACTCTCATCGCGGCCCTGCGAAGGGCCCATGCAATGCTCGACCGCGACCGGGGTCGCCCGCTCATGACCGACGCGCCGGTCTCACCTTACGATCGCCGAATCCTGCGCCTCGCGTTCCTCGCGCCCGACCTGCAGCGCGACATCCTTGCCGGACGTCAGCCGGCCTCGCTCAACCTCGAATACCTGATGGCCAGCGAGATCCCGCTCGCCTGGTCGGAGCAGCGCAAAACCTTGGGCTGGGCCTGACCCGCTGCTCCCTGTTACGTCGAACAAGTAGCCTGTTCCGGTCGAATATCAGGCCCTGTTATGGCGATTAAATACCCTGTTCGGTCGAATAACAGGGAAATGGGGTTTTGACGCACGCAACCTACCGAAAACAGGGTATTCTTTTCGGATACCTCAGGCGAAAACGGTCCAAAACAGCCTGTTTTTGGCTGCAAATGCGCTATTTTCCCTGTTCTTCCCTGTTAACAGGCAAAATGCAGGGAAACCGAACCGATGCTCGACCCGCCGGAGACGAGGCCTGCGATCCGGCCCTGAAAGGCGATCTTGAGACGGCCATGTATGGACCTAACTGACGGATTGGGCCGCGCAAACCCGCCTGTTCCGCGCCTTTGCGCAGGGCGCCTGATATCAGAGACCATTTGTAGGGGTGTCTGGCGGTGGGAGTGAGTCTGCGGACGAACTCGCTCTGAATTTCTCTGATTCACAGGGGAAACCCCGTAAATTCAATGCATCCAGTTGGCAGAGAGTGTTTCCGCTTGCCGAAGTACTGTCTGCACGGCAGCGTCCTGAAAGTCAGGTGGATATCCATGCTTGCGCAATATCCGCTTCACCAGCACACGCATGCGCGCACGGGCACTTTCACGGTGTGACCAATCAACCGTAACGCTGCCTTTTAGGCTGACGAGAAGCTCGTGCGCGATCACCTTGAGGGAGTCATTGCCCATCAGCTCGACAGCGCTTTCGTTCTCAGCAAGCGCGTCATAGAAGGCGATCTCGTCTTGCGACAGGCCTTCATCTTCGCCTCGCCGTTGGGCGGCGCGCACCTCTTTCGCTAGCTCGATCAGTTCCTGCAGTACTTCGACCGTGCTGATGGCATTCGTGTGATAGCGAGCAATGGCGGCTTCGAGGCGCTCGGAAAAGCGCTTCGTTTCAACCACGTTCGTCTTGCTGCGTGAGCGAATTTCATCGTTCAGAAGCTTACGAAGAGCCTCAAGGGCCAGATTCTTTTTCTCGAGCTGTTGAATTTCCGCGAGGAATTCATCCGAAAGGATCGAGATATCGGGCGTTGTGATCCCTGCGGCTGCGAGAATATCCACGATCCCGGTTGAAACGACCGCACGATTCAGGATTTGTTGAATGGCAAATTCCCTATCAGCAGCGCTCCCACCGCCGCCGTCCAAGGATTTTACCAGCGCAGCTCGAACCGTCTGGAAGAAACCGACTTCATCCCGGATTTCGCGGGCCTCGTCAGTAGCGGAAGCCAAGGCGAAAGCCTTGGACAGCGCAAGCACGGCATCCTGATAGCGTCGATTTTCCTGGCGCTTCGCGTCTTCGCTCGTTTCTTTCGCTGCAGCTTCTTGCTGGCGGGCAAGGATCCATTCGATGGCCTCGGCGAGCACGACTAAGCGCTCATGGGGCGTCCCAGCCAAACCGTGCTCATAGTCGAAGCCGTGGAACATCGCCTTCACGACTTCGTACTTCTCAAGGAGAATGGCGACCGCTTCGGACTCGTCGATCCCGACCTGGCGCTGGTCTGACCCCGAATACTGACCCAGGGCATTCTTTAGGTTCTGAGCGATACCGATGTAGTCAACGACGAGGCCGGCAGGCTTATCACGGAAAACGCGGTTCACCCGGGCGATCGCCTGCATGAGGCCGTGCCCCTTCATTGGCTTGTCGATATACATGGTATGCATCGAAGGCGCGTCGAAGCCCGTCAACCACATGTCTCGGACGATGACGAGCTTTAGAGGATCCTTCGGGTCTTTCGCGCGCTTCGCCAAGAGATCGCGCCGCGCCTTGGTCCCGATGTGTGGCTGCCAATCCTGAGGATCCGATGCAGAGCCGGTCATGACGATCTTGACGAGACCCGAGGCGTCATCATCGCTGTGCCAATCAGGCCGAAGCGCGATGATTTGGTTATAGAGCGCGACGCAGATTCGACGGCTCATGCAGACCACCATGGCCTTGCCGTCCATTGCGGCGACGCGGTCCTCGAAGTGTTGCACAAGATCAGCCGCCACCATCGCAAGCCGTTTCTCGGAGCCCACCAGGGCCTCAACAGTGGCCCATTTCCGCTTGATTTTCTCCTGTTCAGTGGTCGCTTCGTCTTCGGTCAGCTCCTCGATTTCGGCATCGATCTTTGGCTTCTCGTCTTCGGGAAGCTCTATGCGTGCAAGGCGGCTCTCGTAGTAGATCGGGACCGTTGCACCGTCCTCTACCGCCCGGCTGATGTCGTAAACGTCGATGTATTCGCCAAACACGGCCGGCGTGTTCACGTCGTCCTTCTCGATGGGCGTTCCAGTGAACCCGATGAAGGAGGCGTTCGGCAGTGCATCACGCAGATATTTTGCAAAACCGTAAGCAATTTCGCCGGTCTTTTGTTCAATCCGCGCCTTAAAGCCATACTGGCTGCGATGCGCTTCGTCGGCAATGACGACGATATTGCGGCGGTCTGACAGCATTGGATAGCTTGCCTCACCCGCCGGAGGTGAGAACTTCTGGATGGTCGTGAAGATGACGCCGCCAGCGGCCCGGCTCAGCGCAGATTGCAGGTCCTCCCGGCTTTCAGCCTGAACAGGCGTCTGTCTGATCAGATCCCGGCACATGGAGAAGGTCGCGAAGAGCTGATCGTCCAGGTCGTTGCGGTCGGTAATGACGACAATAGTCGGGTTCTCAAGCTCAGGGCGTCGCACCAGCTGTCCGGCATAAAAGGCCATCAGCAGGCTCTTACCCGATCCCTGGGTGTGCCAGATCACGCCCACCTTCCTGTCGCCCTCAGGAGAAGAGGCCTCGACGGTTTTCTCCACAGCGTGCCGCACGGCGTGGAACTGGTGATAACCCGCGATGATCTTCGCGAGGCCCGCCCCCGTCTCGCCGAAGACGGTGAAATCGTGCAGCAAATCGAGGAGACGACGTCGCTCGAAGATGCCCTCGATCAGCACGCCGAGTTCTGGCTGCCCCTTGGCAGCGATGATTTTGCCGTCTGTCGTGCGCCAGGGCATGAAGCGCTCCTGATCGGCGGTCAGCGAACCCACGCGCGCGGTGATGCCATCCGAAGTGACGAGGACAGTGTTTGTTCGAAAAAGCGAGGGAATTTGCGCCTTGTAGGTCTGTAGCTGATTGAACGCCCCGGCAAGTGTCGCGTTCTCTCCGCCAGGAGCCTTGAGCTCGATCACGCCGAGAGGCAGGCCATTGACGAACACCACGACATCCGGTCGTCGGTTGATGCTGCCTTCGATGACCGTGAACTGGCTGGTTACGAGCCAGTCGTTCTTGTCCTGGTCGGCAAAATCGATCAGATGGACCTTGTCGCCGCGGATCGTGCCATCGTCACTGTAGAATTCGACATCGACGCCCTCAACCATCAATTTGTGCAGACGACGGTTTTCTTCCACAAGTGACGGCTTTTCGGTCGCCAGAACCTTGCGCACGGCATCGGCGCGGGCTTCTGCGGGAATGGCGGGATTGAGCCGATCGATGGCTGCTGTCAGGCGTTTGATCAACACCACATCAGCATAGGCTTCGCGTTCCGGCGCCTTGCCATCCGGTCCGATGTCGGCATCGGTGGCTATCGAGTAACCAAGCGTGGCAAGCTGATCGAGCACGACCTGTTCAACGGCGGCTTCGGAAAGATAGGCCATCAGGCAATCTCCGCATCTTGAGGCGCAGAGGCCTTGGCCTCACGACATGCATTGAGCACGAGTTTGTAGGCTTCCCGATCCACACCGAATAGCAGACGCGAGGGCTCGATTGCCAGCGGCAACTCTTCGCCGCCGGGAAGGCTGACGATCACCTGGAGAAAGCCCTCGTCATCGGTTTCCCCCCGAAGCGAAGCCAGTTCATCGATGATCGCATTGGACGCTTCGAACCGCTCATAGGGTTCAAGGGTTCGCACCGGGTCCGGCTCACGCTCCAGATAGGCCTCGTGCAGAAATGTGATGATCGCATCTGCCGCCAAAATGGCCGAGCGGCGATGATGAGCGGACAGCTTGGCGATGAAGCCGTCCTTGCCATGGCTCACTGTTCCGGCCTCGTTTCGCAAGACCCGCAGCGTTTCTGTGAGCTTGTTGTGCTGCTTGATGAGGTCCGCAAAGGCACGGTGGCGAATTGCGCCAAGGTCGAGCAGACGCGTGGCCACTCCGACGAGGTGGCCGAGCGGCGTATCGGCAGCCTCCGGCTTGAGCGGGGCCAGAGGGTCGTCGAGTTCCTCGATCAGCACCCGGCAGGCGCATTCGACAAGGCCCTTGGCAGCATCGATGCAGGCGTCGTTCTCGTCGGCAAACTCCCGCTCCAGCGTCGCGAAGGTCTGCTGGAGCATCGGCGCATGCTTCCAGTGCGTGCAGAAGGCGCGAATGCCGGGATACCAGTCTGCGCTCATGCGGCCCTCGGCGCTGGCCCAAGAACGAACCGGGCGCGTTCCCGCCGGAGCATTTCATAGGGGCTGATGCAGGTCAGGCCCAGCCCGATACAGGCATTAGGAATCTTAATCTTGCGCGTTGAATCCGAAGGCACCTCGTGCGTGACGACGACAAATTCATGGGCCAGCGCGTGCGCGACCAGCCAGTAGTCGGCCACCTGCAGAAAGGTAGCGATTGCTGCCGCCTCATAGTTCTGGCCCGTTGCCCAGGCGCTGACGCGCCCAAGGGCCGGGACGACGGGATCATCCGGCGGCAGGAAAAATTCACGCCCGCGTGCGGTGGCCCAGTCGGACAGATCGTCGCCTCCGGACTGCAATTCATCCCCGACCTTGTCGATGCTGGCGACGCGGCCGGCGCCGTTCTCATTGATCAGCCATTCCCAGAACGCCGGACAGAAATCGAAGCCGTAATGCAGGTTCTTCGCCTGGATGAAGATGTTCGTGTCGAGAAGGTAACGGGTCATCCCATGACCCCCACTTCCCGCCCGATGTTGTGGAACGTCTCCGTCTTCTTGACGCCCAGCATCCGGAAGGCATCGCGGTAGAGGGTCTGTCCTTCCAGGGTGCTTTCGACCAACGCCCGGGCAAAACGGCGACTGACGCGCGAAAGTGTGGTGCGATAAAAATCCCCGCCGCCCGCTCCAGCCCGGACGAGTTCACGCAGACGCGCGCGTTCTGCCGCCCAGGCGCTGTCAAAGCCCGGGCGGTCGAGCGCGCCCGCATCCAGAAGGCGGCGCAGGATGACCAGCGTGCTGACCTTGAACTGCCGTGCCAGGCGCTGCATCGCCTCATCCAGCGGCTCGTCCTGTTGGATCGCGGGTCGCAGGGCATCGAGCGGCACGAGGAGCTCGGCCGCCACAGCATTGCACCAGACCTCCTCGCGGCGGTGGCCATGGAGTGGCGCGGCGCTCGCATCCGACACTGCCGAAGAGCCGAGCCAGATATGCGCCAGTTCGTGCGCCAGCGTGAACATCTGGCCGGATTTAGTGTCCGCCCCGTTGATGAACACCAGCGGCGCCCGCCTGTCAGCCAGCGCGAAACCCCGGAACTCCTCCGGGTCAAGGGCACGGCGGTTGTTCGACAGGACAACGCCGCTCACCATCACCAGCACGCCTGTCCCATCGGCTTGGGCGATGAACAGCCGCAGCGCCTCTTCCCAGGTGCGGCAGGCGGCGCGATCGGCCACATCGAAGCCGAGCGTTTCGGCCATGCGCGCCGCCACGTCCTGCGGCCGGTCATCCAGACTGGCGCTGCCGACAAAGGCCGCCTCGGGCATGCGCACCACAGCCGCGAAGTCGCGATACCAGCCCTGCCGTTCCTGGCAGGCATAGACCATGTCGAGGAGATCGGGGCTGGCGCGCCCCACGCCGCGCCCGTCATGCGTGCGGAAATCGGGGATCGGCAGCGGTTCTTGCGGCGGCTCGGGCAGGAACAGATAGCCGATGGGCACGTGCACGCCTCGCGCGAAGGCCTCCAGCTGCTTGAGCGTAGGCTGCGTCTCGCCGGTTTCCCATTCGGCCAGCTTCGGGAAGCGGCCCATCAGGTCGGCCGCGTCATGAATGCCGGCACGCTCCCGCGCCCAGCGGATGAGTTCGGGGCGGACAGGCGCGCGGGTCATGCTTGCCCCGGTCGACGTTCCAACAGAGCTGTCAGCCTGTCGATCTTGGTTTCAAGGTCTCCCACAGAACGATCATCTGCCTGCTGGAATACCTGTTGGGCATCGGCAAATGTGCCGGACTGTCTGTTGAAACCCGGATTAATGATTGCAATGGCAATGGCCTCGATCTGTTTCAAGCCGGTCAGGACGTCACCCTGGCCATCGCAACTGACACGTCCAAACCAGGAGAACTTGTCCCATCGCCCGGCGAGCGCACCTTTCCTGTGCTGTTTGAGGCGCGAGAATATGGTCGATTTTGTTCCCAATCCAGCTTCGCCGACATAGATCAATTGCCCCTGCCCATAGAGACAATAGAGACCGACATAGTCTCGATAATCTTCTGCGGTATTGCGTTCTTCCAGCGTAGGCGCACCACGCCGCCCCAGCCCAATTCGACACCGGCCAAGAAGCTGCCCTTGATCATTTGGGCGCCCCCAGAAGACGTCACGCTCTGACCAGAACAGGCCATAATGGGTAATCAAAACGTTTCTCCGACGTGCTTTTCTGCGTCCCTGACACGGATTTCGCCGGACATGAGCTTGGGCAGCAGGAGATCGCGCATGGCGGCGAGGGTGCGGGATTCTTCGTTCTGGTGCCGCACCAAATCATAGATCGGGGCAATCATGGTATCGAAGGCCAAATGGATTGTTTGGGGGGCGCGAAGATATGGCACTCGCCGGAGATTTGCTTGATTCAGCTTTGGCTGCACAGCGCCTGTAACGAAAGGCCGGATATCTATCTGATCAAAGAACAATTTGAGTTGCTCGACGCTCACGTCGCGTCCTTTGATAACGTGAGCGTGGTTGTTGACCCAGAGCTTTCCCCAAACATATTGTGTGAAAGGCCGACCATCTGCCTTTGCAACTGATCCATCCTCACCAAGCAATAGGAGCTTTTCGTCGAACAGGTAGCTGTCGATGTGATCCATCACAGACGTTGCACCGTGATAGGGATACGGCCCCTGTCGCTTCGCGCGTTCCTGAGAAGACAGAGGCACGCGCTTGTGGTCGAGTAACTCGATGAAGTTGCCAATCGTCGAAACCTCCCACCCCTCCGGCTTGCCTTCGTCATCGAGGCGGTCGGGGAAGAGGGACCATATTTCCGGCGCGAGGTAGGGCGCGCGGGCGACATTGTCCTTCTGCGGGTCTTCGCCCCGCATGGCCATCTTGGCGCGGGTCGGGCCGAAATCGACGAACCAATCCTTAAAGATAGCCCGCGCCATGGCTTCGAGCGTCTCGTTCATCCGGCGGTTCAGGTCGATTTTGTCGTCGAGCGCGCCGAGGACGGAGGCGATGGCCGTTTGCTGGATCACGGGCAAACGCGGAACGCGAAACCCCTCTATCATCGATTTAGTGAGGGCATTCCTCGTCGCACCTGCAGCAGCCAGCCCTAGCATGTGAGCCTGCATTGCAGGTGTAACGAGAAAGTAGCGAAGAAAAAGTGGGTCTATCCTATCCGGCCTCGGACGAATAATCGCAACATGCTGATTCACCCGTGCGGGCAACACAGAGGGGTCAACTTGACAGGCGCGAGCAACGCTGTCGCCAGTTATGTTCAGTAGGACGTCGCCTTCCTTGACCTCAACGTTTTGTAATTGAGCGGCCTGTTCGTCCGATATGAAAGCCAGGCCGCCATGAGAGAACCGATCATTGTATACGTTCTGACTGCGAATGAGCGCTATTGGACCGTCGTCAGAATAAGTCTCCTTACCTCCCCGCGGAGTGGCGCCGCTTCCAATTTTCTCGCAGTGATCGCCCAATCTGAGAGATTCAGCCATCGGCAATCACCCCCTCAAGCTTCTGGCGGATGATTACGGTTAGCCGGTTGGCTTCGACGAACTGCTCATCAAGCTTTGCCTGCAACCCTGCAAAACGCTCCACAAAGGGCATCTCGTCCTCGTCAGCCTCCGCCGCGCCGACATAGCGCCCCGGCGTCAGCACATAGCCGTGCTCTTTGATCTCCTCCAAGGTCGCGGACTTGCAGAAGCCCGGAACGTCCTCATAGGCGCCCGCTTCGCCCTCGCCACGCCAGGCATGATAGGCGCGCGTGATCTTCTCGATGTCGGCGTCGGAAAACTCCTTGCGCGTGCGGTCCACCATGTGGCCGAGCTTGCGCGCATCTATGAACAGGACCTCACCCCGCCGGTCGCGCAGTTTCGCGTCGCGGGCGACACCGTTCGACTTGTCGCGCGCCAGGAACCACAGGCAGACGGGAATCTGGGTCGAATAGAACAGCTGACCGGGCAGCGCGACCATGCAATCGACCACGCCCGGCGCGCCGTTCACGCCCTCGATCAGCGCGCGGCGGATTTCCCCTTCGCCGTTCTGGGTGGACGACATCGAGCCGTTGGCCAGCACCACGCCGGCCACGCCCGCAGGCGAGAGGTGGTGCACGATGTGCTGCACCCAGGCGAAGTTGGCGTTGCCGGCCGGCGGGATGCCGTATTTCCAGCGCACGTCCTCCCGCAGGCGATCGCCGCCCCAGTCGGAAATGTTGAAGGGCGGATTGGCGAGAATGAAATCAGCCTTCAGATCGCGCAGTTCGTCCTTGTGGAAGCTGCCCTCGCTGTTCCACTTGATGTCCGCATCGATGCCGCGCACGGCCAGGTTCATCTTGCACAGCCGCCAGGTGGTGTAGTTCGACTCCTGACCATAAACGGCGATGTCGCCGATGCGCCCGCCATGTTCTTCCACGAAGCGTTCGGATTGCACGAACATGCCGCCCGAACCGCAGCAGGGATCGTAAACCCGGCCCTTGAAGGGTTCGATCATCTCGACCATGACCCGCACGACCGAACGTGGCGTGTAGAATTCCCCGCCGCGTTTACCCTCAGAGCCAGCAAACTGACCGAGGAAATATTCATAGACACGGCCCAGCACATCGCGCGCCGCGCCGCGCTCGCGCCCCAGCGTGATGCCGGAAATCAGGTCAATGAGCTCGCCCAGCATCACCGCGTTGAGCGCGGGCCGGGCATAGTCCTTCGGCAGCACGCCCTTCAGATTCTCGTTGTCCTTCTCGATGGCGATCATCGCCTCGTCGATCAGCTTGCCGATCGACGGCTGCTTGGCGTTGGCCTGCAGGTGAGACCAGCGCGCCGTAGGCGGCACCCAGAAGACGTTATCGGCAGCATATTCGTCGCGGTCCTCGGGGTCGGCGCCCGGTTCTGCCTGCAGCTCGGCGCGCTTTGCCTCGAAGCTGTCGGAGATGTGCTTGAGGAAGATCAGGCCCAGCACGACATGCTTGTAGTCCGACGGCTCCATGTTGCCGCGCAGCTTGTCGGCTGCCTTGAACAGTTCCGCCTCGAAGCCGAGATCACCGCCCTTGCCGTTGCCCTTGGCGCGGGCGGGCCGGGCACGGGCAGGTGCCGGTGCAGCCTTGGCTGCCTGCGCTTGCGCGGCATCGGCAAGCGAAACGGAACCGCCGCGACCACGGCCCGGCACGAGACGCCCCTGCGCAATCAGCGCATCCTTCACGGCATCATAGGCCTGCTCGTCCCATGCCAACGCTTCACGCAGGCGGCCATTACCTGCCGAGCCGCCAAGCTCGGTCAACACCGCCACGAACCTGTCCTCTTGCGCCTGATCAACCATTCTTTCCTGCCTTCGCGTTTCTCAGTCGCTCATACTCTTCCACGGCCAGCACGACGACGACAGCCCGACCATGCTTCTCGACCGTGACCGGCTCCGCCCGTGCCGTGTCGATAAGCCTGCCGAAGTGATACTTCGCTTCCTTGGCCGAAAATGTCTGCATTGGAGGCCGCTCCCTGAGGGCTCCCAGTTATGGCCAAAATAGCCATGAACACAAGGCTGCATTCCTCACTCGATCCGCGCCTTCGCGGTCTTGCGGAACACCACGCTACCAATGCCAGTTAGCGCCAGCACCACGGTCAGGACGTCGGCCTGGGTCAGCCCTTCGGGCAGGATACCAAGCGCCGCGGCGACGCCCCACAGGCTGCCGATGACACCGGTCCAGATGGCCTTGGATGCCCACCAGGGTTTCAGTTCTTCCATGTCATTTCTCCATAAAAAAGCCCGCGAAAGTCGCGGGCGGACCGGTTGGTGATGGTGGTGGCTGGTCAGGCCTCGTTGGTGGACAGGACGCCGTTGGCGGCGAGCTGAACCGGCTTCGCGTTCCCAGGCGCCTTGCGGTAGGCCGGCCGGCGAATGGCAATGCAGCGGTCCCGAGCGATCCGGGTGATGGTCACGCCGTCGGACTGGTTGCCGCCCAGCACGTGGAAGGCGCCATAATCCTCGCCGACATAGAGCCCGACATGGCCGGAACCCTGCGCACGGCGGAACACGAGGATGTCGCCCAGCTGGGCTTTGTCGGCCGGTTTGCCGAACTTCGCCCAGTTGCGCGCCCAGAGCGGGCCTTCCACCACCGGCCGGCCCGCGCGCTTGGCAACCACGGCCATGAAAAGACCGCACCAGGGGATGGCATCTTCGTTGTAGACCTTGGCAAGGCCAGTCTCCTTCGCCCAGCCGAGGATCACAGGATTGTCGGCCGGGCCAGCCACCTCGAAGGTGCCGTAGAGCTTCCGGGCCTCTTCCAGCATCCTGGGCAGCGGGCGCAGGTCATCGATCCAGCCATAGGCCGGTGGCAGCGGTTTCATGGATGTCTCCCGGGAATTTAGCGGCCGGACAGGCCTTTGATGGTGGCGTAGAGGACGGCGAGCGCGGTCGCGAAGGTCGACAGCCATTTGACGAACCGGACCATGCCGGTCGCCGTGTTCCAGGCCTCGAGCAGGGGTGCTGTCAGTCTAACCGCAACTTGTCTCCGATTTGCGGAGTTCGCCCTACCCGAGCGTCGGCTCAGGCCATGAGCAGCTGCCACTCGGCCAGGGCGGCCGAGCGGCGGATCTTGTAGGTCGTCCTGTCGACGAGGTGGCGTTCAAGGTTGAAGTGGTTGTGGACGTTGGCATGGACCGAGGCGAACTTCTGTAACGACTTCATTTGTCGAAACCTGAGCATCGCCCGCTCTCGTCGTCGGAACGGCAGGTGGCTGTTCTCCACCCGGTTGTTGGCCCAGCGTCCTACCGACTGCTTGTCGGTGTTGCCGAGCTCGGTCATCGCTGCCTTGTAAGAGCGCAGGCCATCAGTAGTGATCTCGGCCGGAGAGCCGTGTCGCTTGAGCGCCTTCTTCATGAAGGCCAGCGCCGCCCTCTTGTCCCTCGTTTTCGTGACGAAGCTCTCGAGCACCTCACCCTCATGGTCGACCGCTCGCCACAGGTAATGCATCTCGCCGTTGATCTTTACATAGACCTCATCGAGGTGCCACTTCCACTGGCGGAAACCCTTCATCCGGCTGACGCGATGGCGGCGCACATCGGCGGCGAACATCGGACCAAACCTGTTCCACCAAAACCGCACCGTCTCATGGCAGATGTCGATGCCGCGTTCGGCCAGGAGGTCTTCCACGTTCCGCAGGCTCAGCGGGAAGCGGACGTACATCATTACCACCAGGCGGATCACCTGGGGCGATGAATTGAAATAGCGGAACGGACTGTCGGTTTTGCGAGGTCGAGGCATAGTCGCGCCCTACCCTCGCCGGCTCAAAACGCTAGCGGTGCATTTGTTCTGACAGTGCCCGCCCGTGAGCTGGAATATCGCTCGGCCTCAGGACCGGGTTTTCAATCTTTACCTCCGCCAAACATCGAATTTGCCGAAGTGTGGCTTCTGATAGAAGGTTGCTAAGTTCGCCATAGGCTACAATCGTTCGATAATATATGGGGAACCTGATAGGCATAGGCTATCGCGTAATGGAGACCTTGAATGCCAACACTGCGTCAGCTGGAATATCTCGTCGCCGTAGCTGACCTCCATAATTTCCGCCGCGCAGCGGACGCCTGCCATGTCTCGCAACCCACCCTCAGCCAGCAAATGCGAGCGTTGGAGGACCGACTCGGGGTTGCTTTGATCGAGCGAAGAGCCTCGGGAGCGGAGCTGACCCCGATCGGCCGCGAGATCACTGCGCGGGCTCGGCGTCTTGTGATTGAGGTGCAGGACATTCGCGACCTTGCGCGGCGGGCGGGCGAGAATCTCGCGGGCACACTCCGTTTCGGAGTGACGCCCACACTTGGCCCATACTTGATGCCACCGATCATCGCAGCACTTCACCGCGAACAGCCTGATCTCAAGCTTCATATCAGAGAGGGCATTCCCGAAGAACAGGCGCTCGCGCTATCGCGAGGCGCGCTCGACATGCTGCTTGGACCGCTACCTATTGAGGGCAGCGACCTCGAAGTTGAGCCCTTGTTTCGCGAGCGATTGTTCCTCGTCGCACCGTCCGACCATCCACTTGCCATGCGCTCCGGTCTTAGCCTTGCGGACCTGAAGGGCTTGCAGGTTCTCAGCATCTCCAGGACTCACCACCTGCATCACCAGGTGTCTACGATCTGCGCCGAACTCGGTATGGACCTGCTGCGAGACTATGAAGGCACAAGCCTGGACAGCATCCATCAGATGGCCAGTTCAGGGCTGGGGCTTGCGGTTCTTCCAGAACTTTACATCCGATCGGATGTCGGTGGCCGTGCGGGCATCGACGTGCTTGAGCCCGAGGGGTGGGAATACACACGCAGCATCGCGGCGGCATGGCGATCCGGTGCTGCTTACGGCGACGCCTATCGGACGATTGCTGAACGAATTCGAGTTGAGGCGCGCGCGCAGATTGGGTGAATCGCTTGTCGGCAACAGCAGCCGGTGATAGGCTGTTGCTATTGATCATCGAATAAAATTGAATTGGCAGCCTATCGCCGACGTGGCTAATTTGGCGACTGCGGGCCGGGTCCCTCTGGCGGCTGTTTTACCCCGACAGCCGCGATGTCGAACCGCATCGAGCCAACCCAGTGCAGTCCAATGCCCCCAGTAGGGCTGCATTGTGGTTGGTTCGATTGGCAACTCATCATTTGGAGACAGGCAATGAACGCACAAAGTTATCGACTGCTGTCGATTCACAGCAAACTGGACGCCGAGGTGCGTTGCGAACAACAGCGGCGCTTTCCTGACGTTTGGCGGCTGTTGCGGCTGAAGAAGCTCAAGCTTGCGATCAAGGATCGCATGCATCGGCTCGCATTCGCGCGCCCAATTCGGGTGGCATAGGCCATGCGAAGCGCAGAATCTGTCGCCATTATGGCATGTCCGATTTGCAGGACCGGCCTGACAATGTCCGACCGTCAAGGCGTCGAAATCGATTTTTGTCCCACATGTCGTGGCGTGTGGCTCGACCGTGGAGAGCTGGACAAGATAATTGAACGCAGCATGGAAGGTGCGCCCCCGACCCGGCGTGAAGCCGAACCGCAGAGCCGCGGCCACAGGCAGGGCGGATATGACGATGATGACGGTCGTTATCGCCACGGAAAGCGCAAGAAGTCTTTCCTGTCAGAGCTGTTCGATTAACCTCCCCCGCCGCCGATTCTAATTGGCGGCGGCATTTCTACACGCCTGCTTCAGATTCCTTTGCGGCCGAGCAATCAGTCGTTATGTTGGATTAAGGTCAAACAACGCGACAATCGACGCTTAGATCGGAACCGACGCATGGAATTTCTAATTATGGACTGGCTGGGAACGCCGGTCTGGCTCTGGCTATCCTTTCTCGGATTGGTCGTCACGCTCACTGCGTTCGACCTTGGCGTATTGCACAAGGAAGACCGCGAGATGGGCATTGGCGAGAGCCTCAAGCTATCGGTTTTCTACATCAGCATCGCGCTTGCTTTCGGCGCCTGGGTCTGGTTCCAAAAAGGTGCCGAGAGTGGGATGCAGTATTATACCGGCTTTTTCATCGAAAAGGCGCTGTCGATCGACAATGTCTTCGTGATCAGCCTGATATTCACCTATTTCGCGATTCCCCGGAGATACCAGTATCGGGCGCTTTTATGGGGCATCATCGCCGTTATCTTTCTGCGCGGCATCATGATCGCAGCGGGCGCCGCCATCGTGCAGGAATATTATTGGGTGCTCTATATCTTCGCGGCCTTCCTGATCGCGACCGGCGTCAAAATGCTGTTCACCGGCGATCAGGAAATGGACGTCGCCAAAAACCCGGTAGTCAAGTTCATTTCCACGCACATGCCTGTGACAAAGGAGCTGCATGAGCAGCATTTCTTTGTGAAAGTGCCTGACGAAAAGACCGGCAAGCTGGTGCGAGCAGCCACGCCGTTGTTTCTTGCGCTGGTAATTATAAACCTGGCCGATCTCGTGTTTGCGGTCGACAGTGTGCCCGCCATCTTCGCCATCACTACTGACACCTTCATCGTTTATACCTCGAACATCATGGCAATCCTGGGTCTGCGCGCACTATATTTCGCGCTCGCGGCGATGGTCCACCGGTTCCAATATCTCAAATACGCGCTGGCGCTGGTGCTGGTGTTCATCGGATCGAAGATCTTCGTGTCAGACTTCATCATGGGGGGCGATAAATTCCCGCCAGTAATGAGCCTCACGGTGACCTTTGCCCTCATTCTGGGCGGAATATTCTACTCGCTCTGGAAAACCCGCAGTGCTGCGGAGATCCGATGAAATTGCTCTCGAAGACAAGCGCCGGATCGTGCTTCTTGACCCGTCGCTGCCTGTTGAAGCGAAGTTATCAGGCGTTTTCGCCTCCGGGTGAAGTCGCGTTACGCACCGACGAGGCTTACCAAGGGGCACATGCACTAACGCGCACCCACCAGAATGAAGAGGATCACAAATTATGTCCAAGCACACTCTCATGCTTTATGCCTCGCTGGAAGCCTCCAAGCCAACCAGCGGACCCGCCGCATTTGCAGTGGGCGCAGCCGCTGCGCTTGGTGCCCATCTCGATGTCCTGGTGCCGTTTACGGACTTCCTGATGCCAGGAAACTGGGAGGGGCGCTCTGCCGAACAGATTGAACAGGAAACCGCCGTACGGCGCCAGAATACCGCTGCACTGGCCGAGGCCATTGCGGCTCAGGCACGCGAACGCGGTGTGCCCGTGTCAACTCTGACCGACTGGGCGCACGCGTTTGGTCTAATCCCCTTCGTTGGCGACAGGGCCAAGCTGAATGACCTTACGGTCACTGGGGTAGACCATAGCATCTTTCTCAGCGAACGTAAGGTTGCCGAACACGTGTTGTTCGATTCCGGTCGCCCCATGATCATCGTTCCTAACCGCCATGTAGAACCATTTGCCTGTCAGCGGGTTATGGTCGCATGGGATCACAGCCGCACGGCCGCGCGAGCCCTGCATGATTCCTTGCCCTTTCTGCGGCTTGCCGAAGAAGTTACGCTGGTGGCGGTAGGCGGCGAAAAGCGTTTCCAGACAAGCCCCGATCCTGCAGTCATTGAGGCGGCACTTGTGCAAAAGGGCCTCAACGCCAGGTTTGAGCAGATCCATCTTGGCGAGGACACGATTGGTCAGGCGCTCCAAGGCCATGCTTTGCAATGCGGTGCGGACCTTATGGTGATGGGCGCTTTTGGCCATTCGCGACTACGGGAGTTTATTCTGGGCGGTGCTACGCGAGAAGTACTCGCCGACCCGCAGCTCCCGGTGCTCATGTCACATTGACCGCATTACGGAAGCAACTAGCGCGATCAAAACCCGAGCCGAATGCCGGAAATGCGGTCAGCCGCAGACGTGCGTCAGACATAAATTCTGATCTCTTTTAGTATACCAACGGTCGTTGCTAAATATCTGAAGAGATATCTACCCGCAATCGCCACCGGTCATTATTTGGAACCCTGTATATGACAATAGATATACTCGCGCCAATACACACTTATCCTGACGGAAACTCAGAGCAGTTTGCTCTCCACGTTGCTGCAATCGCGCGACATCTTGATGCCAATGTTCACGCATTGATCCTCAATGCTGATTTTCCAAGCGCCTCCAATGCTCTTGGCAATATACTTATCGACATCCCTTCGCTTATCCGCGGTGCGAAGGCACAATCCCGTGACCGTGGAGCAGCGTTCCTACAGGCCATGGAATCAGAGGTGGAACGGCTAGGCATTTCGTTGCGAACCACTGAAGTGGAATGCTTTGAGGGGTGCTGTCAGTCTAACCGCAACTTGTCTCCGATTTGCGGAGTTCGCCCTAC
>VFQO010000742.1_pt1 | contig 31027 bp, 29 predicted proteins | sample 3512331 | NCBI WGS metagenome assembly VFQO01 (sample SAMN10412371, study PRJNA504923) | tailings metagenome | isolation source: Replicate 3 from Balatoc abandoned mine | place: Philippines: Itogon, Benguet | collected 2017-08-28 | reverse complement strand
CCATGACCAGCACCCGCACCGGCATGGCCAGTTGCGGCATCTTCAGGCCGTGGGCGCCAAGCACCTGCTTGAGCGCGGCGCCGATCGAGGCCTTGTCCCAGGCAACGTCGGCCAGGGCTGCTGCCAGCGCTGCCAGCGCGGGTTTGACCGCGTCCGTCACGTGTTGCGCCTGCTCGTTGGCATCGGGTGTCACGTCCACGTAGAAGGCCGCAGCCCAGTTCGCCAGGGCCACGGTGGTGTCGCAGCGGTCCTTGAACAGCGCGCAGATGCGCGGCAGGCGATCGTCGGCGGTGATGCCGCGCTTGTTCAGTTGCTCGGCCACCAGGGGGGCCAGCGCGTCGTCGGCCATGGCCTTGAGGTGCTGCGCGTTCACCCAGCGCAGCTTGGCCTCGTCGAACTGGGCGGCACTGCGGCCCAGGTGGTCAAGGTCGAACCACTCGAGGAACTGCGCGCGGCTGAAGATCTCGTCGTCGCCGTGGCTCCAGCCCAGCCGGGCGAGGTAGTTGACCATCGCGTCGGGCAGGTACCCCTCGTCGCGGTATTGCGTGACGGGTTTGGCACCGTTGCGTTTGCTCATCTTCTCGCCCTGCTCATTGAGCACGGTGGGCAAATGCGCGTACACCGGCGGCTCCTTGCCGAGAGCACGGAAGATGTTGATCTGGCGCGGCGTGTTGTTCACGTGGTCGTCGCCGCGGATCACGTGGGTGATGGCCATGTCGATATCGTCCACCACCACGCAGAAGTTGTAGGTGGGCGTGCCGTCGGGCCGTGCGATCACGAGGTCGTCGAGCTCGTCGTTGCGGATCTCGATGCGCCCCTTGACCTTGTCGTCCCAGGCCACCACGCCACCCTGCGGGTTCTTGAAGCGCAGCACCGGCTTGACGCCGTCGGGCACCGGCGGGAGGACTTTGCCGGGCTCCGGGCGCCAGGTGCCGTCGTAGCGCGGCTTTTCCTTCGCCGCCATCTGGCGTTCGCGCAGGGCGTCGAGTTCCGCGACGCTCATGTAGCAGGGGTAGACCAGACCTTGCGCCTGCATCTCGGCCAGCACCGCCTTGTAGCGGTCCATGCGCTGCATCTGGTAATACGGGCCTTCGTCGGGGTCGAGCCCGAGCCAGGCCATGCCTTCAAGGATGACGTCCACCGCGGCCTGCGAGGAGCGCTCGAGGTCGGTGTCCTCGATGCGCAGGATGAAGTCGCCCTTCTGCGAGCGTGCAAACGCCCACGGATAGAGGGCCGAACGGATGTTGCCGAGGTGGATGAAGCCGGTCGGCGACGGCGCGAAGCGGGTACGGACTTTCATGGAAGCGTTTCAAGACCCCGGGCCAGGTCGGCCTGGATGTCGGTGATGTGTTCGAGGCCTACGGCCACGCGGATGAGACCCTGGCCGATACCGGCCGCCTGGCGCTGCGCCTCGGTGAGGCGACCGTGCGACGTGCTGGCGGGGTGAGCGCACAGGGTTTTCGTGTCGCCGAGGTTGGTGGAAAGCGAGAGCACGCGCAACGAATCGAGCACGTGAAACGCCCTTGCCCGCGCCTGCTCGGGGCTTGATGCCCTGACGTCGAACGACAGCACCGCGCCACCCACACCCGATTGCTGCTGCATCGCCAGGGCGTGCTGCGGGTGGCTGGGCAGGCCGGGGCAGTACACGCGCGCCACCGCGGGGTGGGCTTCGAGCCACCGGCCAAGCGCGAGCGCGTTGGCACTTTGCGCGCGCATGCGGATGTCCAGCGTCTCCAGGCCCTTGAGCATGACCCAGGCGTTGAAGGGCGCCAGCGTCATGCCCGCGCTCTTGAGGACGGGCAGGAACTTCTCGGTGACGATCTGCTGCGAGGCGCACAACGCACCGGCCATGACGCGGCCCTGCCCGTCGAGGTACTTGGTGCCCGAGTGCATGACGATGTCTGCACCCAATGCCATCGGTCGCTGCAGCGCGGGCGTGGCGAAGCAGTTGTCCACGCACAGCAGCGCACCCGCGTTGTGCGCGATGTCGGCCAGCGCGGCAATGTCGCAGACCTCGGTCAGGGGGTTGGTCGGCGTCTCGGCGAACAGCAGCCGCGTGTTGGGCTTGATCGCGGCCTTCCAGGCCGCCACGTCGGTTTGCGGCACGAAGCTGGACTCGACACCGAACTTCGCGAGATCGCTGCCGATCAGTTTGATGGTGGAGCCGAACATGGACTGCGAACACACCACGTGGTCACCCGCCTTGAGCAGGCCCAGGCACATCAGCAGGATGGCCGACATGCCCGAAGCCGTGGCCATGCAGGCTTCGGCACCTTCGAGCGCGGCCAGCCGCTGCTCGAAACTGGCGGTGGTGGGGTTGCCGTAGCGACCGTAGGTGAAGCCCTCCTCGTCGCCCGCGAAGCGCTGCGCGGCGGAATCCGCGGAGCGCTGCACATAACCGCTGGTGAGGTACAGGGCTTCGGAGTTCTCGCCAAAGGGCGAGCGCTCCACGGCCTCGCGCACGGCCAGCGTGTCGCGGTGCAGGGTCTTTTTCAGCGATTCATCCACGGCTCACGCCTCCTGCGCGTTGGGCAGCGCCAGGCGAGACGTGTCGCTGTCGTTCTCGTCGCCTTGCGGGCGCCAGGCGTTCAAACGCTCGATGTCCTGCGGCGTGATGTCGCCGGTGACGTAGACGCCATCGAAGCAGGAGGCATCGAAACCGTCCAGCTTCGGGTTGAGCGAGCCGATGGCCTGCTTCATGCCGTCCACGTCCTGGTAGATCAACGCGTCGCAGCCGATGATCTGGCGCACTTCTTCCACGCTGCGGTCGTGTGCCACGAGCTCGCTCGTGGTGGGCATGTCGATGCCGTACACATTGGGGTAGCGCACCGGCGGTGCCGCGCTGGCCAGGTAGACCTTGCGTGCGCCGGCGTCGCGCGCCATCTGCACGATCTCGCGGCTGGTGGTGCCGCGCACGATGGAGTCGTCAACCAGCAGAACATTGCGGCCCTTGAACTCGCTGGCGATGACATTGAGTTTCTGGCGCACCGACTTCTTGCGCACCGCCTGCCCCGGCATGATGAAGGTGCGGCCCACGTAGCGGTTCTTCACGAAGCCTTCGCGGTACGGCAGGCCCAGCAGGCGGGCAAGCTCCATGGCGCTCGGGCGCGAGGACTCGGGAATCGGGATCACGACATCGATTTCGTTCGGCGGCACGGTGGAGATCACGCGCTTGGCCAGCGTGGCGCCCATGTTGAGCCGCGCCTGATAGACCGAAATGCCGTTGAGCGTGGAGTCGGGGCGTGCGAGGTACACGTACTCGAAGATGCAGGGCTTGAGCACGGACTGCGCAGCGCACTGCTCGGCATGCATGTCGCCTTCCAGGTTGACATACACCGCCTCGCCGGGAGCGATGTCGCGCTCGAAGTGGTACCCCGTGCCCTCGAGCGTGACAGACTCGCTGGCCACCATCACGCTGTCCTCTTGCCGGCCGAGGCACAGCGGGCGAATGCCATACGGGTCGCGGAAGGCCAGCAGGCCGTGGCCGGCGATCAGTGCGACGACGGCATAGGAGCCGCGCACGCGCGCGTGCACGCCGCGCACCGCTGCGAACACGTCGCTCGGCTTGAGCGGCTCACCGCGCGTGGCTTTCTCGAGTTCGTGCGCCAGCACGTTGAGCAGGACCTCGGAGTCGCTCTCGGTATTGATGTGGCGGTGATCGGTCTGGAAGAGTTCCTGCTTGAGCGCGTGTGCGTTCGTGAGGTTGCCGTTGTGCACCAGCACCAGGCCGAAAGGCGCGTTCACGTAGAAGGGTTGGGCCTCTTCTTCGCTGTAGGCGTTGCCGGCCGTGGGGTAGCGCGCCTGCCCCAGGCCGCAATGGCCGGGCAGCGCACGCATGTTGCGGGTGCGAAAGACGTCGCGCACCATGCCCTTGGCCTTGTGCATGAAGAACTTGCGCCCTTGCTGGGTGACGATGCCCGCGGCGTCCTGCCCGCGATGCTGCAACAACAGCAAGGCGTCGTAGATCAGCTGGTTGACAGGCGTCTGGCTGACGACGCCAACGATTCCGCACATGGTGGATTCCTTCGGTTCAGGGGATGTGGCGCGCGAGCGGGTCCGGCAGCAGCGGCTTGACGCTGTGCAACGTGCTGCTGAGCACGCTGGCCGTGGGCGACGCACGCCACCAGTTGTCGTTCTGCATCTGGGTGATGGTGACCACGAGCGCGATAGCCAGCAGGATGATTGCGCCGCGCAGCAGGCCGAAGGCACCGCCCAGCACGCGGTCCACCGGGCGCAGGCCGACCGAGGCCACGAACTTCTGCACCAGCCAGGCGATGAGCCCACCCAGAAAGGCGATCGCGATGAACACCAGCGCGAAGCCGATGGCCAGTTGCAGCGGCGGCGTGACGCGCTCGATGGGCAACCAGGGCACGACGTCGTCGGCCCAGGCCTGCGCCAGGAAGAAGGCGGCCACCCAGCCGGCCACCGACAGCACCTCGAACATCAGGCCGCGCCACAGGCCCAGCAGCACCGACAGCACCAGCAGCGCGAGCAGCACCCAGTCGGTCAACAGCATGGGCCACCTCCCGTCACAGCGTGAGGATGGCCGCGGGCAGGCCCAGGGCCTTCACGCGGGCAGCCGCCTTTTCCGCGTCGGCGCGGCTGTCGAACGGCCCGATTCGCACGCGCACGCGCCGGCCTTCGGCCGTCTGCGCCACATGCACATAGGTCTTGAGCCCGGCGCGCTCGAGTTTCTGGCGCGTCTCGCGGGCGCGTGCCTCGTCGGCAAAGGCACCCACCTGCACGACCACGCGTTCGGCCGCCGCAGCGGGCGGGGTCTTCCCCTGCAGGATGGCCTGGGCCCGCGCCGCCTCGGCGCTGTCGCGTTGCGGCGCTGCCGGGGCCGGCGCTGGAGTTGGTGCCGGTGCCGGTGCCGGTGCCGGCGATGAGACAGGAGCCGGCGCGGGCGCGGGAGCAGGCTCTGCCGCCTGGCTCGGTGCGGGTGCGGGTGCGGGTGCGGGTGCGGGTGCGGGTGCGGGTGCCGGAGACGGCGCAGGCGGGGGCGCCGGCCGCGCCAGCACGGGCGGCGCGCTGTTGCGCGCCGGAATTTCGATCGGGATGTCGACCGCGATCGGGCGCGGCTGGCTGTCGAAGAACAGCGGGAAGCCGATCACGCCCGCCGCGACGAGCACGCTGGCGCCGATCAGGCGGTGGCGGGCGCGCCGGCGCACGGCCTCGATGGTGGGCGGGGGAGACGACGGGCTGCCCTGGGCGCCGGAGCGGGAGCTGGTCATGGGGTCGCGGGGCCTCGGACGGGGCGGTGAATCGACGGCTCCGGACCTTCAAGTGCCCAGGTGTCTGGCCGCCCGCTTCGGCAGGCCGTCCTGCAGCACACCACCGACGGTGTAGAACGAGCCAAAGACCGCGATTCTATCAGCCGGCCCCGCGGCATCCATGGCCGCGGACAGGGCCAGCGAAGGGCTGGCAAAGGTACCCGCGAGCGCCTTGTCACCGGCGGGCAGCGCCCGGATATGCGGCACCAGATCCACCGCCTTGCTGGCCCGGGCAATGGGCAGGTCACACAGATACCAACGGTCCACCAGCGGGGCCACGCGCGACAGCATGGCGTCCAGGTCCTTGTCGGCCATGGCGCCGAAGACAGCGTGCGTGCAGGGGTAGAAGCCCATGGCATCGAGGTTCTCGGTCAGCGCGGCCACCGAATGCGGGTTGTGCGCCACGTCCAGCACCAGGGTCGGCGTGCCGGGCACGATCTGGAAACGCCCGGGCAACTCGACCAGCACCAACCCCGTCCGCACCGCCTGCGCGGTGACGGGCAGGCGACCACGCAGGGCCTCCAGCGCCGCCAGCACGCCCGCGGCGTTCACAAGCTGGTTGGCCCCGCGCAGCGCCGGGTAAGGCAGCCCGCTGTAGCGCCGGCCACCGCGCGTGGGGTGGGTGGCCCAGCCCCATTGCTGCTTGTCGCCCGCGAAATGGAAGTCGGCGCCGACGCGCCAGAGATCGGCGTCGATCTCGCGCGCGTGATCGATCACGCTCTGCGGCGGCGCCGGGTCGCTCACCACCACGGGGCGGCCGGTGCGCATGATGCCGGCCTTCTCGCGCCCGATGCTGTCGCGGTCCGGCCCGAGGATGGCGGTGTGGTCAAGATCGATGCTGGTGATCACCGCGCAGTCGGTGTCGATGATGTTGACCGCGTCCAGTCGGCCGCCCAGGCCAACCTCCAGGATGGCCACGTCCACACCGGCGCGCGCGATGCAGCGCAGGATGGCCAGCGTGGTGAACTCGAAGTAGGTCAGGCTGACCTCGGGCTCGCCGCCCTGCCCCCGGCGCGCCATCTCCACCTCGGCCAGGGCCGGCACCAGCGCGTCAGCCGCCACGGGCTGGCCTTCGATGCGGCAGCGTTCCTCGAAGTGCACCAGGTGCGGCGAGGTATAGACGCCGGTGCGGTAGCCCGACTGCGTGTAGATGGCCTCCAGCATGGCGCAGGTGCTGCCCTTGCCGTTGGTGCCCGCCACGGTGATCACCGGGCAATCGAGCCGCAGGCCCATGCGCTGCGCCACCCGTTGCACCCGTTCCAGACCCATGTCGATGGTGACCGGGTGCAGGCGTTCGGCGTGCGCCAGCCAGTCGGCCAGCGTCGTGGGGTGGTCGGGCACGGGTATGTGAAGCATGGGCCGGATTGTCCCACCCGCCCCTTGACCGGCGGCGCTCGCGGACAATGCCGGCCATGATCACGCTGCACGGCATTCCCAACTGCGACACGGTGAAGAAGGCGCGCGCCTGGCTCGACGCCAATGGCCGCGAACACCGCTTTCACGACTTCAAGAAGCTCGGCGTGCCCGAGGCCGGGCTGGACGCCTGGCTGGCCGCCGCCGGCTGGGAAACGGTGCTCAACCGCAAGGGCACCACCTGGCGCGGGCTGGACGAAGCAACGCGTGCTGCCGTCACCGACGCCGCCAGCGCCCGCGCGCTGATGCTCGCGCAGCCCAGCCTGATCAAGCGCCCGGTGGTGGTGTGGAGCGACGGTGCCATCACGGTGGGCTTCGACGCCGCCGCCTGGGCCGAGCGGCGCTGATGACGGCTGTGCACCGCGCGCCCCGCGGTCCGCGGCCTAAAATCTGCGGTTTGTCCACCCGCAGCCCCTCCACCCCATGAGCACCACCCAGATCAGCGGCGTGACCGTCGCGACCCAGGCCAACGTCTATTTCGACGGCAAGTGCGTGAGCCACAGCCTCACGCTGGCCGACGGCACGAAGAAGTCGGTGGGCGTGGTCCTGCCGGCCACACTGACCTTCAACACCGGCGCACCAGAGATCATGGAATGCGTGGCTGGCGGCTGCGAGTACCTGCTGGCCGGCAGCAGCACCTGGCTGAAAAGCGGCCCGGGCGACAAGTTCAGCGTGCCCGGCAACAGCAGTTTCCAGATCCGCGTGAGCGAGGCTTACCACTACATCTGCCACTTCGGCTGACCCACCACCCAGGACTCCGACATGGCCACCATCCTGCAACACCTGCCCACCCGACAGAAAGTCGGCATCGCCTTCTCCGGCGGCCTGGACACCAGCGCCGCCCTGCTGTGGATGAAGAAAAAAGGCGCGCTCCCCTACGCCTACACGGCCAACCTCGGCCAGCCCGACGAAGACGACTACGACGCCATTCCGCGCAAGGCTCTGGCCTACGGTGCCGAGAAGGCGCGCCTGATCGACTGCCGCCTACAACTGGCGCACGAGGGGATTGCCGCGCTGCAGTGCGGCGCCTTCCACATCAGCACCGCAGGCATCACCTACTTCAACACCACGCCGCTGGGTCGCGCCGTCACCGGCACCATGCTGGTGGCCGCCATGAAGGAGGACGACGTCCACATCTGGGGCGACGGCTCGACCTTCAAGGGCAACGACATCGAGCGCTTCTACCGCTACGGCCTGCTCACCAACCCCGCCCTGAAGATCTACAAGCCCTGGCTCGACCAGACCTTCATCGACGAACTCGGCGGCCGCAAGGAGATGAGCGAGTTCCTGATCGCCAACGGCTTCGACTACAAGATGAGCGTGGAGAAGGCCTACAGCACCGACAGCAACATGCTCGGGGCCACGCACGAGGCGAAAGACCTCGAACACCTGAACTCGGGCATCCGCATCGTCAACCCCATCATGGGCGTGCCGTTCTGGCGCGAAGACTGCGCTGTCAAGCCCGAAGAGGTGACCGTGCGCTTCGAGGACGGCCAGCCGGTGGCGATCAACGGCCAGACGTTCGACAGCCCGGTCGACCTGATCATGAAGGCCAATGAGATCGGCGGCCGCCACGGCCTGGGCATGAGCGACCAGATCGAGAACCGCATCATCGAGGCCAAGAGCCGCGGCATCTACGAAGCCCCCGGCCTGGCGCTGCTGTTCATTGCCTACGAGCGCCTGGTCACCGGCATCCACAACGAAGACACCATCGAGCAGTACCGCATCAACGGCCTCAAGCTCGGCCGCCTGCTCTACCAGGGCCGTTGGTTCGACCCGCAGGCCATCATGCTGCGCGAGTCGGCCCAGCGCTGGGTGGCGCGCGCCATCACGGGCGAGGTGACCGTCGAGCTGCGCCGCGGCAACGACTACTCGATCCTCAACACCGAAAGCCCCAACCTCACCTACGCGCCCGAGCGGCTGTCGATGGAAAAGGTGGAGGACGCGCCCTTCACGCCGCTGGACCGCATCGGCCAGCTCACGATGCGCAACCTGGACATCACCGACACGCGCGGCAAGCTGGGCGTCTATGCGCGCACCGGCCTGCTGACGGCGGGCGATGGCACCGACATGCTCAAGCTCGAAGGCGGGAAGTAAGTCTTCAGATGACGACCGGCTCCGGCTCCAGCCGGATGCCGAAACGTTCGTACACGCTGGTCTGGATCGCCTTCGCCAGCGTCACCACCTCGCCCCCGGTGGCGCCGCCACGGTTCACCAGCACCAGGGCCTGCTTGTCGTACACGCCGGCGTTGCCCACGCCGCGGCCCTTCCAGCCGCAGGCGTCGATCAGCCAGCCCGCAGCCAGCTTCACTGTGCCGTCGGGCATGGGGTAGTGCACCACCTTGGGTTCGCGGGCAATGATGTCGGCGCACTGCTCGGGTGTGACCGTGGGGTTCTTGAAGAAGCTGCCGGCGTTGCCGATCACGGCCGGGTCGGGCAGCTTGGCGCGGCGGATGGCGCAGATCCAGTCGAACAGCGTCTGGGCATCGGGGTTGGCGTTGCCGGTCTCGGCCATCTTGCGCTCCAGATCGGCGTAACCCAGCACCGGCTTCCAGGCCTTGGGCAGCCAGAAGCGCACACGGGTGATGAGTGCGCGGCCCGCAAGACCGAAATCGCGCGTGTCGGCGGATGCGTGCTTGAACACCGAATCGCGGTAACCGAAGCCGCACTGCGCGGCGTCCAGCTTGAACGCTTCGCCAGAGCGCAGATCGACGGCGTCGAGCGAGTGAAAACGGTCCTGCAGTTCAACGCCGTAGGCGCCGATGTTCTGCACCGGCGACGCACCCACCGTGCCGGGGATCAGCGCCAGGTTCTCCAGACCCGGCCAGCCTTGCTGCAACGTCCATTGCACGAAGGTGTGCCAGTTCTCGCCGGCGCCGGCTTCGATCAGCCAGCCCTTGTCGTTTTCCTCGACCAGGCGCCGCCCCATGATCTCGACCTTGAGCACCAACGGCTTCACGTCGCCCGTGATCACCAGGTTGCTGCCCCCACCCAGCACGAACGGCATGAGCTCGCGCGTGAGCGCCGCCCACTCGGGCGAAGCGCGCAGCGCCGACAGATCCGCCTCGCTGCGGACGCGCGCCAGATGGTGTGCCCTGGCCACGATGCCAAAGCTGTTGTGGGCCTGCAGCGGCACCTGCTTCTCGACTATCATGGCCGCGATTTTCTCACCCACAGCCACCCTGCCATGCCATCGTTCGACACCGTCCTCGAAGCCGATCTCGTTGAAGTCAAGAATGCCGTCGATCAGGTGGCCCGAGAGATCGGCACGCGCTTCGATTTCAAGGGCACCAGCGCCGCGATCGAGCTCAAGGACAAGGAGATCACGCTGCACGGTGACGCCGACTTCCAGCTCCAGCAGATCGAGGATGTGCTGCGCAACAAGCTGGCCAAACGCAACGTCGACGTGCGCTTCCTAGACATGGGCAAGGTCGAGAAGGTGGGCGGCGACAAGGTCAAGCAGGTGGCCAAGGTGCGCAACGGCATCGCCACCGAGGACGGCAAGAAGATCCAGCAGGCCATCAAGGCCAGCAAGCTCAAGGTGCAGGCGGCCATCCAGGGCGACGCCGTGCGCGTGACCGGCGCCAAACGCGACGACCTGCAAGCGGTCATGGCGATCATCAAGGCCGAAATGAAGGACCTGCCGCTGTCCTTCAACAACTTCCGCGACTGAATGGATCACCCCCGCCGCGCTTCGCGCGACCCCCTCAAGGGGGCGGCGTTGTGGTGTGCGGTGCTGGGCAGCTTGCTGCTGGCGGGCTCTGCACAGGCGCAATCGGTGGCGCTCTCCGGCGTCTCGGGAAGCAAGGCGCTGCTGGTGGTCGACGGCGGCGCGCCGCGCTTCGTGGCAGCGGGGCAGGCGCATCAGGGTGTGCGCGTGGTCTCGGTGCAGGGCGAGAACGCGGTGGTCGAGTTCGGCGGGCAGCGCCACACGCTGCGCGTGGGCGAGGCACCCGTGAGCCATGGCCGCGCGGCCACGACAGAAACCGCCAGCGCCCGCGTGGTGCTCACCGCCGACGCGCGAGGCCACTTCATGCCGCAGGGCCAGATCAACGGCCGTTCGGTGCAGTTCCTCGTGGACACCGGCGCCAGCCAGGTCGTCATCGGCGAGGCCGAGGCGCGCCGCCTGGGACTGGCGTTCGAGAAGGGGCAGAAAGTGCAGGTGGGCACGGCCAACGGCACCGTGGCCGGGCACCAGATGCAGCTCGACTCGGTGCGCGTGGGTGATGCGCAGATTTACGGCGTGGCGGCCATCGTGCTGCCGCAGCCCATGCCCTTCGTGCTGCTGGGCAACAGCTTCCTCGCGCGCTTCCAGATGCAGCGCACCAACGACCAGCTCACGCTGGAGCGGCGCTACTGAGCGCTCAGGCCTGCGCGGCCGTCACGACGATCTCGATGCGGTAGGCCGGGTTGGCCAGGGCGGCCTGAACGGTGGCGCGCGGTGGCGCGGCGCCCGGCACCACCCACGCGTCCCAAACCTCGTTCATGGCCGCGATGTCGCGGATGTCGGTGAGGAAGATCTCGGTGCGCAGGATGCGTGACTTGTCGCTGCCGCACTCCTTCAGGCGCTGCTCCACCTGCTGCAGCACGTCCGCGGTCTGGCCGCGGATGTCGACGTCACCGCGCTCGGGCACCATGCCCGCCAGGAACACGATGCCGTTGAACACGGCGGCTTCGCTGTAGCGCGCGGCCATGCCGACGCGGGTGATGTCCAGGTTGCTCATTTCTTCTTCGATCCGAGTTTGCTTTCGGTGCCCGCGATCAGGCGGTTGATGTTCTCCGCGTGACGCCACACCAGCAGCACCGCCATGGCCGCCAGGGCAAGCACCATCACGCCCGGCGCCTCCCAGGCCACGCCACCGCCCAGCAGGAAGTAAGCGGGCGCAAACACCGCGGTGACGATGGACGCCAGCGACGAGTAGCGGAAGAAGACGGCGATGATGACCCAGGTGGCCAGCGACGCCAGGCCCAGCCAGGGGTTGAAGGCGAGGATGACACCGGCCGCGGTGGCCACGCCCTTGCCGCCCTGGAAGCGGAAGAACACCGGGAACAGGTGCCCCAGAAAGGCTGCAAAACCCGTCAGCGCCACCGTGCCCGCGCCCAGGCCAAAGCGTTCGCCGTACACCTGTACCAGCACCACCGGCAACCAGCCCTTCAACGCATCGAGCAGCAGCGTGACGATAGCGGCGGCCTTGTTGCCCGATCGCAGCACGTTGGTGGCGCCGGGGTTCTTGCTGCCATAGGTGCGCGGATCGGCCAGGCCCATGAAGCGGCTCACGACCACCGCGAACGAGAGCGATCCGATCAGGTACGCGGCCACCATGGCCAGCGCGGGGTAGAACGGCTGCAAGCTTGTCTCCTCACTCGGTTCTGAATGCGATCGTCATTCTGCCAGCGCGCATTGCACCGGCGTGGCGCCCAACGGCCCGCTCAACACCGCCGGGTCCAGGCCGACCAGGAAACCGCGCCGCCCGCCATTGATCCAGATGCGCGGCAGCGCCAGCACGGTGGACTCCACATACACCGGCATTGCGCGTTTCAAACCGAACGGCGAGGTGCCACCCACCAGGTAGCCGCTGTGGCGGTTGGCCACCTCGGGCTTGCAGGGCTCGACCGACTTGGCACCGATCTGGCGCGCCAGGTTCTTGGTGGATACCGTGCGGTTGCCGTGCATGAGCACCGCCAGGGGTTTCGCCGCCTCGTCCTGCATGATGAGCGTCTTGACCACGGCGAACGGGTCAAGGCCGAGCACCTGCGCACTGTGCTGCGCCCCACCGTGCTCCAGGTACTCATAAGGGTGCTCGGTGAACGCCACGCCGTGCGCCTTGAGCCAAGCGGTGGCAGGCGTCTCGGAGATATGTCGGGGTTTGGGCATGCCAGAGCCTTGTCAAGAGATGCCGCGGAACCGGCTCTGCCGGGCCGCTGGCATCGCCCCCTTGAGGGGGTCGCGCGAAGCGCGGCGGGGGTGCTTCTTTTACTGTGCGGGGTCGCGGCTTTCCCAGCGGATGGCGTCAATGGCGGCGAGCAGTTCGGGCGAGAGCTGCACGCCCCAGGCGTCCAGGCATTCGTCGAGTTGCGCCACGCTGGTCACACCGATGATGGTGCTGGCCACGCGCCAGTTGCCGTAGCAGAACGCCAGCGCCAGTTGCGAGGGCGTGAGGCCGTGCTCGCGCGCCAGCGCGTTGTAGCGCTTCGCGGTGGCGAATGCCTCGGGGCGACCCCAGCGCTGCTTGCGCATGCTCTCGAAGATCGCCATGCGGCCGTGATCACCCACCAGGCCGCTGTCGTCGTACTTGCCCGTGAGCAGGCCGAAACCGAGCGGCGAATACGCCAGCAGCGACACACCCAGGCGGTGGCAGGTTTCATCCAACCCGTTCTCGTAGGAACGGTTGATCAGGCAGTACGGGTTCTGCACCGTCGCCACGCGCGGCAGGCCGTGCTGCTCGGCCAGGCGCACGAACTCGTGCACGCCATAGGGCGATTCATTGGACAGGCCGATCGCACGCACCTTGCCCGCCTTCACGAGCTCGGCCATGGCCTCGAGTTGCTCGTGCACCGACGCGTGCGGCTTGTCCTTCGCAGGGTCGAAATACAGCGCACCGAACGCCGGCACGTTGCGTGCCGGCCAGTGAATCTGGTAGAGGTCGATCACGTCCGTCTGCAGCCGGCGCAGACTGCCCTCGCAGGCCTGCACGATCTCGGCCTTGCTCAGGCCCGCCACCTCGCCGCGGATCCACGGCATGCCGCGCGAAGGCCCGGCCACCTTGGTGGCCAGCACCACCTTCTGGCGCAGCCCGGGCGTGCGCGCAAACCAGTTGCCGATGATGGTTTCGGTCGAGCCGCAGGTTTCGGCGCGCGCGGGCACGGAATACATCTCCGCGGCGTCGAGGAAGTTGACGCCGCGCTCCACGGCGCGATCCAGGATGGCGTGGGCGGTGGCCTCGTTCACCTGTTCACCGAAGGTCATGGTGCCCAGGCAGACGGGCGTCACTTGCAGCGGGCTCTGGCCCAGGGTCAGCGTTTTCATGAAAGCATTTGTAAGTTCGTCGGATACCTGTCAGGCGAACACCCGAGAGGGGTATAAGTTTAGGCGGTGGTCTACAACCCACGGGTCGCGGTGGTGGCACCGCGCCCTTTGCCTTTTCCATCAACGATCGACGAACACCAGCGAGGAGTAACCCACATGACAACCCGAACCACGTCTCTCACCCGCGGCTTCACGCTTGCCACGGTGGCCGTTGCGCTGGCCGTCAGCGGCTGCGCCAACATGAGCGAAACCCAGCAGGATTCCGCCAAGGGCGCGGGCATCGGTGCAGCGGCCGGCGCTGTGCTGGGCGCACTCACCGGCGGCTCCAAGGGCGCCGCGCGCGGCGCGGTCATCGGCGCCGGCGCCGGTGCGCTGGGCGGCTACATCTGGTCGACCCGCATGCAGGAACAGAAGCGCCAGATGGAGGCCGCCACCGCGGGCACCGGCATCGGCGTGAGCCAGACCGCCGACAACCGCCTCAAGCTCGACATTCCGGCCGACGCCGGTTTTGCCAGCGGCCGCTCCACGCTGAGCCCGACCCTGGTGCGCGTGCTAGGCCAGTTCGCCACCACGCTGCAGCAGAACCAGGCCACGCAGGTGGCCATCATCGGCCACACCGACATCTCGGGCAGCGATGCCATCAACAACCCGCTGTCGTTCGACCGCGCCAACGCCACGCGCGACTACCTGGTGTCGCGCGGCGTGTCCGCTGCGCGCATCGCCACCGACGGCCGCGGCTCGCGCGAGCCGGTCGCCGACAACAGCACGCCCGCCGGCCGCGCCATGAACCGCCGCGTCGAGATCTACGTGGCCGAACCGGCCAGCTGACCCACTCCTGCTGTCACCCTCCGCAGGCCCGGCACCCGCCGGGCCTATTTTTTGCGCGCGAGGTGGTGGCCTGCAATCCAGAGACACCGCGGAACTGGCTTCGTCAGGCCGCAGGTGTCGCCCCCTTGAGGGGGTCGCGCGCAGCGCGGCGGGGGTGTTTCACAGCCTCGCCATGACGTGGCGCGCGACCGTGTAGTCCTCCAGCGCGTACATCGACATGTCCTTGCCGTAGCCGCTGTGCTTCACACCGCCATGCGGCATCTCGTTGACCAGCATGAAGTGCGTGTTGATCCAGGTGCAGCCGTACTGCAGCTTGCGCGCCACCTTGAGCGCACGCCCCACGTCCTGCGTCCACACGGACGAAGCCAGCCCGTAATCGGAATCGTTGGCCCAGGTGATGGCCTCGTCGGGGTCGGAGAAGCGCGTGACGGACACCACCGGCCCGAACACCTCACGGCGCACGATCTCGTCGTCCTGGCGCGCGCCGGCGATCACGGTGGGTTCATAGAAGAAACCGCTGCCGGCGCGCACCTTGCCGCCCGCGGTGATCTCCATGTGGCCGACCATCTGTGCACGTTCCACGAAGCTGGCCACGCGGTCGCGCTGGCGGTCGCTGATCAGCGGGCCGAGTTCCACGCCGGCCTCATCCTGGGTGCCCATCTTGATGGTCTTCACCGCACTGCTGAGGTCGGCCACGAGGCGGTCGTACACCTTGGCGCCGGCATACAGGCGACAGGCCGCGGTGCAGTCCTGCCCGGCGTTGTAGTAGCCGAAGGTGCGGATGCCCTCGACCACGGCGTCGATGTCGGCGTCGTCGAACACGATCACCGGCGCCTTGCCGCCCAGTTCGAGGTGGGTGCGCTTCAAGGTGCCGGTGGCCGCCTGCAGGATCTTGCGCCCGGTGGAGACGTCGCCCGTGAGCGAGACCATGCGCACCAGCGGGTGCTCCACCAGCGGCTGGCCCACGCTGGCACCGCGGCCGCATACGACGTTGAACACACCCTTGGGCAGGATGTCGGCCACCACCCGCGCGAGCAACAACGAGGTCAGCGGCGTCTGCTCGCTGGGCTTGAGCACCACCGTGTTGCCCGCCGCCAGCGCGGGGGCAATCTTCCACGCAGCCATCATCAGCGGGTAGTTCCAGGGCGCGATGGAGCCGACCACGCCGATCGGGTCGCGCCGGATCATGCTGGTGTGGCCGGCAAGGTACTCGCCGGCCAGCGGGCCGTGCAGGTTGCGCGTCGCGCCCGCAAAGAAGCGGAAGCAATCGGCAATCGCGGGGATCTCGTCCTCAAAGGCCCGCGCGTAGGGCTTGCCGCAGTTGAGCGATTCGATGCGCGCGAACGTCTCGGCATGGGCCTCCACGGCGTCGGCCATCTTGAGCAGCAGGCGCGCGCGCTCGGCCGGCGTGGTGTCGCTCCAGCTGTCAAAGGCGCGATTGGCCGCCAGCACGGCGCGGTGGATCTGCTCGTAGGATGCCTCGGGCACCTGTGCCAGCAGTTCGCCCGTGGCGGGGTTGAGCACCTTCTCGGCCTCGCCCTCGCCGGCAACGAACTGGCCGTCGATGAACAACTCGGTGTGCAGGGAGCTCGTGAAGTCGGGGGTCTTGCCCATGGTGGTCTCCGTGTCGTGCGGGTGAAGGGTCAGAACTTCTTAGCGCCCGGCGGGTTGCTCGTCGGCGCGGGTGAGGTAATAGGCCGCGAGGATGGGAACGAAGGTGAGCGCGATGATCACCACCGCCACCACGTTGGTCACCGGGCGCTGGCGCGGGCGGATCAGCTCCTGCAGCATCCAGATCGGCAGCGTGGTCTGCTGGCCCGCGGTGAAGGTGGTGACGATGACCTCGTCGAAGCTGAGCGCAAACGCCAGCAGGCCGCCGGCCAGCAGAGCCGAGCCAAGCTGCGGCAGGATCACGTAGCGGATGGTCTGGAAGGTGTCGGCCCCCAGATCCATCGACGCCTCGATGAGCGAGGGGCTGGTGCGCCGCAGCCGCGCGACCGCGTTGTTGTAGACCACCACCACACAGAAGGTGGCGTGGCCGATCACGATGGTCCAGAAACTGAAGGGAATCTCCAGCGTGCTGTAGGCGCTGCGCAGTGCGATGCCGGTGACCACGCCTGGCAGCGCGATCGGCAGGATCAGCAGCAGCGAAATGGCATCGCGCCCGAAGAAGCGCGTGCGCGCCAGGCCCGCGGCGGCCAGCGTGCCCAGCACCATCGCCACGGCGGTGGCGATCAGCGCCACGCGCATCGACAGGCCGATGGCGGCCCACACGTCCTCGCGCTCCCAGGCCACCGCGAACCACTGCGTGGTGAGCGCCGGCGGCGGGAACACGTAGCTCTTGTCCTCCGCGCTGAAGGCATACAGGATGATGAGCGCAAGCGGAATGTGCAGGAACAGCACCGCAGCCCATGTCGCGCCGCGCAGGCCCCATCCCGCGCGAGAGGGATCAGAGCGCATCGAAGGCCCCCAGCTTCTTCGCGAACCACAGGTACACGCCGATCACCACAATGGGCACAAGCGAAAACGCGGCCGCGAACGGAATGTTGCCCGCCACACCTTGCTGGCGGTAAACCACCTGGCCGATGAACAGCGTGGAGTCGCCGATCACCTGCGGAATGATGTAGTCGCCCAGCGTAAGGGAGAACGTGAAGATCGAGCCCGCAGCGATGCCGGGCATGGCCAGCGGAAGGATCACCTTCCAGAACGTGGTACCGCCGCGCGCGCCGAGGTCGTTCGAGGCTTCGATCAGCGATCCCGGGATGCGCTCGATGGCCGCCTGGATCGGCAGGATCATGAACGGCAACCACATGTAGACGAACACGATGAAGGTGCCCAGGCGCGAGAAGGACAGCGAGTTGCCACCGATGCCGGGCGTGGCCAGCACCGCATCCAGCAGCCAGGTGAGGTGCAGCTCGGCCAGTACCCAGCCGATGGCGCCCTCCTTGGCCAGCAGCAGCTTCCAGGCGTACAGCCGCACCAGGTAGCTCGACCACAGCGGCAGCATGACCGCGATGTAGAGCAGCGCTTTTTGCGGCCCGCGCGCGTAGCGGGCCATGGTGTAGGCAATGGGAAAGGCGATCACCGTGCACGCCAGCGTGACCAGCGTAGCCATGAGCACGGTGCGCCAGGCCACGTCCAGGTTGGCGGGCTGCAGCAGGTCGCGAAAGTTCTGCAAGGTGAGCGTGGAGCGGTCCACCAGGCCCGAGAACTCGTCAAGTGCGAAGAAGCTGTTGGCCAGCAGCGCGAACAGCGAGCCCAGGTAGATCACACCGAACCACAGCAGCGGCGGCACCAGCAGGGCGGCCAGCGCCAGCGCGCGGTGACGGTACAACACGTCCGACAGGCGCCGCAACAGGCCGTGGCGGTGAGCCTCGACCCGTGGCAGCGCGGTGACCATGCTCATTGCGCCCCCTGCGCAGCGGCCAGCGGATGCACGGCGTCGGCGGCCCAGCGCAGGCCCACGCTGCTGCCCGGTGCGGGCAGCATGGGGTGCTGCTCGGGGCTCAGGTCGATCGCGATGGACTCGCCATGCCAGTCCACGCGCAAGCGCGAGAAGGCTCCGAAGTACTGCGCGTCGATCACGGTGGCGCGGATGGTGCCTTCGCTGTCGGCCACGAGCTGGATGCGCTCGGGCCGCAGCATGGCGCTCGGCAGGCCGGTGAGCGTGCGGGCGCGCTCACCGTCGAGCACGTTGGCCGCGCCGACGAACTCGGCCACGAAGCGCGTGGCGGGCCGGTTGTAGATGGTGGCCGGCTCGCCCACCTGCTCAAGCCGGCCGTTGTTGAACACACCGATGCGGTCGCTCATGGACAGCGCCTCGTGCTGGTCGTGCGTGATGAAGAGAAAGGTGATGCCGAGCTGGCGCTGCAAGGCCTTGAGCTCGGTCTGCATCTGCTCGCGCAACTTCAAGTCGAGCGCGCCCAGCGGTTCATCGAGCAGCAACACCTGCGGCCGGTTGATGAGCGCACGCGCCAGGGCCACGCGCTGGCGCTGACCGCCCGAGAGCTGGCCGGGCCGGCGCTCGCCCACACCGGGCAGGCGCACGAGTTCGAGCATCTCTTCAGCGCGGCGGTGGCGCTCGGCCTTGTCCACGCGCTGCACCATGAGGCCATAGGCCACGTTGTCGCGAATGCTCATGTGCGGGAACAGCGCGTAATCCTGGAACACGGTGTTCACCGGGCGCGCATACGGCGGCTGGTGCGTCACGTCGAGCCCACCGATGCGGATGGTGCCGCTGGTGGGCAGCGTGAAGCCACCGATCATGCGCAGGCAGGTCGTCTTGCCCGAGCCCGAAGGCCCGAGCAAGGTGAAGAACTCGCCGCCCTCGATCGTGAGGTCCACGCGATCGACGGCGCGCACGCTTTGTGCGCCCGAGCCGAACACGCACGAGACGGATTCAAGAGTGACTGCAACGGTCATGAGCAAACGCAACGGGCGAGAAAACCGGACCGAGAGCAGCCGAGGATCCGGCTTTGCCGGTCCTCTGGCTGCGCCCCCTGGAGGGGGTGGCGCGAAGCGCCGCGGGGGTGTGCTGCGTCAGCGGCCCCCGAGCACCGCGATGTAGTCGGTCACCCAGCGGTGGTACGGCACGCAGGCGTTGTTCTGCGACGCGCACTTCGTCACCGGCGTCTTCCAGAACGAGATGCGGTCGAAGCTCTCGAAGCCCTGGCGCTTGCAGCCCTCGTCGGTGAGCAGCTTGTTGCCCTTGCAGGCCGCCGGCACCGCAGGCACTGAACCGAACCAGGCCGCCAGATCACCCTGCAGCTTGGGGTTGAGCGAATGCTCCATCCACAGGTAGGCGCAGTTCGGGTTCTTCGCCTCGGCGTGCATCATGGTCGTGTCGGCCCAGCCCGTGGCGCCTTCCACCGGCACCACCGTGGCCACCGGGCGGTTTTTGCTCTTCAAGATATTCGCCATGAACTGCCAGCTGCTCGACGCGACCACACCCTCGTTGGTGAAGTCGTCGATCTGCACGAAGGCGTCGTGCCAGTACTTGCCCACCAGCTTGCGCTGGCCGCGCAGCAGCTCGAGCGCCGCCTTGTACTGCGCCTCGTTGAGCTCGTACGGGTCCTTGATGCCCAGCGCCGGGTTCTTCTTCATCAGGTAGAGCGCGGCGTCGGCGATGTAGATCGGGCCGTCGAAGGCCTGGATGCGGCCCTTGTTGCTCTTGCCGTCGGGCAACGTGGTCTCTTCGAACACCACGCTCCAGCTGGTGGGCGGCTTGTCCTTGAAGACCGTGGTGTTGTACATGAGCACGTTCCAGCCCCACTGGTAGGGCGTACCGTAGTGCGTGTTGTTCACGTAGTGCCAGGGCGCCTTCTGCAGGCGCTGGTCCACGTTCTTGAAGCTGGGAATCAGGTTCACGTTGATGGGCTGCACGCGCTTGCCCGCGATCAGGCGCATCGACGCGTCGCCGGAAGCGGTCACGAGGTCGAAGCCGCCCTCGTTCATGAGCGCCACCATCTCGTCGGAGGTGCCCGCGGTCTTCACGTTGACCTTGCAGCCGGTCTTCTTCTCGAAGTCGGTCACCCAGTCGAAGTTCTTGTCGGTCTGGCCGCGCTCGATGTAGCCGGGCCAGGCCACGATGTCGACCTGCCCTTCGGGCTTGCCGAGCTTGTCCAGCGCCTTCTGCGCGTGGGCAGTGGTGCTCAGCGCGCCGAACGCGAAAGCCGTTACGGCCATGCCCGCCAGGGCGCGGGCCAGGGGCCGTGAAAGTGGGCGGTGTGCGTGTTTCATGGGTCAATCACCTCGGTTGTCTGCGGGTTGGACACGACCACAGGGGCCGCACGGCGCCTGGGCTGGCACGCATGCTAGGCAGGGGCTTGACCGTTTCAAAATACAAAATAAGCTCGTCCAGCAATCGAATAAATCGATAGCTAGGGTTAACCCGTTCCTTTTTTGCACCGCAACAGGGCGCACCGAAACGACACGGGTGCGCGTCGTGCACCGCGATGAACCGACACGTCACGCTCAAGCAGTTCCGCTACTTCCTCGCCGTGGCCGAGTCGGACTCGGTGGCCGCAGCGTCGCGCATGCTCAACATCGCGCAATCGGCCATCACCAAGAGCGTGCTGGAGCTCGAAGACGCGCTCGGCCTGACGCTGTTCGAGCGCAGCCCCAAGGGCATGCGGCTCACGCCCGAGGGACACCGCTTCCTGGTGAAGGCGCGCCGCGTGATCGGCGCCGTGGCCGACGCCACGCGCGGCGTGCGCCAGGGCGCGACGCCGCTGGCGGGCTCGCTGTCCATCGGCGTGACCAGCCTGGTGGCGGGCTACTACCTGTCCGAGGTGTTCGCACGATTCCGGCGCACCTGCCCGGCGGTGGACGTGCACGTGGTGGAAGACCAGCCACCTTTCCTGGAACACCTGCTGATCAACGGCGAACTCGACATCGCGATCATGGTGTCGAACGCGCTGGGCGAGCCGCAGGCGCTGGTGGCCGAGACGTTGACGCGTTCTCCGAACCGCGTGTGGATGGCCGCCGACCACCCGCTGGCCGGACAGGAGGAAGTGAGCCTGGCCGAATGCGCCGCCAACGACCTGGTGGTGCTGCAGGCCGACCGGATCGAATTGCTGATGCGCCCGGTGTGGGCGCGTCATCAACTCAAACCGCGCACGGTGCTGCGCACCTCGTCACTGGAGGCGGTTCGTTCGCTGGTGGGCGTGGGCGCGGGCCTGGCGGTGCTGCCTGACTTCCTCTATCGGCCGTGGACGCTGGATGCGGAGCACGTGGAGGTGCGCACGCTGCGCGACGCGGTGCCGACAGTGGATGTGGGCTTGGTGTGGCGACGGGGCTCTCAGCCGCGGGCCGAGGTGCTGGAGTTCATCGAGGTGGCGCGGGATCAGTCGCGGTCGCGGCGTCCTTTGGCTTGAGTTCTTTCTCCGGCTGGCTCCGGTCGGCAGCGACCGGGGTATCCGGCTCCGCTCATGTCCCCCGGGGCGGCTACGCCGCCCCTCCTCCTTTACTTCGCTGCGCCGGACACCCCGATCACCGCCGACCTCGTTGGCATTCGACGGGCGCACGCACAACTGCTCCTTCAGCTCGCGGGTGTGGGGTGCTCCACGCAGCGGCATAAAGGAGGAGGACCGCGCAGCGGTCCGGGGGACAGCCGCGGAGTGGAGTACCCCGCGACCGCGAGCCAGCGCGGTCTATGAGCGCGACGCAGCCCGCGCCATTTCTTCCTCGCGAAGCCGCAGCACCCGCCGCTGTACCTTCCCCGTCGTCGTCATCGGCAGCACATCGATGAATTCGATCTCCTTCGGGTACTCGTAGGGCGCCAGGCGCCCCTTCACGTGTGCCTGCAGTTCGGCGATCAACGCGTCACTGCCCACATGCCCCGGCGCCAGTACCACATAGGCCTTCACCACCGCGCCGCGCTCCTTGTCCGGCTTGGGCACCACCGCGGCGTTGGCCACGGCCGGGTGCTTGACGAGGCAGTTCTCGATCTCGCTCGGGCCGATGCGGTAGCCCGCGGCCTTGAACACGTCGTCGGCGCGGCCCTGGTACCAAAGGTAGCCGTCGGCGTCGCGCACGGCCAGGTCGCCGGTGCGGCACCAGCTGTTGGCCGGGTTGCCGGTGAACTTGGCGCGGGTGGCGCCTTCGTTCTTCCAGTAGCCCAGAAAGAAGATCGGGTCGAGCTCGCCGTGCACGTCGCGCCGGTGCACCGCCACATCGCCGGGCACACCCACCGGGCACTCGTTGCCGTCGTCGTCGATCACCGCCACGCGGTGGCCCGGGTAGCCCTTGCCCATGCTGCCGGGGCGCGCCGGCCAGAGCCGGGCGCAGTTGCCCACGATGTAGTTGATCTCGGTCTGACCGAACATTTCGTTGACCGTGATGCCCAGCTCGTCGCGGCACCAGTTGAACACGGCGTCGCCCACCGCCTCGCCCGCGCTCATGAGGCCTTGCAGGGCGATGCGGTAGTGCTCGCGCGGCCTCGGGCAGGCCTTCATCATGGCCTTGAGCGCGGTGGGAAACAGGAAGCTGTGCGTGACGTCGTGGCGCTGCATCAACTCGAACGCCAGTTGCGGCGAGAAGCGCCCGTTGTGGGCCACGATGGGGCGGCCGAAGTAGAGCGTGGGCAGCAGCGCATCCATCAGCCCACCGGTCCAGGCCCAATCCGCCGGCGACCAGAACACCGCGTCACTTGACTTCGACGCGTCCCAGGGGTCGAAGCCGAACCAGTTCTGGCTGCAGACAAAGCCGGTGAGGTTGCCGATGAGCGCGCGGTGCGGAATGAGCGCGCCCTTGGGGTTGCCGGTGGTGCCGCTGGTGTAGATCAGCACCGCCGCCTCGTCGGCCAGCGTGTGCACGGGCTCGAAGTCAGTGGGCTCCTGCGCCAGCAACGCCGCCCAGTCGAGCGCACTGCTGCCCGGCACATCGATCGCGATCACGTCCTGCAAGCGCGGGCAGTTCGCGCTCACGGATTGCACGGCAGACAAGGTGCTGGCGTCGCAGATGGCCACCACGGCTTCGCTGTCGTGCAGGCGGAACTCCAGCGCTTCGGGCCCGAAGAGTTGCGACAGCGGCATGCCCACCGCGCCCATCTGCAGCACCGCCATGTAGGCCACCGCGGTCTCGAAGCGCTGCGGCAGCACGATGGCCACGCGGTCCCCGCGCTGCACGCCCAGCACCTGCAGCGCGTTCGACAGGCGATTGGCCTGCGCCATCAGTTCACCGTAGCTGTGCGCGCGGTCGGGCCGGCCCGGCGCGGTGGCGATCACCGCGGTGCGTTGCGCCGTCTTCGCGTCGCGCGCCCAGCGGCGCACGCAGACCTCGGCCATGTTGAACCCGGCGGGCACCTGCCAGCGAAAGTCCGCGTGCAACGCAGCGTAGTGGTCGTGCGATGGGCCCTTCACTGGGGTGGACACGGTGTCACGGTCTTGACGGCGGCGCATCGGTTGTCTCCTCAGCCTTCTCTATGATCGATCGAATGTACCAAGTGCAACGACCCTCCCGCAGCACGTTTGCGGACATCCGCGGCTGGCGCTACCACCTGCGCCACTGGGGCGAACCCGACCCGCAGCGTGCGCCGCTGGTGCTGGTGCACGGCTGGATGGACGTGGCGGCGTCCTGGCAGTTCATGGTGGACGCCATGCGAGAGCAGCGCCACATCGTCGCGCCCGACTGGCGCGGCTACGGCGACACCACGTTCCCCGGCCCGCCGCCCGACAGCTACTGGTTCCCCGACTACCTGGGCGATCTCGACGCCCTGCTCGATGCGCAGTTCGGCGACCGTGCGGTGGACCTCGTGGGCCACAGCATGGGCGGCCACGTGGCCACGCTCTATGCGGGCGCGCGGCCGCAACGCATCCGCCGGCTGGTCAACCTCGAAGGCTTCGGCATGCCGGCCTCGTCGCCGGCGCAGGCACCCGGGCGCTACGCGCACTGGCTCGACGAAATCCGCGCCCAGCGCCGCGGGGACATGGCGCTGAGCGACTACGACGACGCTGACGGCGTGGCCCGCCGCCTGATGAAGACCAACCCGCGATTGCCGCGCGACAAGGCCGACTGGCTGGCGCGCCAGTGGGCCAGGCCCGACGGGAACGGCCGCTGGACCATCCTGGGCGATTCGGCCCACAAGGTGAGCAACGCGGTGCTGTTCCGCCCCGACGAGGCGATCGCGGTTTACCAGCGCATCGCCGCGCCGACGCTGGTGGTCACTGCCAGCGACGACAGCCTGGGCCAATGGTGGAAGGGGCGCTACACGCTGGACGAATTCCAGCAGCGCATCGGCCATGTGCCGAACCTGCAGCGCACCGTGGTTCAGGACGCGGGGCACATGATGCACCACGACCAGCCCGAGGCACTCGCGCGGCTGATCGAGGACTTCCTGGGCGCCGTCGCCTGACGAGCACGCCCGGCAAACGTCCTGTTGCATTCGCCCGCCCGGCAGACACAGAGCCCGGGCACACTGTGCGGATGCGACCCCGACACGCCCTCGCGCTGGCCGCACTGCTTGCCGCCGGCCCCGCCCTTGCTTACAACCTCTGCCCCGGCTGGAACGACCCCCTGCCCGAAGGCCAGGCCCGCCACGAGGTCTTCGCCTCGCCTTATACGCACCACTGGTCCTACGACGAAGAGCACAAGCAGGTCTACACACTGAGCCTGAGCCGGCGCCTGCCGAACAACCGCTTCTGCGGCCTGGCCGTCTTCAACAACTCCTTCGGCCAGCCTTCGGCCTATGCCTTCGCGGGCAAGACCTGGCCCGGCCTGCTGTCGCGCTGGCCAGACCTGTATGTGAGCGTGAGCGCCGGCATCATCTACGGCTACGTGGGCAAGTACAAGGACAAGGTGCCGCTGAACGTGGGCGGCTTTGCGCCGGCCATCATTCCCACCATCGGCTACCGCCTCAGCGACCGCTACGGGCTGGAGGTGCAACTGCTCGGCACGGCGGCCTTCATGGTGGGTGTGAGCGGGCGCTTCTGACCCCTGCCCGGCCCCGGGCCCCTGCGTGCGAAAATCGCGGCTTTGCCGACAGACCGCAGGAATCACCATGGAAGCCGAACAGATCAACGCCATTCAGAACCAGCTCGCGGACCTGAGCACGCGGGTGGTCGAGTTGCGGAGGTATCTTTGACTACGATGCCAAGGCATCGAAGCTGAAGGAAGTCGAGTCCGCGCTGGAGGAACCCACCGTCTGGGACAACCCCAAGCGCGCCCAGGAGCTGAGCAAGGAGCGCAAGTCGCTCGAAGACGTGGTGCTCGTGCTCGACAGGCTCAGCAGCGAGCTGGCCGACAACACCGAGCTGTTCGAGATGTCGGCCGCCGAGGACGACCACACCGGCCTGCGCACCATCGAGGGCGAAGCGCAGAAGGTGCAGGCCGAGGTCGAGAAGCTCGAGTTCCGCCGCATGTTCAACAACCCGGCCGACCCGCTGAACTGCTTCCTGGACATCCAGGCCGGCGCGGGCGGCACCGAGGCCTGCGACTGGGCCAGCATGTTGCTGCGCCAATACCTGCGCTACGCCGAGCGCAAGGGCTTCAAGACCACCGTGGAAGACGAGACCCCGGGTGACACCGCGGGCATCAAGAGCGCCACCATCAAGATCGAGGGCGAGTACGCCTTCGGCCTGCTGCGCACCGAGACCGGCGTGCACCGCCTGGTGCGCAAGAGCCCGTTCGACAGCTCGGGCGGGCGCCACACCTCGTTCGCCTCGGTGTTCGTCTATCCCGAGATCGACGACTCGATCGAGATCGACATCAACCCGGCGGACGTGCGCGTGGACACCTACCGCGCCAGCGGCGCCGGCGGCCAGCACATCAACAAGACCGATTCGGCCGTGCGCCTGACCCACCTGCCCACGGGCATCGTGGTGCAGTGCCAGGACAGCCGCAGCCAGCACAGCAACCGCGACATGGCCTGGCAGCGCCTTCGCTCGCGCCTGTACGACCACGAGATGCGCAAGCGCATGGAAGAGCAGCAGAAGCTGGAGGACACCAAGACCGACGTCGGCTGGGGCCACCAGATCCGCAGCTACGTGCTCGACAACAGCCGCATCAAGGACCTGCGCACCAACGTCGAGATCTCCGCCACCCAGAAGGTGCTCGACGGCGATCTCGATCCGTTCATTGAAGCCTCGTTGAAACAAGGGGTGTGACCCATGAGTTCCCTGCGTGAAGGCCCCAGCACCGTGGTGCGCCGAGAAGACTACGCCCCGCCCGCCTACTGGATCGACAGCGTCGATCTCACGTTCGACCTCGATCCGGCGAAGACGCGCGTGCTCAACCGCATGGCGTTGCGCCGCAACCCTACCGTGGACGCGCAGCCGTTGCGCCTGGACGGCGAGGACCTGAACCTGGCGCGCGTGCTGGTCAACGGGGCTGGCTGCTCGTTCAAGATGGACGGCGGCCAGCTCGTGCTGGACAACCTGCCGCAGGGGGATGCGCCCTTCACGCTGGAGATCTTCACCACCTGCGCGCCCGAGAAGAACACCCAGCTCATGGGCCTCTACGTGAGCCAGGGCACCTTCTTCACGCAGTGCGAGGCCGAGGGCTTTCGCCGCATCACCTACTTCCTCGACCGGCCCGACGTGATGGCCAGCTACACCGTGACGCTGCGCGCCGACAAGGCGCGCTATCCGGTGCTGCTGTCCAACGGCAACCTGGTCGATTCGGGCACGCTGGAAGACGGCCGTCACTTCGCGAAGTGGGTCGACCCGCACCGCAAGCCCAGCTACCTGTTCGCCCTGGTGGCGGGCAACCTGGTGGCGCGCGAACAGCGCATCGTCTCGCGCTCGGGCAAGGAGCACCTGCTGCAGGTCTATGTGCGCCGCGGCGACATGGACAAGACCGAGCACGCCATGCAGTCACTCATCGCCAGCGTGGCCTGGGACGAGGCCCGATTCGGCCTGCCGCTCGATCTCGAGCGCTTCATGATCGTCGCCACCAGCGACTTCAACATGGGCGCGATGGAGAACAAGGGCCTCAACATCTTCAACACCAAGTACGTGCTGGCCAACAGCGCCACCGCCACCGACACCGACTTCGCCAACATCGAGTCGGTGGTCGGCCACGAGTACTTCCACAACTGGACGGGCAACCGCGTCACCTGCCGGGACTGGTTCCAGCTCTCGCTCAAGGAAGGCCTCACCGTCTTCCGCGACCAGGAGTTCAGCATGGACCTGTGCGCCGAGCCCTCGGCGCGCGCGGTCAAACGCATCGAGGACGTGCGCGTGCTGCGCACCGCGCAGTTCCCCGAGGACGCCGGCCCGATGGCGCACCCGGTGCGCCCCGACAGCTACGTCGAGATCAACAACTTCTACACCGTCACGGTCTACGAAAAAGGCGCCGAGGTCGTGCGCATGATGCAGACCCTCGTCGGGCGCGACGGCTTCGCGCGCGGCATGAAGCTCTACTTCGAGCGCCACGATGGCCAGGCCGTCACCTGCGACGATTTCGCCCAGGCCATCGCCGACGCCAACCTGGGCAGCCCACTGGCGCGTCAGCTCGACGTGTTCAAGCGCTGGTACAGCCAGGCCGGCACGCCCCGCCTGCGCGCAGAAGGCCGCTACGACGCGGCGGCCCAGCGCTACACGCTCACACTGACCCAGCGCTGCGCACCCACGCCGGGTCAGGCGGTCAAGCTGCCGTTCCTCATCCCCGTGGCACTGGGCCTGCTTGACGGCGACGGACACGAGCTGCCGCTGACACCCGAACAGCGCCTGGTGGTGCTGAGCGAGGCCAGCCAGACGGTGGTGTTCGACAACATCGCGAGCGAGCCCGTACCGTCCCTGCTGCGCGGCTTCTCGGCGCCCGTGGTGCTGGAGCACGACGACACCGACGCCCAGTTGCTCACCCAGCTCGCGCACGACAGCGACCCCTTCAACCGCTGGGAGGCCGGCCAACGCCTGGCGCTGCGCCGCGCGCTCGCGGCGGTGCGTGCGGGCGGCCCCGTCGGGCAACCGCTCGATGCTGCCTTCATCGAGGCGATGCGCGCCGTGCTGCGCCACGAACGGCTCGACGCCGCCTTCAAGGAACTCGCCCTCACGCTCCCCAGTGAAACCTACATCGCCGAGCAGCTTGACGAGGTGGACCCGCAGCGCGTGCACGCGGTGCGGGAAGCCATGCGCGAGCAACTGGCGCACGCCCTGCACACCGACTGGGCCTTGGCGTACGAGCACCACAAGGACAACGGCGCCTACCGCCCCGACCCGCGCAGCGCCGGCCGCCGCGCCCTGGCGGGCCTGGCCCTCACCATGCTGTGCCTGGAAGCGCGCGGCTCGGGCAACCCGGTGTGGCCGGGCAAGGCCTACCAGCGCTTCAAGGACGCCGGCAACATGACCGACCGCTTCAACGCGCTGTCGGCCCTGGTGGTGAGCGATCACGAACTGGCGCGCGAGGCGCTGCCGCGCTTTCACGCGATGTTCCGCGACGAGGCCCTGGTGCTGGACAAATGGTTCGCACTGCAGGCCGGCGCACCCGACCGCGGCGGCAACATCCTGCCCGCGGTGCGCCAGCTCATGGCGCACCCCGATTTCCAGTTGCGCAACCCCAACCGCGCGCGCAGCGTCATCTTCAGCTACTGCAACGCCAACCCGGGCGCCTTTCACCGCGCCGATGCAGCGGGCTATGTGTTCTGGAGCGAGCGCGTCATCGAGATCGACCGCTTCAACCCGCAGGTGGCCGCGCGCCTGGCGCGCGCGCTCGACCGCTGGAAGAAACTCGCCGAGCCCTATCGCAGCGCAGCCCGTGAGGCCATCGCACGCGTGGCTGCCCAGACCGAGTTGAGCAACGACGTGCGCGAGGTGGTCACCCGCGCACTTTCGGAAGACTGAACATGAGCAAACGCATCTCCCTCACCCGCTACCTCGTCGAGAAGCAACGCGTCGACGGGCACATTCCCTCGCAATTGCGCCTGCTCATCGAGGTGGTGGCGCGCGCGTGCAAGAGCATCAGCCACGCGGTGAACAAGGGCGCGCTCGGCGGCGTGCTCGGCAGCGCCGACAGCGAGAACGTGCAGGGCGAGGTGCAGAAGAAGCTCGACATCATCGCCAACGAGGTGCTGATCGAGGCCAACGAATGGGGCGGGCACCTTGCGGCCATGGCCAGCGAGGAAATGGACGGCATCTACGTCGTGCCCAACCGCTACCCGCAGGGCGAATACCTGCTGCTGTTCGACCCGCTCGACGGCTCATCCAACATCGACGTCAACGTCAGCATCGGCACCATCTTCAGCGTGCTCAAGATGCCCGAGGACGACCGCGGCGTGGACGAAGGCGACTTCCTTCAGCCCGGCCACCGGCAGGTGGCCGCGGGCTACTGCATCTACGGCCCGCAGACCACCCTGGTGCTCACCGTGGGCGACGGTGTGGCCATGTTCACCCTCGACCGCGAACAAGGCTCCTTCGTGCTCACGCAGGAGAACATACAGATTCCGGCGGACACCAAGGAATTCGCGATCAACATGAGCAACATGCGCCACTGGGATGCCCCGGTGAAGCGCTACATCGACGAATGCCTGCAGGGCAAGGAAGGCCCGCGCGGCAAGGACTTCAACATGCGCTGGATCGCCAGCATGGTGGCCGACGTGCACCGCATCCTCTCGCGCGGCGGCGTCTTCATGTACCCCTGGGACAAGCGCGAACCCGACAAGCCAGGCAAGCTGCGCCTGATGTACGAAGCCAACCCGATGGGATGGATCGTGGAGCAGGCCGGCGGCGCCGCCACCAACGGGCGCGAGCGCATCCTGGACATCGTGCCCGGCAAGCTGCACGAACGCGTGAGCGTGATCCTGGGCAGCAAGAACGAAGTCGAGCGCGTGACCGCCTACCACCGCGAGGCCTGAACCTCCGCCCGCGGCTGGCTATAATCGCGGACTTCGCCGGTGTAGCTCAGTTGGTAGAGCAGCTCATTCGTAATGAGAAGGTCGGGGGTTCGACTCCTCTCTCCGGCACCAAGTCAGCAAAGGAAAGCCTGCTATCAAACTGGTAGCAGGCTTTTTCATTTTCACCGTCTTACAGACGATTTGCAGACTTTGGTACCGAGATAGGCGCCCTTCAAGGGGGGCTTGCATGCGGGCGGAGTGCTCGCCAGCCGCAACTCGCCGATCACGCGCCTCTGGCGCCTTCTGACCCGTCTACGCGCCACCGCCCGTCCCATTGGCCGTGAGCCCTTAGGAAGGCCTCGTTGGCCAGTACGCCCACCACAGACCTCAGCGGCTCGATGAGGCACCCGGCATGGAGCTTCACGTTGAGGTAGGTCTTGATGGCCGGTCGGCCGTCTACCTCGGTGAGGGTGATCGCCCTGGTAGGGTCGGGCAGGAACATCACGCGTTTCTCGCGGTCGCGCCGCGGCGTGAGGTCAACCAGGCGCCCGTCCGGAGCAACCCAGACCGCGTGGAACTCTGCTTCGCAAAAGTGGTGGGCCGTGTCCTGCCAGAGCAACCAGCCTGGCTGCGCAGACCCGCCGAGGCGATCCATCTGAGCCCACACATTGAAGTGGCACATGCTCACCTCGGGCGTGAACCCGGACGGGGCCGAGTACTTCAGTAACTGCGTGGCGGTTTCGTCCAGGCCGAGGTGCGCAATCAATGCCCGCAGCGAGGCGTTGATCTTCTTGGGCGCGGTTGGTCGTAGCCTCACGGCTGTCTGCTCAATCTGGTCGACGGGCATGCCGTGATCATGCCGCCAAGTTTGTCACCAAAAGCTCGCGCACGGCCTGGTTGGCCTTGGTGCTGTTGCTGCACCTGGCGCCTATCGTCTCCTGGCTGAAGATGCCGTCTCCCGCACGCCTTGCGCGTGCCAGGGTGTCCTGGATACCCGACTGGATACCTGCCCAGTGAATGCTAGCGTCCTCTCGCCTCTGGTCCCCTACCGCTACTGACACCGACCGGTCATCTGCTGCGCACCAGGGTGCGTACCTCACCCTTGCGTACCATCGATATTGAGCGGAAAGGCGTATAGCAAGGGGGCTGGGATGAACCTTCAGCCCCGGCGGCCACCCAAACTGCTCCACTTATGGCCACCCAAACTGCTCCACCCTG
>VFQO010000741.1_pt1 | contig 31038 bp, 23 predicted proteins | sample 3512331 | NCBI WGS metagenome assembly VFQO01 (sample SAMN10412371, study PRJNA504923) | tailings metagenome | isolation source: Replicate 3 from Balatoc abandoned mine | place: Philippines: Itogon, Benguet | collected 2017-08-28 | reverse complement strand
ATTGGCGGCCCGACATCATCCACGCCCATTCGCCCGCCCTGTGCGGCGCGGCGGCACAGCGGGCGGCGCGGGCGCTCGGTATTCCTTTCGTCTATGAAATCCGCGCCTTTTGGGAGGATGCCGCCGTCGGCAATCTCACCGGCACCGAAGGCAGTATCAAATACCGCCTGACCCGTGCGCTCGAAACGCAGGTCGCCAAGGCGGCGGACGCGCTGTTCACGATCTGCGAAGGGCTGCGGCAGGATCTGGCCGAGCGCGGCATTCCCGACAGCCGGATTCATGTGATGCGCAATGGGGTCGATCTTGACCTGTTCGGCGACCCGCCCCCGCGCGATGGCGCGCTCGCGGACGACCTCGGGATTGCCGATGGCGCTCCGGTGATCGGCTATATCGGCAGCTTCTATGCCTATGAGGGCGTGGATGATCTGATCGCCGCCATGCCGCTGCTGCGCCAATCGCACCCCGATTCGCGGCTGCTGCTGGTGGGCGCCGGGCCGATGGACGAAAGCTGGCGGGCTGCGGCGGCTAAGCTGCCCGAGCCTGAGGCGGTGATCTTTGCCGGCCGCGTACCGCACGCGGCGGTCGAGCGTTACTATTCGCTCGTCGACGTGCTCGCCTATCCGCGCAAGGCGCAGCGCCTGACGGATCTGGTCACGCCCCTGAAGCCGCTCGAAGCGATGGCGCAGCGCCGGTTGGTGGCCGCGTCAAGCGTGGGTGGGCACCGCGAGCTTATCACCGATGGCGAAACCGGCACGCTGTTTGCGCCCGATGATCCAGCCGCCTGCGCCGCCGCGCTCGCCCGGTTGCTGGATGCGCGAGAGGGCTGGGAGGCGATGAAGGACCGCGCCGTTACCCATGTGCGCACCCGCCATGACTGGGCCGCCAATGCCCGTGATTATCTCTCCGTTTACCATCTGTTGCTAGGCCCTAATCAGAGCGGCGCTTCGGGGCGCATGGCCGCCATGGCAGGATGATGTGACAATGAAGTTCGGGCAGCAGGATCGACCGAAGCAGAGCGCGCCTCGCAAGGCGAGCAGACGCGCTATGGGCTCGCTTGTGGCGCACCGGGCTTTTGCACCCATTCTCGGATTGTGGGGCACGATGCTGGCCGGTTTGACTGTCATGGTCCTTCCGTCCGCGCTGATCGCACAGGCGCTGCGCGGGACGATGATTGGCGCGTCGGGCCTGCCGGTCCAGCTGATTGCGGCTGCCATTGCGGCGCTATTGCTCGGCGGCGGATTGTTCGCGATTGCCGCTATCGCAAGCCACCGTGCCCGCCGTCACGCTGCAGAGCCATCCGCCGCGAAGCGCTCGGTCCGCCCGATCGACCCGGTGCTTGATCTTGGCAGTAGCACCTTTGATGACCCGATTGAGGCCACGCCCTTCGCCACACCGGCCTGGCGTGATGCGAAGGTGGCGGACGTCGAGTTTGAGCCGCTCACCGTGCCGCGTGAACTCGAACTTGCCGAATTTGCCGAACTGCCCGGTCGCAATGCCGTATGGGTGGAAGAAGTGGCTGAGCCCGTTGTCCAACACGCACCTGAAACCCTGCCCGGCGCGGAGCCGCTGGCGGAGCCGGTTGCCGACGACCCCGTCACTACGTTGCGCCAGGCCGCGCCCCTTCCCGATCCCGGCACCGCTGCGCTCGCCCGTCTGCGCGCGCAGCCGACCAGCGAACTGAGCATGGCCGAAATGGTCGAACGCTTTGCCGGCGCGCTCCACGAACACCGCACCAGCCCCCCGGCGCGCGCGTTGACCGCAGCCGATCTCGCCGCGCGCGAAGCGGCGCTGGCCGAGGCGCTGAAGGCGCTCGCTGCACTCAGCGGGGAGAGCACTAGCGATGCGGCCAAGGAACCGCTGCGAGCAGCTTTGGCCCAGCTTCAGACGCCGCGCAAAGTCGGGGGCGGGGTGGGCTGAGCCGGGGTACTGGCGCAAAAGCTGCAACCAAACCCGGCAGGGCGTGCATCATGCGCAATCTAACGATAGTCTGAATAGGTCTGCGAGAAATATTACTTCGCGCAACCCCATTGCCAAACCCGCATCCTGTCGGCATGAGGGGGCCGAAAACGGGCAAGAGCAACCCTGCGAAGGGCTGGGCGCGCCCGATAGACCTGCCAAGAGGCGTGTTCCCGGCGTGAGCTTGTCTGCCGCAGGGTTCGCGCCTGTCGGCATCTGACAGATCGGACTTTTGCCATGGGATACCCTTCCTCCCAGGGTCTCTATGACCCCGCCAACGAACATGACGCCTGCGGCGTCGGCATGGTTGCGCATATCAAGGGCGAAAAAAGCCACGCGATCGTTGCGCAGGCCTTGGACATCCTCGACCGCTTGGACCATCGCGGCGCGGTGGGCTCCGATCCGTTGCTCGGCGATGGCGCAGGCATCCTGATCCAGATTCCCGATCCGCTGATTCGCGGCTGGGCTGAGGCCAATGGTCACGATCTGCCCGCGCCCGGCGACTATGGCGTCGCCATGTGCTTCCTCCCCCAGGACGATGCCGCGCGCGATTTCGTCAAGGCGCGGATGGAGGCCTTCACCGCCAAGGAAGGCCAGCGCTTCATCGGCTGGCGCGAAGTGCCGACCACCATGGACGGCCTCGGCGCGGCGGTGATCGCTTCGATGCCGGTGATCCAGATGGCGGTGATCGCGCGCGGGGCAATCTGCGCCGATCAGGACGCGTTCGAGCGCAAGCTGCTCACCATCCGCAAGCAGGTGCAGAACCCGCTGGCGAGCCTTGCGGAAAAGCACGGCCTGCCGGGCGTGACCGAAACCTACATCCCGAGCTTTTCGACCCGCACCATCGTCTACAAGGGCCTGCTGCTGGCGACCCAGGTGGGCAGCTTCTATGACGATCTGCGCGATCCGGCTTGCGTCTCGGCGCTCGGGCTCGTCCACCAGCGCTTCTCGACCAACACCTTCCCCAGCTGGCGGCTCGCCCACCCGTTCCGGTTCATCGCCCACAACGGCGAGATCAACACCGTGCGCGGCAACGTCAACTGGATGAACGCCCGCCGCCGCACCATGGAAAGCGAGCTGCTCGGCCCCGATCTCGACAAGATGTGGCCGATCATCCCGCACGGGCAATCGGACACGGCGTGCCTCGACAATGCGCTCGAACTGCTGATCGCAGGCGGATACTCGCTGGCGCACGCGATGATGATTCTCATCCCCGAAGCGTGGAGCGGCAATGCGCAGATGACCCCCGAACGGCGCGCGTTCTACGAATATCACGCCGCGCTGATGGAGCCGTGGGACGGTCCGGCGGCGGTGTGCTTCACCGATGGCCGCCAGATCGGCGCGACGCTCGACCGCAATGGCCTGCGCCCCGCGCGCTTCTGCGTCACCAAGGACGATATTGTCTGCCTCGCGTCCGAAAGCGGCGTGCTGCCGTTTGCCGAGGAAGACATCGTCCGCAAGTGGCGCTTGCAGCCGGGCAAGATGCTGCTGATCGACTTGGATCAGGGCCGCATCATCGAGGATGACGAGCTGAAGGCCGAACTCGCCAATGCCGAGCCCTATGCCGAGTGGCTCCAGCAGGCGCAGTACAAGCTGGAGGACATCACGGATATCGTGCCTGAACTCGCCGCGATCCCTGCCGAGGAAACCACGCTGCTGCAACGCCAGCAGGCGTTCGGCTATACGCAGGAAGACATCACCCGCTTCCTCGAGCCGATGGCCGTGGATGGTGACGATCCGATCGGATCGATGGGCACCGATACGCCGATTGCCGTGCTGTCTGACCGCGCGCGGCTGCTCTATGATTACTTCAAGCAGAACTTCGCGCAGGTCACCAATCCGCCGATCGACCCGATCCGCGAAGAGTTGGTGATGAGCCTCACCAGCATGATCGGCCCGCGCCCCAACCTGCTGGGCCGCGATGCGGGGACGCATAAGCGGCTCGAAGTGCATCAGCCGATCCTGACGAATGAGGATCTCGCCAAGATCCGCTCGGTGGAAGAGGCGCTCGACGGCGCGTTCCGCTGCGCCACGATTGACATGACATGGGATGCCAGCACCGGGGCTGAAGGCCTTGAAATGGCGCTCAAAGAAATGTGCTGGGCCGCGACCGAAGCGGTATTGCAGGATCACAACATCCTCGTTCTCAGCGACCGGGGCCAGAGCGAAGCGCGCGTCCCGATGCCCGCGTTGCTGGCAACGGCAGCGGTGCATCATCACCTCGTGCGGCAGGGCCTGCGGATGCAGACCGGCCTCGTTGTGGAAACCGGCGAAGCGCGCGAAGTGCATCACTTCTGCGTGCTAGCGGGCTACGGCGCGGAAGCGATCAACCCCTATCTTGCATTCGAGACGATCGAGGCGCTGCGCGTCAAGCGCCACGCTGATCTGCCCGCCTACAAGGTGCAGCAGAACTTCATCAAGGGCGTGGGCAAGGGCATCCGCAAGGTCATGTCCAAGATGGGCATTTCGACCTACCAGTCGTACTGCGGCGCGCAGATTTTCGACGCGGTGGGTCTGTCGACGGCCTTTGTCGAAAGGTACTTCACCGGCACCGCCACCACCATCGAAGGCATCGGCCTTGCCGAAGTCGCCGAGGAAGCGCTGCGCCGTCACGGGCAGGCTTACGGCGACAACCCGCTCTATGACGGGATGCTCGATGTGGGCGGCATCTACCAGTATCGCCTGCGCGGTGAGGAGCACGCCTGGACCCCGCAGAACGTGGCCCAGTTGCAGCACGCGGTGCGCGGCAATGATCCGAAGAACTACGCCGAGTTTGCCGCCAGCATCAACGAACAGTCCGAACGGCTGCTGACGATCCGCGGCCTGCTGGAGTTCAAGAAGGCCGACCAGCCGATCCCGCTCGACGAGGTCGAACCCGCGGCGGAAATCGTGAAGCGGTTCTCGACCGGCGCGATGAGCCTCGGCTCCATCAGCCACGAAGCGCATTCGACGATGGCAATCGCGATGAACCGCATTGGCGGGCGTTCGAACACGGGCGAGGGCGGGGAGGAGCCGTTCCGGTTCAAGCCGCTGGCCAATGGCGATTCGATGCGCAGCCGGATCAAGCAGGTCGCGTCGGGCCGGTTCGGCGTGACCACCGAGTACCTCGTCAATTCGGACGATATCCAGATCAAGATGGCGCAGGGTGCGAAGCCCGGCGAAGGCGGCCAGCTGCCCGGACACAAGGTCGACAAGCGCATCGGCGCTGTGCGGCACTCGACGCCGGGCGTGGGCCTGATTTCGCCCCCGCCGCACCACGACATCTATTCGATCGAAGACCTCGCGCAGCTCATTCACGATCTCAAGAACGTGAACCCGGTCGCGCGGATTTCGGTGAAGCTGGTGTCCGAAGTCGGTGTCGGCACGGTCGCGGCAGGCGTCTCCAAGGCGCGCGCGGACCATGTCACTATCGCTGGCTATGACGGCGGGACTGGCGCATCGCCTCTGACTTCGCTGACCCACGCGGGATCGCCGTGGGAGATCGGCCTTGCCGAGACGCAGCAGACGCTGCTGCTCAACGATCTGCGTGAACGCATCGCGGTGCAGGTCGACGGGGGCCTGCGCACGGGGCGCGATGTGGCCATCGGCGCGCTGCTGGGAGCGGACGAGTTCGGCTTTGCCACCGCGCCGCTGATCGCGGCCGGGTGCATCATGATGCGCAAGTGCCACCTCAACACCTGCCCCGTCGGCGTCGCCACGCAGGACCCGGTGCTGCGCGCACGCTTCACCGGCCAGCCCGAGCACGTCATCAACTACTTCTTCTTCGTCGCCGAGGAACTGCGTGCCATCATGGCCGAGATGGGCTTCCGCACCGTCGAGGAAATGGTCGGCCGGGTCGACCGGCTCGACACCCGCCGGATGGAGCGCCACTGGAAGGCGCGCGGGATCGACCTGTCGCGCATCCTCCACCAGGTGCCGCTGCGCGAAGGCGCGTCGCTGCGCCAGATCGGGGTGCAGGATCACGGGCTGGAGGGCGCGCTCGACAATCGCTTGATCGCCGATTGTCGCACCGCGATCGACACGAAGCAGCCGGTGCAGCTCGATTACGAGGTCCGCAACGTCAACCGCACGGTCGGCGCGATGCTCTCGGGCGAGATCGCCAAGGCGCACGGGCATGAAGGCCTGCCGACCGACACGATCCGCATCAACCTGACGGGCGTGGCCGGGCAGAGCTTCGGCGCGTGGCTGGCCCACGGCGTGACGCTCGATCTGGTCGGGGATGCCAATGACTATGTCGGCAAGGGGCTTTCGGGCGGGCGCATTATCGTGCGCCAGCCTGCTGAAGCCCCGCGCAACGCGCAGGACAATATCATCGTTGGCAATACGGTGATGTATGGCGCCATCGCGGGCGAGGCCTATTTCAACGGCGTCGCGGGTGAGCGGTTCGCTGTGCGCAACTCGGGCGCCATTGCGGTGGTCGAAGGCACCGGGGATCACGGCTGCGAATACATGACCGGCGGTGTGGTGGTCGTGCTCGGCAAGACCGGGCGCAACTTCGCTGCCGGCATGAGCGGCGGGGTCGCCTACGTCTATGATCCGGAGGGCGCGTTCACCGACTTGGTCAATCACGCACAGGTCGATCTGCTGCCCATTTCGGCGACACCCGATGCCGAAGAGGGAACAGGCCGTCCGGCCCAGCGTCCGCGCTCGGTCAACGACTTCGGCATGGGCGATATGCTGCGTCATGATGCCGAGCGGCTGCGTATCTTGGTCGAACGTCACCAGCTCCACACCGGCAGCAAGCTTGCGGGCGCGTTGCTGGCAGACTGGGACGCGGCGCTCGGCCGGTTCGTCAAGGTGATGCCGCGCGATTACGCCGCTGCGCTCAAACGGCTCGAGGCCGAGCGGCACGAGGCGGAAAGCGTCGCGGCGGAGTGAATTGCCAATTTCGTCATCCCCGCGAAGGCGGGGACCCAGCTGCCACCACGGCAGCGCACAACCCCAAAGTCAGCTGGACCCCCGCCTTCGCGGGGGCTTCGGCCCAATCGGAGATTTGACCTCGTGGGCAAGGAAACCGGATTTCTCGAGCTGGACCGCCGTGAGCGGGATTATCTCGATCCGCAGGAACGGCTGAAGAACTACCGCGAATTCGTCATCCAGCCGGATGAAGGCACGCTGGCGGGCCAAGCCTCGCGCTGCATGAATTGCGGCATTCCGTACTGCCACAACGGCTGTCCGGTGAACAACCTGATCCCCGACTGGAACCACCTCGTTTACGAGGCGGACTGGAAGCGCGCGCTGGCGATGCTGCATTCCACCAATAACTTCCCGGAATTCACCGGCCGCATCTGTCCCGCGCCATGCGAGGCGGCGTGCACGCTTAACATCATCGACCAGCCGGTCACCATCAAGTCGATCGAATGCGCCATCGTCGATCGCGGGTGGAAGGAAGGCTGGATTCATCCGCAGGTGCCTGCGAAGAAGACCGGCAAGTCGGTCGCGGTCGTCGGTTCCGGCCCGGCAGGGCTCGCCTGCGCGCAGCAGCTGGCACGCGCGGGGCATTCGGTCACGGTGTTCGAAAAGTCGGACCGCGTCGGCGGCTTGCTGCGTTACGGCATCCCCGACTTCAAGATGGAAAAGCACCTCATCAACCGCCGCGCCCAGCAGATGGAAGCGGAAGGGGTGACGTTCAAAACCTCGAAGGAAGTCGGCGTCGACATCTCTTTTGCCTCCCTGCGTGAAAACTTCGATGCAGTGGTGCTGGCGGGCGGCGCAGAGGATGCGCGCGCTTTGCAGATTCCCGGGGCGGAAATGTCGGGCGTGCGCTTGGCGATGGAATTCCTCACTCAGCAGAACAAGCGCGTTGCAGGCGATGATGAGCTCCGCGCCGCGCCGCGCGGCTCGTTGCTGGCGACCGGCAAGCACGTCGTCGTGCTCGGCGGCGGGGATACGGGGAGCGACTGTGTCGGCACCTCGAACCGGCAGGGCGCGCTGAGCGTCACCCAGCTCGAGATCATGCCCAAGCCGCCGGAAAAGGAAGACAAGGCGCTGACCTGGCCCGATTGGCCGATGAAGCTGCGCACCTCCTCCAGCCACCAGGAAGGCGTGGAGCGCGATTGGGCGGTGCTGGCCAAGCGTGTGCTGGGCGATGGCCAGAAGGTCACCGGCCTCGAATGCGTCCGCGTTGAGTGGGTTGGCGGGTCCATGCAGGAAATGGCGGGGAGCGAATTCACCATCCCGGCCGATCTGATCCTGCTGGCGATGGGCTTTGTCGGGCCGAAGAAGGCGGGCTTGCTCGAACAGGCAGGCGTCACATTGAGCCCGCGCGGGAATGTCGATGCCGATACGGATAGCTACGCCACCTCCGAACCCGGCGTCTTCGCTTGCGGCGACATGCGGCGCGGACAGAGCCTTGTCGTCTGGGCGATCCGCGAGGGCCGCCAAGCCGCGCGCAGCGTGGACGAGGCGTTGATGGGGGTTAGCGAACTCCCGCGTTAAGGGGCGGGGGCTGCCCCCCGCTACCGGCTATGTCAGGCTGCGCATCTTGTGGTATTCTCCGCCGGTCTCGGGGGGAGAATCACTATGCGTCTGACTGTCTCGGCTTTCGTCACGCTTGCTGGGCTTGGCTGCGCCGCCACGCTGGTGTCGACCACCGCCCTGTCGCAATCATCAGCCAGCCCTCCGGTGCGCTATGCGATGGATGCCGCCACCATGAGCGGCATGGGCGCGATGGCCAGCGGCGGCGGGTTTGGGGCGATGATGGGCATGATGCGCGGCCGCCCCCCCGAAGCGGTGCGCACGCTCTTGCTGCAACACGGCGCGAGCACTACCGCGCCCAAGCCGCAGGCCGATCACTTCATGCCTGAGGGCGCGGGCCTCGGCACCTCGCTGCGGCTGCTGCCGCCGGCCAAAGCAGAATACGAGGGGACCACCCCAAGTTTCGAACGGCCGAGCGGGCGGCTGCTGCTCTACTGGGGCTGCGGCGCGCGTGCGCCCAAGGAGCAGCCAGTGGTGATCGATTTCGCCAAGCTCGCCGCTGGCGAGATGCCGCCCGGCCTGTTTACGAGCGGCGTCAATCTGCCCGAAGATTGGACCATGGGCATCTCGGGAAGCAAGACCTACACCTCTTGGCCCCACGGCAAGGACAACAAGTCCGTCCCCGCCAATGGGTCGCTGATCGGCGCGCACCGTATCGCCGCCAACTACTCCAAGGAAATCAACTTTACTCTTGGCGAAGATTTCATGCCTGCGCTGCAAGCGCGCACCAGCGATGTCGCGGGCGGAGCCAGCAATCTCGCCTGGGCCGGGCTCGACAAGGCGACCGGCTATTATGCTTGGGCGATGGGGGCGAAGGGCATGGAGCGCGGCGGTACGCCGACCGAAATGGTGTGGTGGGCGTCATCGAAAGAGCAGGCCTTCGGCGGCCCGCTGTGGGATTGGATCTCGCCCGCCGGCGTGCGCAAGCTGATCGCGGCTGGAACCGTCATGCCGCCCGAGCAGCGGGACTGCACCATCCCTGCCGAGGTGATGCAGGCGAGCGGGGCGGGGATGATGGTCAACCTTCAAGCCTATGGCCCGCAGGTCGATTTTGCCTATCCGGCGCGTCCGGCCGATGCCCGCAAGCCCTGGAACCCCGAATGGATCGCGCGCGTACGGTTCCGCTCGTCGACGATGCTGCTTCCGGGCATGGAGGGCATGGCCGGAGGCATGGGCGCCTCGGACACCGCTGCTGAGGCGAGCGGGGAACCGGCCAAGCCCGCCAAGAAAAAGTGCAAGGGGCTGAAGGGCATCGCCGAACGCGCGGCGGGGCTATGCGAATAGTGCGCTAGTCGAAGCCGATAAAGCGCGCCGCCTCGGCCACGGTCTTGCGAAAGGACACCACCGCGTTGGCCGGGAAATCCGGATCGGGCCAGCCCAGCGCGACCGCCTTCATGATCACCTGATCTTCAGGAATGCAGGCGTGCTCGCGCACCACCGGGCTCTGCATGATCCCTTGCGAATTGATCACGCAGCCCAGCCCGCGCGACCATGCCGCATTGACCAGCGCGGTCGTCACCGCGCCGCAATCGAAAGCGGTGTCGTCTGACCCGCCAAGCTCGCGGTCATAGGTGACGATCACGGACACCGGCGCGTCGAACTGGCGGAAGCCGCGCAGCACCCAATCCTGCCGCGCGTCCTTGTCATCGCGTTCGATCCCCATCGCGCCGAACAATTGCTTGGCGACTTCGACTTGGCGATCGCGGTGAACGCCCGCAAACGCCTCGCCTCGGCGGAATTCGCGGCTGTCGGGGACTCCGGCGAGGATGTTGTCGGTGTTGCCCTTGCGGCTTCGATCAAGCGGTTCGCCGGTGATGACGTGGAAGTGCCACGGCTGGGTGTTCATCGACGTGGGCGAGCGCATCGCCATCGTGAGGATCTCTTCGATCAACGCACGCGGCACGGGCTTGTCGAGATAGCCGCGAATGCTGCGCCGCCCGAGGACGACCTCAGCGTAAGTCTGGTCAGGCGTGCCGCCCATGATGGTCTCTCCCGATTCTGTGTTCCGGGAGGCGTTAGCCTAGCCGGAGCGCCGCTCAAAGGACGCTACGGCAGGGCGGGGCGATTACGCCGCCTCAGCCAGCCGCAGCTCCAGCCGGTCCCAGATTTCCACCAGCGCCGCCGTCAGCTCGTCCATCATTTCATCGGTATGATGCGGGCCGGGGGTAAAGCGCAGGCGTTCGGTTCCGCGCGGCACGGTGGGGAAATTGATCGGCTGTACATAGACGCCGTACTCGGCGAGCAGGACGTCGCTGATCTTCTTCGCGCGGATGGGATCGCCCACCATCAGCGGGACGATGTGGGTGACAGAATCCATCACCGGCAGGCCCGCTTCGGCAAACTTCAGCTTGAGCATGGCAGCGGCGCGCTGCTGCGCGTTGCGCTCAACGCTGCTTTCCTTGAGGTGCCGGACCGAGGCGAGCACGCCCGCCACCAGCACCGGCGACAGTGAGGTCGTGAAGATGAAGCCCGGCGCGTAAGAGCGGATGCAGTCTACCACCTTGTGGCTCGCCGCGATATAGCCGCCCATCACGCCGAACGCCTTGCCCAGCGTGCCTTCGATAATGTCGATCCGGTGGGCCGCACCGTCACGCTCGGAGATGCCGCCGCCGCGCGCGCCGTACATGCCGACGGCGTGAACTTCGTCGATATAGGTGAGCGCGTTGTATTTCTCGGCCAAGTCACAGATCGCGTGGATCGGGGCGACATCGCCGTCCATCGAATAGACGCTTTCGAAAGCGATCAGCTTGGGCGTGTCGATGTCGACGCTGGCGAGCAGTTCTTCGAGGTGCGCCACGTCATTGTGACGGAACACCTTCTTCTCGCAGCCCGAATTGCGGATGCCCGCGATCATGCTGGCGTGGTTCAGCTCATCCGAGAAGATCACACAGCCCGGCAGCAGCTTGGCGAGGGTCGAAAGCGTTGCGTCGTTCGACACGTAACCGCTGGTGAACAGCAGAGCCGTGTCCTTACCGTGCAAGTCAGCGAGTTCATTTTCCAACTGCACGTGGAAGTGGGTGTTGCCGCCGATATTGCGGGTGCCGCCCGAACCTGCGCCGACATCGTGCAGTGCGGCTTCCATCGCGCCGATGACCTTGTCGTGCTGGCCCATGCAAAGGTAGTCGTTCGAACACCACACGGTGATCGGCTTGGGGCCATTGTGGCCGTGGAAACAGCGCGCATTGGGATAGGCGCCCTTGTTGCGCATGATGTCGATAAAAACGCGGTACCGGCCTTCTTCATGCAACCGGTCGATGGCGGAATCGAAGATCTGATCGTAGTTCACTCGCATCTCGCTGCTCTCGCGGCCGCTCGCGCGGGCGCTACGTTCCTGCCGTGCTTCTTTTGTCCCGCCATAACGTGCCAGACGGCGGTTGGTTTCGCGCGATTATCTAGGGTGCGAGTGCAGTTTTTGCCACAGCGATCTTTGCGAGTGTTTCGCAAGGCTGGCGGCATCAATCAGAACGCTTCTGCCGGGCCAAAACCGCGCGTGGCGAGGGCTTCCTCCAGCCCTTGTGCCCCGGTCAGCGGCCCGGTGACGACGAAGCGGTTGGGGCCTTGCGCGGCGAAGCTCTGCCCATCGAGCAAGTGGGCAATCCGCCGCGCGATACCCTCGGCGCCGTCCACCTGGGCGACATCGCCCCCGAAGGCGGCGGCCAGTTCATCAGCTAGCAGCGGGAAGTGGGTGCAGGCGAGCACCAGCGTGTCGATGTCCGCTCCCCCAGCCATGGCGGCAAGCCGCGCGTGAACGTCTGCGATCAGCGCGGGATCGACCGGTTGCCCGCGCAGCTTCGCCTCGGCAGCGGCGACCAGGCCGGGGGCAGCCACCCGCAGCAGGCGCTTGCCGTCAGCAAACTTCGCTTCGAGATCGTCGACATAGGCCTGCCGGATCGTCGCTTCGGTGCCGACGAGACCGATGGTGCCGGTGCGGGTCAGCGCAGCGGCAGGCTTGATCGCTGGCACGGTGCCGACCACCGGAATCTCCAGCACATCGCGCACCATGCCCAGCGCGATGGTCGACGCGGTATTGCAGGCGATACAGGCGAGACGCGGCTGATACCGCTCGGCCATCCGCCCCAACAACCCCGCCACCCGCGCCGCGATCTGCGCTTCGGTCTTGGTGCCATAGGGCAGGCCCGCAAGGTCGGCAGCGTAGATTACCGGAGCCTCGGGCAGAACCTTGCGCAAGGCGTCGTAAACGGTCAGCCCGCCAACGCCGGAATCGAACAGCAAGATGGGGGAGGTGGGATCGGCCATCGCGCAGCGGCGATGGCCGAGCCGCCGCCCGAGGTCAACTCTGCGGATTGGGCAGGGCCTTGACCACCATGGTGACCTCGATGCCGAGCTGGCCGAGCTGCGCCACGCTCCAGGCGTAATATTCGCGGAAGGACACGCGCCCGTCCGCATCGGTGTCAGCCGCCGCATAGAACTCGGCGACCTGCGCGGGGTCGCGTTCGTCGCCAAGAATGGCATTGCCGTTGTGGTCGGCGCCGGGCTTCACCGGGAACGCCGTATCGAGCAGGGCCAGTTCGACGAATGGCGATTCCGGACCTTCAAGATAGCCACTGCCGTTGGCGTCAAGCTGGGCGAAGACAGGTTCGAGATTGTTGTCCAGAGCAATCTCGGCGTGGCCGGCGGGCTGCGCGCCATCAGGCGCGATGTGCGGCGTGGCAAGGGCGAGGGCGACAATAAGAGCAAGCGACATGGCGATACCTCCAAACAGAACGGAACGGTATCGCCGGGATGGCAGTGAGGCAGGAGGCGCGGGAAGGTCCGGCGGAGCGGTTACGGCCTGACCATACCCCTCCGCCGCTGCCAGTTTGCGGGCCGCTTCGAGCGATGAGCCGGCATCGAGCTTGATGCGCGCCATCTTCAGACGCTTTTCCACCGCATGATGCGTGATGCCGAGATCGAGCGCGATTTCCTTGGCGGACTTGTGCTCAAGCCATGCGCGCAGAACCTCCTTCTCGCGCTCGGTCAGCCGCGTCGTGAGGTTGGTTGCTTCCATGTCGGTCAGCCTAGCGGCCCGGTGATGCGCGCGAAAGTATGGTCAGACCGTAATTCGTGCTCCGCCGAACCGGGCTGGCACAAGGGCTTAGACGAATCGGATCGCGCGGCTATGACAGCGGGATGGAACTGGTCTTCTCTGCCCTGTTGGGTTTTGCCCTCGGCTCGATCCCGTTTGGCCTCATTCTGACCCGCGCCGCAGGTTTGGGCGATGTGCGCAAGATCGGCAGCGGGAGCATCGGCGCGACCAATGTGCTACGCACCGGCAACAAGGGATTGGCTGCGGCGACTGTGCTGCTGGATGCGGCCAAGGCAGCGGTGCCGGTGCTGGTCGCCGGACATGTCTGGCCCGGCACTGAGGGCGTTGCAGCAATTGCGGCGGTGGCGGGGCATTGCTTCACGCCGTGGCTCGCGTTCAAGGGCGGCAAGGGGTTTGCCAGCGCAGCCGGAGCCCTGCTGGCGCTGGCTTGGCCCGCGATGCTGGCCTGCGCTGGGATCTGGGCGATAACGCTGTATGTCAGCCGGATTTCCTCGGTGTCTTCGATGGTGACAGTGGTCGCATCGCCGCTGGTGGCATGGGTGCTGGGCTATCCCGACGCCATCCCGCCGCTGGTCTCGATAGCGGCCATCGTGTTGTTGCAGCACCGCGCCAATATCGGGCGATTGATGCGCGGGGAGGAGCCGAAGATCGGCTCAAGCAAGCCGTAATGCGGGGCGGCATCTGATGGAGAGCCAAGGGTCGCAACCGGTGCTCTCACAACAGGAAGCCTTCGCGCGGATCCGTTTGCTGCGCTCGCCCAATATCGGGCCGGTGAGCTATCGCCAGCTGATCGCGCGGTTCGGCACGGCTGCGGCCGCGCTCGGCGCCTTGCCCGATCTGGCGAGCCGGGGGCGGGGGCCTTACCGTCCGGCCCATGCCGACAGCATCGAGCGCGAGGTTGCTAGCGTGCGCAAGGCCGGCGCGCGCTACCTGTTCCACGATCAGCCCGATTACCCAGCGCTACTGGCCGAGCTGGACTCTGCGCCGCCAATCGTTACGTGCCGGGGCAGGCTCGCACTTGCGTCTGAGCCTTGCGTGGCGCTGGTCGGCGCGCGCAATGCCAGCGGGGCCGCGGTCAAGCTGGCACGCGATTTTGCCGCCGCGCTGGCTGAGGCGGGGTTCACCGTGGTCTCGGGCCTTGCGCGCGGCATCGACGGCGCTGCGCATGAAGGCGCTTTTCCGCAGACCATCGGGGTGATCGCCAGCGGCATCGACATTGCCTACCCGCCGCAGCACGCCGCCTTGCAAGAGCGCATCGCGACCGACGGCCTGCTGATCGCCGAACAACCCCCCGGCACCGAACCGAGGGGGCGGCATTTCCCCTCGCGCAACCGGATCATCGCAGGCCTCGCCAGCGGCACACTGGTGGTCGAAGCCGCGCCGCAATCCGGCTCGCTCATTACCGCAAGGCTGGCGGGCGAGGTGGGGCGTGAGGTGATGGCGATCCCCGGCTCCCCGCTTGATGCGCGTGCGAGCGGCTGCAATCAGCTGATCCGCGAAGGCGCGGTGCTGGTGCAGACGCCGGACGAGGTAGTGGAACTGCTGCAAAGTTTCACCGGCGCCCCGCGTTCGCGCTTCCGGGTGAGCGACGGCTTGGCCGCTTTCGATTACGCCGAACTCGCCAAGCTCGACTGGGGCGAGGCGCGGGCCGATCTCAGCGGCGATATCGCCAACCTGCTGACCAACGCGCCAGTCGCGGTTGACGAACTGATCCGCCAGTCAGCCGCCTCCGCAGCCGAGGTGCACATGGCGCTGCTCGAACTGGAACTGGCGGGCGATCTGGTGCGCGAGGCGGACGGGGCCGTGCGCCGCGCCGGATAAGCGCCCTCTTGCACAACCCGCTTGACGCTGTAAGCCGCGCCGCTCCACCCTCGCGCGTACACACGTAAGGGACACCCCGGCACTATCATGCAGCTTGTCATCGTTGAATCCCCCGCCAAGGCCAAGACCATCGAGAAATATCTCGGCAAGGACTTCAAGGTTCTCGCCTCCTATGGTCACGTCCGCGATTTGCCGCCCAAGGATGGCAGCGTCGATCCCGAGGCTGACTTTGCGATGGAGTGGGAACTCTACCGCGACAAGCAGAGCCGCTTCAAGGAAATCGCCGACGCGGCCAAGGGCGCGAGCCGCCTTGTGCTGGCAACTGACCCTGACCGCGAAGGGGAGGCGATCAGCTGGCACGTGCTGGAGCTGCTGAAGAAGCGCAAGAGCGTCCCCGCCAACGTCCAGCGGGTCACTTTCAACGCGATCACCAAGCAGGCCGTGACTGAGGCGATGGCCCGCCCGCGTGAGCTGGATCAGCCGCTAATCGACGCCTATCTGGCGCGCCGGGCGCTCGACTACCTGTTCGGCTTCACCCTCTCGCCGGTGCTGTGGCGCAAGCTGCCCGGTGCCAAGAGCGCGGGCCGCGTGCAGTCGGTCGCGCTGCGTCTGATCGTCGAGCGCGAGCGCGAGATCGAAGCCTTCCGCGCGGACGAATACTGGAGCGTCGTCGCGCGAATGATGCACGACGGCACCGAGTTCGATGCGCGGCTCGTCAAGTTCCGGGGCGATAAGCTGGAGAAGCTCAGCCTTGGCCAGCAGGGCATCGCGATGGAGGCCAAGGCCGCTGTCGAGGCCGGACGCTTCACGGTCGAAGGCGTCGAGACCAAGCCGGTCAAGCGCAACCCCGCGCCGCCGTTCACCACCTCGACTTTGCAACAGGAAGCCGCCCGCAAGCTCGGCTATTCGGCGCAGCATACGATGCGCCTTGCCCAGAGCCTCTACGAAGCGGGCGCGATCACCTATATGCGGACCGACGGCGTGCAGATGGACATGAGCGCGATTCTGGCCGCCCGTGATGCGATTGCCGCGCGCTTCAGCGAGGATTACCGCCCCGAAAAGCCGCGCATGTACAGCACCAAGGCCAAGAACGCGCAGGAAGCGCACGAGGCGATCCGCCCCACCGATTTCACCCGCGAACGCGCGGCCGCAGGCGACGAGGGCAAGCTCTACGACCTCATCTTCAAGCGCGCGATGGCGAGCCAGATGGCAACCGCGCTGCTCGAACGCACCACCATCACCTTGCGCGATGCGACCGGCCAGCACGAGCTGCGCGCCACCGGCCAGGTGGTGAAGTTCCCCGGCTTCCTTGCGGTCTATCAGGAAAGTTTCGACGATAGCGAGGACGAGGACGGCAGCCTGCTCCCGGCGATGAAGGAGGGCGACATGCCCGCCAAGCGCGCGGTCGATGCCACCCAGCACTTCACCCAGCCGCCGCCGCGCTTCTCGGAAGCCAGCCTGGTGAAGCGCCTGGAGGAACTCGGTATCGGGCGTCCGTCGACCTACGCCTCGACCATCCAGACCCTGCGCGACCGTGCCTATGTGCGGATGGAGAAGAACCGCTTCTTCGCGGAAGAATCCGGCCGCTTGCTGACCGCGTTCCTCGAACGGTTCTTCCCGACCTATGTCGCCTATGATTTCACCGCCGGGATGGAGGATGAACTCGACATCGTTTCCGATGGGCGTGAGGATTACAAGCTGCTGCTCGCTCGGTTCTGGAAGGACTTCAAGCCCAAGGCCGACGAGGTGATGGAGAAGCTGCCCTCGGAGGTGACCGAGGCGCTGGACGAATACCTGTCGGACTTCCTGTTCCCGCCCCGCGAAGACGGCAGCGATCCGCGCGCCTGCCCGCTGTGCGCCAGCGAGGGCCGCGCCAATGGACGTCTCGCGCTGCGCGGCGGCAAGTTCGGCGCATTTGTCGCCTGCGCCAATTATCCCGAGTGCAAATTCACCCGCCGCTTCGCCCAGCCGGGCGGCGAGGGTGAAGGCGGGGCGGATGACGGCATCATGGGCCAGCACCCCGAAACGGGCGAGGACATCCACCGCAAGACCGGGCGCTTCGGCCCCTATGTCCAGATGGGTGACGGCAAGGAAGCCAAGCGGGCAAGCATCCCCAAGGACCTCGACGACTTCGATCTGGATTGGGCCGTCAAGCTCCTCGATCTGCCGCGCATTGTCGGCGCGCACCCCGATACAGGGCTGGAAATCGAAGCTAATATAGGGCGTTACGGGCCCTATCTGCGGCACGACGGCAAGTATGGGAAGCTGACCAACACCCGCGAAGTGTTCGAGGTGGGGATGAACCGTGCGGTCGATCTGCTGGCGCAGGCCGCCAATCGCGGCGGGACGACACGCGGGACGTCAGAGCCCATCGCCACGCTCGGCGCGCATCCCACCACCGGCGGGGAGATCAAGGTCATGCCGGGACGCTATGGCCCCTATGTGACCGACGGCACCACCAACGCCACCATCCCGCGCGACGCCAAGCCCGAGGATGTAACGCTCGAACAGGCCATCGCACTGATCGACGCGCGCATCGCCAAGGGTCCGCCCGCCAAAAAGGGCAAGAAGAAAGCCGCGCCCAAGAAGGCGGCTGCCAAGAAGCCCGCCGCCAAGAAAGCGCCCGCAAAGAAGAAGGCTCCGGCCAAGAAGGCCTGACAAAACGACAAACCGAGCGCCGGAGGGCGACAAAGACCCTTCCGGCGCTCGGACGTTTGCAAATAATAAAGCATTTGGACCTTACCACGGTGGCCGGAAAAAGGGCTCCCGCCGTGATAGAAATCGAAATCCAGAACGAGACCCATCAGACCCAGAGCCGCATCCGCTTTGCTGCGGTGCCGCGCATCGGCGAAGGCATCCGCCTGCGCGAACCCGATGGCATGTGGGCGAGCTATGATGTGCTCGACGTGTGGTACCAGAAGGCCGAATTCGGCGATGTCTGGATGCCTTATCTTCACATTCGCATGACGCCCGGCGAAGAGGTCGGCACGCTCGATTCCGCCGATCCCTACTCAGACGATTACGCCGCCAAGGCGTACGAGTCGGGCTTTGCGACAATGGGCGGGGGACGGTAACCGTGCAGAACCTGATCAAGCGCCATTCCGGCCCCAATCGCCGCACCGTGACAGATGGCAAGACACTGGCGGAAAAGCTCGCGCAGAACGAAAAAGTGCTGGCTGCCGCTGCCGACGAAGACGAAGCCCGCGTCGCCGCCGAAGCATCCGTCCCGCCGCGTCCGGCGCCGGCAGGCCAGGGCAGCGCGTCCGAATCCGACAATACGGCCGCAATCGTCGCCGCCGCCAAGGCGATGCGCGACCGCTATTCCGCCCAGCCTGGCCCTGCCGCAGCTGCCAAGACCTGCCTGATCGTCGATGATAGCCGGGTGATCCGCAAGGTCTCCAGCAAGATCGCATTGAGCCTCGGCTACGTCCCGGTCGAAGCCGAAAACGGCGAGGAAGCCCTGGCGCGCTGCAAGAAGTCGATGCCCGATCTGGTGCTGACCGATTGGAACATGCCCGAAATGGACGGCATCACTTTCGTTACCAAACTGCGCTCCATCCCCACTCCCAAAGAGCCGGTGGTGGTGTTCTGCACCTCGAACGGCGAGGCGAAGGACATCCACGACGGCATCGCGGCAGGCGCGGATGATTACATCGTCAAACCGTTCGACGAGGCTGCGCTGAAGGCGAAGCTGGAGAAGCTGGGGCGGGGGTGATTGCGCCACCCGTCGCCCCGTGCTTGACACGGGGCTTGGCTTTTATTCCCTCCAATAATCTGCAATATCAGTCGCATGGCGAAGGGCGGCTGGGTCTACATCATGGCGAACCGCTATCGCAGCGGGATGTATGTCGGTGTCACCGCTGATGTGACCGGGCGCGTTTACCAGCACCGCGAGGGGAATGGCTCCCAACACGTGCGCGATTTCGGCAAGCGGCGGCTGGTCCATGTCGAGCACCACAACACAATCGAGGGCGCTATCGCCCGCGAAAAGCTGGTCAAGAAATGGCGCCGCGAATGGAAATTCGCGCTGATTGAGGCGGATAATCCCGATTGGGATGATCTGTGGGATCAGTGGTTCGCGCCCCGCGCACCAGAAGATTAGCCAAGCCCCGTGTCAAGCACGGGGCGACGAGGAAATTGGCGTAACATTGTAGTCTACGTCGCCCCGGACTTGAACCGGGGCTTGGCTTCTTCTGTCCGCCGAGGCTTCACCGGTGAAGCACCAACTCCCCCACTCCGATCACCGCACCCAATCGAGCCCCATCTCCTCGAAGATCTCCTTATCCTCGGCCCAATTCTCCAGCTGCTTCACATGGAGATAGAGGTGCACCGGCACGCCCAGCACTTGGCTCAATTCCGCCCGCGCCGCCGCCCCGATCTGCTTGATCCGCGCTCCGCCCTTGCCGAGCACGATCGCCCGCTGGGTTTCGCGCGCCACCACGATCTGCTGGTGGATTTCGATGCTGCCGTCCTTGCGCACCTCGTATTTCTCGGGCCGCACCGCGCTATCGTATGGCAGTTCCTCGTGGAGTTGCTGGTAGAGCTGTTCGCGGGTGATTTCGGCAGCGAGCAGGCGTTCCGACGCGTCCGAGACCTGATCTTCGGGATACATCCATTCGCCTTCGGGCATCATGCCGGCCAGCGCGTCCTTCAGTTCGGGCACGCCGTCACCGGTCAGTGCCGATACGAAGTAAATCTCGGCAAAATCGACCTTGCCTGCCAGATCCTGCGCGAGCGCCAGCATCGGCTCCTTCTTGGACCGGTCGACCTTGTTGATGACGAGGATCTTGCGTTCGGGCCGCCCCGCCAGCGCTTCCAGCAAGGGCTCCAGCTCGTGGCGGCGCTGTTTGATCGGATCGACCAGCAGCAGGACGGCATCGGCGCTTTCCGCGCCTTCCCATGCGGCGCTGACCATTGCGCGGTCGAGCCGGCGGCGCGGGGCAAAGATGCCGGGCGTGTCCACCAATATCATTTGGGTGGGGATCATCTGCACGCCCGCGCCGTCCAGCTCATGCAAGGCGATGCCGAGCATCCGCGCGCGGGTGGTCTGCGCCTTGGCGCTGGTGATCGCGACCTTCTGGCCGACGAGCTGGTTCACCAATGTCGATTTGCCGGCGTTCGGCGCGCCGATCACGGCAACGACTCCGCAGCGGGTCGGGGGGGACGAGGGGGGTGTCTGAGTCATAATTCAATTGTATCCGTTCGCCCTGACATTGTCGAAGGGCTGTTTCGAAGGGGTGGGCAGCGATTGGCGCGGCTTACGCAGGCGTTGCGCGGGTTATGCAGCGGTTGTCCGGCGTCAGCCTAGGGATAGGGTGGAGAGGCCAGCAATGTTTCACGTGAAACATATGAAGAACATAGCTGCGCTATCTCACCCGAACGCCTCCAGAAACGCCTTCGCCGCGAGCCGTTCGGCCTCGCCCTTGCTGGTGGCGGTTGCCTCGGCCGCGCCGACATTGCGCACGCTCACCTGCACGGTGAAGCGGGCGGCATGGTCAGGGCCGCTGCGGTCGATGACTTCGTACAGCGGAGGCGCACGGCGGTTGCCCGCCGCCCATTCCTGCAACGCGCTTTTGGGATGCTTGGATTTGCCCTCATCGCCTTCGAGTTCATGGGACCACAGGCGGTAGATCATGGCCTGCGCGGCATCGAAGCCGCTCTCGATAAAGCAGGCGCCGATCAGGGCTTCCATCACATCGCCGAGGATCTTGTCGCTGTCCGCCCCGCCATCGTCACGCGCCTGCTTGCCGAGGCGAATGTGGACGGGGAGGTCAATCGCCCGGGCGATGCGCGCGCAGGTCGCCCCGCTGACGAGCGCGTTGAGGCGCTGGGAAAGCCGCCCTTCGGGAGCGTCTCCGGCGCGGAACAGCCAGCTCGCGACCGAGAGCCCGAGTACCCGGTCACCCAGAAATTCGAGGCGCTGGTAATCGGCCACTTCCGCGCCCGAGCCGTTGAAGCTGCCATGGGTCAGCGCCTCGATCCACGGGGCCTCGTTAGCGATGACAAAGCCCTTGGCCTCAAGCCATTCGCGGGTAGCGGGGGCGAGCCCGGTCACAGCGTGTCTCCGATCCGGTCCCAGCGCGCGGCCGAAAACCATGTCCACGGCTTGCCCCAATCGGCGCTGCCATCCGTGGACCAGACGATAATCGCGGCGCGTCCGACCAGCAGGTCTTGCGGGACGAAGCCGACCCCGTCGCCGGCCGCTGCCGGAAAGCGGCTGTCGCGCGAACTGTCGCGGTTATCGCCCATCACGAACAGGCGGCCTGCCGGAACGGTCACCTCGGCAAAGCCATCATAGGGGGTGAGGCCGAAATCGAGTGTGGTGTAAGACGCGCCGCCGGGCAGCGTCTCGCGGAACGCGGGGTAGCGGCACACTTCCATGCCGCTCGCTCCATCTGCCAGATCGCCGCCCCAGGCGCAGCCGGTATTGGACGATTGCGGCACGGGCACGTCGGCGATCCGTTGGCGCGGCAGGCGCGCACCGTTCAGCACGACCTCGCCGCCGATCACCGCCACCCGGTCACCCGGCAGGCCGATCACCCGCTTGATGTATTCACGCCCGTCGACCGGGTGCTTGAAGATCGCGATATCGCCGCGCTCGGGCGTGCCGGGCAGGAGGCGTCCGCTGGGAAGCGGCAGATCGAAGGGCAGCGAATGGCGCGAGATGCCATAGGGCCACTTGGCCGCAAGCAGGTAATCGCCGTTCATCAGGCGCGGCAACATGCTCTCCGATGGGATCGAGAAGGGCGAGAACACCAGCGTGCGGAACGCCAGCACCGCCAGCAGCAGCTTGATCAGGAACCAGACGAAACCGCCCCAGCTCTCGCGGGCACGGGCGCCATCTGCGGCGGGCTGTGGTGCCTCAAGCGATTGGGTCTTAACATCCATCGCCTCTGCCCTTACTCGCAGCCGCACACTTGCGTAAAGGGAAACGGCGATGAGCACTTCGGGTGGGGCACAAGGTGATGCGGCTATGGCGGCAACATGGACGCAGCTGAGGGCTATGCCGCAGCCCAAGCTGGCCGACCTGTTCGCCGCTGATCCCGATCGTCCCGCCAGCCTGACCCGGCGGATCGTTTGGCCAGTGGAGCCCGGCAGCGCGGCCGAGGCCGGGATGCGGATCGACTTTTCCAAGACCCATCTGAGCGACGACGCGCTCTCCGCCTTTGAAGCGCTGGCCGAAGCGGCAGGCTTTGATGCGGCGCGCGAGGCGCTGTTCGGCGGCGGGATCATCAACGTCACCGAAGGCCGCGCCGCGACCCACGGCGCGCTGCGCGGCAGCGGCACGCCCGCGCAGGTCGATGAGGCCGAGGCGCTGCTCACCCGCATGAGCTTGCTGGTCGAAGCGATCCACGAAGGCGCGCTGGGTGAGATCAAGCACTGCATCGCCATCGGCATCGGCGGATCGGCGCTGGGGCCGGCGCTCGCCATCGATGCGCTGACCCGCGATCTCGCGCTGGTCGATGTGCACGTGGTCTCGAACATCGACGGACTGGCGCTGGAGCAGGCGTTCCGGGCGTGCGATCCGGAGACGACGCTGATCGCGGTCGCTTCCAAAACCTTCACCACCATCGAGACGATGACCAATGCCGAAAGCGCGCTGAAGTGGCTGGCTGAAAACGGTGTGGATGATCCGGGCGGCCGGGTGATCGCGCTCACCGCGTCGCCGGAAAAGGCGGTGGAGTGGGGCGTGGACGAGACCCGCGTGCTGCCCTTTATCGAGAGCGTCGGCGGCCGCTATTCCCTGTTCTCCTCGATCGGGTTCCCGGTAGCGCTCGCCATCGGCATGGAGGAATTCCGCGCGATGCTGGCGGGCGCCAAGGCGGTGGACGATCACTTCCGCGCGGAGGAAGGCCGGGCCAATGCCCCGCTCCTCGCTGCATTTGCGGACCAGTATTATACCCGCCTGCGCGGCTGTCAGACCCGCGCTGTGTTCGCATATGACGAGCGGCTCGCGCTGCTGCCCGACTATCTCCAGCAGCTCGAAATGGAATCGAATGGCAAGAGCGTGAAGACCGATGGCACGCCGGTCGACGGGCCGACGGCGGCGATCACCTGGGGCGGGGTGGGGACCGACGCGCAGCACGCGGTGTTCCAGCTGTTGCATCAGGGCACGCATCTGATCCCGGTCGATTTCCTCGTCAGTATCGGGCCCGGTGACCAGCTTGATCCGGCGCATCACCGCATCCTGCTGATGAACTGCCTCGCCCAGGGGGCAGCGCTGATGGCGGGCAAGCCGGCCGGCGATCCGGCGCGGGCCTATCCGGGCGACCGTCCTTCGACCACCTTCCTGATCGACGATTGCGATGCGGCTGCATTGGGCGCGCTGATCGCCTTCCACGAACACCGCACCTTCGCCAATGCCGTACTGATGGGGATCAACCCTTTCGATCAGTTCGGCGTGGAACTGGGCAAAGCGATCGCCAAGCAGATCGAAAGCGGCGAGGGCGAGTTCGATCCGAGCACCAAGGCGCTGATGGCGGCGGCAGGGTTAGGGTGAGGAAGGAATAGATTGACTTTCCGCCGGTTCACGCCCATCTGCGCCCCATCGAAGCGCGCTAGCCATGCGTGAAGCGGCGGAAATCTGAAAACATCCGCCCCGGCCGCACTTCGGTTCTACCTCCAAGACTTCCCTTTTCACGCGGGCGGTTTCAACCCCCGCGCCGCGCGTGGCGTGCCCATTGGCGATACCCGTCAGAGGCAGCCCAGCGCGCGTCGCAGACTATTTGCGAGCTTATTTTATATGACGACTTTTGCTGACCTCGGGCTGTCGCAGCCCGTGCTCCAGGCTCTTGACCTCAAGGGCTACACCGTGCCGACCCCGATCCAGGAACAGGCCATCCCCGCCGTGCTGAAGGGCCGCGACCTGCTCGGCATCGCGCAGACCGGCACCGGCAAGACCGCCGCCTTCATGCTCCCCAGCATCGACCGCCTGCGCGAGGCCGACAGGCAGATCCCGTTCAAGTCGTGCCGGATGCTGGTGCTGGCTCCCACCCGCGAACTCGCGGTGCAGATTGCCGACAGCGCCAAGGATTACGGCGCGCTGGCGGGCCTCAAGGTGCAATGCATCGTCGGCGGCACCTCGGTGGGGAAGGATCGCAACAAGCTCCACCGCGGCACCGACATCCTCGTCGCCACGCCCGGCCGTCTGCTCGATCTGGTCGACCAGAAGGCCTTCAACCTTGCGGGCATCGAAATCCTCGTGCTCGACGAGGCCGACCAGATGCTCGACCTCGGCTTCATCCACGCCCTGCGCAAGATCCGCGAGCTCGCGCCCAAGGATCGCCAGACGCTGTTCTTCAGCGCGACCATGCCCAAGGCGATCAAGGAGCTGGTGAGCGGGTTCTGCAACAACCCGGTGCAGGTCTCGGTCACGCCGGAAAGCACCACTGCCGAACGCATCGATCAATACCTCTTCATGGTGCAGCAGGACGAAAAGCTCGCCCTGCTCGAAATGATCCTCAAGGGCCGTCACACCGTGCCCGGTACGGTTGAACGCGTGCTGATCTTCACCCGTACCAAGCATGGCGCGGACCGGGTGGTAAAGAAGCTGGAGCAGGCGGGCATCCCCGCCAATGCGATCCACGGCAACAAGTCGCAGCCGCAGCGTCAGCGCGCGCTCGACGAGTTCCGCAAGGCCCGTGTGCCGGTGCTGATCGCGACCGATGTGGCCGCGCGCGGGATCGACATTCCGGGCGTCAGCCACGTGATCAATTACGAGCTGCCCAACGTGCCGGAACAATATGTTCACCGCATCGGTCGCACCGCGCGAGCGGGCAAGAGCGGGATCGCGATTGCCTTCTGTGCCGAGGACGAACGCGCATACCTCAAGGATATCCGAAAGGTGACCGGCGCCGAGCTTGACCGTCTGCCGCTGCCGGACAATTTCCGCGCCGTGGTGGAAGGCGAAGGCCCGACCAAGCCGGCTGCCCGCACGCCGATGAAGCGCGTCAGCCCGCGCCCACTCGGCCAGCGTCCGCAGGGTGATCGCAAGCCGCAAGGTGATCGTCGCCCCGCCAATGCTCCTCAGGGCGAGCGCCGTCCGCAGCAGGGCGAACAGCGCCGCGCGGAAGGTGATCGCAAGCCGCAAGGCGAGCGTCGTCCTGCCGATGGTCAAGGGGGTGATCGCCGTGCCTTCGGCTCCAAGCCCGGCGGCAACGGCGGTGGCCAGCGTCACCCCGGTGGCGGCGGGCGTCCCGCTGGTAGCGGCGGCGGCAATGGCGGTGGAAACCGCGGCCGTGGTCGTCCCGGCGGCGGCGGTGGCGGTCGTCCCCGCGCAGCCAGCGTCTGATCGTTAGAACAAGAAGGGCGGGAGCGGCAAGCTCCCGCCCTTTCCGTATCTGAATCCAGCATTTCACCCGCGCAAGGTTGCCGCTCCGCCCCTGCGACGCCATATGCGTGTCCGCGACGATGGGAGCAGCATGATGACGGCCGAATACGACTTTGATCTCTTCACCATCGGCGCCGGCTCAGGCGGCGTCCGCGCCAGCCGGGTGGCCGCAGCCCACGGCGCAAAGGTGGCTGTTGCCGAGGAATACCGCGTTGGCGGAACCTGCGTCATCCGCGGCTGCGTGCCCAAGAAGATGCTCGTATACGGTGCGCACTTCGCTGAGGATCTTGAGGATGCCAAAGCATTTGGCTGGACCATCGAAGGCAAGCGCTTCGATTGGGCCTCTCTGCGCGACGCCGTCCAGACGGATGTGACGCGGCTTGAGGGGCTGTATGGCCAAACGCTCGGCAATCACGAGGTCACTATCTTCAAGGAACGCGCGACCATAACGGGCGATCACCAGATCACGCTGGCCAGCGGCAAGGTCGTAACCGCAGCTCATATCCTCATCGCCACTGGCGCGCGCCCGTTCGTGCCGCAATTCCCCGGAGCCGAGCATGTCATCACCTCTAACGAGGCGTTTCATCTCGAGGCTTTGCCGCGCCGCATCCTGATTGCGGGCGGGGGCTACATCGCCAATGAGTTCGCGGGTATCTTCAACGAATTCGGCTGCAAGGTCACCGTCGCCAACCGTTCGGACACGATCCTGCGCAGTTATGATGCGTCCGTGCGCGACCGGCTGCTGCAAATCTCGATGGTCAAGGGCATCGCCTTCCTGTTTCACGCCGAGTTCGAACACATTGAAAAGCAGGACGACGGCACTCTGCTGGTCAAGCTGACCGGGCAGGACGCCTGCGAATATGACGCGGTGATGGTCGCGACAGGACGGGTGCCTAACATTGAAGGCCTGGGGCTTGAAACTGTCGGTATCGAAACCGGCAAGCGCGGCGAAATCATCGTCGATGCCTTCAGCAAGACCAATGTCGACTACGTCTATGCCGTGGGCGACGTGACCGACCGGGTGCAGTTGACCCCCGTGGCGATCCGCGAGGGGCAGGCGTTTGCTGATTCTGTGTTCGGCGGGGTCGAGCCTTACGCGGTCGACCATTCCTGTGTGCCCAGCGCGGTGTTCAGCCACCCGCCGATCGCCGCTGTCGGCATGACCGAAAGCGAGGCGCGCAACCAGCTCGGCAATATCAAAGTCTTTCAGTCCGATTTCCGGCCGATGAAGAACGTGGTGGCGGGCCGCAACGAACGCAGCCTCTACAAGATGATCGTCGATGCCGCGAATGACCGGATCGTCGGCATCCACATGATCGGGCCCGATGCGCCCGAGATCATGCAGGCCGCTGCCATCGCAGTGAAGGCGGGGCTGACCAAGGCCGATTTCGACGCAACAGTCGCAATCCATCCGACGATGGCGGAAGAGCTGGTGCTGTTCAAATAGGCTGCATGCCGCCGCCGTGCTGCTAAGGTGGAGCGACACTTCAACGGGGGAAGCGCAGCATGGCCGATACCATCCTTGTGACCGGCGGCACCGGCTACATCGCGGGCGAGATCATCGATCAGGCGCTGTCGGCGGGCAAGACCGTGCACACCACCGTGCGCAATGCCACCAAAAGCGAACCGCGCCTGCGTGCCCGCTGGCCCTTGGCAGGCGCGCGCTTGCGGGTGTTTCAGGCCGATCTGGAAAATGACGCGGGCTGGGCCGAGGCCTGTGCAGGTTGCGACGGCGTGGCCCATGTCGCCTCGCCTTTCCCGCTCGCGGTGCCCAAACACGCCGATGAGCTCGTGATCCCGGCACGCGAAGGGGCTTTGCGGGCGCTTCGCTTTGCCCATGCGGCGGGAGTGGAGCGCTTCGTGCTGACCAGTTCGGCGGCCGCGATTGCCTATGGTCACGGCCCTGGCAAAGACCGCTTCGACGAGCGCGACTGGACCGTGCTCGAAAATCCGGCCGTGCCGCCCTACCACCGCTCCAAGACCGTGGCCGAGAAAGCCGCGCGCGAATGGGTTGCGGCGAATGCGCCCGATATGGCGTTCTGCTCGGTCAATCCGGTCGCAGTGCTGGGCCCGGTGGTGAATGACGATCTGTCGACCTCCATCGAATTGGTGCGCAAGTTGCTGACCGGTGAGATCCCCGCGCTGCCCGCGGTCGGCTTTGGCATTATCGATGTGCGGGATGTGGCCCGCGCCCATCTGCTGGCGCTTGATGCGCCTGCCGAAACAGTGCGCGGTGAGCGCTTTCCGGTGCAGGACCGCTTCGTGTGGATGACCGATATTGCGCAAGTGCTGCGAACCCGCACCCCGGCGCTTGCGCGCAAGGTCCCGACCCGCAAACTGCCCGACTTCGTCGTAACCCTGCTCGCCCCGCTGATGGCCGAGATGAAGCAGGTGAAGGCCGAACTCGGCCGCACCCGCGATGTGTCAGGCGATCATACGCGGCGCGTGCTGGGGATCGATTTCATCGCTGCCGATGACAGCATTGAGGCGACTGCGCGCAGTCTGGTCGAACAGGGGATCGTGCGGGTCTAGGCGCCGAGCCGCGCCGGGGCGAATTGCTCGGGCGCGAGGCCTGCGGCGGCGCAGTCCGCAGGGAAAGGCAGGCCCAGCACCGCGCGTTCCGCAATCCGTGACAGGGCAGGCGCAGTCTGGAATCCAGCGCCGCCTTGTCCTGCGACCCACACAAAGCCGGGCGCGCCTGCTGCGTGGCCGATCACCGGCAATTCATCGGGCGCGAAGCTTCTGAGGCCCGCCCAGCTATGCGCGATACGGCGGATGGAGAGGGTGGTCGCCTGCTCGACCCGGTCGGCGGCGATGGCGATGTCCAGTTCCTCGGGCGCGGCGTCGCACGGCGCGCTGGGGGTCTGGTCCATGGATGAGGCGAGCAGTTGCCCGGAACCTTCCGGCAGCAGATAGAAGCCTTCGCCGACCGTCTTGGTGAAGGGCCAGGCCCGCACATCCTCACATTCGGGCGCAGCGAAGGAGATGACGGTGCGGCGGCGCGGCTCGATCCCGATGGGGGTTATGCCCGCAAGGCGCGCAATCTCATCTGCCCATGCGCCGGCAGCGTTGACGAGCAACGGGGCGGCGTAAGTCTCGCCCGAGGCCTCGACCCGCCAGCCTGTGCCATCGCGCGCAATCGCGCTGACCCGCGCGCCCGTGACCACTGTGCTGCCCGCCGCGCGCAAAGCAGCCATGTGCGCCTGCAACATCGCGTGCGTATCGAGCTTCAGCGCCCCGTAATCGACCAGCGCAGCCGCGCACGCCTCAGACTTCAGCACCGGCAGCAGCGCGCGCGCTTCGGCGCCGCTGATCCGCGCATAGTCGCAGCCAAACTGGCGGTGCGTGTCCTCCAGCGCATCGAGCGCTTCCAATTGCTCCGCTGCGGCGATGTGCAACGCCGGATGCCGCGTGCCATGCTCGGCCAGCGCTGGCAGGCTCAGGGCGGTCAGCGTGCGCACCAGCCGCTCGCCCAGCCCGAAATGCGCCACCGCCACGCTGCGGCCCGAGGCGTGGTAGCCGGGCGCGCTCTCGCACTCCAGTACCACCACCCGTCCATGCGCCGCCAGTCGCGCAGCGCAGCTCAGCCCCGCAATCCCGCCGCCGATCACCAGAAAATCGCTTCGCTCCATGACGCCGGTCTCGCCTAATGCGTTGCCCTATGCAACCGTTGTTCGTAAGCCACAGGCAGGGAGGCGGGTGTCATGCAGCTTGCAGGAAAGACGGTATTGTTGACGGGCGGCAGCGCCGGGATCGGGCGCGAGATTGCGCTGCAACTCAAGGCCAAGGGCGCGCGGGTGATCCTCACCGGACGCAGCCCCGAACGGCTTGAAGCAATGCGTGCCGCTGGGTTTGAAGTCATCGCCGCCGATCTGTCCCATGCCGCCGGAGTCGATGCGCTGATCGCACACCTGGCCGAGACTGAACTCGATGTGCTGATCAACAATGCCGGACAGCTGGTCGATCACGATTTCCGCAAGGCCGCGCCTGATGCGGATGCGGCGGATGCGTGCATTTATGCCAATCTCTCCGCCCCGATCCGGCTGATTACGGCGCTGGTGGAGCGCCTGCGCGCCCGTCCGCAAGCGGCCATCGTCAACGTCACCAGCGGCCTCGCGATTGCGCCAGCCGCGCGTCAACCCGTCTATTGCGCCACCAAGGCGGGCCTGCGGTTTTACACGCTCGCTTTGCGCGAACAGCTCAAAGACAGCGCCATTCAGGTGATCGAGGCTCTGCCGCCGGTAGTCGACACCCAGATGAATGACGGCAACCCAATGAAGAAAATGCCGCCCGAGGAATGCGCCCGTCAAATCATCGTCGCGATCGAGCACGGCCATGACGAGGCCAATATCGGCATGACCAAGATGCTGCGTACGGTCGAGGCGGTGGCCCCGTGGCTCGCGCGGCGCATGACCCTGCGGTTCTGACCGCCCGCACTTTTGCCACGTTGACGCTTGGGACAGGCTAAGGCAACGCAGCGGCCAAACACGCCAAACAAGGGGATGCCCATTGTCCGCCAATATCGCCGAAATGGAACGCCGCCGTGAAGCCGCCCGCATGGGAGGCGGCCAGAAGCGCATCGACGCCCAGCACGCCAAGGGCAAACTGACCGCGCGCGAACGGCTCGACGTGCTGCTCGATGAAGGCAGCTTTGAAGAAGTCGATGCCTATGTGGAGCACGACTGCAACGACTTCGGGATGGAAACCCAGCGCATCCCGGGTGACGGGGTGGTGACGGGCAGCGGTACGATCAACGGGCGGCTGGTTTACGTGTTCTCGCAGGATTTCACCGTGTTCGGCGGAAGCCTGTCGAAGCGCCACGCCGAGAAGATCTGCAAGGTGATGGACGCCGCGCTGAAGGTCGGCGCGCCAGTGATCGGCCTTAACGATTCGGGCGGCGCGCGGATTCAGGAGGGCGTGGCGAGCCTCGGTGGCTATGCCGAGGTGTTCCAGCGCAATGTGCTTGCCAGCGGAGTGGTGCCGCAGATCAGCCTCATCATGGGGCCGTGCGCGGGCGGGGCGGTGTACTCGCCGGCCATGACCGACTTCATCTTCATGGTGAAGGACTCCAGCTACATGTTTGTCACCGGCCCGGAGGTGGTGAAGACCGTCACCAACGAGGTTGTGACGCAGGAAGAACTGGGCGGGGCGATCACCCACACCACCAAGACTTCTGTCGCAGACCTCGCCTACGAGAACGATGTCGAAGCCCTGCTGGCGACCCGGCGGTTCTTCGATTTTCTCCCGCTCTCGAACCGTGACGAAGCCCCGATCCTCCCCACCAGCGATGCGTGGGACCGGATCGATAACAGCCTCGACACGCTGATCCCCGACAACGCCAACCAGCCCTATGACATGCACGAGGTCATCACCAAGGTGCTGGACGAGGGCGATTTCTTCGAGATCC
>VFQO010000739.1_pt1 | contig 31046 bp, 33 predicted proteins | sample 3512331 | NCBI WGS metagenome assembly VFQO01 (sample SAMN10412371, study PRJNA504923) | tailings metagenome | isolation source: Replicate 3 from Balatoc abandoned mine | place: Philippines: Itogon, Benguet | collected 2017-08-28 | reverse complement strand
AGATGGTCGAAGGCGTGGTGTTCAACCCGACCTGGACGGTGCCGCAATCGATCGTGAAGGGCGAAGGACTGGGCGCCAAGGTGCTCGCTAACCCGGCTTGGGGCAAGCGCAACGGCTACGTCGCAACCAAGGGGGCGAATGGCTACGTCTCAGTCGTGCAGCAGCCGGGGCCGGGCAATTCACTCGGCATGATGAAGCTCGAAATGCCCAACGAGCATGCGATCTTCTTCCACGACACGCCCTCGCGCCACCTCTTCGCCAATGATGATCGCGCGCTCAGCCACGGCTGCGTGCGAACCGAGCGCGCGCTCGAACTGGCGATGACGATGGCGATCCTCGGCAAGGGGGCGACCAAGGACGAGGCGGTCACGATCTCGACCTCGGGCAAATACACCAAGGTGATGCTGCAGAAGCAGTGGGCCGCCTACATCACCTATTTCACGATGGCATCCGACATCAACGGCCAGATGGCGACCTTCAAGGACATCTACGGCCGCGATGCGCCGGTGCTCGCCAGCCTCGACAAGCCGCGGGTGAAGAACCGCAGCAATCAGGTCGATGATGAAGTAATCGTGATCGAGGACGATCTGCAGGACAGCTAGGCTGCTGACCGGAAGATCAGAACGCGCTGGCGGTGGCGGTGGCGCCGAATTGCAGGGGGTTGCGTTCGTAGCGGGCGAGTTCCGGGAGCGGCTGGATGGTGCCGTCTTCCTCAAGGCCGAGGCTGTCGGCGAACAGCAACCGCCCGCCCGAAAGGTGGGTCAAGGCTTCGCGGAACTGTTCGGTGCCCATCGCGAAACACCCGTTCGAGCGTCCGAGGCGGCCATAGGTCGCCAGATGTTCGGGCTCGGCATAATCGGCGCGGTGCATCACGATGTAGCGGCGCAGGGCGGCATCATTGGTCGTATCAAGCCCGCCGAGGCGCACCGAGGTGCCATAGCGGCCCTGATACCATTCCCACGTCACATAGGCGCCGCGGCTGGTCGCGTTCGATCCTTCGGTGTTCGAAAATGCCTTGAGCCAGCCGTCATGCTGCGCGTCGGAGCCCATGCCGTGGCTGACGTAATGCGACACCACTTCGCCGCGATCGAGGTTGACGAAGTGGAACCGCGGCTTGGCCGAATGGAGGCCGAAATCGGCGATCCCGACAATATCGCGCCGCCAGATTGCGTTGCCCGCGCGCTGAAGCTCGCGGCGTGCGATTTCGAACAGGATGCGGTCGCGCGGCGTGCCCGGCATGACGGACGCAGCAAGGCGAGCGGGCAGAGCCAGTGCTACGCCCGCCGCAAGTGTGCCTTTGAGAAGGTCGCGACGCTTCATTACACTTTAACGTAACGGCCAAGGCTTGCGTTCCCAATAACGCAAATGCCCCGATCGCACGGCTCGTCGCAGTTCTGCGTCAGTTCGTGGGACGGTGTCCCGCTTCATGCAATGCCTTGGCCGCCATGCCGAGCTTGATCACGCCCGGCATACAGGCCTGAATGATGGATCCGGCTTTCGTGATTTCGGCCAGCCGCGGGTCGTTTGTCGCGATCATCTTCGCGATCGTCGGTGCCGTGGGATGCAGACGGCTGCGCGCGTCAAAGGCGCTGGTTTTCGCGTTCTGGCTTAGGATGCCGTCGCTGAAAAGGTTCAGCATCACGGCGTAGGGATAGGTGGTGGGGCTATCTGTCAGAGGTGTGGGCGGACACAGCGCGTTCTTTTCGGCGTCGGTGGCAAAATTGGCTTCGACAAACGCAATCATTGCCGCGCTGTAAGGTACGAACGGGGTCTTGACGACTTGCAGCGTGATCCGGTCGCCGTTGAAGATGGGCTTCACATCCGCGCGCGCATCAAACGGGACAGCGGTAGCGGTGCAATCGATGAACAGGCTGTTCTGCGGGACCGCAACGCTTTCGCCCCCGAAATCCATCGCACCTGGCGCAATGCGCGTGACGTGCCCCTGCCGATAGACCTGTTTGATGGCTTGCAGCAGGGCAACTTCGCCCTCGGAAATGACCGCATAGTGCATCATCCTGGGCGTCACGCTGCGATCGAGGCGGAGGAAAATGCCTCGCTGTTCCAGCTTCAGCAGCATCTCGTCGCCGCTGTCCGAGGCGGCGGCGCATTCGACGAGAGCGACCTGGAATTCGATCAGGCCCTCGATTGCGGCATGGGCCGGTTGCAGGAAGCGGCGGTTGAACATCCACGAATCGCGCGGGCGCACCCAGCCGATCCGTTCCGGCACAACCCCTGCCTCAAGCAGCCAGACTGCCGTATCCATCGCGGTCTTGCCTGCGCCGAGGATGATGAAGTGCTCGGGGCAATTATCGGCCTGCATCCACAGGCCCGGAAGATCTCCCGGCCGTGCAAAGCGGGTGCCCGGAGCGATGTCGAACTTGGGGGTATGGGTGGCGGGAACCGCCGTCTGGAAATAGGTCGCATCCACCAGCTTGCGCCTTACCGAGACGCTGGTTTCGTCGCCGGACAGGATGCCGCGAAGGTGATGCGTGCTGTCGGTGCACCCGCGATATTCGGTGAGCGGATAATAGGCGACCCGCCCACTCGGCAGCAGCCGCTCGTTCATCAGTTTGCCGTAATAGGCAAGGATCTCCGGGTGCTTGGCAAGTGGATACATGCCCTTGTTATGGCCATGCGTGTCGACCTTGTCGGGGCACAGTTCCATCGAATTGACGCCATAGGTGGCGCTCGGCTGGTGCAGCGCGACGAAGGAATAGGCATCGTTCCAGTGCCCGCCCGGCTTGGCGTGCTTGTCGACGAAAGTGATGTGGCAATCGGGGTCTTCATCGAGCAGCGTATCGGCAAAGGCGAGGCCGACCGCGCCTGCGCCGATAATGAGATAGTCGGTCGCGCAATCAGTCATCACATTCCCCCCGGTTGTGACCCGGTCGGACGATACCACACTCAGAGAGGCGACACCCGTCTATTCTCGTCCGCCATTGCCAGCATAGAAGCTGCGTGGCGGGCGGCGACGATACGCGGATCATCACCATAGCCGCCGCCCAGCGCGCTGGCGACCGGCAAACCGCGCGTCCGCGCCTCGCGGATGACGAAGCGGTCACGCGCGGCGAGGCCTGCATCGGTCAGCGCGAGGCGCCCGAGCTTGTCATCGGCATGCGGATCGACGCCGGCCTGATAGAGCACGAAATCGGGGGCGAAGTCGTTCATGACTTCGGGCAGGTGGCGGGTGAGCGCCGCCATGTAGCCATCATCATCAGTTCCGTCTGCGAGGCCGATATCGCGGCTGGAGCGTGCCTTCCGCACCGGGAAGTTCTTCTCGGCATGAAGCGAAAGGGTGAAGATATCCGCACGCCCGGCGGTGAGGCTGGCGGTGCCGTCACCCTGATGCACGTCGAGATCGACAATCAGCACGCGGGCCGCGAGGCGCTCGGCAATCAGCCGGTTGGCGGTCACCGCGAGGTCGTTGAACACGCAATACCCCGCGCCGGTATCGTGCAGCGCGTGATGGCTTCCGGCGGCCGAGTTGGCGGCATAGCCGTGCTGCATCGCCAGCTGCGCCGCGAGCCAGGTGCCGCCATTGGTGTGTCGCACGCGGGCTGTGATCGCGGGCGTGACCGGAAAGCCGATCCGCCGTTCCTTCTCGCGCGGGACGTCGCAGCGGAACACCTGATCGACGTAATCGGGGCAATGCACGGCTTCGAGCCATTCGCGCGGCATGGGTTCGGGCGCGTGTTCGGTGATCGGGGCGCCGCTGCTGCGCAGTTCTTCCATCACGAGCCAGTACTTGTCGAAGCGGAAAGCCCCCTTCTCGGGGCGCGGGGCCATATAGTCGGCGTGGTGGACGACGTGGAGCATCGCGCGGCGTCAGAGGAATCCGGTGTGCTCGGCCAGGATCTTCCACCCCAGCGCGATCAGGATCACGCCCCCGGCCCGCTCGGCCCATTCGCCCCAGCGGTCGCCCGCGATCCGGCCGATCCGCACGCCCATGCCGCTCAAGGCAAAGGTGACGAGCCCGATCAGCCCTGCGGCGGCGAGCGGCGCGACATCCAGCGTCGGCAGGGTGATCCCGGCGGCGAGCGCATCGACGCTGGTTGCAATGCCTGCGATCAGCAGCGCCTTGCCGGTGAGCGCGCGGGAGGCTTCTTCCTCGCCGACATGACCCCCGAGCATCCGCACGCCAAGGAAGGCCAGCAGGCCGAACGCGATCCAGTGATCGACCGCCTCGACATAGGCCAGCGCAAAGGCGCCGATGCCCCAGCCGATCAGCGGCATTACGCCTTGGAACAGCCCGAAGGTGAGCGCGATCGCCATTCCGCCAGCAACCGACGGGCGGAACTTTGCGCCCTGCGTCAGGGCAACGGCAAATGCGTCCATTGCCAGCGCGAAAGCAAGAAGGAGGGCTTCGATCATGTTCTTCTTGAAGGCTTGTGTCAGTTAGCAGGATCGGACACGAAGCCGACCATGGCACCGGCTTGCTGCAGCGCATAGATCCCGGCGGCGACGCAACGCCAAGGGGTTTCGCGGCTCCCGCGAATATCGAACCGAACTCCACCCTTGATGCCGGGCAGATCGTCTATCTTTGCATACCACGGACCCTCGGGTGAGAGCGCAAACAGGCAACCGGCGTTGTTCCCCTTGATATGGATATTGACGCCCGGACCAGCCTCTTTTGCGATATCGTCGGGTAGACCGGCGAGAGCCTTCAGTTCCGCGAAAATCGCGTCCTCGCTCCTGCTGGCGGCATTGCGCCAGCTGGCGGCGGTGTCGAGGTTGACGGGCTCGCCCTCGGGCGTCAGCACCAGCAGGGCAGGCGTTCCCTTCATCTCTTCGAGGCCGAAGCGGCGCGCGACGGCGAGATTATGTCCGTCCCCCGTCTGCGGCAGGCCGACATTGACGAACACCAGCTCGTAGCGCTCGGCCACCAGCGCCGCAAAGCGCGGGGTCGCGAGCCATCCGGCGAGCGCGGTGCTGTCGTGACACCAGTTCGCGCCGAACACCACCAGCACACGCTTGCCACCGGCGGCGGCGCTGGCGAGGGCGGCATCGACATCGCCCATCGCATCCTGGGTGACGGCATAGGACTTGGCATCGGGCCGCGCCGGGGCGGCTACGTCGGGCGTGGTCGCGCAAGCACCGAGCGCCAGCGCCAGGCCTGCGGCAATCGCGCAGCGGATCACTCGGCAGCGACTGCGGATTGCGGGGCGGCGTGGGGATCGAAGGCGGTTGCCTCGCCCGCTTCGATCGCGGCGGCCTTTTCCTCGACGAGCTTGACGATGTGATCGAGCATCGCCTCGTCATCGATGGCGTGGGCCTTCATGCCGCTGAGGTAGACCATGTGCTTGCCATTGCCGCCGCCGGTCAGGCCGATATCGGTCTCACGCGCTTCGCCGGGGCCATTGACGACGCAGCCGAGCACCGAAAGGCTCATCGGCGTCTTGATGTGTTCGAGCCGCTTTTCGAGCGTTTCGACTGTGCGGATCACGTCGAAGCCCTGCCGCGAACACGACGGGCAAGACACCACCCGCACGCCGCGGGTGCGCAGGCCGAGGGCTTTCAGCATCTCGAAGCCGACCTTGATTTCCTGTTCGGGCTCGGCCGAGAGGCTGACGCGGATCGTGTCGCCGATGCCGGCCCACAACAGCGAGCCGATGCCGATCGAGGACTTCACCGTCCCGCCGATCAACCCTCCCGCTTCGGTAATGCCCAGGTGCAGCGGGCAATCGACCGTTTCGGCCAGCCCGTGATAGGCCGCGACTGCAAGGAACACGTCGGAAGCCTTCACCGCCACCTTGTATTCGTGGAAATCGTGATCCTGAAGGAGCTTGATGTGATCGAGCGCGCTTTCGATCAGCGCTTCGGGGCAGGGCTCGCCGTATTTTTCCAGAAGGTCCTTCTCGAGGCTCCCCGCGTTCACCCCGATGCGGATCGCGCAGCCATTGGCCTTGGCGGCGCGCACCACTTCGGCGACGCGCTGGGCCGAGCCGATATTGCCCGGATTGATGCGAAGGCACGCCGCACCGGCGTCTGCCGCTTCGAGGGCGCGCTGGTAGTGGAAGTGGATATCCGCAACGATCGGGATCCGCGCCGCCCGGGTGATCTTCTTGAAATCGCGCGTCGATTCTTCCGTCGGGCAGGACACGCGGATGATATCGGCACCCACCTCCTCGCAGCGGCGGATCTGGTCGATCGTCGCCGTGATATCCTCGGTAGGGGTGTTGGTCATGGTCTGCACGGTGATGGGAGCATCACCGCCAACGGGGACATTCCCCACCATGATCTGGCGCGATTTGCGCCGCTCGATCGTGCGCCACGGACGGATGGAAGACATGGCCGCCTGTATAGACGCGCCTGCGTGATGGGGCAATGACTTGCGCGTGGCTACCAGCGGATCAGGGGCGGCACGATGACCCGCGCTGCCAGTGCCGCCAGCGGCACGGGCAGCACATGCCAAAGACCGAGATGCGCGATCCCGTCGATCGGGCAAGTCGTGCCGTAGGCGAGTGTCCCGAGCGATCCGGCTGCCAGCCCCGTCAGCCAGCCCTGCCGCGCCAGCGCCACCGGCGCGCCGCGGCGCAGGAACAATACCGCCGCCAGCGCAACCACCACTCCCGCCGCAAGTGCCGAGGACAGGCAATGGAAGGCGTCCGGATCGGCCAACCCCTCGTGAACATGCGCCCCCGAAGCCCTAGCTAGCTGGATGACAGCGGCGAGCGGCAGCACTCCAAGCATCGCAAAGGCCCATGCCGGCGCATTGGGACGCGGGCCGACCTGCGGCAGCGCACCAGCGGCCAGCGCCACCGTGCTGGCCGCGCCGAGCAGCAGCAGCAGTCCGTTGGTGATCCAGAAATAGGGCGAGGCCTCGCCGGTAAGGATGCCGCCCCAGAAGCGGAACAGTGCAATCGCAGCAAGCGCCGCGACCAGTGTCGCAGCCGCGATCAGGCCGACGCCCTCCCATGGGTGCACCCGGCGTACAGCCGTGATGTCGTCTGCGAGCGCGGCGATCAGTTCGGCGCGCTTGGCGGGGTCATTCATGTCATTCCGCTTTCTCGACCAGCGCAGCGAGCTTTCGCAAGCCACGGTGGATGTTGACTTTGACGAGGCTCGCGCTCTGCCCGCTGCGGGCCGAGGCTTCCTCGATCGACAGCCCCCCGATCTTCACCAGTTCGATCGCTTCGACCTGCTTCGGCGGCAAATGCGCGAACAGGCGTTCGAGGCTGACCCGGGCAAGCAACACGTCTTCCTCGCTCTCCTGAGCGCCGCTGTCCTCCAGCAGCTCCTCGCTCGCTTCGCGATAGACGCGGCGCAGATGATCCACCCAGCGATAGCGTGCGATCGCCGCGAGCCACGGCAGGAAAGGGCGCGCCGGATCCCAGGTGGCGCGTTTGGTGTGGAGCGCGATCAGCACTTCCTGCACCAGATCGTCGACCTGCTGCGGCGGCACCCGGCGCCGGAAATAGCGTTCGAGCCACATTCCCGCCTCGGTCAGCAGCACGTTCGCTGCCGAACGGTCGCCCTGCTGCATCGCGGCAATAAGCCGGGCGAAGGTGGCCTCGTCGGCAAGCATTCAGCTGGCTTTTGCACTCCGGTCTGGGGGCATTGAAAAGCTTCTCCTGTGTAGCCGCGCTGCGGGTCCTGCTGCCAATACGCGGCTGAGCCCGGAGTGGTTACACAGTGCCTGCCGAACCGCGAGGCGAGGGATGCGCTTGGCCTTCTGGCTTAGTTCGTGGGCGGCTAGCTGGGGAACTTTGCGCCGGTCAGTTCCTCGCTGAGCGCCCATAGCCGCTCGGCGTAGCTGGGGTTGATGGCATAGGAACGCACACCGCCGGTCGCGGATTCGTCGTCCACCTCGGCGACATGGCAGTCCTCGCAATAGACCCCGCCCTTGCCTTCAAGCTCTTCGGCGGTGGCCGCCCAGCAGCTCGTGGCCGCACCTTGCGGGATGGTCTTCCACTGGAAGCCCGTGTCCTTCGAGGTGACGCGGGCCATCAGCGCCTCGACCATTTCGGGGGTCATGTGGCGGCCGAGATTGGTCTGGATACCGCCCGGATGCACCGCATAGGCGTGAATGCCCATCACCGCGAAGCGCTGCTCCAGCCCGACCGTGAACAGGATGTTGGCGGTCTTGGAATGGCCGTATGCGACCCACGGATCATATGCGCGGTGTTCGAAGAACGGATCGTCGAAGTCGACCGGCGCGAAATGGTGCCCGCGGCTGGAGAGGTTGACGATGCGCTTCAGGTGCCCGCGCTCGATCAGCGGCATCAGTTCCGCTGTCAGCGCGAAATGGCCCAGATGGTTGGTGCCGATCTGCAACTCGAACCCGTCATGCGTGTGCTGGAACGGCGTTGCCATCACGCCCGCGTTGTTGATCAGAATGTCGATCTTGGCGAAGCGCTGGCGTGCGCGCGAGGTGGCCGCGCGGATGCTCTCGAGCGAAGTGAGGTCGACAGTGAGCGTGTCGAGCTGCGCTTTGGGGTGCTGGGCGTGGATCGCTGCCACAGACTCGTCGAGCTTGGCCTGATCGCGCCCCGCCATGATGACATGCGCGCCGCGTGCCGCCATCGCGCGGGCGGTTTCCTGCCCGAGGCCGGAGTTCGCGCCAGTGATGAACACGGTCCGTCCCGAAAGGTCTTTGCTCGCCAAAACCTCGTCGGTGGTGCTCGCCCAGCCAAATCCGCTCATGTCCCCTCTCCCTTGGGTTACAGCTTCAATTCGTAGAGATACTCCGGATCAAGATGATCGCCCACCTGAAAGGTGATGTCGGCAATCTTGCCGAAGCCGTAGCGCTGGTAGAACCGCTGGGCGCCGAAGTTCTCGGCATAGACCGAGAGCAGGATGGCATCGTGCCCGCCGGCCCGCGCCTGTTGCAGCGCCCAGTCCATCAGCTGCGCGCCGATCCCGCTGCCGGTATGTGTGGGCAGAGCATAAAGCTGGCCCAGCTCGATCGGATCACGCGCGTCCGAATATTCACCGAACTTGGTCGGGTAGCGCAGCTTGCAGAAGGCGACGAGCGTGCCGTCGTCCTCGACCAGGCAGTGCGTGCAGCTATCGCCCGCGATCTCCTCGCCCACCGCCTCGGGGTTGTGCACTTCGGCAAGGAAGGCCTCGAGGTCTTCGGGCTTGTAGAGGTGGCCGAAGGCCGCGACGAAGGTTTCGGCGCCGAGTTCGGCAAGGGCAGGGGCATCGGCGAGTGTGGCGGGTCGGAAGATCATTGCCACGCCCTAGCGGGTCGATCGCTCGCTGTTAAGCTGGCGAAAGCCGCAGGGGCGCGTTACACCTTGCCGCCATGAAGAAACTTGTATCGCTGATCGCGCTCGCCCTCATGTCCCAACCCGCCCTTGCCGAGGAGGCGCCCAAGTGGTCGCTGGCGATCCACGGCGGGGCCGGCACGCTCGATCCGGCGCAGATGACGCCCGACAAGCGCGCCGCATACGAGGCCGATCTCCAGAAGGCGCTCGATGCCGGATCGAAGATCCTCGCAGATGGCGGCAGCGCGATGGATGCGATCAAGGCGGCGATCATCATCATGGAAGATTCGCCGCTGTTCAACGCGGGCAAGGGCGCGGTGTTCACCTGGGACGGGACCAACGAGCTTGATGCCTCGATCATGGACGGACGGGATCGTTCTGCGGGCGCGGTTGCGGGGGTGAAGACGGTGAAGAACCCGATTCTGCTCGCCGACACGGTCCGCACCCAGAGCGAGCACGTGTTTCTGATCGGCAAAGGCGCCGAAGAGTTCGCAGTGTCCAAAGGCTTTGCCGTGACCCCGCCCGAATACTTCGCCACCCCGTTCCGGCGCGAGGCGCTGGAGCGGCTGAAGGCGGAGAAGCTCTCGGCCTTGGATGTCGACCACAAGTTCGGCACGGTGGGCGCGGTGGCGCTCGACCAGAAGGGCAACCTCGCCGCGGGCACTTCGACCGGCGGGATGACCGGCAAGCGCTGGGGCCGTGTGGGCGATGCGCCGCTGATCGGCGCGGGCACCTATGCGGATAATCGGGCGTGCGCTGTGTCGGCCACGGGGTGGGGGGAATACTTCATCCGCGTTGGCGTGGCGCACGAGATTTGCGCGCGACTGCGGATGAAGCCGTCCGGCTGGACGGTTTATGCTCCGCTTGCCGAAGGTGCCTTGGAGAAGTTTCAGGCAGAGCAAGGACAGCGTGCCCAGAAAGCGGCGGATGCGGTCATGGCCGACGTAAAGGAACTTGGCGGCGATGGCGGGGTGATCCTTGTCACGCCCGAGGGGCACGCGATCTTCAGCTTCAACACCACCGGCATGTATCGCGGCCGCGCGACCAGCGCGGGGGTGCGCGAAGTGGCGATCTTCGGCGGCGAGGAGACGGCGTCGAAAACGCCGGATCATTGATCCCGCCGGCCGTTCGTGTCGAGCGCAGTCGAGACACTTCGCGCAAAGCCTCTCGACTTCGCTCGAGGCGAGCGGGCTCAGTTCAATACAGCTTGCCCACCAGCGGCAGTCCGCGTTCGGGTTCGGCGAATTCCTTGATCACCCGGCCCACCCGCGAGAGCGTGAGCTGCGCGCGGGCCTGCATGTCATCGCCGGCCTGCCGCGCGCGGAAATAGCAGGCGAAGGTGATCGGCGGCTCGCCCTTCGGCCCCTCGGCGAACCCGATGTCGATGTAATTGCCCTCGGTGCCGATCAGTCCGCTGGTGCCGGTCTTGTCGCCCGCCACCCAGCCTTCGGGCAGGCCTGCACGCACGCGCTTGAGCCCGGTTTCGGTTGCGACCATCCAGCCCTTCAGCATCGTGCGTTCGGCCTCCGGCAGGACATTGCCATAGATGATCGCGGCGACCGTGCGCGCCATGGCGGCGGGGGTTGTAGTGTCGCGGAACTCGGCAGGCGGGACGATATTCATCTCCGGCTCGTAACGATCGACCCGGCTGACGTCGTCGCCGATGCTGCGCCAGAACGCGGTCAGCGCCTCCGGGCCACCAAGCTCGCGCAGGAGGATATTGGCCGCTGGATTATCCGATGTGGTCTGCGTCGCCTCCGCCAGCTCGCGCAAGGTTGCGCCGGTGGCGATCCGCTCGCGCGTGAAGGGCGCGTATTCGAGCATCTCGGCTTCGGTCCACGTCACACGCTTGTCGGCGTCGATGGTCCCGGCGGCATCGCGCGCCAGCAGGAGCGCGGCGAGCGAGAACTTGAACGAAGAGGCATGGCCAAAGCGCATGCTCCGGTTGATGCCGACCGACAGGCCGGTGACGGTGTTGTAAAGCTCGACCCCGAGCGTGCCGTTGCCCGCCGCCTCGATGATCCGCAGCTCCGCCGCGAGCCGGCCGATCGGGCTCTGGTCAGGCGGGATGCACGCGCCAGCGCCCAGTGCCAGCGTGCCGCCAATGAAGAAACGCCGATCCATTTTCACGAGAACTTGTCCGCCTTGCGCTTGCCGAACCGCATGTCGCCTTCGAGCTTGGCCCGCAATTGCGTATAGAAGGCTTCGAGGAAAGCCCTTTCGTCGCCCGTGCCCGGTTCCCAGCCGATCTTGCGGCAGATGGTATCATGGACCGCGGTGAGCGCCTCGGGCTGGGCTTCGCGCAACATCCGCTCGAGCGTCTGGAGCTCCTTTTCGCCGTAGACCGACAGTTCCGCTTCGCCGAAGGTGTAGCGTGCGCCAGTGATGGTGCTGGCCCCGCGCGCGGCTGCGGCGCCCTGAGTCGAGAGCGTTTCGGCAAGCCGCGTGCGCGGACGTTCGACCACCCATGTCCCCGCGATGATATCGCCTGCGCGCAGGGCATCGCGGTTGAAGAAGGGGAATAGCAGGAACAGCGCGAGCCAGCCGGTCATCACCCAGCCAAGCGCGCCGATATCCTGCTGCATGGAGTTCATCACCATAAGTGTCAGCAAGGTGACCAACGGGTAGAAGACCTCGATATCGCGCAGCAGGTTGCGCGCGATCACCGCTTCGGCGGTCAGCCTTCCTCCATCGCGCGGGGCAATGCGGATGCCGACGATACGCTTGCCCAGCGTCGCCCCGCGCGGGCCCAGCTCCTGGATCAGAAAATAGCCATACCAGGTGAGGAACCCGGCCAGCGCGAGCAGGATCAGTAGAAACTCCTGCGCCCCGCGCGGCGCGGCGGAAGGGTCGAGCCTTGTGCCTTCGAGCAATCCGCCGGCGATCCAAATGACCATCAGATAGAAAGCAATCAGGCCGGTCACGATGATCGTCACGTCGAGCATCAGCGCGCCCGCCCGGCTCCCGCGCGAGGCGATTGTCAGCGGCAGGGCGATGCCTTCCGGGGTCACCAGCGTGCGCGTGCGATTGTCTGCCGGCTTGCTCACGCGGCCTCGCTTGCGCTGCGGCGCGGACGGTAGAGGAAGAAATAGCTGAGCCAGAAGATCAGCATCGTCCCGCCGAAAAGGAAGCGCCCCGGCTCGCCGTCGACCAGCTGGCGCGGGAAGGCTTCGAGCAGTCCGGCGATGATCATCATGATCACCACGCCGACCATCACCACCGCGCCGCGCCGCCCGGCTTCGGCAGCGGCATCGAGCACCGGGCGGGTGCCGGGAAAGGCCATCGCCCGTCCGATATGCAGCCCGGCCGCGCCCGACAGCATGATGCCGAACAGCTCGGTCGTGCCATGCACGCTCAGCCATGCGGAAATCTCGACCAGCAGGCCTTGCCCCGCAAACAGCCACAGGATCGCGCCGAGCATCGCAGCATTGTGAACCATCAACATCAACGAGGGGATGCCGAAGGCGAAACCCAGCGCAAAGGCAAGGATGCACACCGCCGAATTGTTGCTGAACAGCTGAGCGGCAAAGGCCGAAAGCCCGGCCGCGCTCTCCTCTGTGGCGAGCGTCCGCAACAGCTCCTCGCGGCTCGCCCCCGGCACGCGGGTATCGGCGAGGCCTCCGGGGATCAGGCGGTAATACCATTCCTCGTTCTGCGCGACGAGCAGCCATCCGACCACCGCGCCCGCCACCATCACGAACAGCGCGATGCAGATGTCGAGCCAGATTTCGCGCACCGCGCGGCTCCACCCGCCCAGCAGGAAGTCGCGCAGCCAGCGCGCAAAGCCCTGCCGCGGACCATAGACCTGGAACCATGCGCGCTGCACCAACGCCTCGAGGTAGCCGAGCGTCGCGGCATCCAGCGAGGTTTCGCGCGCCACTGCAAGGCTTGAGGCGGCCGTGCGGTAAAGCGTGGGGAGGGCGATGAGGTCGTCATCGGAAATGCGCCGCAGCCCGCCGCGCTCCATCCTCGCCACGATCTCTTCCAACCGCCGCCATTCACCCTCGCGTTCCAGCCGGAAGCGGTCCGAACGCAGCGCCGCGCTTTCGATATCGGGCGGCGCGGCAATCGCTCCGCGCCCGAACCAAGACGAGATGATCGGTGCCTTCATGCGCGCCTCACCCGATCGCTTCGCTGCTGCGGATCTGGAAATAGCGATCGATCAGGCGCGGGCCGATCGTCTCCCACGGGGCCTCGATCACATCGATGCCCATCCGCCGCAGCCGCCCCAGCACCAGCTTGCGCTGCTGGAGCAGCGTGTCGGCGGTGACAGCGCGGGCCAAGGTGGTGATATCGTCCGGCGATGCGGCGATCTGATCTTCGATCTCGCTGTCGGCGATGGTGACGAACAGCACCAGATGCTTGTCCGCCAGCCGCCCGAGGCTTTCGACCATCAGTTCGGCGCTGGTCGGATCGGTGAAGTCGGAGAACAGCACCACCAGCGAACGGCGCTTGAGCTTCGATGTCAATGTGGCGAGCGCGAGGGTGAAATTGGGTTCGGCAGCAGTGTAATCCAGCCCGGCGGCCGCGCTCTGCAGACGATGGAAGGCACGGGCATCGCCGATGAACGGGGTCATGATCTGGGGGCGCTGGGCAAAGCCGAACAGCGCGCATTTGTCGCCGCCCTTGAGCACCACATAGGCGCAGGTGAGAGCTGCCGAAACCGCGCGATCGATGCGGGGAAGCCCGTCCACCGGCTCGCACATCGCCTGCCCGCAATCGAAAGCGAACACGATCTGGTTGTTACGCTCGCTCTCGTTCTCGCGGGCGAACAGGCGAGTGTGGCGGGCGCTGGCCTTCCAGTCGATGCGGCGGCGGTCCATGCCCGGCTCGTATTCGCTGAGCGCCTCGAACTGCGTTCCCTCGCCGCGGATGCGCCGGGCGATGAGGCCGAGCTGGGCGTTGCGCAGGAAGGTCTGCAGATCGGGCGAGCGCACCGGTGACAGATCGGGCCAGATCCGCACGGCCTGATCGAGCGGGTAGCTGACCTGCCGCGCGCCGAGGCCGAGCGGCCCTTCCCAGCGCAGCCATGCCTTTGTGACCTCCGCCGTGCCGCGCCGGTCGGGCGTGATCGTAGCCTCTCCGCGCCAGTCGGGCGTGTCTGGCATCCGCACAAGGTCGAACGTCACCCGACCGCCAGAACCCAGCCGTGGATCGCAGGCGAGCGCGGCGGCAACGCGGTACTGGCGGCCTCCGGAAAAGCGGGCGGTGACGGCAAGGCCTGCCGGTTGCCCGACTTCGACATCGGTGGGTGCGTTGATATCCCACCCGGCATTGCGGCCCGAAAGCAGCGCGTCGAGCACCACCAGCGCGAGCAAGGCGCCGCCGATTATCGGCGCAATCACCCATGCGCCGGGGGCCGTGGCGGCAATCACCAGCGCGACCGGAGCGAGCCCCGCGACCAGCCACGCCGCACGTTCGGTCGGCGCGACGATGAGCAGCGGCCTGAGCGGCCGGAAAATCACTCCGAGAAGGCGGAGCAACGCTTCCATCGCTTAGCGGGGAGCCTCGGTCGCTTCGACCAGCTCGGCGACGAGCGCCTCCATATCGCGCCCTTCGATCTCGGCGGCGGGGGACAGGGTCAGGCGGTGGCGCAGCACCGGCACGGCGAGCGCCTTGACGTCATCGGGGATCACGTAGGCCCGGCCCTCCAGCGCCGCGCGGGCGCGGGCGGCATTGGCCAGCAGCACCGCCGCGCGGGGCGATGCGCCGACTGTCAGCTGGCTGTGTTCGCGGGTGGCGCGCACCAGCCGGACGACATAGGCGGTGATCTCGTCCGCGACGGTGACCTGCGCCAGCGCCCCGCTCGCCGCAGTCAGCCCGGCGGCGTTGGTGACCGCGGTGACACCCAGATCAGCAGGCCGCTGCGGGCCGGAACGCTGGCCATAGGTGGCAACGATCCGCGCCTCTTCCTCCTCGGCCGGGTAAGGCACCAGCAGCTTGAACACGAAGCGGTCAAGCTGGGCTTCGGGCAGGGGATAGACGCCCTGATTCTCGATCGGGTTCTGGGTGGCGATCACCATGAAGCGATCGGGTAGGTGGTGGGTCTCCCCGTCGAGCGTCACGCGGCGTTCCTGCATCGCTTCGAGCAGTGCGGCCTGGGTCTTGGGCGGGGTGCGGTTGATTTCGTCGGCCAGCAGCAGATCGCAGAAAATTGGCCCGCGGGTGAGGGTGAACTGGCTGGTCTGGAAGTTGAACAGGTTCGACCCCAGGATGTCGCCCGGCAGCAGATCGGGGGTGAACTGGATGCGCCCGAAATCGAGGCCCAGCGCGGTCGCGAAGGCATTGGCGAGAAAAGTCTTGGCGGTTCCCGGCGGGCCTTCAAGAAGCACGTGGCCTTCCGAAAGCATGGCGGTCAGCAGCATGTCGACCATTGCTTCCTGCCCGACAATCGCCTTGGCGACTTCGGCACGGATAGCGTCGGCAAGGTTGCGGACATCGGAGAGAGACATCGTCATCGGGCTATTTCCCCTGGGAAAGCTTGGTGGTGAGCGAATCGAGCGCCTGTGCGGCAGTCAGAATGTCGGCGGGCTTGCTCGCCGCCTCGAGCCGCGCGGCGCGGCGGGTGAAGGGTTCTTCGCCCGGCAAGCGGCGGGCAAGCGCCGCGTCGATGGCCTGCGGATCGGGCCGGCCAAGTCCGAGCCGCTCGGCAATCCGCCGTGCCGACAGTGCAGCATAGGGCGCACCCAGCAGCCGCAACCGGCGAGCGCGCAGGATCAGGCCCGCGCCATTGGCGATCAGCCGCTGCTTACCGAAGGCGATCGCGGGGCCACCGGCGAGGGCTGGCGGGCCGAACCGCTGGAACGCGCGCCAGCCGACGATCAGCAGTGCCAGCAGCAGACACAGCGTTGCGGCCAGGAACGGCGGGCGGAAGGCGAGCGTGAGGAGGTTCTCCGACGCGCCAAACCCGTTCAGCGTCATGTCGAAAGTGACTGCGGAGATATCCCCGTCATAGGTCAGCTCCTCGACCAGCGCGAGCGCGGCCTCGGCACGGCTCTTGCCCGCTATGCCGTAATTGTTCACCAGATCGGCATCGGCCACGAAGATCGTCCAATGCGCGTTCTCGTTATAGGCAGAGCCTGCCTCGCCGATCACCTTGAACGCCAGCGTGTGGCCCGCAGCATCCGCGATCAGCGCTTCGTGGCGCGCATTGCTATCGGCGTAGAGCATGGTCCGGGTCGGCATCCGGCCTGACAGGCCCAGCCCTTCCCATGAGGGCGCTTCATCCTTCGCCAGCGCTTCCTTGATGTGCTTGAATTTGTAGGGTTCCGGTAATTCCGCAGCCCATTCGGACGGATAGGCGCCCGTCAGTATGACCCAGCCGGGCTTGAACTTCTCGCGCGCATCCTCGGGCAGGATCGGCGGCGGCAGGCTGGCATCCCACTTGGGCAGGATCACCAGCGTCGGGCCTAGGCCTTCGCGCTTCTGCAACAGTTCGGCGAATTCCTCGGGGTCGACATAGGCTGGCGGGGTCAGCACCAGCACGTCCGTCGTTTCCAGCCCCGAGGGACTGCGCGAGCGGGTGACATCGTACCCCTCGGCGGCGAGCAGGCGCACAAAGCCCGCATAGCCGTTGAGCCCCGTGCCGGCCGCATGGGCCTGTCCGTCATTGCCGCGATCGCCGAACTCCTCGCCTGCGGCGATCAGCCACACCATTGCCAGAAACAGCGCAAAGCCGACCGCGACCAGCATCAGCGCGCCGAACCGCGAGAAGGGGACGGACGGGGCGGCGGTCATGCCGGCAGCGCCTTGCGCTCGATTCGCGCGAGGGCAAATTCGGCATAGGCCGCACGCGCGGCTTCCCAGTCGGACCGTTCCAGCTTGCCGAGCGCGAAGAGGCTGCGCTCCACCTGCTCGGCGATTACCCGGAACGCGGCGCGCGCTGCATCGGACAGGGCGGGAAGCGAGGCCAGTTCGCGCGCGGTGCTTGATGGCTCGACCCAGTCGGGGCGGGCGGCGGCTATATGGCCGACGCTGCGCTGGAGCAGCAGGTGGGTCGCTTCGTCGAAGCGGCCTTCCGCGGCAAGCCGGTCAGCGTCCTCGAGCAGCGCAAGCGAGGCCGCCTGATCGGGCCGCCATTCGCTGTCGTTATCAGCCGTGCTGCGCGTATCGCGGGGGCCGAAGCCGGGGCCAAGCAGCCGCACGAGCAGCACCAGCACGAAAGCGATCGCGGCGGCCAGCAGCACCCATTGCAGCCACCACCACGACATTCCAAGCGCCTGCCCGAGCGGCGCGAACAGATCGGCGAGGAACGCGAAAATGTCTGACAGCAGACGCTCGAACCAGTTCGGTTCGGGTGGCTTTACCTCGGGGATTGTGACCGGCGCGAACTGGAGGTCGCCGTCGTTGCGCACCCCGCCCCACCCGGGTGGAGCGGATGCAGCTGGATTCACGGGCGTTTCTGGCGCGCTGGTCGTGGCCGGAAGGGTCATTCGAGCCTAGTGGTGACACGCCTCTAACGCGGGCGCAACCGGGAAACCGATGCTGCTGCCTCAGCCGCGGGTGCGGCCCAGCGGATAGCTGCCGAGAATCCGCAATTCCTTGGAATGGAAGGCACATTCCTCAAGCGCCCGGTCGACCGCCGGATCGCCCGGCGCGCCGATGATATCGGCATAGAATGTGGTCGCGGCAAAGCTGGTGCCCTGCTGGTAGCTTTCCAGCTTGGTCATGTTGACGCCGTTCGTGGCAAACCCGCCGAGCGCCTTGTAGAGCGCGGCCGGAATGTTCTTCACCTCGAAGATGAAGGTGGTCATCACCGCCTGATCCGCGAGTGCCTCTGCCGACAGCGGTTCCTGCGCAAGCACGACGAAGCGGGTCATGTTGTCGGGGCTGTCCTCGACATTTTCCTCGATGATGGTGAGCCCATAGAGCTCGGCCGCAATGGCAGGCGCGATCGCCGCGACGCCCGGATCGCCGCGTTCGGCGACGAAGGCGGCAGCGCCTGCGGTATCGGCATGGCTGAGCGGCACGATCCCGCGCTCGCGCAGGAACCGCCGCGACTGGCCGAGCGCCTGCGGGTGGCTGTAGGCCGCCTCGAATCGGCGGTCCGGCGTTGCGGGGCCGAGTGCCATCAGCGCGTGGTGAATCGGCATGAAGTATTCGCCGACGATGTGCAGCCCGCTTTCGGGCAGCAGGAAGTGGATATCGGCCACACGCCCGTGCTGTGAATTCTCGATCGGAATGATCGCCGCACCCGCGCGCCCGTCCTTCACGGCGTCGAGCGCATCTTCAAAGCTGAAGCAGGGCAGCGGGGCGAGGTCGGGGCGCGCCTCTGTCGCCGCGCGGTGCGAATTTGCCCCCGGTGAGCCCTGAAACGCAATCGCGCGCGCGGGATCGGCGGCGGCAGCGGCGCGCATCCGGTCTACGATGGCGACAGCGGGGGCAGGGAAGGATCGCATGGTGCTAGGCTGCTAGAGCGATGCGGGCGCAGCGGCAAGCCCGCTTGCAAAAGGCGCAAGAATTGATGCCACGATGAGTCTTGCGCGGGCGCGAGGGCGACACTATGGAGCCGGCGGGATGACACAGGACAACTCTTCGCAGGATAACGCTGCAGGCCAGACTGGTGGCAGCGATCTGTTCAACACCGCCGCCGGCTGGGTGCTGTTCGCGGCTGGCCTCGGGCTGGGTCTTTCGATCCTGTCGGGCAAGTATTTCCACGGCGACAAGCCCGAACGGCCGGAGAAACTCGGCTATGTGATCGAGGGCGTGGTCGAGGAAGGCGCCGGCCCGGCGGAAATGTCGATGGCCGAAGCGCTAAACATGATGCCGGCTGCCGATCTGGTTGCGGCGGGCGAAAAAGCCTTCTCGAAGTGCCAGAGCTGCCACACCGTGAATGCGGGTGGTGCCAACGGCGTCGGCCCCAACCTCCATGGGATCATGGGCGGCGCGGTTGGCGGCAAGGCTGGCTTTGCCTACAGCGCCGAGCTTAAGGCGCTGGGCGGCACCTGGGACTGGGACAAGATGAACGCCTGGCTCAAGAACCCCAAGGCTTATGTCGCGGGCACCAAGATGAGCTTTGCCGGTCTTTCCAAGATCGAAGATCGCGCTGCAATCGCGATGTATCTGAACTCGCAGGGTTCGAACCTGCCGGTGCCGACCTTCGTGGCCGATGCGGCAGCCGAAGCCGGAGCGGAGGCCGCAGAAGCTGGTGCCGTCGCCGAAGCGGAAGCCGGAACCGATCCGGCTGCAGCCGAATAATCCAGAAACTTGAAGGGCGGGGTTATTCCCGCCCTTTGAATTTCTGGGCCACCACATACCATTCCGAGGAATCCTTGCGGCTCGCCGGGGGCTTGGCATGCTTGACGGTGGCGAAGTGCTTTTTCAGCAGCGCCAGCAGTTCGGTATCGGTGCCGCCTGCCAGCACCTTGGCAATGAAAGTTCCGCCGGGCGCGAGGTTCTCGACCGCAAACCACGCCGCAGCTTCGACCAGTCCCATCGTTCGCAGGTGATCGGTCTGCTTGTGACCGACCGTGTTGGCGGCCATGTCTGACATCACCAGATCGGGCGGCCCGCCGAGCGCATCGGCGAGCGCCTGCGGGGCTGCATCGGCCATGAAATCCATCTGGAAGATCGTCACACCCTCCAGCGGTTCGACCGGCAGGAGATCGATCCCCACCACTTGCGCCTTGGGTGATTTGGCACGAACCACCTGGCTCCATCCGCCGGGTGCGATCCCGAGGTCGACCACGCGGCTTGCGCCTTTGACGAGCCCGAACTTCTCGTCGAGCTCGATCAGCTTGTAGGCCGCGCGGCTGCGATAGCCATCGGCCTTGGCCTGACGCACATAGGGGTCGTTGAGCTGGCGTTCGAGCCAGCGCACCTGCGACGCAGTGCGGCCCTTGGCGGTTTTGACCCGTTTGCCGGGCGTCTTGGCGCCGCGGGTCATGGCTTGGCCCGACCGGACGGCGCGCCGTTGCCGCGCTGTTTGTGGAGTGCGCGCAGGCTGCGTTCGGACTTGCGCTCGGCCGCCATCAGGCTGCGCAGGATGCCTTCGCGGATGCCGCGATCAGCCACGCCCAGTCGCCGTGCCGGCCACAGGTCGAGGATCGCTTCGAGAATCGCACAGCCCGCCACCACGAGATCCGCCCGGTCCTGCCCGATGCAGGGCAGGGTCGCGCGTTCATAGGGGGTCATCACCGAAAGCCGCGCGCTGATGTCGCGCATGGCCGGGGCGGGCACGATGAGCCCGTCCACCGCCTTGCGATCATAGCTCGGCAGTTCGAGATAGAGGCTGGCGAGCGTCGTCACTGTGCCGCTGGTGCCGAGCAGCCGGATATCGGGATGCAGCGCGGAATCGGCCACGCGCGCGGCGAAGGGCGCAAAGCTCTCTGCCACCAAGCGGCGCATTTCGGCATAGCGTGCAGCGCGGGCCGCCTCGCTGTCCTCGCCCCGCCCGACCGTGTCGGTGAGCGAGACCACGCCCCACGGCACGCTCTGCCAATCGAGGATGCGGGGGACGCGGCTGGCCTCCTCGCCGCCGGCCTCGACCAGCACCAGTTCGGTCGAACCGCCGCCGATGTCGAAGATCACTGCCGGGCCATCGCCCGATTCGAGCAGGATGTGGCAGCCCAGCACCGCAAGGCGGGCCTCTTCCTCGGCGCTGATGATGTCGAGCGCGATGCCGGTTTCGCGGCGCACGCGTTCAATGAAGGCGAGGCCATTCTCCGCACGGCGGCACGCCTCGGTCGCGACCGAGCGGGCGAGGCGGACATTGCGGCGCTGCAGCTTGTCGGCGCAGATCGAGAGCGCTCCGAGCGCGCGGTCCATCGCCGCATCGGACAGGCGCCCGCTGGTGGCGAGGCCTTCGCCCAGTTTCACCACCCGGCTGAAGGCGTCGATCACGGTGAAATCCCGGCCCGAGGGGCGCGCGATCAGCAACCGGCAATTGTTGGTGCCAAGGTCAAGCGCGGCATAGGCCTCGCCATTGCCCGAAGGTTTCCACGATCCGATCGCGGCCAGATCGGCTTCCACCCGGGGCGCGCCGGAGCGCGGGCCGGGGCCATTTGCGCCCTTGGCCCGGCCATCACGGCCGTTCGTTCGGGGATCGGGCTGAGGGGGGCGCTTGTAGCGGAAATCGGCTACCTTGCCGGACTTGCCGCCCCGGTTTTTCCCAGCACTTCTATTCCTGTCCGGCGGGAGTGTTTCCGCCATGATTGCAATACTTCCATCTCACCACGCGCGATCATCGGGCACGCGGCACTTGGGGCCAAGCTACCCGAACCCCCTTCCAAGAGCAAGCTGCGCGCATCCGGAGCACACGCGGCCTTGACCTTGCCCGCGCACAAAACTAGGGAGCGCGCTCGCTGACACCGCCGGAGAATCTCCAGCGGATGGCCAATGCCCCGTCCTCTAATGGTAAGAGAGCGGACTCTGACTCCGTCAATCAAGGTTCGAATCCTTGCGGGGCATCCAGCCACATCGCCCATATCCAGCCCCGCCCCGGCCGATGTTCCACGTGGAACACCCGGCTACCCTAGGCTATTGCGGGCCTAGCAGGGGGCTACTAGGGGTCTAGGCATGACCGACAAAGACCTGACAGACCGCAAGTTCTACCGCGCGGGCGAGGAAACCCGCTTCGCCGAAGGCGGCCCCGAACGCACCCCGCAGACCGCGCATCCGGCTTACAAGCTGGCCTTCCGCGACACCGATTTCCTGCTGCGCGACGAGCTGCGCCCCGTCCGCTTCCAGCTTGAACTGCTCAAGCCCGAAATGCTGCTCGACGAAGCGCGCGTGGGTTCCACGCTGGTGATGTACGGCTCGGCCCGCATCCCCTCTCCGGCACAGGCCGAAGCGCGGAACGAGGCGGCCAGGAACGGCAGCGAATACGACCAGAAGGTCGCCCAGCGGCTGGCCGACAAGGCGAAGTATTACGACGAGGCCTACAAGCTCGCGCGGCTGGTCTCCGAAAAGGGCATTATCGAGAACGGCGAACGCCAGTTCGTCGTCACCACCGGCGGCGGGCCTTCGATCATGGAGGCGGGCAACCGCGGCGCCTCCGATGCCGGCTCCGAATCGATCGGACTCAACATCGTTTTGCCGCACGAGCAGGCGCCCAATCCCTACGTGACGCCCTATCTCAGCTTCCAGTTCCACTACTTCGCGCTGCGCAAGATGCACTTCCTGCTGCGCGCCCGCGCGGTGGCGGTGTTCCCCGGCGGCTTCGGGACCTTCGATGAATTCTTCGAACTCGTCACCCTGATCCAGACCGGCAAGATGAAGCCGATGCCGATCATCCTGTTCGGCAAGGATTTCTGGACCCGCGTCGTCGATTTCGAGGCGCTGGCCGAAGAAGGCGTGATCTCGAAGAGCGACCTCGACCTGTTCACCTGGGTCGAAACCGCCGAGGAAGCCTGGGCCTGCATCGCCGATTTCTATGAGCTCCCCGCCGACTGATACGGTGATCCGCACCCCGCGACTGGTGCTGCGCAGGGTCCGCCCTGCGGAGGATTTCGCGGGGATGCATGGGGTCCTGTCAGACCCGCAGGCGATGGCCTATTGGTCGACGCCGCCGCATGAGAGCGAGCAACAGACCCGCGACTGGCTCGCCGCCATGGCCGCAACCACGCCGGACGAGGGTGACGATTTCATTCTCGAATATCGCGGCCGCGCGGTCGGCAAGGCGGGGTTCTACCGCTTTCCCGATATCGGCTACATCATCGATCCGGCCCTTTGGGGGCAGGGGCTGGTGGCCGAGGCGCTGGTGCCGATCATCACTCGCGCCTTCGATCTGCACGGGCAAGATCGCATCGCCGCCGATGTCGATCCGCGCAATGCCGCCTCGATCAGGCTGCTCGGCAAGCTGGGGTTTGCCGAAACGCACTTTGCACAGAACACCTGGCTGATTGCGGGCGAGTGGTGCGACAGCATCTACTTCGCGCTGACGCGTCAGGACTGGATTGCGCGCACTGCCTGATGCCCTAGCGGACCGTGGCCTGCGCCATAACCCGGGGCCGCCTCGATCGCCTTGACCACGAATTGCCGCCCCAGCCGAACCGCGTGTTCGAGCGGTTGGCCGTGGCCGAGCAGCGTCGCGATCGCTGACGACAGCGTGCAGCCGGTGCCGTGGGTGTGCACCGTGTCGATCCGCGCGTGATCGTAGGCGATCGCACGCGCGCCGCGGGTATCGGTTGCGGGGAAATAGAGCACATCGACGATCCGGTCTCCCTCCCCATGCCCGCCCTTGGCGAGCACCGCTGCGCCGCATGCCGCACTCAATTCCTCGGCGGCGGCGACCATGTCCTCGGTGCCTGCAAGCGTGCGGCCGACGAGGTGTTCCAGCTCGGGCAGGTTGGGGGTGATCAGCGCCGCGCGCGGGAACAGATTGTCGCGCAGCGCCGCAACAGCCGCCGGTTCGATCAGCGCCGCGCCTGACGTGGCGATCATCACCGGATCGAGCACGATCGGGGCGGTGACCCTCTCCAGCGCGCCCGCCACCTCGGCGATCACGGCGGCATCGTGCAACATCCCGATCTTGATTGCATCGAGCCCGATATCATCGATGCACGAAGCGATCTGCGCGGCGACCATGCCGCCCGCCGTCGGCGCGATCCCCTGCACGCCCACGGTGTTCTGCGCCGTAATCGCGGTGATCGCGGTCATCGCATAGCCGCCGAGCATAGTGATCGTTTTGATGTCCGCCTGAACCCCTGCGCCGCCGGAGCTGTCGGAGCCGGCGATGGAAAGGATTCGGGGGGGCTTGGGGGTGGTCATGGAAGACCCCTTAGCAAGTCTGCGCGCTCGCAGGCACGTTTTTCAAACGCGCACGCCCGCACGGCCTCAACCAAATGCTAAGGTTTGTCAGACATACAAGGGGCATGAGCCACTCCCTCGGTCTTCTTATCAGTCTGCTGCTCAAGGCAGGTGCCGGCTTTGTCGCCGTGAACGAAATCCGTGGCCTGATCCTGGCCGGCCCCGTCATTTACGGCATGTACGAAGCGGGCGGGACGGCGATGGCGATCTGGCTTGGCATTTGCTCGCTTGGCGGCATTGCACTCTCGGTGATCGTGCCGTTGATTGCGGCGAAGAAGATCAAGAAATTTGCCGACGCGCGCTTCGGACCACAGCTGGCCAAGGCCTGACACGGCCATCATAACGGGCGGTATTGCCGCCTATCCCTTGAATTTGCGCACAGTGCTCGGCGGGTATTTCGCATGCAGCGCCTTGGCGCGCGTCGGGCGATCCATCAGCTCGCCGCCGCAATTGGGGCAGCGGTCGTCAAGGTCTTCGGCGCATTCGGCGCAGTAAGTGCATTCGAACGAGCAGATAAATGCGCCCGGCGCATCGGCCGGAAGCAGCACACCGCAGGTTTCGCAATCGGGACGCATTTCGAGCATCGTTTGATCCTTCCTAGACAGCCGCCCTGACCGCCTCGCAGATACGATCGACCACGGCTTCAACCTCGGCGCGGTCGTCGCCTTCGGCCATGACCCGGATCAGCGGTTCGGTGCCCGAAGCGCGGATCACCAGGCGGCCCTTGCCGGCCAGCGAAGCTTCGGCATCGGCGATCACCGCCTTGACGCCTGCATCCTCCAGCGGCTTGCCGCCGTCATAGCGCACGTTCTTCAACAGCTGCGGCACGGGGTCAAAGGCGTGCAGCAGCTCGCTCGCCCGCTTGCCCGAGCGCACCAGGCTGACCAGCACCCGCAGTGCCGCCAGCGTGCCATCGCCGGTGGTGGCGTGATCGAGCAGGATCATGTGCCCCGATTGCTCGCCGCCGACATTGTATCCGCCCGCCTTCATCGCTTCGAGCACGTAGCGATCGCCCACTTTGGCGCGCACCAGATCGAGCCCGAGCCCGCCGAGATAGCGTTCAAGGCCGAGATTGCTCATCACCGTCGCGACCACGCCGCCGCCGGTGAGCGCGCCCTTTTCGTGCATGCGGGTGGCAATCACCGCCATGATCTGGTCGCCATCGACCGCGCGGCCCTTTTCATCGACCACGATCAGCCGGTCGGCATCGCCATCAAGCGCAATGCCGATATCCGCGCCTTCCTCGACCACCTTGGCCTGAAGCGCTGCGATTGCGGTCGATCCGACGCCGTCGTTGATATTGGTGCCGTTGGGGGTGACCCCCAGCGTGACGATGTCCGCGCCCAGTTCCCAGATCGCAGAAGGTGCCACCTGATAGGCCGCGCCATTGGCGCAATCGACCACGACCTTGAGCCCGTCAAACCGCACTTCGGAGCTGACCGAGGCCTTGACCGCGTGGATATAGCGCCCGCGTGCATCATCGATCCGGCGCGCACGGCCGATCTTTTCCGCCGGTGCGAGTTCGACCTCGCCTTCCATCAGGCGTTCGATTTCCAGCTCGGCCTCGTCCGACAGCTTGAAGCCGTCGGGGCCGAACAGCTTGATGCCGTTATCGGCAAAGGGATTGTGGCTGGCCGAGATCATCACGCCGAGATCGGCGCGCATTTCGCGGGTGAGCAGGGCGATCGCGGGGGTCGGCAGCGGCCCGGTCATGATCACGTCCATGCCGACGCTGGTGAAGCCCGCCACCAGCGCGCTTTCCATCATGTAGCCCGACAGGCGCGTGTCCTTGCCGATCACCACCCGGTGGCGGTGCGAACCGCGCAGGAAATAGGCGCCGGCCGCCTGCCCGACCCGCATTGCGGTGGCGGCGGTCATCGCGCCGGAATTGGTGCGGCCCCTGATCCCGTCGGTTCCGAACAGCTTGCGTGCCATCTAATCGCGCGCCCCTTTTCCGCTCGCATGATTGTCTCGCGCTTCTGGCGCGGTTATCGCGCAAAGGGAAGGGCTGCGAGCCCACTTAAAGGACACGAAATTGCTGGAAAACGACAACACCGGTGCAGGCGGGCAGGGAAAGTTCGCGCTGGTCTCGATCCGCCTGCCGGTGGCGCTGACCTTTGCCGCGCTGATCGCAGGGCTCGTGGCAGGCATCGCCGGGGCCGCGCTGGGCGCGCCGGGCTGGACGAGCGAGATCGCCAGCCTGGTCGGCGGGCTGTGGCTGCGGGCGTTGCAGATGACGATCATCCCGCTGGTTGCAGCGCTGCTGGTGCTGGGGCTGGTGCAGATGATCCTAGCCTCGCGGGTGGGCACGGTGGCGCGGAGGATGATCGCGCTGATGGTGGTGGTGCAACTGGCGGGCGGGACGTTCACTTCGTTCGCCATGCCTGCGCTCCTCAAGGCCTTCCCGGTGCCCGAGGGCGCGAGCGCCTTTCTTGCGCAGACCCCGGCCGATGTCGGCGAGGTTCCCGCCGTGCTCGACTTCATGGCCTCGCTGGTGTCGCCCAACATCATCGCGGCGGCAGCGGAGACCGCGATGCTCCCGCTGACGATCTTCTTCGTGATGTTCGCGGTGGCGATCACCCGCCTTCCGCAAGATCAGGGCGACCGGTTGCTCGGCTTCTTCCACGCGCTGGGCAACGTCATGCTGCTGATCATCGGCTGGGTGCTGGCGATCGCGCCGGTGGGCGTATTCGCGCTGGCTTACGGTGTCGGCGTGCAGAGCGGCGGCGGGGCGTTTGCCGCGCTCGGCCACTATGTGCTCACCGCCACGATGATGGGCACCTTCGTCTTCCTGCTCGCCTATGTCATTGCGGCGGGGCTGGGGCGGACAGGGCTGATGTCCTTCACCAAGGCCGTGCTGCCCGCGCAGGCCGTGGCGCTTTCGACGCAGAGCTCGCTCGCCAGCCTGCCCGCGATGCTCGACGGCGCGGGGCGGCTGGGGCTCAAGGCCTCGACGGCGGAATTCGTGCTGCCACTCGCGGTGGTGATCTTCCGCGCGACCAGCGCCGCGATGAACCTTGCGGTGGTCTATTACATCGCCGCGCTCGCCGGGATCGAGGTTTCGCCCGCCATCGCGGTGGCCGGCATCCTGATCGCCAGTGTCATCAGCCTGTCGGCGGTGAGCCTGCCCGGATCGATCAGCTTCGTCGTCTCGATCGGCCCGATCGCGCTCGCCATGGGCGTGCCGGTCGAGCCGCTGGCGTTGCTGGTGGCGGTGGAGATGCTGCCCGATCTGATGCGCACGCTCGGCAATGTCACCATGAACGTGGCTGTCACAAGCGCGGTCGACCGCGCGGCGGCTGGTACACAAGAGCCGGCTTGAAGCTGCCAGCCCGATAACAAGCGGAAATTGAATTGCCCCCCTCGAAAGGGGGGCAATTCATCAATCAGGCGCCGAGGTTCGCGCTGACCATGCAGTAGAGCATCGGCAAGGACAGCAGAACATTGGTGCGGCTTGCGGCCAGAGCACGCGGACGCAGCTTGGCCTTTTCCTCATCGGTCGCGCCGGGAACGATGTTCAGGATCTTGCGCTGCGCCGGCCAGATGATGAACCAGACGTTGAACGCCATGATCAGCGCCAGCCACATGCCCAGACCGATCAGGTTGGTGCCGTCGGCACCGTAACCGCTGAAGGTAAGCGCCTGTACGGCATAGCCGTTGTGGAAGGCGATCACGAGGCCGAAGACGACCGTGAGCAACGCCGCATAGCGGAAGAAGAAGAACACCTTGGGCGCGATGTGGTTGTTGATCGCACCGGTCTGCTCGGCAGGGATCGACGGCATGGTCGGAACCTGCACAAAATTGAGGTAGTAGAGCAGCCCGATCCACAGGATGCCGAAGAAGGTGTGGAGCCAGCGGAACACGTCGTCCGCCACCGATTTTGCATCTGCTCCGGTCCAGCCGGTGAAACTTACGATTACCAGAATCGCAGCGACCAGCCCGACGGCCAGCACAAGATGCAGATTGCCAAAGAACTTTGCCATTTGATCCCCTTTTGAATGGTTGCGGGCGCAATCATGGCGGGAAAAAATCGGCTTGTCACACCTGTTGTGGCCTTTCCCGCCAGAATTGCGGGTCACCCTCGCGTGCTGACCCCGTTGCCGCCAGCCACCATGTCCAGTTCTTCCAGAATGGCGCGGTGGGCGACCTCGTCGTCGCTGGAGCGGCGCGGGATATTGCCGCTGGTGAGCATTTCGCTGAGCGCGGCGCGGGCGCGGCCCACGCGGCTCTTGATCGTGCCGACCGCACAGCCGCAGATCGCGGCGGCTTCCTCGTAGGAAAAGCCGCCCGCGCCCACCAGCAGTAGCGCCTCGCGCCGTTCGGCAGGCAGGGTGAGCAGCGCGCGGTGCAGGTCGGAAAGGTGGATCGGCTCCTCCTGCCCGGCGGGTGCGGTGAGGATGCGTTCGGCCACGCCCTCGTCATACTCGCCGCGAAAGCGGTTACGGCGCATGTCGGTGAGATAGGCGTTGCGCAGGATCACGAAGGTCCAGGCGCGCATCGAGGTGCCGGGTTCGAACCGGTCCTGCGCCGCCCATGCCTTGAGCAGTGTTTCCTGCACCAGATCATCGGCAAGATCGGGCCGACCGCAAAGCCCGCGTGCAAAGGCGCGCAGGTGCGGTACCACGCCAGTCAGTTCGCGCTTGAAATCGGATTGTTCGCTGGCTGTCCGCGCAGCGGGCCGCTTTTCCTGCTGGCTGACATCATCGCTCATTGCCCGCGATCCCGGCTGTCTCGGGATGGTGCGGCATCGTTTGCGCCGCCTCCTGATGTCTTCCCGTCGAGCCGGTCGAGCAGGTCCTTGAAACTATCGGGCAGATCTTCCTCGACCACCGAATCATAACGCTGTTTCAGGCAGTCGGCCCATTGAGGCGCGCGCCGCTGCGGGCCGTTGCCTGCCGCGTCGCTGCCGGCGCCTTGTCTGTGATTCGCGGCCATGATGCTCTCGGTTCGTCCCTGATCCCGTTGCCCTGCCTCCACCATGGAGGCCTTGCCGTGCGTCTGGTGATGCGCCGGGATGCTCCGGCAACCACCCTTCGATGCGCGAGTTTGGACGATTCGGGAACGATGCGCTACCTGTTTGGTTCCGCTCGGGGTCAGGCTGTCCCGGTCTGAACCGCAGCGGCAGAGCATTCGCAGGACAGCGCACCATCGACAGCGTGGATTTCAGCACCGAAGCCGATACGCCCAGCGCGCCGCCCGCCTCGGCGCGGGCGCGGCGCTGGCTGGTGCTCTATCCGCGCGCGATCCCGCTCGCGATATTTCTTGCGATTGCTGCGATCACCGCGCTCAGCGTGTTCGCAATCGAAAGCAACGCCCGCGCCAGAGAGCGTGCCCAGATGCGGGAATATGCGCAGGGCATCGCCGCCGCGCTCGATCGCTCCAGCAGTGGTTTTTCCTCCTACCTGCGCGCCGGGGCCGCCCTGTTTTCAAGCCGCGAGGAGGTGAGCCCGCAGACCTTTGACGATTTCGTCAAGGCGCTCAAACTCAACACCGAATATTCCGGCGCAGAAGGGATCGGCTGGATTCCCGTGCTCGAAGCGCGCGATCTGCCCGCCTTCTATGCGCGCACCCGTGCCCGTCAGCCCGATTATCCCGATATCTATCCCCGCCCGGTCCAGGGCACCGGACGGATCGCACCGGTAACGATGTTCGCACCCGCCAGCCCGCGCAACCGCCGTGCGCTCGGCTACGACATGTATTCCGATCCCGCGCGCGCTGCCGCGATGGCCGAAGCCGAACTGACCTTGCGTCCGGCGGCATCGGGGCGGATCAGCCTTGCGCAGGAAACCAGCACCGCAGCCCCGGCCTTTGCGATCTACATGCCCGCGTTCCGCATCAGCCCTGCGGGTGATCGGCGGCTGGTCGGGTTCGTCTACACCCCCTTCCGCGCCCGCGCATTCCTTGAGGCAGCGATCGACCGCAAGGGTTCGGGCCAGTTCGGTGTCCGCCTGTATGACGGCGAGGCGAGCACCGGGCATCTGCTGGTGGCCGATTCCATCGGCAATGCGCCGAGCGCGACGGTCGATCAGGCGGTGACGATCGCCGATCGCAAGCTGCTGCTGGTGATCGAAGCCGCCAATTCCCGGATCCTCTCGCCGCTGTCGATGGTGACGCTCAGTTTCGGGCTGGCGCTGGCGAGCCTGCTGATGCTGCTCGCGCGGCTGCTCACCCAGCAGGCGTTCGAGGATCAGGCGCGGCTGGCGTTTTTCGAGGAACAGCACGCGATCCGCAATTCGCTCACGCGCGAGCTCAACCACCGGGTCAAGAACACGCTCGCCAATGTCCTGTCGATCCTGTCGCTGACGCGGCGGCGTGCGAATGGCCTCGATGAATTCGCCGATAGCCTCGAAGGGCGGATTAGGGCGCTCTCGGCAACGCACGATCTGCTGACCCGCACCGATTGGGGCACGACGCCGATCCGCGCGGTGATCGAGGCCGAGCTCCAGCACTTCCGCATTGCGCTGGGCGATGCGATCCTGCTGGAGGGGCCGGAACTCGAGCTGGCGCCCAACGATGCGCTCTCGTTCGGGCTGGCGGTGCATGAGCTGGCGACCAACGCGGCCAAATATGGCGCGCTCAGCGTGCCGGGCGGACGCGTGACCATCCGCTGGCAGCGCGGCGAGGACCCGCAGGCGGAGACCGAATGGGCCGAGGTCGAATGGCAGGAAACCGGCGGGCCGCCGGTCGCGCAGGTGCGCCGCCGCGGGTTCGGCACCGAGCTGATCGAGAAGATCGTCGCGCACGAATTGCGCCGCCCGGTCGCGCTCGAATTCGATCCCGAAGGCGTACGCTGCGTGCTGCGCGTGCCGGTGCGCCGCCCGTCAGACTTCCGCATCCGGGAGAACGAGCCGGACAGAAGAGTACGAAAGCCTTTGGCTTGCGATCGTGCTGGGGCGGGAGGTCTGCGCCACCGTAAGGTGGCACGCAATCAAAGCGGCTTGGTGGACCCGAAGAACAGCGCCTGACTGATTGCAGCGCGCACCGTGGCTTCCTGGAATGGCTTGGTGACCAGATAGGTCGGCTCGGGCCGGTCACCGGTCAGCAGGCGTTCGGGATAGGCGGTGATGAAGATCACCGGCATCGTGCCTA
>VFQO010000738.1_pt1 | contig 31053 bp, 40 predicted proteins | sample 3512331 | NCBI WGS metagenome assembly VFQO01 (sample SAMN10412371, study PRJNA504923) | tailings metagenome | isolation source: Replicate 3 from Balatoc abandoned mine | place: Philippines: Itogon, Benguet | collected 2017-08-28 | reverse complement strand
CAGGCGGGGTGAGAGATGGCAAAGCTGTTATACGCGCTGTCGTAATTCGTGACCGCGACGTCCAGCGCCACTGCCCGCACACGGATGGTGGGATATTCGGCGATGATCGCATCGCGTTGCTTGCGGATCTCCGGCTTCTCGTCGCGCGACAGAAGCCCGTCACTGGTGATGATGCTGATCGCAGCGTTGGCGGCGAAAGCAGCGGCATTGGCGGCGGCAGCCTGATTGGCAGCATCGGTGATGCTCGGCACCAGCTCGCTGTTCCGCAGACCCGGATCGGCCTTGTCGGTCGGAAGCTCGCCAATGAGCAGCGGCCCGCCAGCGTCGATCGGGCCGGTCAGCACCGGGCCCGGCGTGTATGGCGGATGCACGGTCTGACCCGGTGCTGCCGGAGCGATCATAGGCTCCGAGATCACGAGATCCATCAAACCAGCAGCGCCTGATATCCCGTAAAGTTCGATCCGCGCGGATACGATATCGGTCGGCACGGTAAGGAAGAACCGCACGGGATCGTTGGCGATGAACCGTGGGGCGTTGCCCGTCGTGACGCTGCCCGCTTCCGCCGAGATCGCATAGGATGAACCATCCGCGCGGAAGCCCCAGAGGACGATGGACCAGTTTTGCGCGCCGGGGCCTGCCAATTCGACGCGGGTCTGAAACGAAATCCGCCCACCCGGTGTAAGTCGGAAAGCGGGCAATCCGGAAGGCGCGGTGCCGATCGAAACGGTCTGCCCCGGTGCCGTCGCGGTCGCCTTGACGCGGAAGAACCGCAGTCCTTCGAACGTGCCATAGTCTGTCGGGGCAGATAGTCCGGCCCCGTTGAACTGAAGCACCCAACCGCCGTCGACCTCCATGCCCGAGAGCGGCACAAGGTTAGCGTTGGCGGGGGCAACGCTGGCCCCGGCAGGAGCCTGAAACAGACGCCAGTGAGCGTTCGACGTAACCGGCCACACCGGCAAGGTCTGCCCGGCGGCGGGGGCCGCGTTGATATACGCCCAGGCCGCGCCATCCGGGCCGGTCACAACATCATCGCGCCGGTACACGCGGGCAGCTGCATATTCGCCCTGCCAGCGATAGTTGAACGCGGCTTCGTCGGCGCTGTGCACTTCGAAGGTGAGTTCGGCCTCGGTCGCAAGACGCCAGCTGGGGGCGGCCTTGGCCAGCTCCTCGACCGGCAACACGCGCATCGCGCTCGTATCGTCCGGTGCCAGAGTGTCCGACGGAGTGCCGATCGCCAGCGCCTGCGCAAACAGTTCGCCCCGCAAGGACACCCCGGCAACCGCGCCCACGCTGTCCGCGATTTGCGCGATTACATCCCGCGCCGAAACCTGCTCGCGCAGCTGCAGCGCCAGATTGTAGGGGCGCGCCGTATCCAGCGCGGTCAGGCTGGACGCGTTGACCGTGCCCCCGGCCAGATCGGCAATCCGGCGGATCATCGCCCCCGGCCGCCGGACATAGCCACCGGTCCCGCTGTTGCTGCCAGAGACATCGAAGCTCACCCGGCCATCCGGCGGTGCGCCAAGCCGCACCAGCCCGAGCGCCAGACAGGTCCCCCAGCCACCGTTCGGAATGCTCGCCGCCTTCAGCGCGGCCAGATTGGGGAAGTTGCCTGCGCTCGCGCCGAGGCTGGCGAGCCGGTCATAGACGGCATTCACCGCCTGCACCGGTCCATTGCTGACCATCCAGATGTTGTCGACGTTGTCGATCAGCGTGCCGCCGCAGAATCGCGCGTTGCCCAGCACCAGCGGCTCGACCTGCCCGGTCAGATCGGCAGGCCCCTCGATCCCGCCCGTTCCCGCGAACAGGGCGAGCAGCGGCTTGTCGGCCCAGCTGTCCTGCACCGCCGCATCGAAGCGTGCGATGCGCGACGCCTCGTCGACATCGGGCTCGCCGGTGATGCGGCCATCGAAGCGCAGGGTCAGCGGGCCGAGGTCGACCGTTGCCGGGCTGGTGATGTCACCGGTCCAAATCCGCACGCGGGCATCGGCAAAGCGCGCCCGGGTTGCCGATGTGCCAGAAAACGCCGCCAATCCGATTGTCGCCACGGCAAAGCCGGTGCGCGGTGCGGTTACCTGCCCGGCGAAGGCGCCACCGAAGAAATCGAGCGCGAAGTCTGGCAGGGTGGCCAGCGCCGGTTCCCACTCTTCGCCGCCCAGATGGCAGGCCTCGGGGATATCGTGGCTGGCGATCCGCACGGGCACGGCGGTGCCTGACGCGTCCTGCGCGTCGATCCGGATCAGGGTCACGTTCATGTCAGTCGACCGCGACGAAGTTCACTTCGGCCTGGAACGCGCCCGGCTGCCGGTGGATGCTGCCGAGGTTCCCGGTCAGGTGGCCAATGCCCATGCGGTTTTGGCGGTGCGGGTGGGGATCGGAATCGGTCACCAGCACCACGGGATCAGTGTTGCCGACCTGCTCGAACAGGCGCTGGAGCGTATCTTCGAGCTCATCGCGGCGAACCGAGGAGAATGTCAGGCCCATGCCGCGCAGCTTTACCCCCGGACGTCGAAGCACCACGCCGCGCGGGCTGTAATCCACCTGCCCCAGATCGCGGACACCGAAGGCCGCGCCGTAGCTATAGTTCCGTTCGGGCTGGAAACGCTTGCCGACCGCGATCATGGCGATCTGGATTGCCGCGCCAGCCAGATCGATGAAGTTGATGGCAATGTAGCGGGCCACCGCAGGAGCGCCCGCAGGGGCCATCCACAGCGCCTTACCCCGACCAGAAACAGGCTGTGCCGATCCTGCCAGAAGAGGCACGATCGCACCCTGCCAGAATGCTCCCGAAAAAGGTCCTTGCGCTGCAGTCGCCAGAGCGACTGACCACGTCCACGCGGAGGACGGGGCCGCATTGGCATTTCCGACCCCGAACAGCGCAATGGTGTCTACGGCTTGGTCGCTGCCCAGGTCGATCACGATGCCGCGCGTTGGCGCTCCAGTATCGCTGCGCCAGACGCGGCCCATGCGCGGCACCGGCCAAGGCATGAGGTTGGCCTCGGTAAAACCGACGGCACGGCTATCCGCAGTGATCGAGACCCACCGCAGCGGGCTCATCAGGAATGCGTTTGCCATCAGCCAATCACCTCGAGCTCGGTCCGTTCTTCGTTCAGATCCACCCGCCAGCGCGTCACCAGTACCGGCCCGTCAAAGCCCAGCTCGGTATCGGTCAGTGTGAAGGTCGGGATGCCGGCAGCGGGATCGATCCACAGCAGCCCATCGATCACCACCGCGAAGCGACGCCGAAAGGTGCCGGCCAGGGATGCTTTGGCCGCCAGCACCGTCGCGGCGTCGGCCGCGCTTTCGAAGAAGCCGGGCTCGGGCGCGCTGGCCTGATCTCCTGCCGAGGGAAAGCGCGTCCGGATCGCGGTGTCTTCACGCGTGACGATGCGCGCGCGCCGCGTAGCGCGGATGATATCGGTCGGGAGGGCGGTCATTGGATGTAGGCTCTCGGCGCGCCGATGAAGTCGCTGGCGGGACCGCCTCTGACGCCGTTGTCATTGATCGCTTCGAGGATGCGGTTGAGGATCGCGGTCTGGTCGGCGAGGATGTACGCGGCGTCCTGCGTGTTCTTGGCGATGGCCGAACCGAACGGATCGCGGGTGTCTGCCCCGCGTGCGCTGGCCTGATCGACAAACCCGATGGCCTGTCCGGTCAGCGCACGGATGCGGTCGAAGTCTGAGAAGAACGCGCCCGAGCTGGCGTTGCTCTGGCGGCTGATCGATAGCAGCAGCTGGCTCGCTTGCGTGAACCCGTCCTGGTTGATGGCACCGGCAGCCGCGCGGGCGCGTTCCTCGGCAGCGGCGATGTCGGCGGCGCTGGCGCCCGATCCGCGCAGACGCTCAGCCTCGGCCCGAGCCGCCTCGGCGGCGCTGATCTGGGCGATGAAGGGCTGCAGCTGCCGCTCGGCCTCTTCGCGCTGTTCGCGCAGGGACAGCGGCGAATTCGAACCGGCGTTAAGAGAAGCGAGGAAGTCCTTGAGAGTCTGGCTTGCCGCTCCGATGCTGGCAATGGCATCGGCCTTTTCCAGCTCCCACAACTGGCGCGCCTGGGCAATCTGTTCGGCGCTGGCCGATCCTTCGATCAGGGCATCGTTGACCCGCTTGAACTTGTCATAAAGGTCATCCAGCGCCGCGCCGAGCGGATCGAGCCGCTGGCGCAGCAGCTTCGGGATCTGTTCGATCAGCAGCGCCTTTTCGATCTGCTGGTCCAGATCGCCGCCGCGCTGCAACAGGTTCTGGCTGGCCTGGCTGATGCCGGTGATAACCCCGTCCTTGATCAGGTCCTGAATGGCGAAGCGGATCGCCGCTTCCTGATCGCTGCCGAAGTCAATAGCGCCGTTGCCGACCTTGGTGATCCCGCGCCCGGTCGGATCGACCCGGAAGCTGTCCTTGCGCATCCCGAAGGACACGCTCCCGCGCGAGGCATCCACCCCGCCGCCCAGCTGGTCCGCAATCTGGAAGATGGCATCGATTAGGCTGCCCGCGCCTGCATTTGCCGTGTCGCGCCGGGCCGCCGAATTGCCCTGCGAGCCGGTGATCCCGAGCGCCCCACCCAGATTGCCGACAGTGACGCTGGCGCGCTTCGTGCCTTTGAGTGCGCCACCGATGAAGCCGCCCAGCATGCCGAACAGGCTGCCGCCGGTCTTCGAATAGTTGACGCCCAGAAGGTCGGCCAGCCCGCTGCCGAGCGTGTTGCTGACCTGCGTCAGGGCAAGGAAAGCCCCCACCTGCGGGATGACCGCGCCGATATTGCCGAGGCCGGAGAGGATGCCCGCACCGCCTGCGGCACCCCCGCCGCCCACGCCCAGCGCACGCGACGCGGCGCCGCCAAGGCCGCGCGCGCCGCTGGCGACGGACGAACCATTGCCGAACGCAGCCGCAAAGCCATTATCATTGGCCGCCGCGCCCCCGCCGCCCAGCGCGCCGACACCAGCGAAGATGCTTGCGAGCGGCGAACGGTTCATGGCCCCGCCCAGCGCCGAGTTGAGGTTGAAGCCCTGCCCGGACAGCATCGCCAGCGTCCACTGCGCAGCGATTTCGGCGATGATGCGGGTGCCTTCATCTTTGAAGCTGCGCCACAGATCCTTGGTGCCGCCCCGGAACGCGATCTCGTAGAAGTCGGCGACATCGAGGATCGCCTGCTCGTGAAGCCGGCGGAACACCTCGGCCTGTTGCTCGGCAAGGCGCTCAGCCTCTTCTGCCTGCCGCTTGGCCTCGCGGTCTTGTTCGGCGCGGGCCTTCTGGGCAGCGGCATCGCCGGTCGCCTTCTGGGCGGCGTTGCCCTGATCGATCAGCAGCTGCAGCCGGTCGCGGTCCGCCTGGGTGAGTTCCTTTGTGATCCCCAGCGCTTTGGCCAGCGCCTCGACCGTTTCGTTCACGGCAAGTGGATGCTGGCGCAGGAAGCCGAGTTCCGCCTCGGCGCGGGCGGCGGCTTCCTCACCCTGTTCGGTGCGGATCCGCGCAACCTCGGCGCTGTCTTCCTGCGCGCGCAGGGTGCGGGCGATGGCGTCGCGCAGCTGTTCCTCGTTGCGGATCGCTTCCTTGGCCGCGCGCTCGGCCTCGCGCTCGGCAGCGGACTGGGTTGGATTGCGGGCACCGCCACCACCGGTCCGCCTTTGGGAACTGCCGGTCACGCGCGGCGGGGCAGAACCCGCAGGACCCTGACGGGCTTGTGCAAACTCGTCGAGCAGGGTTTGACCGAAGGTGCGGCTGCCGAAAACGCTCGGATCGCTCAGGGCGTTCGGCTCGAAGCGGACGTCTTTCGTCGTGATGAGACCGCCAAGATAGGAGCCGGTCACCGTTTCACGGCGGCCAAACCGCCGGTTGAGGTCACCGACTGCAGCAGCGCGCTGATCGGGGCTCAGGCCCTGTGGCAGGCTCGCAACCGAGTTGCGGTAACGCTGTTCGGTATCGATGAACTTCACGAACTCGCCGGTTGCCTTGATGGCCCCATCGGCAAGCGTGAACAGGCTGTCGGCCAGCGCGTTGATCGATTCCGCATTATCGGCCACCACCTTGGCCACGCTGCGCGAAAGCTGGTTCTTGAGCTCCTCGATCTTGGCGTTGGTTGCCTGCAGGTCCTGAATTTCCTTTGCGCTCAGCGCGCCGCCGAACCGGTCGACCTCTGCCGAAGCGACATTAAAGCCGTCCGCGCCCTTGAGCAGCAGCGGATAGAGGATCTGGAATTCATCGCCGAGCAGCTGCGCGCCAAGCCGCATGCGATCGGCAGGATCCTCGATCGCGGCAATCCGCTTGGCGAGGTCGAGCATCACGGCATCGGTGGCGCGCGCCTGACCGGAAACCGTCTGGAAGGAAACGCCGAGATCGACGAAACCCTGCTGGGCCTGCCGGTTGCCGGCATTGGCCTCGCCGATCTTCTGGGTGAGATTGGCCAGCTGGTCGTTGAAATTGTCGGTGCTGATCCCGGCAGTCTGGGCCGCCTGCCGCCACACCTGAAGCTGTTCGGCGCCGATGTTGAACTGGCGCGAGGTGCTGGCAATTTCCGCGCCGAGATCGGCAGAGCTGCTGATCGCGGTGCCGATCGCCGCGCCCAGCGCGCCAAGCCCGGCAGCGCCAAGAAATCCCTTGGTGAAGGTCGAACCGGCGCGCGCGCCAGCATCGCCTGAAGCCTGATCGGCAGCGTTGGTCAGGTCCTGAAACTTGACCTTGAAATCGCGGTCGAATTGCTCCCCGGCAAGGCGCAGCTTGACGATGATGTCATTGCGGGCCACGCGATGCTCCTGTAGTTTCTTCGAAAATCACCGCACGGGGCGCGCGATGCTTGACCGGTTTTTTCTGCATATCGCCAACATGATCGCCCTTGCGGGCAGCCTGCTGGCGGTCCTTTTCCTGTTCTTCGCAGTGGCTGGCCTGCTCGCCGGGAACTCCCCGATGGGCGACCTCGCCTTTTCGGCGACGATCAGCATCGTCACCTATTGCCTGGCCGGGACGATCCACCGGATCGTGGCCACGCCCGGCGCGCCGCGGGACTAGACCAGCGCCGCGACCCGCTTCGCAAATTCATCGATCATCCGGCTGCCCGCGCGATTCACCGCGCTGCCGATCGACACGCGGTTCGCGTGCGGCTGCTGTTCGATCAGGGCGAACACCGCGATGGTGCCGGTCTGGCCGACACGCTGCCCGCCCGCCCGCCGCTGTCCCGCCAGCTTGGCGGGGTTGAAGCCGCCCGGACCGATGGCACCATCGGCCACCAGCAGCGGGGTTTTGCCGGGCCGGAACAGCGGGCGCAGCTTGGCGCGGAACCGCCCCTCCCACTGGCGCGGGCTGATGTTCCGCCCCAGACTGGTGCCCAGGGCCGCCTTGAGCGGCACGGCCAGATACTTGTTGCCTACCGCCCGGTTGGTGCCGGGTAGCGACCAGTATTCGATCAGGCCCTGCGTGCGGCGTCCGCCATTGCCGAACACCTCGCCCGCCGGATCCTTGGCGGGCGTGTCGCCGCGCGGGTAGACCGCGCTCTTCCATGCCCGCCAGGCATTGCCCTTGGCGGCGGCGCGGGTCTGCGCTTCGAGGTCCTGTTCCAGCTGGCGCGTGGCCCGCTGCACCGAACGTGTGGCAGCGCGGTAGATCTCGCCGCGCAGCGCGTGGCTGACCTCGTCGACGCCCGCCAGTTCAATCTGCGTTCGCATCGGCCTGACCCTCTGTCGCCCAGTGATCGAACAGGGCGAAGGCCTCGACGGCCAGCGCGGGCTGCTCGCAATATCCGCCGGCCAGCGGCATCACCATCGGGCCAAGTCCGGCCATGCCCCCGCCGCGCGCGGCGCGCAGCCTTGCCCAGGTCTCGACCAGCGCCAGCGCCCAGCTGGGCGTGGTGAAACGCGGGTTTTCGGCGAAGGTGAAGCCCCCGATTTTCCAACCGCCTTCGACGCTCCGCGGCAGCCGGAAATCGGCCGGGACGGTGAACAGCGCGAAGGCGGCTCTCAGTTTTTTTCCTCGCCCACCGCGTACTGGAAGTTGTGGGCGCGGTTGCCCGCGGCGTAGATCAGGGCGGGGTGAATGCGGCGCAGCACAGCATCAGGAATGTTGCCCGCCTTGTCGCGCTCGTATTCGACCGTCTTGCCGTCGGTCCCGTCGAGATTCTCCCATCCATCGACAAATCGCTGGAAGGCGAGGATCGGCATCAGGTTGCGATAGCGGGCGTTCTGTTCGACCAACTGGCGGTAGGGCGGCCAGCTTTTGGCAAGGATGGTCTGGATTTCCGCGATCTGGGTCTGTTCGGCCTCGCTGATCTCGGCAGGGCCCGCCTCGCTGTTGACGCTGCGCAGCAGCTGCTCGAGCTCGTCGGCGTCCTCGCCCGCAAGCGCGTGCACCCCGGCGATCGCCGTGTCGAGCATCACGAAGGCCGGGACAGGTGCGGCCTGATGCCGCCCTTCGAGTTCCGCGTCGAACGCGGCGCGCTCCATCAGGCTGGCCATGCGCAGGCGGAAGGCGGGGCGGGTGTCCGCCTCGCCTTCCTTGGGCTCTGCGCCGGGGCGGTACCAAGTATGGTCCTGCATCCGCTGCGCCTCAGTAGAAGCACAGGACAGCATCGCTGTCCCGCGTCTGCGGATCGACGCCCGAATTGAGCGTGAGCAGCGACAGTTCTTCGGTGCGGAAAATGCCGCGCCGGCCCGGCGTGACATCGGCAGGCTGGGTCAGCGGCGTGGTCAGGGACCAGCGGTTGCCCGCCGCCGTGCCGCAGCGGATCACCGCCGGATAGCGCGTGCCTGCCTCGATATCGGCGATGACGTTGCGGACCGACACCAGCGTGTCGATCGGGTCGAGCGTGAGGGTCCCGGCGCGGCGGCTGATTTCCGCCGGGCCGAAGCCGAACGGCGTGTTCGGATCGTCGCTCACTTCCATCACCTGGTTCATGCCGAGCTGCCAGTTGCGCACGGCGATCGGCAGGCGGTTCAGCAGGACCGAATTGTTGACGCCGCTCGAACCGATCGCGAGCGTCGGCGCGGTGTGCTGCGCCACGGTATCGGCCGGACGGGCGACATCGGACTTGCCGAGGTAATTGCCCATGAAGCGGAAGGTCATGAAACCGGGCCGCGCCGTCTCGCCGGCGAAGTCGACCGAACCGCGCAGGCCCACGAACTTCCGCAGGACACCGTCTTCGTAGATGTAGAGCGTGCCCGAAGGGTGATCGGTCGCCCGCGCGCTGAGATCCGCAGGGCTGGTCGGCGCATAGGTCCAGTTGGCGGGCAGGGCAGCATTGACGGTCGCACCCAGCGCGGTGCCGAACGCATCGGCCAGCGTCGCCGCGCGGCCAGCGGTGTAATCGGTGATGTGTGCGGTGCGTCCACCCGAAGACCCACCCGACAGAACCAGCGGCATGCCGCGATAAAGCTGCGCCGTCGCCGCGAAGGGCGCGGCGAGCGTGGCGGAGCTGACTGTGCCGGATGCCAGCGCGGTGGAAGCCACCGCGTCGGTGAACAGGCCGCGCCAGCCACAGGCCTGCAGCAGCGCGTGATGCGGCGGGCGGATGCTGGCCGAATAGGTCGCACCTGCGCCCGCGCCCTTCATGCGCACGCGGAAGGTTACTTCCACCGCCTGACCGATCACCAGCGGCGCCGCAGCGGCCAGCGATCCGTTCGCTTCTTGCGAGGCTTCGGAACGATACGGCCCGTTATATTCGACGCTGTCGAATTCGAAGGGGAAGGCATCGGATGCACCCGGGGCCGCATCGACCCCTTCGGTGGTTTCGATCTTGAACCGCATGGCAACATTGCCGTGGCGAATTCTGGTCATGTTGGTCTCCTAGGCAGGTTGTTATGCGGGTTCTTGGGGTTCACCGAACCGCGTGTGGTAAAGAATGGCGAGCTCGAGCCCGAAGCCGAGCCGGTGATCGGCAGCGTTCTCGGCCACCGCCATGTTCAGCCGCTCGATGCGGATCTCGGTGGCGAGACCGCCGAGCACGGGTTGCGGGAACAAGGCCTCGATCACAGCGGCGTAGAGCGCGTTGGCGGCGCTGTGCGGGGCATCTCCGGCAACGAAGCCGTCAATGCCGACCGACATGACGAACGCCATCGTGTCGGTTTCTTCTTCTTCGCGGGCAGCGGCGTCGCCCTGGTCGAAGATGAACAGCGCCGGGAACTGGGTCGGATTGCCGCCCGGCATCCGGCGCACCTCGCCGATCGCCGGGGTGGTGATCGCTGCAAGCCGCGCATCGATCGCGGCGAAGATCTGTTCGCGAACCGCCGTCATGCCGATTTCACCGTGACGCGGAACGCATCGACATCGTCGATATCGACCAGCGCGATCACGTTCCAGATCGCGCCGGCGCCATTGCCCTCGATCAGGATATCACCCTCCCGCGGGGTCCCGGCGAGGTCTTCCTTGCGGATCTCGAAGGTCAGGCTTCGCGCGCTTTCATCGGCATAGAGCGAACCCGCCGCACCATGCGTTCGCACGGCGACAAGCGATTTCGAGACCACCCCGGCGCCAGTGTAGCGCACCAGCTTGCCCATCGCATTGTGGATGGCGCGGGCTGCGGCATCGCCGCCGGGGAGATCGGTCACGGGACGCTATTCCGCTTCGTCCGAGGCCGAGTCGGGCACAATACGCGAACGGCTGCGCGCCGCCGGGGCCTCGACAGCCGAGGAGGCATCGACCAGCGCCTTGGCAAACTCGGGCGTGATGTCACGCTCGCCTTCGCCGACGGTGACGGTTTCGCCCGCATCGCGGCGCGCGCCGGCATTGTCGATGGCGGGCGTGTGAAGAATGATCGCTTTCACTGACCCGACCCTCCGTTGTCGTCAGCGTCGTTCCCAGTGCCCGCGTCGTCGCCGTCGCCATCGTCTTCGACTTCATCGCCGCCCAGATCTGGCGCAGGGACACCAGCGGCGAGCACCTCGTAGACGCTCCGGCGCACAACGCGCTTCTGGTTGGCGGCGATGTCGATCTGTTCCTTGGGAACGCCGGTGATCCGCTCACCCGCCTCAAAGGCCTTGCCGTCGATCAGGATGGTGGTGGCCGCAACCAGCGGATCGGCCTTGGTCTTCTTTTCAGTGGTCATGGTCATGGTCCTTGCGCTTGGAGTGTCGCTTGGGGTCTGCCCCGCTCTGTCGCTTTAGGGGGAGGAGGAGAGAGGAGGGAGCGGGGCAGGCCGCAAGTCCGGGGACGGCAAGCGGCCGCCGCCCCCGGATGCTCAGATCGGCGGTCAGGTCGCCGGAGTGAGCGCGTCAACCATGGCGGCGAAGCTCGCGGCGTTGCGCACCGCGAAATCGACGTCCTGGAAGGCATGCACGCGGACGGCACCCTGATCGGCCAGCGCGTACTGGTTGACCATCAGATCGAGCCCGCTCCACATGCCGAGGATCAGGTCCGACCAGTTGCCGAAGATAACGGCCGAGCAGACGCCCGAGCTGCTGCCCTTGGTGAGGTTGCCCGGCACCTGGTTGGATACGCCGGTCCGGTAGCCGTTGAGCGGCTCGTTGCCGCCGTCCCAGATCGTCGCCTCGGTCGAGGAGCCGAACTTGGTGGTCTTCTTGGCGTGGCCGCGGGTCTTTGCGTTGATCAGGTAACCGAGGTTGCCGATCGCCGCGTTGGCGGTGGCAGCCTGCGTTTCCAGATCGACGATGTGACCGTAGCTCAGCGCCGCGCCGTTGGTCCCGCCAATCACCGAACCGATACCGGCGGTGTTGAGGATGCCGCGGGGCTGGTTCGATGCGCCCGTGCCGTTGATACCGGCCGCATCGATCGCCAGTGCGAGCACCAGCGCCAGATCCGAACGGACGAAAGCTTCGACATCGATCGAGCTCTGCAGCAGCAGGCGGCGGCTGATGTCGGTGAACGCGCCCACCGTCTTCGGGGTGAGCGGCACCTGCCCGAAGCTCTGCTGGCTTTCGGTCGGCACGCCGGATTCCGCGACCCAGTAAGCGGTCGCGCCGCCGGTCTGACGCGGGATTGCGAGGTTGCCGTTGAGGTCGGCCATCATGCGGATGCCCATCTGGTTCAGCGCCAGCTGGTTGCGCAGCAGATCGATGAAGGCCGAGGCCATCAGGTCGGTGGAGACGGTGTTGCCACCATCCGCCGCCGTGCCGACGGTCAGGTCGCGCTGCCCTTCGAGAAGAGCGGTGCGGATGACGTCAACCGGAACGGTTGCGTTGCCGCGATGCTCCCGGCCGGAACGGGCGCGGGCCGCGTTCGAGGCTTCGAGCTCGAAACCGGCAGCGTCCTGCGCAGCGCGGTCGTTCGGATTGGCGAGCGCATTCAGCATGCGGATGAAGCTGAAGTTGCGGGCCTCGCGCTGGGTCAGGCCGATTTCCGGGTTCTCGGCCGTGCGGATCTGCGAGGCATTGCCGGCACGGGCCTGATAGTCCGAGATGAACTGTTCGAGGCTGCGACCTTCGGTGATCGCGGTTTCGGCCAGCTCGGCGCAGTTGAGGCGCTCGCCCATCGCCCGGATATTGGCAATGCGGCTGCGTTCCTCGCGGCGCACTTCGTCGGCAGTCGGTTCAGCGGGTGCCGCCGGAATGACCGGCGAACCGGCTTCGCGGGTTTCGATGACAGGGGTGGCCGTGGCGGCCGTGGCGACAGCAGCGGGCGCAGCGCCCCCGCCGGCATTACGGAATCCAGACATATCGTCTTCCTCTTCGGTTTCGGTTTGGAGAAGTGTGCGCGGGTCGAACCCCGCAGGTTCGCCATCGCGCCCGACACCGACCGACGGATCGGCAGGCACGGCCACGAGGCTGATTTCGTAGGGTTCCCAGTCGGTGGCGCGGTAGGTTTCCGCTCCGTCCTTGGCCTTTTCGAGGACCAGTTCGTGGATGCGGTAGCCAACACTCACCAGCTTGCGAATGCCGTCTTTGACATCCTGAAAGACCTCTTCCGCACGCGCCGATCGACCAAACCGGACAACCGCGTAGGCCTTGCGCCCCTTGATCCAGGCGCGTTCCACAACACCCACCTGGTCGCGGGTGTTGTGGTCCATCAGCAAGGCACCGCCCGCGTTCAGGCGGCCAAGCCTGACGGAGGCGGACTTGTGATCCAGAACCTCGGTTCCCCACCAACGCTGGTAGGGTTCTTCCGAGGAGAAGCTGAGCTCGACCGTGTGAGCCTCTTCATTGATCGTTTCCGCGCGGACCTCGAAGGCCAGCTCGCGGGTCAGCTGCTCGGCGGGCAGGGCCTCGCCATCGCGGGCAAGCATCGTCGCGGCGACCGCCAGATTGGCGGCGCCGAGCAGGGCAATCTTTTTCATCGGGTTTACTCCTGATCGTCAGCCGGTCGCGCCGGAGCCTGTCCGGTCGCCCGCGGGGCGGCAAAGCCGCGTTCGTCTTCCGCCTCGAGCTCGGACCAGACCTCTTCCGGATCCCGGCCGCGTTCGCGGATGATTTCGGCGCGGCTCTTGATCCCGAGCGCCACCGCTTCGCGCAGCGCGGCGATATCGCTCTTGGGATCGACCCATTCCCAGCGCCGGCCGAAGAACATTGGGGCGTTGAACTTGTCGAACTGCGCGTATGGCAGGCGCGAAAGATCGCGATCGTAGATCAGCGCGCGGGCCAGCCACCACTCATAGACCGGCACCTTGACCGCATCGATGTACCAGCCCTGCAGCTGCTTCCACATCTCCCGCTCGTCGAGCGTGCCCGCCCGGATCGAGGAGAAATTCACCTGCGTCAGATCTCCGGTCAGCCCGTGGTAGCTGACCAGACAACCGCTCGCGATCGTGCGGCTCACCGCCTTGACGAAGGGGTCGTAATTGGCGTGCGGATAGTCCGGGTCCCAGTCGACAAACTCGTACCCGTCCGGAATCACATCGAACTGGCCGGGGGCAGCCTCGCTGATGAAATCCTGCCCCTGATCGAGCGGCTCGCCGTCCGCTTCATCATCGACCCGCATCGGAGCGCCGGCTTCCGGGTCCTTCTGCTGGAAGAAGCCCATCTTTGCCGCACCGACATTAGCAGCAACCTGCGCCGCTTCCTGATACTGGTCGAGCATCTTGGCGCTGCGCAGCGCCGCAAACGCCCATGGCACGCCGCGCCACTGGTTGATCTCTTCCGGCACGAAGAGGTGAATGATCTCCTCGGCCGGAATGCGGTCATAGTTGCGCGACCAGTTGCCGTGGATGTCGCTGTTGTTCGTCTCCTTGCGGATCCAATAGGCGACCGGCTTCATGAACCCGTCGAACTCCACCGACATGCGGATGCGATGCCCGTTCTCGATCTCGCGGTTCAGTTCCTCGTCGAGCACATGGCCGGGCAGCAGCTGCAGCTGGCACCCGTGAATGCCGCGATCGCTGCCTTCGACCTTGCGGATCAGCACTTCGCCGTCGCGCGCAACCATCGCGATGGCCAGCGCATCGAACAGATTCTCACTCAGCCGGCCAGTGACATCGTACTGGCCCATCTTGGCCCAGCGCGCATAGGCAGCCTGCAACCGCGCGCTATCCTGTTCGTCGCGGCTTCCATCGCTGCGCCGCGCGTCGACCTTGAGCGTAAAGCCCGCCGGACCAACCACATTGTTGCGCACCAGGCTGCCGAACTTGCGCCCGTATTCGTGATTCCGGAAGAAGTCCCGGCTGCGCGCCCGCATCACCCGGAGGTGGCGATAGAGCGACTGATTGATGTTCTGGTCCGTCGTCGTCCAGCTGCTGGTGAGCCGGTCCTGCCGTCCCACCTCGAAACTGCGCGACAGGCCCTGCCGCGCTGCGCGAGACATCATGTGCCGGGGCAGGCGAGCGAACGGCGGCAGTTCCGGCACCAGCTCGACATCATCGTCTGGCACCGCGCGGCCGAATTCGAAACCGAGGATCTTCATCTCAGAGCCTCACCAGCACGCGCTTCGGCCCGCGACCCTTGGTTGCCTCGCGGGCGACGATCCGGGCGTAGTGCTTGCGCAGCGCCAGAAGATCAGCGTGCGGGACTTTGTCCAGCGCGCGACCGTCGGCGAAGGTGAACTTCATGTCTTCAGAACTGGCGCGGTTTTCCAGCACAGCATCGATCGCATCGAGCGCGCGCCGCGCCGGGCTGCGCTGGTCCTGCGCAGCCTTCGCCGGATCGGGCAGCACCTCGATTTGTCCGCTGTCGATAGTCGAGCGGTCCCCGTCCTTGGTCGCTGCGATCATATAGCGATACGGCCCCGGATCGAACGCGGTCGAAACCGCCGAGGTCACCGCAACCGCCCAGTCCTCAGCGTCGGCCGTTGCGGCGACAGTCACCGGAGACCCGCCCGCAAGCGCCTGCAGCACTAGCGACACAGCCCAGCCTGCCGATTCCGGATAGTCCCCGGACGGGATCGCCAGACGCAGACTGTCACCCGCAATCATCTGCGCGGGCATGCGGTTTACGTTCATGGCATGTCCTAATTGAGGCGGCCCATCCACCCTTTGCCCCTGCGCACCGGCACCTTACGGCGGCGGGGCGCAGGGACCGGCGGGGGCTGGTCAGTCTCTGTCTCTGTCTCGGTCGGCAGCAACTCTGCCTCGGGCACGGGGTCAGCTTCGGACGCAGTTGCCGCCTTGTTCGGCCACAGCACTGAAAATCCGCGCCACACCCAGCGCATGTCCACACGGCTCTGAGCATAGCCCGGCCGCAGCAGCGTCGCCTCGCCGTAGACGAGATGGTCCCAGGTCTCGTTGCGGGTGCGCCGCTTTTTCCACTTGCCGTCGACCAGCTCTTCGGCGGCGATTTCCTCGACGTATTCCATGCCGAGATCGCCGGGCAGGTGGATGTAACCCGGACCCGGCTGCGTGCGCCGCAGGCGGGCATCGATCATATTCTTGATCCGGTGGACATTCGGGATCCACAGGCGGGCGGAACGCCGCTTGGCGCCCCCCCTGATTTTCTGGTCGGCAAACTGCCCCGCTGGCATCAGCGGCGCTGTCGGTTTTGAGCCACCCTTCAACAGGGTTATCCGCCGCTCGTGCACACCCAGTGCCACAGCCGCCGCGAAGAAGAATTTCGCGCCTTCCGTCGCCTGGTCACCACTCTTGTCGGAACCGCCGGTGTCGACCGCCACACCCATGATCGGGGCATGGCCAACGATTTGGCCGACCTCGATCACCTCGCCCCGATCGACATTGACCCGGGCACCTTCCACCATCGGGACCTTGCGGTCGAACAGAGGGAGCAGGGCCTTCCAGTGTTCCTTATGCACGAAGGGCTGCACGCCGGTGATCCCGTCGTCCAGCACGGTGATCGCAAACCGATCCACCACCCATGTCTCGCGCCCCGCGGCAAATCCGAGGATCGCCACTTCGAAGCGATCGTTCTGGACGTCGACCTGCGCCAGCAGCACCTTAGGGCCGCGCGGCACAGTGCCGACGCGCCATCCAGCTTCGCGGCGGCGGGCCAGTTCCTTGGCTTCGATCGGGCGTTCGCCCGACAATTGCGAGCGGTAGTTCTTCCCGCCCTTAACGTTCCAGAAGGTGCGCAGCAGGCTTTCGTCCTGCCGTTCCTCCCAGGCAATCTCGGCCTCGCGCTGTTCGCGTGCCAGCTTCTCCCAGCTGGTGAAGCCCATCAGCCCATCGCGCCGGAAGGTCCGGCGATACTTGCTGGCCGCCTTGTTATTGGCGACAAAGCCGCGGTTCGGCAGGTCCGCGAGGCTGCGCAGCACTTCGAACCGGGCGTCCGGCTCGAGGATGCAGCCATTGGCCCCGCATACCACATGTGCAGATGCCGCCGCCTCATCCGGCGAGCCCTTCGCGAACTTCAGGTCACGGCGAATGTCGATTTCCCACCGCTCCCCGCAGCTGGGGCAGCGCGGATGCAATCTCTCGTCGGTCCCACCCTCGACAAAGGCCTCGATACCGCCGCCTTCGACCGCGGGGCTTGACGAAACCAGCGTGGTCTCGCGCCCTTCGAACGTGGTCTGGCGACCGCGCAAGAGGCCGAGCAGGCCGCCTTCGCCCTCGATATCCTCGGGCATTGCATCGAAATCGTCTGCCCAGGTATTGCAATAGGGCCGCTGGCGCAGCTGCGATTTGACGGGCCATGCCGCGCCGACATAGCAGCCCTTGAACAGCTTCAGGTGCATGTTATCCGCGCTGCTGTCGGGCAGCAATGCGTTCCGCAGCACCGGCACCGATCGCACCAGTTCGTTGATGCGCAGCTTCACGAACGCCTCGGCGGCAGCCTTGTCGGGCTGCACCATCAGGAACGGCACGGCCGACCGGTCGACCGTCCACCCCATCCATGCCTCGCCGACCATCGACTTGCCTGCCTGCGCCGGCCCCATGTCGCCGACCTCCGGAGTTTCCGGATCGCCGAGGGCGTCCATGATCTCGGCGAGATAGGGCAGGGCGAGTGGATCGTAGCGCGGCATGAACCGCTCGGCCCACTGCGAAACGGTCAAGCGTTCCTTCGGGATGTAAAGATATGCGAGCCGGGCGAAGAGCTGGGCGCCGGTTTCAAACGGCGGCAGCGCCTCCACCCGCTGCATCAGCATCGTCGTTCTCCGTCAGCCCTTTCAGTGCGGCCGCGAACTGGCGGCGATCGTAGTCAATCAGCTCCTCTGCGGCGGCCAGCTGCTCGCGCGAAAGGTTTACGCGCTTGGCAAGGCGCGTCATGAAGCTTGCCCGGCGCTGCGCGTCCGCCACGAGGACGTCCGAGATTGCGGCCTCGATGTCCGCCTTACGGATCAGCTCGCCGCGCTTCTCAGCGACCTTGATCGCGTAGAATTCTTCCTCGAGCAGCTTGCGCCGCTCCTCTGCCGACAGGCCAACCTGCGACACATCCGCCGCGGCACCCTCGCCCAGCAGCTCGAGGCCCAACTGGCGAACCCGCTCGGCGTGATCCCGCTCAGTCTGGACCCGCTTGGCCTCCCGCGCCTTGAGCCAGGCAATCCCGGCGGCGACGTCGATCTCATACGCTTGCCCGTTGGTGCCGGGCAGCGCCGGAAAGTCCGGATTATCCTTGATCAACCGCCGCAGCGTCGGCTCCGACGGCACGCCGGGGATAGCGGCGAACTCGCCAAGCGAGGCAATCAGCGCCTCAGCCATGACCGAAACCGTAAGAAAAAACAGAGCGCTCCGAAAAATCCGAAACTCTCACACAAGCCGCGCCTTCGGCCCCCGTACAGGGGAGGTTGCCAGGAAGGACCCAAACCCCTGCCACCCGAACGCCAGCGCCCATCGTGCCGTTAGGCATAGCGGTTTCGCGCCCAACCAGCGACTGAGGATTTTCCCGCGCCCTCACATTGAACCCCTTGACAGAGTAGACGCGCGGAAATCTGCGGCGTTCAGGCCCACCGCAATAGCACGAAGCGCCGCCCGATAACGCTTGGCAAGCCCATCCTGCCCCCGCGCCACGCCCATGAAGCGCATGATCTTGGCCCACGGCAGCTGGGTGTATCCGTTCGCGTGGAAGCTGAGACACACCGCAAGCAGGCGACGATCGGCGGCGGCAGGCACCAGCATCATCCAGTCGCTCACCATATCGCGCCGGTCGACCTCCTCGCGCGAGAGCGGAAGCGGACGCATCGCCACCTCCTCGAGGTCACCACCGCGCGCGTCATAGTCGCCCTTGCTCGTCTCGCGTGTCATAAGATGCCACGGCCCGTCCGAGGCGAACGGCCAGCGTCCCTCGCCCGGCGAGCGGCGCCACAGCACCGTCGCTTCGACGAGCGCCTCGCGCACCAGGTCGAACGTCCACCACTCGACCGCGTCAATGTCCATCAGTGCCATGTCAACTCTCTCCAATCATGGTTTCGGGGAGGAAGGGAGGATTGATGCTGTTCCAGCCACACATGCGCGCCCGCACATGACCACCAACTGCAGGGAATTCCTCCCTTCCTCCCCAAACCTCCCTAAGTCTCGTAAATTCAGCACCTTGGCGCGGGGAGGATGCGGGGAGGAAGGGAGCTTTCGCTCTCGCGTCCATCGCCTGCGTCGATCATTCCCGCGCTTTCGTTCGGCGCGATCGATGAAGAAACCGGCGAATGAGCGGCCAATCCTCCCCGCGTCCCCAATTCCTCCCCGCAAACCTCCCCGTTCCGCACGCGACCCTGCCAAGCCGGAAGCAGCGCACGGCAGGCGCAGTCGAGCTCGAGGCAGACCACAGTGGGCCGCTGACCCGGCAAGGCAGAGAGCGCAACCGCGCTCGAGTGGCACAGCGGGCAGCGACGAAGATCAGTCATCACCGGGCATCCAGCGATCGTCATAGGCCTCGGGCGGCGGCGCTGGCGGCCACGGGGTCGAGGATGCTGCCGGGGGAGGCGAGGCAGTCGCCCCGCGATCGCGCGCGTCCTTGGCCGCACCGTCCGCCTCCAGCTCGGCCTCGGTCTTCAACCGGATGCCGAGCCGCACCTTGACCCCGTTCGATTTCCGCGCCCTGTGCTGGCGCTCGTCAAGCTGGGTGCCGAACGCCCTGATCTTCGGGATCTTGTCCTCGTCGATCCCGATCTCGTCGCGGCAATAGCGCTGGAAGTCCTCGTGAAGCCGGGTGATCTGCTCGCGCAGCTGCTCGGCGTTACCGACGACGCAGCGCGCCCGATACCATTCGCCAAAAGGGTCCGAGCTGTTGCGGTAGGATTCGCGCACCTCCACGGCTCTCGCGCTCTCGCGCAGGTTGCGCTCGGCCAGCCATGCCAGCGCGCCGCCGATCATCCAGTTCAGGATGCCCGACCGCTCGGCAAGGAGGTCGGCCTTGATCTGCTCGAAGTCGCCCTGCTCGGCGCGGGACAGCTGCACCGGCCATTCCAGCACCTTGCAGCGCCGCCAGAAGCCGTCGTCGCTGGTCGGCACGCGCGGGAAGGTGTTGCACTCGACGATGGCGAGCCACCCGGGCCGGATTTCACGACTAGCCTCACGCAGGCCGCGCACGGTCATCTTGCCGCCGCCCGTCATCTGCTTGATGATCTTGCTGTTCCAGGTCGATCCCCGCTCGGGCTCGTCGCAGGTGACGAGGCGGGTGTCGCCCGCGAGGCGCGCGAGGTCTTCCGAGTGGTCGGAGCCGCTTTTGCGCCCGCCCTGCAGAAAGCTCTGCACATCGGCGTGCTTGTAATAATCGCCGAGCATCACCGATAGCACGACATGTGTCAGCGACTTGCCGTCGCCGCCCTTGCCCTGCGCGACGATGAAGACCTGTTCGGACCGGACGCCCTGCAAGGCATAGCCGAAGATGCGGCGCATGAACTCGCGCTGGTCGGGCTCGGGCTGGAGCCGCTCTAGGCGCTTGATCCACGCGGGGCAGGCGGCGTCCGCGTCGTAATCGACCTCGGCCATGCGGGTGATCATGTCGGCCGGATCGTGCGCGTCGAGCCGGACCGACCAGCCCTCAGGCGACAGGAAGAAGCGCAGGGTGCCGTTGCGAACGTTGAAGGCCAGCGGATCGCGGTCGAAATCGTCGATGTTCACCGCCAGCAGCGATTGCGCCTGGTCGAGCATGTTGCGCGCGCGGTTCGAGTTCCCCGATTCCCGCGACCACTTGCGCAGCTCGGTCAGGCGATCATTCGCAACGTCGGCGCTCATGCCGGGTGGCAGCTTGCCATCATTGATCTGGGTGTGGAGCGCCTTGGCCTCGTCGATCAGCCGCCGGGCGACGTCCTTGGCAGCGAGCCGCGCCTCGCGCAGGCCGATATCGCGCCGCCAGCGCCCGTCCTTGTAGGCGATCCAGAAGCCGATGCCCTCGCCCATGTCGACCCAGCGCAGCAGCCCTTGCGAGCGTGCCGCGAGACGCTCGGCATTGCCGTCATCGTTGGGCGGATACCACGCGAGCTCGAGCGGATTCGGTGTCGGCAAAACGTGCAACTGTCCCACTTATTCCCCCAGTCCCGATGCCAGCCACGCGGCGTTGCGGGCGGCAGCTTTCGTTGCGGCGGCGCTCTTGCGGCCCGCCTTCTCCTGCGCGGGATCGAACTTGACCGGAGCCGGCGCGGCAGGCCCGCCGCGCCCCTCCACCGTCCCGCGGTAAAGATGAAACAGCGCCTCGCCCGCGCGCATCGCCTCGGCGCCGTGCTTGGCGCACTTCTCGATCCACCGGACGACGCGGGTGAGGGCAGGGGCGTCGAAGCCCTCCGATGCCGCCAGCGCCTTCCTCGCCTTCTCCTGGGCGCGCAGCAGGGCGACCTCGGCGCGGATATCGAGGATCACCGCGACATGCTCGGCCAGCTTCGCCGCCTGCGCCGGATCGCCGATCCCCTCGACCTGCTCGGCCAGAATGGCGATCGCCAGCTCGCGGGCGGCCTCGGAAGGCTCCACCATGCGCACCGGCTCGGCCAGTCCGCCCAGCGCCGCCTCATAGGTTTCGAGCAGCATGTCAGCCTCGGCACGGTCATCGGGCTTCATGGCCCGCCGCGCGATCAGCTGGCGAATGGTGGAGGGCGAATACCCGACCGCCTTCGCCTCGGAATAGACATCGCGGATATCGTCGTTGATCCCTTGCCGCTCCTCGAGCAGGCGCTCGATCCGCTCGACAATCTGGCGCAGCCGCTCGTCGCTCATGCCGCTCTCCCGATCCGCTCGGCCAGGCTCGGCCCCTTGCTGCCATAGGGCCGCATCGCACCATCGACTGCGGCGCGGATATCGATCAGCCCACCCGCCAGCAGCAAATCGCTGAAATCGGTGTTCGAAGGATCGGTGACGACGCCGTCGACCACCCGCTCCACCACCGAAGGCGGATAGGCCACGCGGCACCCCTGCGCGATCGCCACCGCGCGCGCCTTCTCGACGCCCGGGTTCTGATAAGGCTGGCCGCGCTCTTCCATGCGCAGGCCGGTCAGGTGATCGTCATCGGCCGCGATGATCCAGTCGGCGCGCGGATGGCGCGCGACACAGGCCGCCACCACCGGCTCGAGGTTCGCGGTGTTGAACGCAACCACAACCGGGCCGCCGACCGCCTGGGCAATCGCATCGCCGGTCGCATAGCCCTCGGCCACGATGCCGCGCGCAAAGCCGAGGCGCGGGGAAATCACCGTCATCAGCCCGAGAATCCGCCCGCCCTTCATGAAGCGCTTGGTTCCGTCGGGAAAGATGCGCTGGAGGTTCCAGAGCCGCCCACCAGCATCGCGCATCGGCACCAGCAGCGCCTCTCCCGACTGGCGCATCCCGGCGACCTTCATGCGCTTGCCCGCGGCATAGGGGTGCGCCGGATCGGCCGGAGCCGAGGCCTGCCACGCCGCCAGAGCCTCGCGCGCGACATAGTCCTGCGTCGAAGCCTGCTCGCGCGCGCGGCGCTGTTCCTCGGCCGCGATCTGCTCGCGTAGCCGGGCACGCTCCTCGGGCGAGAGCACAGGGCCCTCGCGCTTCGCCGTCCAGCTGATCGTGCCGGTGTTCTGCTTGTGGTTGCCGAAGGCCCCGCCGGGACGCTCCCCCTCGAAGAAGATCGCCCATCCATTGCGCTTGCGCCCGTCGCCCTGGCATCGGAACCGGACGAGCTTACCGCCCATCAGCTTGCCAGCGATCGGCTCGACCGGATCGACCCCCGCCGCGCGCATCGCATCGATGAAATCCTGCACAGTGGCGCCAGACATTACGCCGCCTCGATTTCGTCGATGAAACCGGTGTCCGCCAGGGTAGCGCCGCGGATGGGGTACGGGCCCAGATAGGCGCGAGGCGCGTCATCCGAAGCCAGCACCCTCGCCACACGGAAAGTGCGCAAGGCCGTGTTCAATTCGTCGCGCAGCTGCTCTGCCTCGGCGCGAGTGAGGATGCACCCGGGCTCCTGCACGCCGACGCGCAGTTCCTTGAGGAACACCAACTCGCCGTCAACGCGAACGTCGACCCGCTTGTCGCCATTCGGCATGGCGACCGCATAGAACCGCCGGGGCTTGCCCGGCCAGGGCAGGTAGGGATCAAGGGACGCTGTCGTCACACCACCCTCCTCGTTGATTTCCCGGCGTGTCGGCCGGTCAGGATCGTCACCACCCGCGGCGCATTCGGGCCGCAGTCCTCCACTGAAATCTTGCCCTGCCGGATCAGCAGGCCGACGCGGTATTGCGCGGATCCCTTGCCCGAGAGGCCGCAGCGCCTAGCGAGCTCATCAAGGCTGGGGCAGGGCCTGTCGGTCGCCGCCGCCAGCGTCAGGCACTGCAGAACCAGCGACAGGCTCGACCGCTTCACCACCTTGCGGCGCACGTACCCGCGCGATGCGCGGCGCTGATCGGCAGCAGACAGCGGGGCCGAGCCGCGCTCCACCAGGAACAGGAACTCGCCCCCTTCGCGCTTGCGCTTGGGATGCAGCACACCCGCATCCACCAGCGGCCGCATCGCCTGCACCAGCTCGACCGGCGGGCGTTCGCCGCGGCCATAGGTTGCCTGCGTTCCCGGCTTCGCGCTTTCGGCAAAGCGCATGATGTCCCCCGCCCGGCACAGCATCAGCGCGGATCCTCGTCGCGCTTGGCGGCCTCTTCCACCACCGGCGGCTTGCAGCGCACCAGCGCCTCGATCGGGATCAAGCGGTTGCCTTCCCGAACAAAGCGCGGCGCGCGCAACATCCGGTCCGAATATCCGTCGAGCATCGTCACTCTCCTGCCAGCGGCTGCAATTCGGTGATCGTGGCCTGCGCTAGCTGGCCAATCGCCGCGCGTTCGCGGTGATCGATGCGGCCATCGGCAGCGGCCTCGGCGATGGTGCCGGCCAGAGCGTTGAGCTTGGCGGCAACCATCAGCGCATTGGCGCTGTCGTCGTGATCGATGGCGATCAGGCGCAGCCCGGTCGGGCGGATCAGCTCGTCGGCCAGATGGCGGGGCAGCTCGCCCAGCAGCGCGCAGAGCACATGGCCGGGCAGGGTGACACCGTCGGCCCAGCGCCGCAGGTCGCGCGGCGTCTCGCCAACGGCGCGGGCCAGAGCTTCCAGCGCGCCACCCTCGTGCTCGAAACGGCGCAGCACATTGGCAAGCCGGTCGGCCAGATAATGCTTGGACGGGGCGTCAGGCCGCACGATCCTGCGCCTCCTGCGTGGTAACACCAACCCTGTGAACCAGATCGACCGCCTCCTGCGGCACCGCGCCATCGGGCCAGTTGCCCGCATCGCCGAAGAAAGCGGCGAACTCCTCAAGCGTGGCCGTCGTGGTCGAAACCCGGGCGTTCTCGAACCGCGCGAAGAAGCGTGTGTCGTTCTTGACCAGTCGGCCAAGCCGCGCGAGGCTGGCGTCCGACTTCTCGGCCCAGATGGCAGCGACCGAACAGAGCAGCTCGGTCAGGGGGAGGGGTGGCTGTGTCATCGTCGCCGGATATGACGGAGATATCCGTCACCAGTCAAGCGGAAATTCCCTTCGTTCCACTGGCGGGCATTTCCTGCGATCTTTTGCACATGTCAGATGCAGCCGAAGTCCTGCGGGTTCGCCTCGCCGAAGCTATCGATCGTAAGGGGATCACCGCGCGCACGTTGAGCGGGTTGATCAACGCCAACCACTCTTATGTCTCGCAGCTGCTGAGCGGGAAGGGTGGGGTCCCTTCCGCGTCGCGCATTGCTGCTCTGGCGCGCGAACTCGATGTCAGCGTCGATTGGCTGACGGGCGACAGCAACCAGCGTGAGCCCATCCGCAGTGAGGTGACCGTCCTCGACGGCCCGGTATCATGGCGCGGCCCGGCGCCGGACTTGCCACCCGTGCCGCTGGTCGGTACCGGCGACTGCGCGACTATAAGTTTCGAGGACCAAAGCGGAAATATGCTCGAGATCGAGCGCTGCAGCTTCGATGCCGATCACACCGTGCGCATGATCGCGCGTCCTCCTGCGTTGGCTGGCGCCCGCGATGTCTATGCCATCTACTTCCATGGCGAGAGCATGTTGCCTCGCTTTGAGCCGGGCGATGTCGGCTTCGTCGATCCGCGCCGTCCGGCAGGCCCGGGCGATTACGTGCTGGTGCAGCTCAACAGCGGACAGGATGATGATGTCGTCAGCGTGCTGGTCAAAAGGCTCGTCCGCGCCACCGCGAAAGAGCTGATCCTGGAACAGTTCAACCCGCCCGCCACCTTCACCGTCCCGCGCGCCCGCGTGGCCCGCTATCACCGGATCCTGCGCCAGGCCGAATTGTTCCTGTGACCCATCCGCCACACGAATGACGGACATATCCGTCATTAAGTGTTGACAGAGGATATTTCCGTCATTTAATTCCGCCTTCATCACGAAGGAGGAAACCATGACGCATTCCCCCAGCATCCGCGCAATCGCGCTGGACGAATTCACTCCGCCCCCGACGGGCGCGTGCCTGCCAAGCGGCCCCATCAAGTTGCTGACCGGCGGTGATCCGGTAACCGTTCGCCCGCTCTCAGGTCGTGGATTTCGAAAGCTTGATCATTGCAGCTGTGACCTCGACGAGCTGCTGTGCATCGAAAACGATGCCGATCTTCGCGCCCTCTATCGTTATCACCATGCGCGCGGCACACTCTTCGCTCGGGTGCTCCGCCGCATCAAACGCGATCGCACTCGGGGCAATCTCGCAACCGCCGCCCGGGTTCAACTGCCCGCCAAGGGCAATCAGCTTCAGGCCAGTCTGGATTCCGGCAAGGGGCGACATGATCAGTCCGTGCGGCTCACCCTCAGCCATGCTCCAGATGCCGACGTCGCCGTTATGGACACCAACGGCCGGAAGTCTGCCTTCTGGAATAACGCCAAGCATTTCATCGTCTCCCTCATTGCGCTCCGCTGGATTCGGAGCGACGCGAAGGATGCGCGGGGCGGGGGGGAAGTGCAATGATCCGCACCAATCCCAGCATCCGCGCCATTGCGCTGGACGAATTCACCCGCCGCCGCGCCAGCTGGCTGAAGGCAAGGCGCGAAGGCGCAGCTGATTGGCCCGGCGATCCGGCAAACGAGAACCTGACCCTCTGGACCGCCATCGCGCTGGCCGCTGGTGTCGGCCGCGATCTCCCGCGGGAAATCTGCGCCGCGATCGAGATTGAGGCGTTCTTTCCCCACCGCCGCAAGTTCCTGCCCCGCGCCGATCACATCACCCACGATCACGCATGGAAGGGCGAACTTGCCCGCGCCCGCGATATCGCCCGCGCGAAGGCAGAAGGCAGCAATGACCAGCGCCTGATCCAGCGCGCGCTCGATCTCACCCATCTGGCAAACGTCCTCGGCGCCGCGCCGGTGGCCACCCCCGCCAGCTTCGAGGCGAGGGAAGCGGCATGAGCGACACACCCAAGATCGACGCGATCCTCGACGAGATCCGCGAGGAGATCGCCAACGCTGTCACCAAGTTTCCGACATGGCCCACGCGCCTGATCGATGCAGGGAACGTGGTCAGCGAAGAGGCGGGCGAACTCGCCATGGCGTGCCTGCAGGTGACCTACGAGCCGCACAAGGAAACGCTGCTCGGCGTTCGTGATGAGGCGATCCAGACCGCAGCAATGTGCGTTCGCCTGCTGTTGAGCATCGAGCAGTATGATTGCACGCCCGGGCCGCAGCACAGGCAGGGCCTGCAATGAGCGCCGACACCCTGCGCCGCATCGTCTGGGGCACGCTCGGCTTGTTCTGCGTCGGCTTCTGGTCGCTCGCCATCCTCGGCGCGCGCGCGCTGACCGTCGCGCCCGAATGCCCCTCCGTCTGGGAGGCGGCGAAAACGACGATGGCAGGCCCGCGATGAAGATCCTCGCGCAGCTCATCACCGCCGGGATCACCGGCTTCATGTTCATCCCGGCGCTCGGCGCCGTGCTTTGGAGGATCACCCAGTGAAACCCGGAGAACGCATCCACCCGCGCCCCGTCATGAACGACGCCCAGCGCCTGCATTACTACGGCCGCCTGCGCCCGATGCACCAGCCCAGCTGGTGGCAGCGCTTGATCGAAAGGCTGGGGCTGTGAGCGCGCCGGTTCTCGCCCGTCCAGAACCGGCCACTGCCCGCTGGAAGGCCACGATCTACTACCGCAGCGCGACGCTCGGTTCTGTCGATGTCGAACACGGCATCGAGGAATTGTCCGAGCTGCACGACATCGTCGAGCGCGGGCCGGACTGGAACACGATCGCCGCGATCACGATCCACCTCGATCGCAAGAGCGATCCGACCCTGACCATCGAACAGGCGGCCGGACAATGACCCCCGCCCGCCGCCAGAAGCTCGAGGCCGGGCTCGCGATCATCCGCGCGGTGAACGACGCCGACGCCTGGGACACCCGCACCGCTGAAACCCGCGAGGCGCTGATCAGCGCAGGCGCGTCTTTCGTCGACGGCAACACCAACACGATCCGCCTCGGCGGGGTCACCGCCAGCTGCACCTACGACAAGGGAGAACACCTGCTCCTGCGCTGGGCCGCCAACGCCCGCAAGGCCCTCGCCGAGGCCGACCCCACCGACGAGGCATCCGAGGAGGAAGAATGATGCCCCGTGTCTCCCTCGAACGCTGGGGCGGCCCCTCGGACGATGGCCAACGCTGGTTCGAAGGCCGCTCGATTGCGATCGAATGGCTGGGATTCATGCTCGAGCTCAACCTCGGAAGGAAGCCCTTTGGGGCTTGATCAATGAAACCTGCCGTCCGCCCTCCCTCTGACCCGCTCGTGCTCGAAATCGCGCGCGCCCTTGCGCGGGCGCATGCGAGGCGCGACATTGCGGCGGCTCAAGAGTCGAGAGCGCAATCACGGGGAGAGTGCCACAGTGCGAACGCTGATCTACGCGCGCTACTCTAGCCAGCTGCAGAACCCCCGCTCGATCGAGGATCAGCTTGCCGCCTGCCGCGCGCGGGCCGAGGCCGAAGGCTGGGTGATCGTCGGCGAATTCCATGATCGCGCCATCAGCGGCGCCGCCGGCATCGATGAAAGCCAGCGCCCGGGCCTTGCCGCGATGCTTGAACGGATCGAGCGCGGCGGGATCGATCAGATCCTCACCGAAAGCACTGATCGCATCGCACGCCACCAGGGCGATGCCTTCGCCGTGCGCGAACTGATCGAGCACGCTGGCGCGCGCCTGTTCACCCTGATGGACGGGGTGGTCGACGACATCACCGGCACCATCAAAAGCCTGTTCGACGCGCGCACCCGCAAGGATCTGGCCCAGCGCGTGCGCCGTGGTCACCGCGGGGTGATCGCGCAGGGCCGCTCGCCCTCGGGCGTAGCCTATGGCTATCGCCGGGTGGCGAAGCTGGACGAACGCGGCGAGCCCATTCGGGGCCTGCGAGAGATAGACCCAGCGACCGCTGCGATCGTCCAGCGCATCTTCCGCGACTATGCCGACGGGCGCAGCGCCCGCCAGATCGCGAGTGACCTCAACATTGAAGGAATTCCGGCTCCCCGCGGCGGGATCTGGCGCGCGTCCACGATCGCCGGGCACCGCAAGGAAAGCCTCGGTATGCTGTCAAACCCGATCTACATCGGGAAGCTGCTCTATGGCCGAACCGAAACTGTCACCGATCCCCGCACCAGGAAACGCGGCACGAGGCGAGGGCAGGGCGAGGTAGCGACCGGACAGGCCCCGCACCTGCGGATCATCGACGATGCGCTTTGGCAGGCCGTGCAGGACCAGCTCGAGGTGCGGAGCACCACCGCGCCCGAACGCCAGCGCCGCCCACGGCACCTGCTCTCGAAGCTCGGACAGTGCGGCGTCTGCGGCGGCACCTGGATAATCACGCGCGACAGCTATTTCGGGTGCAGCAGCGTGGTGGAAGGCAACGCCTGCACCAACCGCCGGCTGATCAAAAAGGGCGAATACGAACAGCGGGTTCTGGCCGAGCTCAAGGGCCAGATGCTCGCGCCCGATGTGGTCGAAGCCTATCTCGAGGAATACCGCGAAGAACACACCCGCCGCGCGCGCGAAGCGGTCCGGGAACGCGCCCAGCTCGAACGTCGCGTCGCCGATGCCGACCGCAAAGTCGCCAACCTGGTCGCAGCCATCGCCGCCGGCGGCAGCGAATTCGCAGAGATCCGCACCGCGCTGGGCACGGCGAAGTCCGAAGCCGTAGCGGCGCGCCAACGGCTCGCAGGCCTCGACGCGCTCCCCACGATCGCGCTGCACCCCGGCCTCGCCCAGCAGTACCGCAAGGCGATCGAGGAGCTGCACCAGGAGCTGGCGGACGAGGAAACCCGGAAGGAAGCTGCACCGCGCCTCCGCAAACTGATCGCGCGGATCGTGGTCACGCCGTCAGAAGGAAGCCGCGGCGTCGATCTCAATGTGATCCGCCACATCGATGAGGTGCTGGCGCTGGCCGAGCGGCGGCGGGCGTGAGGTTTACGCCTTATCGAATGTTTCGATCGCCTCCCGGTGCTCCGGCAAAACCCAATCGGCATAGTGAACCCACCGATGCACAGACCTCAATGCCTTCTTTTGGCTACCTGTGAGCCTTGGGAACACCTCGCAGTGGTTCAAATTCCCAACGAGAGGGTGACGAGCAATGATTACGCCGTGAGTCCTGAAATCAGCGGCATCAACGCAAATCACGCTGAAGTCGGGGTGTCCTCGCAGGATGTCGTCAAGATCTCTATCAGATTCCCAGATGGTCACCGACAAACCACAGCCTGGCTCTTTGTCGTCGAAGACGTTTTTTTCGATCTTACCCGCATGGACAAGCAGGGCTGGTACGCGTCGCAGGAGCCGTATCGGTCCTGCGATTGCTGGATCATCCTTAGCCCAAAAAGGAAGATCTGACACTTGGGAGCCTGAGTTAACGGAGACCCACTACTATCCGCTCTGCTTCTTCGATGGTGATCGCATCAGCCGTCTGCGTCAGGCCAGACTCCTCGTCGTCGACAACCACATCGCAACGAATGCCAGGATAGATGTCCACTTCAATCTCTTTCGATCCCAGCGACCAGCGTAGGCCGACCCCCCCAGACGGGAGCGGCACAACTCGAGTGCAGGTGATGCCTTTGTGATGGCATGCAAAAAGAAGCCTTAGAGTGGGGGCTACGACACTCAAATTCAGAGCCTTGCCGCCGTGGCTATCCCAATTCGCATCAAGATCTGCGAACTCGTACAAGCTAGTGATCGCAGATAGGATCGAGGCCGGAAAGTCACGGCCATCGGACTTCCACTCAATCTGAACGCCCAATACATCAAGCTTGCACGGCTCCACGGTTTTGCCTTGGGGCACAATCGACCGGAGTCCGACGTCGGCCTGCATGTAACGCTGACCTGCCGAACAGGCGCCGCCATTTTCCCAGCTATGATCAAGCTGAGCCAAATTAGTCGCCATTCATCTCTCCCCAGTGCACTTTCATATCGTCTGTGACGGACGCCATGAAGGCTGCATTAATAGCATCTCTAGCAATTTCGAAAAAGCCATTAGCTTGTTCGAGCGATGAAATCACTGGTCCACTTCTTGCCGTGAGTTCATATCGAATACCGGGCGAATCATCCACGTTTGAGATTACTGGGGCGATCACGGCATGAAGTCGGCCTATTGCCGCACCGCTCGCATCAAGTATTCTGTGCTGAACTGATCGCTCCACTATCTCAGCTTCTAGCCCGTCGATATTCCATTCGGGATCAGAAACCCTGATGGCCTGATTGAGATGGGAAAACTTGCTCCCAAAATCGGCGACAGGAATTACATTTAGGTTTGTGATCTCGCACTGGGTCAGCTGCAGATCACCCAACCGCTGCCGATGAACGTAATCCTGAAAAGCTCCAAAGAGCTCGTTGAAGCGCGACCTCAGTCGCTCAGACCGAGGGTAGTTCTGGCCGTCCACCTTGGCCCAGTTAAACGTGAACCGATCGTGCTGGAGCTGAATAAGTTCCCCATTTGCAGGGTTCCCGAACATGGCTCGCGGCAGGGGCGGAGTGGTTACCAGCTGAAATGAGGGTAAGGTCGGTCTATAGGTATCGAACAACTCGACCGTTGCCTGGATCGGGTTCTCAGTCTTCACCTCAGGGAAGCCGGAAGCGATATCCGACCAGAACAGGCCGAAGTCCACAATCCGGAAACCGCTTATCGGTTGAAAGACCACCGATATCGCCTGTTCCTGAAGGGGAGGGCGTACAAAGTTTGGCCTAACTGGTTTCACTTACGATCCTACTGGCGCGGTGCCGAGGCGCGCTGCACATGACGAGATCTGCCGAAACAGACCCCGGCAAGCGGGCTGATGCGTCTATTAAGTAGGTAGTGTCAACTGAGTCGAAAATACCACACCCGCATATTTGATACCGATCCACCAAAATAAGCGCAGGACCATCCACTGCGATAATGCGCAATTTGCCGAGGCCCATGGCAAGGCGCTGGTGGTGCGCGATGCGCTGGGTGCGGC
>VFQO010011283.1_pt1 | contig 31057 bp, 47 predicted proteins | sample 3512331 | NCBI WGS metagenome assembly VFQO01 (sample SAMN10412371, study PRJNA504923) | tailings metagenome | isolation source: Replicate 3 from Balatoc abandoned mine | place: Philippines: Itogon, Benguet | collected 2017-08-28 | reverse complement strand
ACACCATGGGCGCGCCCAGCTGCCAGGTGGTGTGCTGCACGGTGACGGCGGGGGCGGGGGCATGCATCAGAGCAACTGCCGGCGGCCGGCACACAGCAGAGCATGCCTCGGCGGGCCGGAGCCTGTAAAATCACACATGCATGGGCGTGGATGGTCTGGGCTCCGCAGCAGAGCACAGCATGGCACGGCGGTGCAGTGCAGCACAGCACAGCGCGGGCACAGCTCATCGGCTTGCCTGAAGCAGGTAGTTCTGCCCCACTGCTCATGGCAGGACCGGAGTGCATTGGAGGGGATGGGCAGCACAGGTGTGTGAGCCGCAACACAGCATGTCTTGCAAGGTCACCTGCAGCGCCCGCCCCACCCTGCAGCTGTCGCCATGCCGACTGTAGCGCATGCCACTCAGGCAGGTCAGCTACCCCAGGCACTGCCTCCCAGGCAGGCCTCCCTCAACTCAAGCCTCCCTTGCGAGAGCTCTCACCATACACAACGGTTCCGCCACACACCAGCCACGCCCAGTCGCCGCCGCTCCACCCGCCAAACTGAGCCGCCCAGTCGGTGCCATCGATGGGCAGGGTCAGCGGCAGGGCCACCACGATTGTGAGGGACAGGTAGGCATACTGCAGCATCTTGCCTGCAGGGTTGGGGGGACGCAATATATGAGGAGTGGGGAAGCCTGAGGCTCAGGAGCCTGTGGCCTTGCAGCATTGAGGCAGCAGCACAGCGGCAGCCAAGGCAGGCACTGGCACAAAATGCAAGGCACGGCAGCTGGTTCACCCGTGAACTTGAGGCGCCGGAAGGCCTGAAGTGTGATGTACCTGCACCCAGAGCAACAACAAGACGGGTATTCAATGAAAGAAAGCAATTGAACCAATGCGGGCATCCCTGCTCAGGCCATGCAGCCAGGCAGCCCAGCCAACAGAAAGGCACGTGGCTCACATGGACGTGGCAGCCAGCATGGACAGGACCGAGAGCCCAAAGCCGAGCCAAGCTCGACCGCTGTCCAGCCCGCCTCGCTCGCCCTGCACAAGCAAGATGCCAGTGGGCAAGGCGGAGAGATGAGTTGCGAGCCACAGGCCCACACGCAGGAGCATTTGCAAGCGCACGGCACGCATCAGCAGCACAACTACTAGATGAGCGGCTGCATGGAATGAATGCCTGAAAGGGCCCATGCCTGCTTACCTTGCCGATGGAAGGCACAATGACCTGCAGCCATGGGGGCAGAGGACAGTAACATCAGCAAATAAGCACGTCCCAACACCCACATGCCTGGTGCCCAGGCAGTGCAGCGTTCGGCGCTACAGCGGGAGCAGAGCGGCAGCTGTCGACATTCACTCAGCCACTGACAAAGTAAGGCCCAGCGGGCTCAGCGCGCTCAGCATGCAAAGCAGGCACAGCGCCAAAGCGGGCACAGCGGGCGCACCATGACGGCTCCGCCAGTCATCACGAGGGCGCAGGGCCAGATGAGCAGCGGCAGGCGATGGCCCAGCAGCGCCGCTTGGATCAGCACGACCTGGATGGTTGAGACGGCAGGGAGTGAAGTTCTAAGGCAGGGTGCCTGCAAACATTAGGCAGCAAGGGAGGTGGCGCCAGCAAGGCGCGCCGAGGCTGTATCCCCTGCGCCCTGCCGCCCACCGTGCACATGAGGCAGAGACAGGGTCACACCCACTGTCGGCCGCTCCTCAATAGGCACAGCCACTGCTGCCTCACCAGCAGCACGCCAAACGAGTTGACGAGCTGCACGATCGCTGCATCCACAAACCCGGGGGCCACCGCCTGCAGCAGCGGCAGGGAGGTGTGGTGTGTGTGTTGGGGCAATCAGGAGACTTCGGATGCATGCATGACGGGCGGGCAGCTTGCCTTTTCCATCGGCTACGCTTCGTATGCTACGCACCAACCTGCTGACCAGCGAGACCGCAGCCTCCCAACCAACCGCCAGCGCACCTGGCAGCCGCCAGCCAGAGCCATGCTGACTGCAATGGAGCCCGCCGCCGCACAGCGGTACGCCCTGCAGCAAGGAGGGGCAGCAGCTGCTTGTGAGAATCTGCCGGCAGCAGAGCAGCACTGTTGAACGCCCACGCAGGCGGCTAATCGCACAGGCACATGCTTCGAATAGCGAATCGCAGCAACGGTATGGAACAGTACGTAAGTGCAGCATTGCTGTGCCTGACACGCCCAGCAGCTGGCTGACCTGGGGTGCCGAGCTTCAAAGCCCACCAGCCGGCGCGACAGCCCACGCTTTAGGGGGATGTCCGGCCGCTGCACCGCTTCGTCCCCTGCTGCTGCTGCTGCTGCCCTGCTGCCGGCATTGATGCTGCCGCCATTTGCAGCAGCCTGGCTGCCATCTGCCGCTGGGAGCCCCTCCGCAGCTCCTCCTGCCTCTTCCTTGCCTTCTGACCCCGCCTTACTGCCTGCTGCACTACCGGCGCTCCCTGCCTCAACATCGATGCCGCCACACACATCTGCACCTGTGGGGTTGCTTCGCTGCCGCTGCTGCTGGGAGCTGCGAAAGTGCCTCCATGCACGGCGGGCTAGCAGGACCACCAGGGAGAGAGAATCCAAAGCCAGCAGTGTCCCAAAGGCCAGCAGTGAGACTACCAGCAGCAGCCGCAGCGCTGGGATGGGAGGCGATGCTTTCGTCTGCACAAGAGGGGTTAAGCGAGAATCTTGTAGGCATGCGGACATCAGGCGGGCTGCCTGCTTGAGGTTGGCCATGCTCACCACACGGCATCATGCAGTTGCGCAGCCCATGTCCTGGCCCATGGAGTGTCCATGACGAGCAGTCACCACAGCAGCACCCAATTCCAGCAGGCCCCAGCGCACCTGCAGCCATCTGCTGGCCACTCCAAACAGCGCGACGCTACATTGTGCAACAACGCACAGCGCCAGCCACAGCAGCAGGGACGCTGGAGACAGGCGTGACTGCGTCATGCCCGCCTCCTGCTGCTGCCGCCGCCGCTGTCGCCACCGACGGTGCTGCACCCAGGTCGCTCGCCTGCCGACTGCAGCTGCTCTCCTTGCCCCACGGGTCTACAGGGACCAATCAACGAGCCTAGGCGGGAGCAGCGAGCACGGGAGTTGCTCCGCCGCCGCTCGGGCCGCCCGAAAGGACAGGTTTGGCGGACTCTACACTCAGATTACAGCTCTGCTGCACAGCATAACGCGAAGAAGATCGGCAGATGGCCAGCCGGCGGCTGAGGTAAACCTTGCCGCGTGCTGTCGCACCATTGCCCAGCAGGCGCAAAGGACGGCGAGATTTTTGATCGAAAAATTCCCCTTCTCGTGCTCTGCTGCATCCGTCGAGTTCGTCTACCTGCTGCACCCTCTGCATCTCTTCAAGCCGGCCGCACACTGCATCTGCCTGCCAACAGCCGTTGGCGCCACGTCGCGCACTGCAAAGGGTTGCAAATCCCGCGACACCACAAGAAAAGACGCCGCAGCGGGAGAAAAGAATGGCGGCCTTCCAAGGCAAAGTGAACGGACCAACTGCAGCGTGCCGCTGCCGGGCAAGGGGGAAAAATGGCGGACATGTGACACGAAAGGGCATTGGGACCGAGACAGGCGCTGAGGGGGTCTGAAAGTCTGATGCATGAAGCACGACGGGCGGAGACCGTGGGGCATTCATTCGGATGTCCGATGGCAGAGAGTGGGGTGCCGGGCACCCAAAGGGGGCATAAAGTACAACAGGGAGGGTGCTCTGAAGTGCGCAAGGGCGAGGATGTGGCTTAGCTGTGTGTAGGGTTGCGGTGGGGATGGGAAGGAGGGGCGGGTGCAAGCGACTGCACCGTCAGCTGTCCTGGGCTGCCGCCAAGCCGCCGCGGCAGGCACAGTTGCTGCTGCATGCTGTGCCGCAGGTGCAGATGCCCGTTGGATGTGGTGGACGCTCGCTTCCATGCGGGCAGGCGCTCACGCGGCGTACGCACGCCGCCCCGCCCACACCAGTTGCTCATACTCAGCTGGTGACAGGCTGCCGCAGCCCAGCTGGCACTGGCTCTCAACGTGGCTCACAGCCATGCGCAGCAGCGCCGGGTGCGTGCACTCTGCGCAACAGGGGCAAGGAGGCAGGGGGCGCATGACGAGTCAGGGTGGCTTAGGCCGGTGGCGTACTGCTCCGGCAGGGGCAGTGCGACAGGCAGGCTTGGCCTGCTGCATGGTACATGCATCGCAGCACGCATGCCACGGCCAACTCCAACAAGGTTGGGCTCAGCCTTGCCAGTGCAGCCCACAAGCGGCGTTTGCGGCTTTGCATAATTTGGCAGGCCCACAAGCTCTGCAGGGGAATGCCCTCTGCAGCGCTTGCAGGCCAGGCGCACCCAAACCTCAACACCGCCCGAAACCACCCACCTGAGAGGAAGTTGGTTGGCCGGTGGGGGTCTTGCTCAAACGGATCTGCCCCGTGCTGCAGCAGCACCTCGAGCACGCTGCGAGCGGCAGCCAGCACTGCATTGGGCGCAGAGGGCTGCTTGCCGCCGCCGCCGGCCGCCTCCGAGCCGCTGCTGCACGCTGCGGTGATGCTGCCGCTGCCGCTGTCGCTGCTGCTGCCGCTCACTGCGGCCGAGGGTGTGGGCGCTGCGGTGGCGGTTGCAGCAGCAGCTTCGGTGCCCGCTGTTGCCCCTGCGATTGCGTCCAGCAGCTGCAGCAGCAGCGGGCGGCAGTAAGCGGTGCCACCGCCGACCTGCGGCCCCGGCTGCAGCGCTGCGCCATGCGACAGCAGCAGCTCTACGCAAGGCGCATCCAGCTGCTGCACCGCCAGCATGAGGGGGGTGAGGTGCTCGGAGCCGGAGACCGGGATGCCCGCTGCTGCGAGCGCCGCGGCGCAGCGGAGCGGCACATCCACGCCGCAAAAGTTGGGGGGAGCACCCAGGTCGAGGAGGCGGCGCACCAGCACGTGCCGCCGCTGCTTGACCGCGGCAAACAGGCAGGCTTGCGGGCTGAGCGGCCGGCGCTCCTGCTTCTGCTGCTGCGCCACTGGCTGGGCTGCGGCCGTGGCGGCGCACTGCTGCTGCTGGGGCTGCTGGGGCTGCTGCTGGGGCAGCTGCGCCTGCTGCGGGGACTGCTGCTTCTGCGCGCGCTGCGCCTGCAGCGGGCTGTTGCCAATCAGGCAGGCGTTGCTGTTGCCGCCAGTGGTGCCGGCCAGCGCTGCGAGATCGAGCGCACCCAAATCAAAGCTGCCCAACGAGCTGGCTCCGGAGCCTGCTGCTGCGGTTGGCAGTGCCAGCATGCTGGCGAGCAACGTATCGGGCTGCATGGCCGCTGCTGGCAGCTGGGCAGGCAGTTGCACCGGCTGCTGCGCCGTGGCAGCAGCTCCCAGCGGTGGAGGCGAGTCGGGCCACCAGGGCAGCGGGGGCACGCTGTCTGCTGCCGCTGCTGCCGGCTGCACAGGCTGCGGCAGGAGCAGGGCGTCCAGGTCCTGCATCGTGGGGCTGTCAGGCAGCCCATCCGGCACCCAAAGCGCAGCCGAGGCTGGGCCGGCGGCGCCGTGCAGCAGGGGTGCGGCGGAGAAGCCGGCGGGCGGGGCGAGCACGGCCGGGGCTGCCTGCGGTGCGTCATCTGGCCGCATCCAGTCTGCGACGTCGCCCCACATCGCTGTGCGAGGCGGGTGCGGGCTCCTCGCACCGCTCGGGCTCCTTTAGGTCAGGGCTGGGCTCCCTGGCGCATGGCGCGCGATGAAGTGGGGTCTGAGCAGATCGTGGAGTGCCGGCGGGCCGCCGAACGCTCGTTTTGCGCTTGCTAACCGTGCATGCGGAAGATGCGCCCGGCAGGCAAGGGGCTCAGGGGGTGAGAATGGGGTTTAGAATGTCGCGAGGTCGCGGTGAGCAGCCCCAGGAGCCCGCAGGCCCCTACCGACGCAAAGCCACCGCCGCCGACGGGCGGCGGCGACGGCATTGGCTGTGCACCAGGGAACAGCTCGCCAAGCCGCTATACCTCTGGCCCAGAAGATTGTGCAGGCTGCTTGCAAGCCACTAGCCAGTCGGAGAGTAGTGTACGTTCACAGCAGATGCAGTCCTTGTATGCAGTTGCTATCACGTCCGGTTGCGGCGGACGGAGCCATGCCTTGTGCGTCACGACACGCAGCTTGACAAAAGCAGTAGAGTTGAAGGCGTGCTTCTAACCATCCGCCTGCTTTCTTTCACTCCCGATGATGCCTCATTTCATCAACCGGTGCACATAGTAGCGGCGGTATCCTTGAGTGGCCCCCGGCTCACGCACCGCTCACCTGCATGGTGCGGTCGCCACAATGCCTGCAAATCTATTTTAGTGTATATCATGATGCAGGGACACGCCATTGGTTGCAGGGGTCACTCCTGCCTGAACGACGCACCGTGTGGGCGAGGCAGGAGGCGGCAGGCAGGCGGGCCAGCGTCCCAGGGTGCGGAAGGGGATCAAACCCCTGCAGGGATGCCCGCGTAGCACGGGCAGCGCTCATGGCACCGGGCTTGCTGGCACGCAGGAGTCCAGTTGAGACTTCCATTCATGTGCGTGAGGGCCAGAAGAGGGCAAAACCTGTGTGTTTCAAGCGTGCGGCGGCACCGGCTGCTGTGCCTGCTGCAGCGGCACCGCCGCGCCGCATCTGGGCCCATTCAGCCAGTAGGTTAGGTGGCCGCTTTAAATTGCTTCTGGATGCTGTTTGCCATCCTACTGAGTTGTTCCCGCTCGCCGCTCACTTCACACACGCGCCCAGCAGACCACACTTATTTGGCTCACCCGCTGCGGACACTCCTTCGCTACCCACTCCCTTGTTTTGAGTGGCGCACCGCGTCATAAGAATTTGTGTGAGAACGGCTGTCCCCATACCCGACGCCCAGCGACTGGCCGCCCCCAACCCGCCTTGCCCGCGCTCCAGCCCACCTGCACACCGTGCCATCAGGCGAGCATGTGCTGGCAATTGAGCGTTAGCGCTTCCCGCAGCGGGCACAGGCGGTTACCTGCCTGGTCCCGGCCGCCACTGCCGCTCAGCCGCCGCCTTCCGCCTGCCCGCGCTCAGGCTGCCTGCTTCCTGTTTGGGTGCCTGTCGCGCAGGCGCAAGCCCTGCTTCAGTAGCAACCAGTGGACAGCCACTACTCCCCAGCCTACAGAACAGCCGCCAACCATGGACGCCGCTTGCAGCCAGTCCGGTCCCATCCCGCCGGCAGCCACGTGCCGCGCCCTGGCACTCCTGCTGCTGCTGCTCTGTGCCCCGCTGGCAGGTGCAATGCAGACTACACTGCATGAAGCACTGCACTCAATCTGCAAGATTTCATGCCCTGGAGCTGCCACAGCACCCTGTATCCCACCATCCTGTACTTGGCGCGTATCCTGCATGCACTGCGCCCCCTCTGCCCTCCTCTCCGGTTCCAGCTGCCGATTGGGCCCTGCAGCTCCCAGCCACTAAATTCACTTGTTGAATCATACCTTACATGCGTCTCCTCTTCCCTCCTCCCCTGTCACAGGCTGCCAGGCCCTGCCTGCACCTGCCGACCCCGCACCCCTTGTCGAAGCACAGCCCATGCCCACGCATGGGCGGCGCTTGGAGCAGGCGCCAACGACACTCCCCGCTTGCAAGACCCAGCTGACCGCCAGCAAGGCACAGCTCACCACTTGCAAGACGCAGCTCAGCACCAACGTCGTGGCGAGCAAGGCGTGCGCCGCCAAGCTGACCGCCTGCGCACAGTCAGCCCACCGCCAAGCAGCTGTCGGCGTGCCAGCGCCGAGGCGCAGCGTACAACAGCGCTGCGGCATCTGCGGGCACCAAGCTGAAGGGCTGCACAGCTGCTAGAGACGCACTCACCAAGGAGAACAGGTGTGTGCCTGGCTTGCGCCCGCCTGTGCAGCACCCACCTGCTGGCCGGCTCTGCGGTGTGCCTGCGAGTGGATGGGTATGCATTGAGCGCACAGAGCCCAGCTGCTGCTCACCGCAAATGCTCCAACCCTGCCCCAACTCACAGCAAGCTCAAAACGGCGGCCGCACAAGCCGTACCCACCGTTGCGGCGGCAGCCACGGCCGACCCCCTCACAACATGTCAGCAGCAGCTGACTGTGCTCCAGTCTCAGCTGGACGCCACAAATGCCTCTCTGGCGGGCGCTCAGGCAGCACTGACTGCCACACAGGCTGAGCTGGACAGCGTGAACACAGCGCTGGCACAGCGTGATGCTGACGTGGCAGGTGCGACCGGTTTTGTTAGGCTGGCTAAATGCTTGTGGTGCAGCACAGCACAGTGCAGTGCAATCGCCTGCAAAGCTGCACTACCTGTGCTCTGCACTACCTGTGCTCACCAAACTGTGACCGCCGTACCACCTCCCACCCGCCGCCCCGCCACTGCCACAGCCCTTCAGGAGCAGCTGGCGGCAGCCAGCGCCCAGCTTCAGCAGGCAAACGAGCAAGAGGCAGAGCTAGTGAAGCTCCGCTGGCAGCTCAGCCAGCTGCAGAAAGTCTACACTGTCACAGACGGCATGCTCAACCAGACCAGGGAGGACCTAGACAAAGTGTCTGCAACAGTGGACGGCCTGCGGGACGCAAACGGTGCGCTGGGTGCATGCACCGCGCTTGGCATGCATTCCCGAGGCCGCATGAGTGGTCTGAGTGCGTCGCTGTACGCCTGCTGCCGGGCCACTGGGCATGCACCAATGGAACCACCTCGACACCGTGCCCCCTGCTCCTGCAGCCTCCTGCCACGTGGATCTGTCCAACCAGGGCGCGCAGCTGGAGGACGCCCAAGCTGAGCTGGCGGCGTGCCAGCTGGCGACCAGCGCATGTGCCAAAGAGAAGGCCAGCCTGCACGAGGCGTACCTGGAAGCCTCGGCCAAGCAGTTCCCGCCAGGTGCGAGCATGCGAGCAGGCCTGTGCACCTGGTGCGATGCTGTTGTACGCAAGCACTGTTGGGCGGCCGCTGCATGCCACGGAACAGCCGGCAAGGAGCACCAACCGGAATGCACAAGGGAGCCGCCCTGTTGGCACACCACTGCCTGCCACCCGCCCGCCGGCCTGGCTGAGCACGAAACCTGTGCATACAGCTGATTTCACGAACCCTGCCCCGAAAATTCTGCTCACGCTGCAGAGGAGTATGTTGCCTGTGCCAACGAGCTGATCACAACAAAGATTGCCAACGAAACCAACGCCAACGCGGCGGGGGAGTGCCAGAGCCAGCTGTCCGACATCGAGCGCTCTTATCAGGAGTGCATGTCGCGCAGCCGTCGCCTGCTCAAGCTGCCCAGCGGCCGGCCAGCGCTGGCCCGCACCGCCGCCTGAGGTTGGCTGCCCGCACCGCGCCAAAGAAGATGGACGGTTGCCTGGAGAGTTCCCTGCCCTCCTCAAGCCGCTGGCTGGCCGCGCAGGCACCTGCTCCCGCTCCTTGCACACTCACTGCATTCATGTCACCGCCCACCTGTTGCTCTCTTCATCTGCACTATCACCCTGTCTCCACGCACCTTTTCATGTACACACGTCATCCGCGTTTTGAACTTGCACTGCCCAAGATCTTTTCACTTCACCAAACTTCACCAAACTTCACCAAACCTGCCACCTGATCAAGACTGCACGATCCACCTGGTGATTTGCGCGTGAGCTCATTCGCCAGACATGCATGCCCTTCCACTGCCCCTTGCCCTATCTCAAGGCCTCGTCCCACCTGCCATCATTCACCTCTCACCCGATAGCCCGAACTGCCACTGCGAACAAATGCCAACCCCCAACTGTTGTGCTGCCTTGCTGCCGCCCACGCTGTGACACATCCGGAAAGAATGCCAGTCCCCAAAGGTTGTGTTACCTTGCTGCCGCCCACGCTGTGACACACTGCTGCTAGCAGAACTGATCTGCAGAGTCCAGGGGTTGTGAATGGGGATGTGCAATTGACCACAGCATACAGAGCGCAATCAATTGCACGCACCGCTCTCACTGGGTGGCACATGGGTGCTCAACCGCTTACAGAATTGCCTGCCGCCTCACATTTTGGCGACAGGCAAGCAGCAAACTGGGTGCCATTGTTCGCGAAAAGTTGTTGGTAGATGAAATGGGTCGCTGCTCTTCCCTACGGCGAGCGTACGTGTGAGCCTGCTACTGCTGCCTCCGCTCCATGCTGGCCTCCTCGGCCAGCAGGGCTGCGTTAAGCGCAGCCTCCCGGCCTAATCTATCGGCTGACTCCTCTAGCCGCCTGCCCACTCCTGCTGCTTGCTGCCCTGCCGCCTGCTGCTGCTCCCCTGCTGCATGCTGCTGCTGCTGCTGCTGCTGCTGCTGCTGCTGCTGCCCGCCACTGCCTGCCTGCCCCGCCGCTGCCGCTCTAGCGTGTTCGCCACCGCCGCCAGCGCCCTGCTGCCGCGCCTTCAAGCGCGCCAGGCCAGCTTCAGCCTGGGCCCCTGCATCCTTCACTAGCTGCTTCCACCTGACCTCGTTTGCCAGCTCGTAGTAATCAGTGGGCAGCCCCGCCGCCTTCTGGCCGTCAAAGCCGGCTGGGAGCCCCACCAGCAGGTCAGAGCAAGCATACCTGCAAGAGACGACGGAGGGAACATGATGACAGGGCGGTGATGCTGAGTTGGCAAGGGCATTTGCGCTGAGCATTGTGGCAGGTGCGTGTTCGCTTGCTGCACGGGGGCCAGAGCAGCCACAGCGGCAGCGCCCGCCTGGGAAAGCAGGCCTAACGGCGCTGCGTGCGCGGAGGGACTGCCCTCATGTCCTGCCGCACACCGCCAAGGCAGCAGGCAGCAAGCGAAAAGAAAGAGATATGGCAACGCACCGCACGCCACGCTGCTCAAACTGGCCGTGCTCGGTGTAATGGTGGAACAGCTGCGCGCCTGCAGTGAAAGCAAGATTGGCAGGCGGAGGTGTGGCCTGGCCTGTGACCTCATCCCTTGGCACTGCTGCAGCATTGCTGCCCCACAGCAAACTCGTGTCCCAGCGGCAGACGCAAGGTCAGATCCCAGCGGCACCAGCCATCCATGGCAGGCACCTGCGGCACCAGCCATCCATGGCAGGCACCAGCGGCACCAGCCATCCATGGCAGGCGCCTGCGGCACCCAAATCTCCACATCAGCCCCTCCGGCTGCGCACCCTTGCTGAGCCCTGCTTCCTCCAGATCCGGGCTGTTGGTTGCGTAGTAGCTGTGGTCGAAGCAGCGCTGGCCGCGCGCCCGCACGTAGCCCAGCCGGTACGAGTTGCCGATCTGGAGCGGGCAGCTGAACCTGCGGGGAGCGGTGCGGCAACGGCACGGCAGGGACGCAGGCAAGCGGTTAGCGAAGCTCCACTGATTCACTCCGGCAGAGGCTTCGCAGACACTCAAGCAGCGAAAACATGGACTCCTGGGCATTCAGGCAGGCACACCACAGCCAACCAAAAGCCCACCAGAGCAGCCCACCTGTGGCGCCGGCCCTGGAACTGGCCGAGCAGCACAAAATGCTCCCACAGCTGCTGGTGCTGCCCCGCTTGGCCCGCCAGGTCGGCATTTTGCTGCGGGCCGGGCGGCGGTTGGCAGGCAGGAGTGGGAGTTGTGAGGAGGGGAGGGCGGGCCATCATGTGCAGAACAAGGAGCAGCTGCCTGCTACAGCTTACAGATGCAGCAAACGACAACAGCAGAAATTCCAACCGTTGGCCAAATGCGCTCCCTTCCAGTTCCGCTCCCCCTACCGAATCCCGATTGCACGTAGTACTCAAAGTCAAAGTCGAAGCAGAGACCTCAACTGTCCGTCAATCACAAAACACACTCTCCTTCCCCCCTCCCAGTCCCACCTGCACGTAGTACTCGAAATCGAAGCAGCCGGGGCCGCGGGAGTTGGCGTACACCATGCGCTGCGCGCGCAGTGCCCACTGCTTTGACACAAACTCGTTTGAGTTGCCCTGAGAGGAGCCCAGGGCCTGCGCGCGGAAGAGGGGGTAGAGTTGAGGATGTGTCATGAATTGGAGCTGTCGCAGCACAAACTCGTTGGAGTTGCCCTGAGATGAGCCCAGGGCCTGCCGGGGGAGAAGGTGGCACAGTTGGGGGAGCATGGGTGGGATGGAGATATGCGCGGGGGAGCATGGGTGGGATGGAGATACGCGCTGGCAGCAGCATTGCGATGCAGACGAGGAGCGGCAGCAGCAGCGGCATTGCAGCAGAAGAGTACAAGCCCCGGCTGGGGATCCAACCCACCTGGGACTCTGCCCAGTCGGTGTACTTGGCTGCCTGCCGAACAAAGCTCCACTCGCTTTGCAGCATGCCCAGGTTGACCGGCACAAACACTGCGGGTGGGTAGGGCAGCAGCCAGGCAGTTAAAGGCTTGAGAGGCACTCAGCCAATGAAGCAAAGCACTCAGGAGCCGAAGCCAGCAGCAGGCAGTGCAGCCCATCTGCGCAGCGCACATGCTGCTGCACATGATGCAGCGCACCTGTTTCATATGGCGTGATGCTCACGCCATCGTAAGTCCACTCCGCATCTGGCCGCATTCTGTAGCCGGGACGAGGGCATTGCACGGTTTGTTGTCCACTGAAAGCTCTCGCAAAGTGCGCCTTTGCAGCAAGCCCAGTGCAGCACACGAGGGCTCCAGCAGCATGCACCACTGCAGTGCAGCAGCAAAGGCAACGCAACTACCACCCTCCCGCCCACGCGTGCGCACCGCGAGTTGCAGCCCCAGTTGCGCTGGATCCACCAGTCCATGCCCTGGTACTTGGTCAGCAGGGTGTCGATGTTGTACCCAGCGGACAGCAGCGCCAGCGCCGCCCCCGCGTCTGCACACAGCACACGGCAGGCAGAGGATAGGGTGTCGGCATAAAACTGTGAGCTTTTGCAAGTGACCGGCAGCTCTGCCTGTGCATTGGCAAGCGTGGCATACGCCGCTGGTGCAGGTTGCCGCAGCTGCAAGGCCTGAATGCTGCAGCTGCGCAGCTCAGCTTGCAAGCTAACCAGCAAGTAGCAGACACTTGCAAGCTGCCCAGCCAAACGGCAGACCTGAGTGATAGCGTGCATCCCAGGAGCTGATGTAGCACTGCAGCACCTCTTCTGCCCGTAGCACAAGCTGCCACCCCTCCTGCAGGGAGCAATGGGGACGGCAGCGGCTGGTGAAGAACCTGCCAAGGGGGACGATCGCCAACGCGGCTCCCTGCAGGCTGCTTATTGCTACGCGATCCGCAAGAGCTCAACGCAAGAGCTCAATACACATTGCATGCTGCGATGGTCCCCGCCTGCTGCCCGCACAGCTTGCCTTGTCGATTGCCCATGCATGCGGCAGCAGGTACGGGTTTTGTCGCCACTCCGCGGCTGCAGGGCAGAGCGAGCCGGAGCAGCATAGTGTTGAACTGCGCCAAGCCTTGCCTAACGCCTTGGCATGCATTCCTGCAGGGCAAGCTAGCCGTTCCCAGCGAAGCCGCATCCACCAATCGTCACGTGGGCTGCCCGGAATGCCCAAACTCCCACCCGCAGCGCACCTGCATCACCGCCCTTGGGTGCGCCCTCGCAAGTGAGGGCCGAGCCGACCATTTTGGTGCGAGGCCCCAGCTTTGATGTGAGCGCATCTGTCCAGTGCATGAACTGCGGTAGACGGGAAGTGAATGCGGGCTGAGCATCAGGGCAGACACAACCGGCATGGCTGCACCCAGCAACAGGGAGCACAAAACGGGCCCAACGCAACCCGCAGATTGTCTCCCAACATCAGCATTGCTGCAACCCTGCCCTGCAACCACCACGACCCACCTCATGCGTGTATGGCGGCATGTAGGGGCCCCGCACAGCAGACGTCACCACCACAATGCGCTCTGCCGACGCCAGGTCGTGCGCCAACTGCTGCTGTGCTGCAGCCAGCATGCCCCATGCGCTGCCGGCGCAGGCTGGCGCCTCCAAATACTCGGCATTGGGTGGCAGACGCGGCATGGCAAGCGGCGGCTGCAATCCAGAAGTGCACAGGGCGGAGTAGGCAAGGATGGGGTGAGGAAGGGGCTGTGCTGAGCATGATGTGGGGTCTTCTTCAGGCCTGCTTGCATGTGGCTTGCTGTAGAACACACAAGCAGGCAACCTATCCATGCGTGCAGCTCACCAGGATGCCCTCCCCGCTGGCGATCAGGAAGCGGTAGGTCAGCCCCGCCTGCTCCTCCACGCCGTGCTTCAAAAAGTGCTCAAAGTTGCGCTGCTCCTCCGCGTCAGCTGCAGGCAGAGGTGTGACCGAGCAAAAATGATAGCCATTAAGAGCTAGAAGTCCAGGCTGTCCAGGGGCACACATGCCACAGCAACTCGCACGCAGCTAAACATGTTACATGCTGCAGCAGCCTGCAGCATGCTGGCTACAACATCAACGGCGATCCCAAGCCCATCCAGCATAACCCAGGCCGCTCACTTGCAGCGTAGGCGTAGACGACGAGGGTGGGAGGGCGGCGCAGCCGCTGCCCGGTGCAGGGCAGCAGGCCGCAGCCAGCCGGGTCCCGCCGGTAGCGGTCCTGCCGTGACCTCGCCCGCTGCAGGGAGAACAAGGATATAACGACCAGGTATGGCGGGCTGCTGGCTGCACGACATTGCCAAGCGCCAGCACCCGTTGGCAGTGATGGTTGCAGTGCAGCTGTGGAAGCTGCATCCGGCTGGCGCAGCTGTTCCTGCGCACAGGCACGAGCCGTGCCCTGCGGCACCCAGATCGCCCAACTTACCTGCTCCTGGTTCTCCTCTGCCCACAGCGCTGCCGCCGACAGCCAGCTGCTGTGGTGTCCCCCGCCGCCGCTGCTGCCGCTGCGGAGGGGCGAGGGGTCGTGCGCAGCTCGCTCTGCAGCCGTGCGGCTGCCCCCGGAGGGCTGCACTGACCCATCCTCAATGCTGCCCCCGCCGGAGCTCAGGCTGGAGAAGCTGTACACCGAGAAGAGCAGGAGCAGGAGGAAGAGCGCGGCCGCCGCCAGCGGCGCGCCAAACGCAAGGCGCCGCGCTCCGCGCTTGCCGCCGCCGCCCCGGTGCTTGCTGCCGCCTGGCCGTGGGACACCCCCTGCCTCTGTCATCACCCTCAGCATGGATCAGGGGGGTGGATGGGCGGCGGGAGGGCGCCCAGCTCGAATTGGTTGTGGCGGCAGGGGCCCGGGTGCCTGCCGCGGGGCAGGGCAGCCTGGATCGCACCGTGATCACGGCCCGCCGATTGATGGCAGCATTGAACAGCACAATGGCGGTGGCTGCATTGCCTTCTCCCCATGCGGCGGCGGCGAGGGTGAAGGGAGGGCCAGCCCCTTCCGGCCTGCCCAATTGCTGTTTCGACACTGCCCTCACAGATCCCATCGCTGTTTTCACTGCCGATCACTGTCACAGCGATGGCGCTTCGCAGCCTGCTCCTGCTGGCCCTGGTGGGCGCCGTGGCTTGCAGCGCCGGCCACGGTGTGCACCACCTCACCACCGACACGTTTGCCGAGGCGGTGGGCGACGGCAAGGTGGGTGCCAGCGAGCGCGCTGCAGAACAGTGCCGCAGCGCCGCCTGCAGCCCTGCTGAGGTTTCCAGATGACATCTCGGAGCTGGATCACGCGGGTGCCGCCCTGCCGCCGGCACTGTCCCTGCCGCGCCGCACACCGCTCGCCGCCAGTCACCCCCTTCTGCCTGCCTGCACTTTTCTCAAAGCTGCGCCTCTTGCCTCCCTCGCACCGCAGGTCTACTTCATCAAGTGAGTGGGGGTGGTGCACGACAGGGCTTATCCTGCAAGCTGCAGTGCTGCCTCCTTCCTGCTGATCCGCTCCCTGCCTGACGCCTCTGCCGCGCGCACTACCGTCCCCTGCAGGTTCTTTGCGCCCTGTGAGCTTGCGGCAGGGTTCGGGGGGCCAGGACAGACGATGCATTATTGGTGGCTGTGTGCATTACTGGGTTGCCCTGCATGTCTCCCTGCCGCTGCTGGGAATGGGACTGTCTGCGCTTGACGTCCGGCGCCGCCGCCGTACGGCACAGGGTGCGGCCACTGCAAGCGGATGGCGCCCACGTGGGACGAGCTGGGCGATGCCTTCAAGGTGCGATGGCGTGGATATGTTGATGCACAAGACGGGCCCTGCCTCACGGCCAGGGCAAGCGGCGGATGCACCGGCTGCTCTGGCCGCGCCCCGCACCGCCTGTGAGCGTGTGTGGACCACACGCCTGTCCTGTCTGCTGCCATCCTCTCAATGAGGTTAATACTCACCGCAACGGCTTGGGCCCTGCCCTTTTACACTGCCGCCAGGGCTCTGACCGCGTGGTGATCGCGAGCGTTGACTGCACGGAGCAGAAGGAGGTCTGCACCCAGGCCGAGGTGGGTGCTGGCGCTGCAGGGTGGCCAGGTGGGGCTGGTGCTGTGTGCTGCATGGAATGACCGTTGGGCCGGGTAGGCGCTGCACGCGTGTCAGCAATGCTGCTGTCCAATCCAAGTCCCAGTGCTGCTGCTGTCCCTGGCGCCGCCGAGAGTGCAGTGGCCCATCCCCGGCCCACCCTGCCTGCCCGCCTCCCCTGCCTGCACCCCCCGTGCAGATCCGTGGCTACCCCACCCTCAAGGTTTACCACGGGGGCAAGGCTGTGGATGCGTACCGTGGCGGCCGCGACCTGGAATCCCTCAAGACTTACGCCCAGGTGGGCTGGGGCGTCCGCTGCGAGCGAGAGGCTCACGCTATTAAGCGGGGGACGCTCGCGCTGCCCCCTGTGGTTTTGCGGCTTTGGCGATGGTTGTTTTGTGGGTGCTGCGGCGCGATTGCCACGCGCTGCTGCTTTGTTGGTTCACAGCGCTCTCTGACTGGCTTGGTGGTGCTGTGCTGGCTGCATTGCAGGACCAGGCCAAGCAGCTGCTGGACGAGACCACTGCATGAAGGGCATTCCAGCATTCCAGGCAGAACTGAGCCCATGGTCTTGGTGGTCCGATAGCCCCAGGGGCTGTGCAGCGCCAAACTGGGCTGCACACTGAAATGTTATCCAGGTTCTCGTGTAAACCAGGCAGTGTGCGCCAGGATGATGGAGGCAGCAGTTTACTGCGGGCAATGGGTTGGCCATGGTGCAAAAACCAAAGCACACAAGAAGAAGGCTGGCAGGTTGGCTGGCTTGCCTGGGTTTTCGAGATGAGAAGCAACTCGACAGAACCACAGTTGGAGGGCTGCCGGGCTGGCCAGCTCGCACACGGCAGGGCAGGGCCGCCGCCGCTGCTGGCTCCGCGGAGCTCCGCCTGTCGCGGCCGGCCGCATCCATGAACCCATGCAGGCTGCCCGCTCCTAGTCAACACATCGTAGATCGGCACATCATAAACGTCGTCGAATCCGCCCGGAGGCCGCAGGAAACGCCGAGGGAAGGCCCGACCCTGCGGGCGGTTGCGGGTCGGTGCGGCTTGCAAGCTGGATTAAGCTCTGTTTACACTTCGCAAGCATCCTGCGACGTGGCAAAGGCCTGCCACGGCCGGCGCGGGTGAGTTCATTGCCCGTGACGCTGCTCGGCGCCGCCCCACGCCCTGCCCGGCGCCCCAAGCCATGCGCATGTCTTGCAGCCGCTATTTAAGTCCACTGCGGCCAGCTGCCGCCAGCTGCGGTGCGCTGCCCCGAGCTGCTCGCCGCCACCGCCGCTCGCTGCCCGCTGGCCAGTGGCATTCTGAGTGAGGCCCACGCTGCACCCGTGGCCCTTTGGCTGCAGCTTTCCAAGGCCACATGAGGCTCCTGGTGGCGTTGCTGCTGGCCTTGAGCCTTGGGGCAGCTGCGGCACAGCAATCGGATGCACCATGGTGCACAGGGGATGGCTGGGTGCCCCTTCCAGAGGTGAGCTTTGCATTGTGGGGCGAACAAATATGTGCATGTGGCCCATTCGGGAGTGGCACGCACAGCACATCATGCCTGCATTCCTACCCTATCGCTGCTGCAGCTGGAGCCAGGGCTTGTCGACATACCTGACCCAGCGCTCTATGCCGCGCAAAAGGTGCGGCGCTGCTTGTGCGCACATTCCGTGCGGCTGTGGCTGCCATGCGTGCCGCAGGCTGCAGGCTGCAACAGCATGCAAAGGCACACCAGACATCTGCGGCATGTGCAAACTCCCTGCACCCATGCTCTCCCCCATCGCTGCAGCATTTTGAGCGCTACTTTGGGGCCGATGTTGAGGGCTGGGCCTGTCCAGCTGAGGCCCTGAACGTGGCAGCTGACGGCTGCGAGCAGGCGGGCAAGGACGGCAGCCGCTTCTGGCTGCGCCTGGACCTTGTGTGCCCACACAGCAACGAAGCAGCCAAGGTTGAGGCCCTGGTGGCCGTCCTGCCAGGCGGCAAGATCGAGGTGGGGCGCTGCAGCTGCTGACCTGGCCAGCCCTGCTCTGACCTGCGTTCCTTGCATTTCGCGTGCCAGCAGGCGTGATTGGATCAGAGCAATGCGCATCGGCAGCAACTTGTTCATGTGGGTGCTGCTTTCACACTCGTCTCCCCAGGGGCTGCTGCCGACCCACACACACAGGTTGACCTGCCTCGCGTGGTACTGGCTGGTGTGGAGCAGCCGCCGCTGCTGCTGGTCGACCCCGGCTCAGGTCGGTGCCCTGCATGCATCCGTGACTGTGACGCTGTGCCCGGTGGCTGCAAGGGGTGGGCGAGAACATGAGGGCAGAGCAGCACATGCGTTCCTTTGGTTGCAGGCAGCATCTACGCTTCTGTGGCTGCTCTACCGCCGGCAGCATGCACTTTGCTGATGCATCCCCTGCGCCCTGCCCATTGCCTTCTTCAGCACTTTATGAGAACCCATTCGAGAGCGAGGCTGCCGAAGCAGTTTACAATGGGACAGAGTCCTGGCGCGATGAGGTGTGTGGAATAGGGCACAGCTGGCAGCTTTGCATGGCAGGTGGCAACATTCGTGCAATCAGCAATTGGTTTGCCCCCGCTGGGGCTTTCTGTGGAGATTTCTGCACCCGCAGCCATGCAGGTAACTCTGCTGCTGCCTATCCAGCTGCCGCCCGCTCCACCCCCTTTGCTTCTCCCACGCAGCTGGTGCCGCTGACTCAGCTGATGCTGGAGCCCCCCAGTGATGTGATCTTCACCCAGGATCCAGCGCAGCCCTGCCCGCAAGGTTGGTCCCCATCGGTTTAGCCTTGTCAACTGCGCCAGCTCACACCGCCCCGCTGATCAACATGCGTCAGCTTGTACCAGCCCTGCCCGCCAGTCGCGCTGCTGAGCCTGCTGCCTGCATGCATGCGGTGCCCCCGCCTGCCATGAATGTCTTAAGTTGGCCTGGCCACCAGCTACTTGCTTGCCCCCTGTCCACAGTTTCAGTAGAACCCTTGCACTGCCGCCCAACCATGCAGGGTCGTACGCAGTGGGGGGCGCGTGCCGCCCCTGCAGCGGCATCCTGCCCAACTGCCAGCAGTGCCGAGCGTGCCTGCGTGGAAAGGCGTGCCGCGGGTGGGCCAGCTGCCTGCGCTGCCGCAGCGGGTATGCGCTGTCGCGCGACGGCTACGCTACGTGTTCGCCGGCGCGCTCGTCGCTGGGCCTGCTCTCCTAGCCAGGCTGCAGTGGCGTTCCCAATGGCGCTGCCCACCCACTTGTGCAATGCATGAACTCTGCTATTGATATGCGTGTTCTGCATTCGCAAGCTGCTGCAAATCCGCACATGCACGCGAGAGCGGTGAGGAGGCGGCGGCACCCGTGCCGCCAGGGCCAGGTATTCCGCCCACCCGCAGCGCCATTTCTGTTGTGTTTTTCCCCTCCCTTCTGCCTTGCATGTGGATTGCAAGCAACAACTCGACCAGAGGCGTGGGGCCGGGGTGACAGCGGACCAAACGATTTACAATACGATTGGCAATGGTCGCTTCACAGCCTCCCTTGCACTGCTGCAAGCTCCGATGGCGCATTTACGTGCACCCAGGAAGCGCTAAGCTCAGCCGCCACAAGGCCCCCACGCGAGAGCGCACACGTGGGGCGCGCCCGGCCTGAACCATAACCTCACATTGCCTCACCGAACTGAACGGCGGCGCTTGGAACAGCGGACAGCCGCGGGGTGCTTGTGCCGCTCGCGGCGTGGGCCTGCCTGCCCTGAGGCCCGGCCGACCCTGCTGGAAGCTATAAAGGGTCGCGGCGGCGCGATGCCGGCCGCCCCTGCAATGCCGCCGCTGGACGGGGGCTCCCCGCTGCCCTCGCCGTGGAGCGGTTCGCCGCCGCTCGAGAAAGGCCTCGACCGCCAGCACAGCTTGCTGGCGCAGCGCCGATCCAGGCAAGCTGGGTGGAGGTCTGAAGCGTGATTGGCGCCTGGCAATCATTGGGGTGTTGAATCTTGGATGGCGTTTGCCGTCCACTGCCACTGCGCAGCACGCTGTGCACTCGCTACGTGCTTGCGGGCCAGCCAATCTGCCATGCATGTGCTTTGATGGGACGCCCGCTGCGCACAGGACATCTGCACACCCAGCCATGCTGCATTGCGCCTACCCATGCAGGGAGCGGGAGCGCGTGCAGCGGGAGCAGCAAGCGCATGCGGCAGCAGAGGGCGCGGCGGCAGCGGACGCGGACGCGGCAGCTGAGGATGCAGCAGCAGCAGCTGAGGAGGCGGCCAAGCAGCTGGCTGCGGAGGCAATGGCTCAAGAGATGGCTGCGCTGCGCCTGGAGAACTCCCAGCTGGCGTATGCGGCCAGCCTGATGGAGAAGACGCTCGAGGTAGGTGCAGCAGGATGGGCCAGTGCAGCATGATGGGCAGCACAGCAGGATCGGCAACGCGCCTTGGGTTGAGGTGGGCACAGAAGACAATAGACAGGCGCCAGTGTTGCTGTGGGCACACTCGCCAGGCCGGGGCTGCATGACGCAGCGGGCAGCGCACCTGCCAAACGCGATAAATGGGGTCAAACAAGTCTGCAACACCCACTCCCTCATCCTCAACCCCACCCAATCCAATTCCAACCGCAGTTCCGCCAAGCGGTGCTGGCGCTGGCACAGACGCTAAGCGTCGCTCCAGGCCTGCCCCCGCCAGAAGCCAACCTGCTGCCGGGCCATGAAGCGGCGGTTGCAGCAGCACACCAGCGTGTGGTGGCAGCCGCAGAGCAGCTGCCCCCTCAGCATGACGTGGAGGCGTTTGCTGCACGCTTTGCAGGGCAGCTCCCCGCCGGCAGCATCGCTGCGCGCGCTGCGCCTGCTGTGCCATGCTGCGCCCCGCTGGCTGCGAGCGCCGCTCACCTCCAGCCAGCAGCGCAAGCTTGCGAGCGGCCGGTGCAAGGCGGGCCAGCTGCTGCTGTGCCATCGGCAGCTGAGCCGGCTGGCACAGCCTGCGGAGCAGAGGCCAGCGGCGATGTTGGCTGCACTCTTGAGGAGGGCGGCGGCGACAGCAGCGGCGAATGGGTGCCTGCGGCACAGGCTGCCACGGCGCACGCTTTGGCAGAGCAGCAGCAGCAGCAGCAGCAGCAGCAGCAGCAGGCAGCAGAGCCAGCAGACGGCTGGGGGCCCCGCGGTGTGCCGCTTGCCATTGGCGGCGGCCGCACCGCTTCGCCACAGCGGCAGCCACACATGCCGCCGCAAGTGCAGGCGTGGCAACGAGTCATCCCCCAAGACGGCTGGGGCGTGCCAGGCATCCCGCTAGCGATTGGCGGCGGGCGGCCGCCAGCGCCAGCGCTGCCTGTTGCACTAGCACAGCCGCTGGTTGCACAGGCGGCGCCCGTGCAGCCGCTGCTGCCGGCGCCACCCGCGGCGCAGCAGCAAGAGCAGCAGGCGCAGCAGGCGCAGCAGGCGCAGCAGCCCTCGCCAGATGACCCCGGCGATGGCTGGGGGCCCCGGGGCATGCCGCTGCTGCTGGGAGGCGGCAGGCACGGCCCCTCCTGTGTGCTAGCGCAGGTGCTCGCCACCTGCGAGTCGCAGGCAGCCAGCTCGGCTGTGTTCAGTGCGGAGGGGCGGGCCCTGCAGGCGCTGGGCGTGCCGCCACCCAACAACCCGGCCATCCGGCGGCGGGTGGAGGTGAGGAAGTTTGGGTTGCAGAGGACAGACGTTGATGGGGGAAGGACTGGGCGCACAGTGAACCCACGTGACCGTTTGCTCCACGTGTGTTCTCGTCCCCTCACAGCAGCCTGCACTGCGCTTGATTGGCCCACCTGGCAGCGGCTGGCTGACCCTTCTATCCTTACCTTTTGGCCAACACAGGCGGTCCAGGACGTGGCCAGCATCCAGCGGCTGCAGCGCCGCCTGCTGGGCACGGTGCGCGACTGCTGGCCAGCGGCGGCGGCGGCCCAGTTTGCGCCCGGGTCGCCGGCCCGCCAAGCACTGGAGGAGGCGGCCGTTGAGATGTCTACCTTTTTCTGGTGGGTCACGATTCGTTGTTTGGTAGGCCTCCTGCTTCTGTGATGCTGTTGAACGAGTCGTGCTGGAGCAATTGCCACCATAACGTCGTGCTGGAGCAATTGCCCACCATAACCTGCCTCGGTTGTCCTCCCCTGCCCCAGGCACCTGGCCATGCTGAAGCCGCACCTGCTCAACTCCTACATGCTGGCCACGCTGCCGCCGCCCAGCCAGGACATGAGTGCCAAGTGGCACAACGTCGCAGTCGACTCCATGCCCCTACTTGCTGAGGGAGAGGTGTGCTGAGCACGCTGTCCTGCGCTGTGGTGTGGTGTGCTGTGGTATGTGGGCGAAGCACACGGCATGTCGCACTTGACTCCATGCCGCTGCTGGGGGCGAGGTGCGCTGAGCACGCTGTGCTGTGTGCTGCGCTGTGCTGCGTCTCTGCTGTGATTGGGGTTGAGGTGAAGCGGGCCCTCATGCAGCATCGCCAGCTGCCGTAGCCCAGCCCTCTCCTTGACCCCTGCAGCTGCCCTGACTAGCAGGCTCCACTCCCACTTCCCTCCGCCCGCCAGATCGAGGCCCTGCGCGATGCTTACCAGTGCTACGCCCAGCGCATGGCGGTGGCAGCGGTGGGGGTGCGCCCCATCGCTGAGAAGTTGCAGGCGCTGGCCGGCAGCAGCCCCTCGGTCAACCTGGTGCACGTGGCGGCGCAGCACACGCAGGTGGGGCTGCTTCGCTGGGCTGTGCTGCGCTGGGCTGCGCTGTGCTGTGCTGGGCTGGGCTCGGCTCGGCTCGACTGTGCTGTGCAATGCTGGGTTGTGCTGTGCGACATCCCCCACCTGTGCGGCACTTCCACACACAATTCAAGAACCACCTTGTTTGACACATGTCTTCACAACACACCTGCACAGGTCGGCGAGCTGGCGTCCCGCATGCACGGCGCATGCGAGCAGCAATACCTGGCCACCATGGGCCTGCTGCTGGACATGCAGCGCGCCGTCAACCCCGTCGTGCGCGCCTTCTGGCGGTGAGCTTTTCCTCGGTTACTCTCGTTGCTAGCTGGAGTCCTGGCTGTTGTGTGGCCTGCCGCCTCATGCGTGCCTTCTGGCGGTGAGCTGATTCTGCCGTCACATGACTCATGGCTGTTGTGTTGCAAGCGCTGTTGGATGACATGCAGCGCGCCGTCAACCCCGGCGTGCGCGCTTTCCGGCGGTGAGGCTGATGTGCATTGGGCGGTGGGGTGCGTTGGTGCGATCTGCGTGTAAGCCAGCTGCGTGGGTGGGTGTGGGTGGGCAAACCCACGCAATGCTTGTGTCGCACGTGGCGGTGCCACACAGGCGTGCCGCTTCCCCACCCAACCCTTCGCACCAACCCTGGCTGAAAGCTCCCCTCCTAACATCCGCCCACCCGCCCGCCCCACGGTGCAGCATCGCCGCCGGCAACTGCACGCCCGACCACCCCGCAATTCTTAGCGCCATCCTTCGGCTGCACCAGGAGCAGCAGGAGCGGCTGGGATCCCCGGCTGCCAGTGTCGGCTCGCCCTGCGCGAGCTGAATGATCGCCAGCAGATACAGCTGATAACCCCAGCAGCAGGAGCGGCTGGGATCCCTGGCCAACAGTGCTGGCTCGCCCTGCGCGAGCTGAATGATCGCCAGCAGGCAGCGGCGGCTGCTGGTGGCTACTGAACAGGCCGGTGGGCGAGGCAGCCGGTGAGCAGGCCTGCCCGCCGTTCCTAGCGAAAAATAATGTTGAACTTCCAAACATCCGGCATGCTTCACCGCTACTCCACCCGGCTGAGAGGCCACACTCAAGCCCCGATGCCTCTCCCTGGTGGCGCACCAGGCACCTTCATGCACATTCAAGCCGTATACATACATACATACATACATACATGCACACTGCACACGATGCATATACAGATACCACGGTGCATGCACTGATTGCGAGGCATGCCCTGGCTGGTGCTGCCTCCCGCTCTCCTCCTCAAATGAACGCCACGTCTCTTCCCAAGCCGCCCAATGCTTTCCTTCCCTTCTGTCCCCGGCCAGCAGCCGTCCTGCTGCTACGCCCCATCCTGAGGGCGCAGTAAGCAACCAAGCATAACAAATCTGGCCCGTTGCCCCCATTCATGGCCACTCCTTCGGACAAACACATTTCGTTAGCGCCACTGCTGATGCTGCGGGCTGGGCACACAGACCGCAGCTCTTGCCCTGACCTTCACCTTCTCATTTTTTTCCAGTGCCTCCGCGAGTGCTCTGAACTCCTTTGATGACGTGCGCTTCTGTTGTTTTCACTTGTGAGGACCCGCACCAGCAATTGGCTACAGTCGCCAAAATAAGAAGCCAAGGAAGAGACAAAGAAGAGAAAGAGAGCACAGCGAGACTAAGAGCCGGCTGTGCAAAGCAGAAGGTCCGCATGTGCGCTTGCTAGCTGAGACAACTTGAAGCGGCTCGGCACTGTGCTGTGCAACCGTGGGCAAGGGGCGAATTAGTGTTGGAGATCATGCAGTGGGGTCCCGTGGGGGTTCGGATCCTATCAAGCTGAAGAAAATACGTCGAGCAAGCCGGCAGGGTTGCAAATCAGAGTGCGGGAAGGAATGGAAGGCGGCCAAACACAGGGCAGGCGCGGTTGGCGACGCTCCTACAGGGGCTCTCTTGAAGGACCGGAAGATTATTGGCGACAGCGGTGGCAGCGCAACATCCCTGCGCCAGGACCGCCCGACTGCGTGGCCACCAGCTGCTGCTGTTATTGTTGTTGCTGCTGCTGCTGCTATTATTGTTGTTGTTGTTGCTGCTGCTGCTGCTGTGTTGTTGTCATTCCTGCTGCTGCTGCTGCTGCTGCTGCTGCTGCTGCTGCTGCTGCCCCGAGGCTGCCGCAGCAGCCGGATCGGCTGCCGTCAGCTGCTGCTGCACACGCTGCTGCTGCTGGTGCAGGCGAAGAATCTGGTGGATGATAGCTGGGTGGTCGGGGGCAAACGGGTCGCTTGAAGAGCTGCAAGCGAAGCAGGGGCGAACAGGCAGGGTGGAGGTGAGTAGTCCGGCGGCAGTGAGTGGTGCGGCGCAGGCTGAAGCTGGCATTTGCATGCATCAGCACTTGGCCCACACACACACACAGAGGTGCAGCGGCACGTGGCGGCTGGCGGCAGCGCTGGCCCGCCGCCGCGGCACACAGCCACCAGCAGCACTTGTGACAGCAACATGCTTCACTCACTGCCACAACGCGCGCAGCACGACGGAGGCTCGAGCGCTGACATCAGACAACAGGCCCATATAAGCTAAATAATGTTCAGTGCAGGCGTGGTGCAGGCGGGCTGCCACCTCGGTAACCTGAGGGCAGCAGGGGCGGCGGGGCGGGGGTGAAGCGGTATGCGGCAGGGAGGGCACGAAGCACAAGGCAGCAGAGTGGCGGCTGGGACGCATCGCATGGCAGCTGCTGGCCCCAGGGCAGGCAGGGCGTGCGCCGCAAGCTTGCGCCACTGCAATGAAACACTTGGGGAGGGTGCCCCAGCAGGAATGAATGCACTTGAACATGCAGCCCAGCTGCTTACCTGGGCGTGCTCCGCCGCCATGCTGTGCATGCTGTGCATGCTGCCCATGCTGCGGGGCGCGGCGACCACAGCCTGCAGCGGGTAGCGGCACAGTGTTCCAGCTTGCTGTGCAAAGTACGTGGAGAGGGACACAGCGGTTGCACCGCTGCACAGTGTTGATGGCGTGTGGGCTGCTGCGCATGTCCCAAGGGCGGGTGTGCAGCAGCTGGTCCTTATGCCAGCTCACTCCCCTCCCCCACAGCAGGCACCCCCGCTCCTGCTTGCACACACACCTGCAAGCGCTGCACCCAGGGCCGCACTCCAACAGCTGCGATCGCCACTCGCTTGGTGTAGCGCTGCATGGCTTGCCGGAACACGGCAACCTGCGGACGGGCAAGCTTGGCAGGGTGTGGGGTGCACACAGCGGGCAAGTCGTGCAACCAGGAGCAACAGCGACGCTGCACTGGCAGTCCCCGACTGCCTCGCAACAGCAAGAAAGGAGATTGGAGTTTCTGGAGTTTACAGGCCGCTCGCCTTTCACATTACTGCCGGTCAGCAGCGGCACGCCCTCGTCCTCCGCACACCCCACTCAATACTTCAGTAGCAAAGCCCCACTCACATCGCTGTCAGTCAGCAGCGGCAGGCTCTCGTACGCCACCCGGGCCCACGCTCCGCTCCAGTCCATGCTTGGAGGTGGCAGGGTGCTGACCAGGAATTGGTTGAACAGCTGGGGCCGCACGTGGCAGGCAGCCCAGAACACCTGCAGCAGTCGGTAGGCGAGCGGGGACGGCAGCAAGCAGTTGAGGTGGGTACGGCAGCCAGCGCCAGCTGGAGCGGCTGCTACTGCAATCCGGCAGGCCAGCCGTCGGCACGAACCACACAGCAGCCACTGCTGCACGGCTGCCCCAAGTGCTAGGCATGTGCAACATGTGGCATGCCGACTTGCCTGTATGAACGAGTCCATGTGAGCCGCAAGCGCATCAACCTGCTCCTGGTCCGCAAAGCGGCGGGCCTGCAGGGTGGGGCGGCGGCCAGAGGTGCACCTCATTACACCTGAGCCAGCATGCAAGCATGCGCAAGCACGCATGCCTGCAGGCGCCCGGCAACAGGCTTAGCTTGCGCAAGAACGACTGCTGCTCACACCTCTGCTTCCTTGAACCGCTGCCTCAGCCCCAGCCGCCACTGCTGCCACTCGGCAAGGAGCGCCTGCACGCTTTCCACGCCCTGCGATGGCAAGAGAAGAAGGCCGGGCATTGCTGGTGGGCCAGTCAAATAGCAGCGGCAGCCGGTCGGCACAGCCCGCGCTCAAGCGGGAAGCTAAAATCGCAACAAGCAGCAGCAGCGGCAGCATTTCCAGCTTGGGTGCGACGCGTACAAAGCATGTTATACCACAAAGGCCACACACAACGCGGTGAGACACAAACTGTACCAATACCAAAACAAATAAAACATATAAATCTTCCAAAAGTACCAGCACAAAATGCAACACACCTCCACCGCCTGCTGCGCCACGGGGCAGGGCGGGGGTGCCACCTCCCGCAGCCTGCTCCGTTCGATTTCCAACCCGCTGGAAGCGGCTGCCTCAGCAGTGGCGCTGATGGGAGGGAGGGCCGCCGCTGATGCACTGCCGCCTTCTGCTGCCATGGACGCCGCAGGCCGCAGCACTGGCGGGCCGCTGCCGCTGCTGCTACCGGGGCTGCTGGTACCGCGCGACCGCCCGCCCGCTTCCGCAGGACCGCTGCCAGGACCGCTGCCGGCACCCGCCAGTCCCACCAGCTCTTCCACCTGATCCAACGATGGCAGCTCGCCCAGTGCTGCTGCAAGCTGCTGGCTGGCAGCCTGCAGGGCTGCCGGGTCTTGCAGCAGCGCTGTAGCTGACAGCTCCGCTGCAGGCACGCCGCCGCCGCCGCCGCCTCCGTCGCCGCCCCGCTTCTGCTGCGCCGCCTGCTGTGCCTGCTGTTCCACCGGCGGTGCTGCTTGCTGCTGCCGCCGGCGCCGCTGCCGCGTCTGCTGGTGCTGCGTCTGCGCCTGCTGCGTCTGCGTCTGCGTTTGCTGCTGCTGCTCCTGCGTTTGCGTTTGCTGCACCGCCTGCGTCTGCTGCACCTGTTGCTGCTGCTCTGCTATTTGTGGCAGTCCTGGCAGCGAATCCAGCTGCACCACCACCGATGCAATTGCGTTCCGCACCACCAGCAGCTTTTGCAGCAGGGTGTGCTCGAGTTGCAAGCGCTCGTTTTCGAGGCGCAGCTGCGACAGCTGGCGGCCCAGCGCCTCAGCCTCCTCCTCTGCCTCTGCCAGTTTCGCACGCTCCTTCTCCCTACAAATGTGGCAGTGGCGATGCAGCGTTGCGGCACCGGAGGGCGGTCGCATAAGAGGGCGGCATAGCGGGGTGGGTGCAGGCACAGGCAGTGTGGCGGAGCGGCGAGGCAGTGCCGGCCCCTCAACCAGCCACGTTGCAGGCTTACAGCCGCACCTGAAGCGCTGCTGCGCAATCCTGTTCTTCTCCCGCGCAACCGCCCTCTTGTCCACAAGCTCGGCCGTGCTCGTGGTGGCGGCGCCGCTGGCGGCGGCGCCGCTACTGGTGCTGGGCACCAGTGGAAGCGGCGGCAGGAGGTCCAGCAGCCCGCCGTCTAGCTGTGGCAGGCCATCAAGGCCCAGGGCAGGCGTAGGCGAGGTCTGCAGGCTCGGCAGCAGGCGGTCTGCCGCTGGCTGCTGCGGCTGGCCGCCTGCTGGCTGGTCTGACTGCAGCAGGCCGCCGCTGTTGAGCATCCAGGCCAGGCCGCCTTGGTCCGGTTGGGCACCAAAGGGTCCGGGCGCTGCTGCGAGCGCGTCGCCTGGCGCCGGCGCGCCCCACATCACTGTGGGATGCCCTGGACAACGCCAAAACGCGACGAGCGACGCGGCACCGCGAGGGGCAAAACTTGCTTAAACCACACATCCTGCCGCGCTCCGAGCGGCGGGCTCGAGCAGCGCGAGCAGCATTGGTTGGCATCGTCGCCACTACATGCCACCAATCAGCAGTCAGCATGCAACTGCTTCACTGCTTCCACAGTGGCCTCAAGCACGGCCTCAAGCACAGTGGCCTCAAGCACGGCCGTTAGCCGGCAGCGCCCATCGACCATCGGTTGACGGGCCCAGCACAGGGCCCGTACCTGGCTGCAGGCGCTGGATGGACGATCGTGTCGCTGCAGCGTCGTGGCATCATGCGTGCATGTGAACTGCCATTCAGTGCAGAGTATTAACACCGCTGCAGTGTGCATGCACATACTCTCATTGCGAGAGGAATGCTGCGCTACGACATGTTGCACCCAGCAGCTTTTGCAGCCATGGCGGCTCCAGTCAAGTAAGCCCACACACGGGCAAGCGAAAGATTACAGGCGTCATTTTTCCAACGGAAACGCTGCAGTGCAGGGAAGTGCGGAGGTTGAGTTGAAAGGGAGAATGCTATGTACGCGTGAAGGGATGGGAAGGTGGCTACGAGGAGTGGGAGGGCAGGCATTACTAAACGCAGGCAAATACGTGCGCAGGGTGGGCAGCGTAGCACAGCCCTAGCGGCACGCTATGCACGGACAGCAGAAACCTCAAAGCACGCATTCAGTAGTCACACAACACACGAACAGTTCCAGCTCTGGTAAGGTCGCAGGAGGGAGAGGGGTGTACCAGGCAGCACAGTGCAACCGCACGCACCAGCTTGCAACAGGCTTCAAGGCTACTAGCGTCACTCGGCTCTCAGCAAGTGGCAGTGTAACAAACGATCAATGGCCATGAGCGGCAGCAGGCTTCCACGGCCGGCATCTGCGGCCACGAGGCTGCCCAGCGGCTGTGGGCAGCCGCCACGCTGTGCAATGGGGAGCAAGCCGAGGTGCACTAAGGTGGTTCAAGCGCTGGCAGTGGTGGTGCTGGCGGCGGCGGCTGCTTCATCCAGCAGCCCACTCAAAATCTCGCAGACCGCCTCAAAGCTGGGGCGCTGCGTGTGGTCGTCCTGCAGGCAGCTCTCAATCAGGGCCTGCATAGGAGTGGGGTGGGCGGCGGGGTGCCGTCAGCAGCAGAAGATGGCCTCGTCATGGCGTGCGGCACAGGTGCATAGCAGCAGCCTCAGAGCACCATGCACACAAATGCAAGCCTGCCCATCCCACATTGAAGGCCGGCGAAGGGCAGTCCTTAGACACCGCATGCAGCCGATTGCAAGCCGCAGCCGACCTGACTACAAGCACCCAAGCAGCTGGCTCTGTACCCAAGCTCCCCACCTTGAAGCCCGGCGAGGGGCAGGCCTCTGGCACACATGCATGCAAGCTACAGTTCACCTGATTAAAAACCGCCCCAGCAGTTCAACTGATACACCACGACCTCACCTTGAAACCCGCGGAAGGGCAGGCCTCAGGTGCGCTCAGCCGCTGGCCCTGGCTGCGCGCGTACATGATCTGTACGGGGGAGCGCCCTGCCCATGCGCGCTCCGCTGCGACCATTTCGTGGCACAGCACGCCAAAGGAAAAGACGTCGGCCGCCTTGGTCAGCAGCTGGTCCTGCGAACAAGCGGTCAAGGGCTTGAAAGATTACTGGAAGGTTTGACTGGTAACAAAAGAGGCTATGTATAGTGGATGGGCCTGTGTCGGCGGCCTTGGTAAGCAGCTGGTCCTGCGAACAAGTGATCACATCTTCAATCCTTGTTGAAGCTAAGGCAGTATTCAGAAGTTAAAAGGTAAATAGCGGTGGGTCTTGGGCGCCCGCCTGGGTCAGCATCTGGTCCTGCAAATAAGTCGGTTGTTTGGGGGGTGCGCAGGTGAGAGGGGGGGAGAGTGGGACGGCCTGCCGCAATGCAGTGCAGTGCGGGGGACGGCCTGCAGCAGTTCAGTGCACTGCAATGGACAGCTTCCCTTCAGATCAGTGTCCCATGCTCTGGGAGCGCAGTGCGGCAGGGCAGAACACTGTGCAGAGCCAACGAGTACATACCCAAACCTTGCCTGCACAAGCTCGGGCGGCATGTAGGCGAGCGTGCCGCAGGTGGCGGTCTGCACCTGCACAGCGGGCACAGCATGGGTCAGCAGGCGTCAGCAGGGGCAGGGGGAACAATGCGTGGCAGCAGGGCAGCATGCATTCATCGATGGGGGGCAGGCGCGTGTGTTTGCATGTGAGGTGCGCCTCCCATGCATGGCAGGTGCAACCACAGAGTACAGCACGCAATGTGTGGAGCGACACGCAGCGTGGACAGCACAGGCCGCACCTGCTCGGAGGCGGCCACGCGCGACAGCCCAAAGTCGGCGATCTGATGGTGACCAGGGCGAGCAAGGGATGCAAGTGAGTGAGGCGCACAGGGGGGAGAGGGGCGGCTGGGGTGCACTCGCTGCTGCAGCACACGCGCCTCGGCAGGCACGGCAGCAGCAGCAGCAGCAGCAGCAGCAGCAGCAGCAGCAGCAGCAGCAGCAGCA
>VFQO010011282.1_pt1 | contig 31059 bp, 22 predicted proteins | sample 3512331 | NCBI WGS metagenome assembly VFQO01 (sample SAMN10412371, study PRJNA504923) | tailings metagenome | isolation source: Replicate 3 from Balatoc abandoned mine | place: Philippines: Itogon, Benguet | collected 2017-08-28 | reverse complement strand
GGGTCGTGAGGCTTGGGCACGTGCAGGTGCACCGCGTCCATCACCTCCTGCGTGGCATGCGGCCCCGTCACCGCCAGCACCTTGGGGTGGGCCTGCTGAACGAGGTTGCCGCCGCCGACGCCGGCCTTGGCACCCAGGCAGCCGGTGACGATGACACGCCCGTTGGCCGCCAGCGCCTCGCCGATGGTGTCGAGGCTTTCCTTCACCGCGTCGTCGATGAAGCCGCAGGTGTTGACGATGACGAGGTCGGCGCCGTCGTAGCTCCTGCTCGTTTCGTAGCCTTCGGCGCGCAGCTGGGTGAGGATGAGTTCGCTGTCGGTCAGCGCCTTGGGGCAGCCGAGCGAGACAAAACCGACCTTGGGTGGGGATCCGGCAGACATGCCCCGGATTGTCCCCGAAGCAGCCGCGGGCTACTTCTTGGCGGGCGGGAAGCCCGGCAGGCCGGGAAACATCTTCTCCATCACCTGGCGGCTCTGCTCGGCGTAGCTTTCCATCATCGTCTGCATGGCACCGGGCTGTGCGCGCAGGAACTGGCTCCACACGTCGGGCGTCAGTTTGCTGCTGTTGGCCACGAACTGCTTCTGCATCTCGGCGAAGGCGCTCATGTTCTGCTCGAGCATCGCGCCCATCACGCCCTGCATCGCGTGGCCGTAGAAGCGGATGATCTGCGCCAGCGTGGCGGCACTGAACATCGGCACGCCGCCGCTTTCTTCTTCCAGGATGATCTGCAGCAGGATGCTGCGTGTGAGGTCCTCGGCGGTCTTGGCGTCGCGCACCTCGAAGGGCGCGCCGTCGAGCACCATCTGCTTCACGTCGGCCAGCGTGATGTAGCTGCTGGTCTGCGTGTCGTACAGACGCCGGTTGGGGTACTTCTTCAGCACCCGCACCGCGGGGCTGCTGTCGCTCGAAGCGCCTTCGGGCGCTGGCGTTTCGGTGCGGCGGCTTGAAGAGGGCATCGGTTCATTCTAGGCGGCACCCCAGGCCACGAAATGCGGGTTTTCGAAGCCGGGTTTGCCATAGCGCAAGGGCTGCCCTGCCAGGTCGAAGACCTCGCCACCGGCCGCGCGCAGCACGGCGTGGCCGGCGGCCGTGTCCCACTCCATCGTGCGGCCGAAACGCGGGTAGACATCGGCTGCACCCCGCGCGAGCAGGCCGAACTTCAGCGAGGAACCCGCCGGCACATGGCTGGCCACCGCGCGCCCCGCCAGCCACGCCGTGAGCGCCGCATCGTCGCCATGCGAGCGGCTGCTGGCCACCCGCAGGCCCTGCCGCGGTGTGTGTGTGCAGCTGATGCGCTCGCGCCGGCCCTGCTCCACCACCCAGGCGCCCTGTCCCACGGCCCCGGCATAGAGTGTGTCCCGCACCGGCACATGCACCACGCCGAGCACCGGCGCACCGTGTTCGATGAGTGCGATGTTGACCGTGAACTCGCCGTTGCGCGACACGAACTCGCGCGTGCCGTCCAGCGGGTCCACGAGCCAGAAGCGCTCACCGGCCCGCGGGCATTCGCCGCGCGACACGGCCTCTTCGGCCACCACCGGCACGCCGGGCGCCAGCGCGCGCAGGCCGGCCACGATGCAGGCCTCGGCGCGTTCATCGGCCTCGGTCACCGGTGAGGCATCGGCCTTGCCACGCACCGCGAAGTCCTGCGCATAGACCTCCAGGATCAGCGCGCCGGCCTCGCGCGCCAGACGTTCGAGTTCGGGCAGCCAGCTCGTACCGCCCGTCATGCCGGTTGAGCGCCGGGCCCGCCACGCGGCTTGCCGCGGCCGAACAACACGCGCGCGACCAGGCGCCACACGAAGCGGATGCCAAACAGCGTCAGCACCGCCTCGCCCAGCGTCACCAGGAAGGCGAACGCCGCTGGCCAGCGCGCGGCACGGCCATGGAACTTGGCCACGGCGCGGTCGCGCGAGGTCTCGATGCTGTCGTAGAAGCTCGGGATCACCAGCAGCGTGAGGAACGTGCTGGTGATGGTGCCGCCGATGATGGCCACCGCCATCGGCCGGTAGAACTCACCGCCCTCGCCCACGCCCACGGCCACCGGCAGCATGCCGGCGATGAGCGCGAAGGTGGTCATCAGGATCGGCCGCAGGCGCTTCTTGCCGGCGGCCATCAGCGCCTCCTCGCGGTCGACGCCCTCCTTCTCCATCGCCCGTGCCGCATCCAGCAGCAGGATGGCGTTCTTCGCCACCAGGCCCATCAGCATGATCACGCCGATGAAGCTCATCAGGTTGAGCGTGCCACCGGTGAGCAGCAGCGCCAGCACCACGCCGATCAGGCTCAGCGGCAGCGACAGCATCACCGCCAGCGGCGCCGTGAAGCTGCCGAACTGCATGACGAGGATCAGGTACATCAGCGCGATGCCGCTGAAGAGCGCGATCGCCATCTCGCGGAAAACCTCCTGCTGGTCGCGCGATGCACCGGCCAGTTCCAGCCCGTAGCCAGGCGGGTAGTCCATGGCCTTGGCGATCTTCAGCGCGTCGGCCGTCACCTCGCCCGGGCTGCGGCCTTGCGCGTTGGCGGCCACGCTGATGGTGCGCTTGCCGTCGGTGTGCTGGATCTGGCTCGGGCCCTTGCCCATGCTCACGGTGGCGATCTGCTCCAGCGGCACCATGCGGTTGCTGCCGCTCACGGCAATCGGCAGGCGCTCGATGTTGCTGGCGTCCACGCGGTCGGCCGGGTGCAGGCGCACGGCCACGTCGCGGGTCTCGCCGCTGGGGTCCACCCAGTCGCCCACTTCCACGCCCGCGAAGGCCACGCGCAGCGCCTGCGCCGCGTCGTTCACGCTGATGCCCAGGGTGTTGGCCAGGCCCCGGTCGAGCTCGATCTTCATCTCGTTCTGCGGGTCCTGCTCCGAGAGGCCCACGTCCACGGCACCCGGCACCTCGCGCAGCTTCTCCATGAACTGGTTGGTGATCTCCAGCAGTTTGCGCGAGTCGGTGCCGGTGAAGCGGATCTGCACCGGCTTCTGCGCACCGTTGTTCAGGTCGTCGAGCACCACGTACTCGGCGCCGACCAGGCGAACGGTCAGTTTGCGCAGTTCCTTGGCGATCTCGATCGAACTGCGCTTGCGCTGCGTGCTCTTTCCCACGTCCACGTACACACGCCCGCCACCCGGGTTGACGTAGCTGTTGGTGGCCTTCACCTCGGGGATCGTGCGCGCCAGCGTGGCCGCGGCCTCCACCTTGAGGCGCCCGTACTCCAGGCTGCTGGAGGATGGCGTGCGCACCTCGATGGCGAGCACCCCCGCGTCCGACGCCGGCAGGAAGCTGCTGCCGCCGAACCTGCCCTGCAGCACGAGCGCGCCCACGAGGCTCAGCACCGCAAACGCCGCCATCCACTTGCGGTGGTGCAGCGCCCAGGCGATGACACGCCCGTAGCGCTCGGCCTGGTGGTCGAACCAGGTGTTGAAGCGCTGCAGCAGCTTGCTGATGCCGCGCTTCTCGGCATGGTGATGCCCAGGGGGGTCGCCCCAGTAGGCGCTCAGCATCGGGTCGAGCGTGAAGCTGATGAAGAGGCTCACCAGCACGCTCGCCACCACCGTGAGGCCGAAGGGCCTGAACCATTCGCCGCTGACACCCGGCATGAAGGCCACCGGCACGAACACGGCCACGATCGAAAACGTGGTGGCGGCCACCGCCAGCCCGATCTCCGCCGTGCCCTGGCGCGCCGCCGTGACACGGTCGGCGCCACGCTCCATGTGGCGCACGATGTTCTCGCGCACCACGATGGCATCGTCGATCAGCACGCCGATGGCCAGGCTCAACCCCAGCAGGCTCATGAAGTTGAGCGTGAAGCCGCACAGCCACACCGCGATGAACGCCGCCAGCACGCTGGTGGGCAGGCTCAGCGCCGTGATCAGCGTGCTGCGCCACGAGTTCAGGAACACATAGACCACGAACACCGTGAGCCCGGCGCCGAACACCAGCGCGTGGATGACGTTGTTCAGGCTGTTGGCGGCGTTTTCGCCACCGTCCTGCGTGACCTCCAGCTTGGTGCCCTGCGGGAGCTCCTTGTTGATCTCGCCGACCACCTTGCGGATCTGGTCGGCCACGCTCACGGTGCTGGCCTCGCGCGTGCGCGTGATGCTCAGGCCCACGTTCGGGTTGCCGTTGCGCACCGAGAAGCCGCTCAGTTCCGCAAAGCCGTCCTTCACCGTGGCCACCTGGCCCAGGCGCACCACCTCGCTGCCGCGCCGCTTGATGACGATCTGCTCGAACTCGCGTGGGCTTTCGATGCGGCCGACGAGGCGGATGCTCTGATCCTCCAGCGCCCCCTTGACCTTGCCCACCGGTGCGGTGGCGTTCTGCGCGCGCAAGGCGCCCACCACCTCGGTCACCGAGACCTCGTACTCGCGCAGCTTCTCCGAATGCAGCAGCACCGAGAGCTCCCGCCGCAGCGCGCCGTTGACGTTGACCACCGCCACGCCGTTGATGCCGCGGAAGCGGTCGGCCAGCTGGTCTTCGCCCAGGCGCGAGATCTCGGCGTGGCTCTGCGTGGTGCTGGACAGCGCCAGCTGCATGATGGGCTGCGCCGTGGGGTCTATGCGCACGAGCACCGGCTCGCGGATCTCCACCGGCAGCTTGTGGCGCACGCTGCCGATGGCATTGCGCACCTCGTCGGCGGCCTCGATGATGTTCTTGTCGAAGTTGAAGATCATCAGGATGCGCGCCTGGCCTTCGCTGGCCGTGCTGCGCACCTGGTACACGCCCGAGATGCCCTGCAGGGCCTTCTCGATGCGGTTGATGACCTCCCGCTCCACGGTCTCGGGGCTCGCGCCGGGGTAGGCGATGGTGACGTTCAGCAGGGGCTGCTCGACGTCGGGGATCTGGTTCACGCGCAGCTTGCTGAGCGCAAGCAGGCCCAGGGCCATGAGGCCGATGATGATCACCACCATCGCCACCGGGCGCTTGATGCTGAAGTCGGAGAGGAACATGGTGCTCGCTCCTTACTTGGAAGCCGCAGCCGATGCAGATCCAGCCGCCTTGGCGAACTCCACCGCCTGCCCGTCGACCAGGCCGCTGCCCGGGTTGCGCAGCACTCGGTCGCCGGCGGCCAGGCCGGCCAGCACCGGGAACTCGCCGCTGCGGGCATCACGCTCGCCGAGCTTGAGCGCCACCTTGCGGATCTTGTTGCCGTCCACGCGCCAGGCATGGGCCTGCTCGCCGCTGCGCACCAGCGAGGCCTCGGGCAGCATCAGCACCTGGGCTCCGCCGGTCTCCACGCGGCCTTCGGCAAAGAGGCCCGCCACACGCGGTGCGTTGCTGCCGGCGGCAAAGGCCACGATGACCTCCACCTGCCGCGTGGTGGCATTGGCCGCCGCGTCGATGCGCTTGACGCTGCCGCTGAAGTCGCTCTGGGGGTAGCCGTTGACGCGGAAGCTCACGGTCTGCCCGGACTTCAGCTCGTGCATGCGGTCGGCCGACACCAGGCCCTCGAAGCGCATGCTGCGCGGGTCCATCACCTTCACGAGTTCCTTGCCCACCTGCGCGGTGTCGCCGGCCGAGACCTTGCGTTCGCTGACCACGCCGTCGAAGGGCGCACGCACCTCCGTGCGGCGCATCTGCTGGCGTGCCGCCACCACACGGGCGCGGCCGGCCACGAGTTCGCTCTGTGCGTTGTTGCGGCGCACCTCGGCATCTTCCAGCGCCTGCATCGATGTCATGCCCTGCGCCTGCAGCGCTTTCAGCCGCGCCACCTGGCGCTCGGCCTGCTCGAAGGCCTGCGTGGCGGCGCGCACCGCTTCCTCGGCCGACATCAGGCTGTCGCGGATGCTGGTGTCGTCCAGGCGCACGATGAGATCGCCGGTGCGCACCGGCTCGCCGTTGTCCTTGAGCACCTGCTGCACCACGGCGCCGACCTCGGCCCGCAGGTCGGCGCGGCGTTCGGGCTGCAACGATCCGCTGATCACCGGGCCGGTGGCCTGCTGCGTGGGCTGCAGCGTGCGCAGGTCCTCGGCGGCGAGCAGCAGCGTGGGCTTGGTCGACGCGGCGGCGCTGGCCTTGGCCGCGGGCGCGGAGGCGGCGCCGGCGGCCTTGTCGCCGGTCTTGCCGCAGGCCACGAGCGCAGCTGCCGCAAGCGCAGCCAGGATTGCATGTTTCATGACGGTCGTCGCGGGGCCCTCGGCCCGCTGCTGGGTTGTGCGAGGGGCCGAAGACTAACGCCGGTGCGCACGGGCGCCACCCCCCATGCGACGAAACGGCAGCCACCGCGCGCGAACGGCCCGTCGGCGCGGCGGGCGGGCGGGCTCCAAAACGAAACCGCCGGGTGCCCTGTTGGGACACCCGGCGGTGCGTGGATCTGGTAGGCGCTAGTGGACTCGAACCACCGACCCCCACCATGTCAAGGTGGTGCTCTAACCAGCTGAGCTAAGCGCCTGTGCAGCCCATGAGTATATACGGCGCGGCCACGCTCACTTGCGGCGCGCGTGACGGACGCCCGGCACGCGGCCGATCTGCGCCAGCGCCGGCGCCAGGCGCGAGGCGTCGGCCACTTCCACCGTGAAGGTCATCCAGGCGGTGCCGCGCTCGGCACCGCGCTCGCGCGCGCTCTGCGTGTGCACGGCGGTGACGTTCATCTTGTCCTTGGCGAAGACCTCGGAGATGTCGCGCAGCAGCCCCGGCCTGTCGCTGGCCTCCACCAGGACATCGAGCGGGTAGACGGCGCTGCGTTCACCGCCGGGCCGACCCCACTCCACCTCGATGACGCGCCCGGGTGCCGTCTGCGCCATGTGGCGCAGGTTGCTGCAATCGCGCCGGTGCACGGCCACCCCTTTGCCGCGGGTGACGAACCCCGCGATCGCATCGGGCGGCGCCGGGCGGCAGCACCGTGCCAGGTTGGTGAGCAGCGAGTCCATGCCCACCACCAGCACGCCACCGCGCCCGCCGCCGGCCTCGCTGCGCGGGCGGTGCAGCGGGATCGCCTCGGCCTGCACGTCTGGCTCGGCGGGCCTGAGCAGGTTCTCGATGTTCTTCAGCGAGAACTCGTCCTTGCCCACCACCTCGTACAGCCCCTCGGCGGCCTTGAAGCCGAGCTGCTCCGCCAGCGCGTCGCGCTCCATCGCCGTGCGGCCTTCGCGCTGCAGCAGCTTCTCGACCAGCTCGCGGCCGCGTGCGATGGTCTGTGCCTGGGCCTGCGCGTTGAACCAGGCACGCACCTTGGCGCGGGCGCGGGGGCTGGCCAGGTAGCCCAGCTCGGGGTTGATCCAGTCGAGCGAGGGCCCGCCTTCCTTCGCCGTGGTCACTTCCACGGTCTGCCCGGACAACAGCCGCGTGTTCAGCGGCACCATCACGCCATCGACACGCGCGCCGCGGCAGCGGTGGCCCACCTCGGTGTGCAGGCTGTAGGCGAAGTCGATCGGCGTGCCACCGGCCGGCAGGTCGATGATCGTCGCCTGGGGCGTGAAGACGTAGATGCGGTCGTCGAAGCCAGCCGTCTCGGCACCGCCACCACCGGAGAACTCGCGCTCCCAGGCCAGCAGCTCGCGCAGCACGGCCTTGCGCGCTTCGGCGATGCGGTCCTCGAACTCGCCACTGGCCATCACGCCGGCGTAGCCCTTGACGCCCGCCTCCTTGTACATCCAATGCGCAGCCACGCCGTGTTCGGCATGCTCGTGCATCGCGCGGGTGCGGATCTGCACCTCCAGCGGCCTTCCGTCGTGGCCCAGCACCACGGTGTGCAGGCTCTGGTAGCCGTTGGGCTTGGGGCGGGCGATGTAGTCGTCGAACTCGCCGTCCACCGCGTGCCAGGCCTCGTGCACGCGCGCCAGCGCCGCGTAGCAGGCGGGCACGTCGGCCACGATCACGCGCAGCGCGCGCGCATCGAACACGCGGGCGAAATCCAGGCCCTTGCCCTGCATCTTCTTCCAGATGCTGTACAGGTGCTTGGGCCGGCCCTGCACGTCGGCCTGCAGGCCGTGGCGCGCGAGCAGCGCGGCCAGCGCGTCGCGGGCCTGGCGCACGCTGGCCTCGCGGCCGGCGCGGGTTTCGTCCACGAGCCGCGCCATGCGCTGGTACTCGGCCGGTTGCAGGAAGCGGAAGGACAGGTCTTCCAGCTCCCACTTCACCTGCCAGATCCCCAGCCGATTGGCCAGCGGCGCAAAGACCTGCAGCGACTCCTGGGACAGCTCGGTCGGGCATGGCTTCCTGCTGGCGGCGAACCAGCGCAGCGTCTGCAGCCGCGAGGCCAGGCGCAGCAGCACCACGCGCAGGTCGCGGCTGAAGGCCAGCAGCATCTTGCGCACGCGCTCGGTCTGCTCGGCGCGGTGTTCCGGGCCCACCTGCGCGGCCCGGGCCGCGCGCTGGATCTGCACCAGCTTGCGCGTGAGCGTGACGAGGCTGGCGTAGCTTTCGCCGAAGGCCTTCTTCACCACCTCTTCGGGGCGCTGCAGGTAGTCGCCGGCGTAGACGAGGTAGGCCGCCGCGCACAGCGCCGGCGCGGCGCCGATGCCCCGCAGCACCGCTGCCACGCCGTCGGCATGGGCCAGTGCGTCTTCGCCGGTGTCGAGCAGCTGGCCGGCCAGCAGCGGTTCTGCAAAACCACGTGCGCGCTGCACGGGGTCGGCGCCGGTTTCCGCGCCGGCACTGGCGATCTGCACGATGGCCGCGGGCGCCTGCAACGCGCCGGGCAGCTCGGCCGCGGGCTTCATGGCCCGAGCAGGAAGCTCCGCACCACCGCGCGCTGGTCGGGCTGCACCAGCATCGGCGCGTGGCCCACGCCGGTGAACTCCACCAGGCGCGCACGGGGCCCACGTGCGGTCATCGCCTGCGCGGTGGCGGCGGACAGCAGGTCCGACTCGGCGCCACGCAGCAGCAGGGTCGGCACGCGGATCGCGTCGTACATCTGCCAGAGCATGGCCGTGCTCATCGCGGCCAGCTCGGGTGTCATCGCACGCACGCCCACGCCGATGGCCGGGTCGTAGTGGCTCTTGAGCCCGTCACCATCCGCAACCAGCTGCGGCTTGGTCAGCGCCAGCCACTGCTCGCGCGTGTGCGGGCCGAAGCTCTGCGAGACGGCCCACAGCGCGTCGGCCGCTTCGTCCAGCGTGCGCCAGTGCGCCGGCACGCCGATGTAGCCGGCGATGCGCCGGATGGCCTCGTACTCCACCAGCGGCCCCACGTCGTTGAGCACGAGCTTGCGCACCGGTGAGCCCGGCAGCGCCGCCAGGCCCAGGCCGATGAGCCCGCCCATCGAGGTGCCGACCCAGTCCACCTGCTGCACGTCCAGCCGCGCCAGCAACGTCACCATCTGGCTCACGTAGCTCGGCACGGCGTAGGCGGCGGGGTCCTGGAGCCACTCGCTCTGACCTCGCCCCGCCACGTCGGGGCAGATCACGCGGTACTCGCCGGACAGGTCGCCAGCCAGGGTGTCGAAGTCACGCCCCTGTCGCGACAGGCCATGCACACACACCAGCACCTTCGGGTTGTCGCGCGCGCCCCATTCCCAGTAGGCCATGCGGTGCAGTTGCGTGCCGGTGAGGCATTGCACGTGGCGCAGGGTCGGCTCGGTCATGGCGGAGGCTGTGGGTTCGATGCGGCGAGGCATCGTAACAACGCCCCCGCGGGCGGGCCGGCGTGCGGCTACTTGATGTGCAGTTGCACGCTGCCGCTCACCGTGGCCGTGACCACCGCCTTGCCGGCTTCCACCGGCAGCGCCTCGGCGCTCATGGCACTGGCCTGCACGCGCATCATCGGCTGGGGCACACCGGCGCCACCGTCGGTGGACACCGACACCTCGCGCAGCGAGTAGCCCGCAAACCCGAACTGCTTGCTCACCGCGTCGGCGCGGGCGCGGAAGCGCGTGATGGCCTCGGCCTGCACGTCGGCCTCCACCTTCTCGCGCGCCTCGCGCGAGAGGCTCCAGCCCACGCGCGCGATGCCGAGCGTGTTGATGCGGCCGGTGAGCTGCGAGATGGCCTGCGCGTCGCGGCCCTGCACGATGAGCTCGGCGCTGCCCATCCAGCCGTTGATGACGGCTGGCCCGCGCGGGTTGGGCTGGCCGTAGCGCGGGCTGAGCGAGAAGCCGCCGGTCTGCACCTCCAGCTGCCCCGGCTTGGCGGCCTTGCGCGCCTCGGCCAGCGCAGCGTCCAGTGCCTGCTTCAGCTGCGCCTGCACGGCGGCGGCATCGGCGCCTTCCTTGGTGGTGGAGAAGGTGACGCCCAGCCAGTCCTTGGGCAGTTCCACGCTGGCGCTGGCGCTGAGCGACACCACGTTCTGCGGTGGCGGCAGCGTCTGCGCAACGGCTGACGTGGCCATGAGGGCGGGGATGAGGGCCAGAGCGAGTCGTTTGTTCATGGAGCCTTCAACGCGGCAGGCGCGGCAATGGGGTGATCAGCTTGGCATGGAGCCCTGGTGCCCGATGGCCCGGAACCCCCAGAAAGAGATGTAACAGCCGGTCAGTTCCCCGGGAAACCCCTGGATTTCGCCCGCCACAATGCGGCTGTTACAAATTGGGAGCGCCCATGACCTCGCCCGCCAACACCCGTGCCGACCGCATCGTCGTCGTCGACGACGACGCGCGCATCCGCGACCTGCTGCGCCGCTACCTGGCCCAGGAAGGTTTCGACGTGCTGCTGGCCGAAGACGCCAAGGCACTGAACCGCGTGCTGACCCGCGAGACCGTCGACCTCATCGTGCTCGACCTCATGCTGCCCGGCGAAGACGGCCTCAGCATCTGCCGCCGCCTGCGCGCCGCCAACGACGCGACGCCGATCATCATGCTCACGGCCAAGGTGGAGGACGTGGACCGCATTGTCGGCCTGGAGGTGGGCGCCGACGACTACCTGCCCAAGCCCTTCAACCCGCGTGAGCTGCTGGCGCGCATCCACGCCGTGCTGCGCCGCCGCCCGGCGCCCGAAGCCCCCGGCGCGCCGAGCAAGGAAGCGCAGACCGTCACCTTCGGCCCCTTCGAGTTCGACCTCTCGCTGCGCCGCCTGTCCAAGAACGGCGAGCAGATCGCGCTCACCACGGGCGAGTTCAGCATGCTCAAGGCGCTGGTGCGGCACCCGCGCCAGCCGCTGTCGCGCGACAAGCTGGCGCAGCTGGCGCGCGGCCGCGAGTTCGAACCCTTCGACCGCAGCCTGGACGTGCAGATCAGCCGTCTGCGCAAGATGCTGGAACCCGACCCGGCGCAACCGCGCTACATCCAGACCGTGTGGGGCGTGGGCTACGTCTTCGTTCCCGATGGCGCGAACTAGGCGGTAAGTGGCACGCGGCTACGTCGGCCTCAGCCTCTTCTGGCGCACCTTCTTCCTGCTGGCCATCCTGCTGGCGGGGGGCGTGTACGCCTGGGTGCAGACGCTGCGCGCGCTGGAGTTCGAGCCGCGCGCCGTGCAGGCGGCGCAGCAGACCGCCGGCCTCGTCAATCTCTCGCGCGCGGCGCTCAAGCAGGCCGACGGCATCAACCGCGTGGCCCTGCTCAAGGGCCTGGCGCCCGAGCAGGGGCGCGCCATCCGCGTGGCGCCGCGTGAACCCGGCGACAGGAGCGAGCCCTACGAGACCGACCGTTTCACGCGCCGCGTGAGCGAAGAGCTCAGGAACGCGCTCGGCCCCGACACCATCGTGGCGCGCAGCGTCAACGGCCAGCCCGGCATGTGGGTGGGCTTCTCCATCGACAAGGACCCGTACTGGCTGCAGGCCGAGGCCGCTCATTCCGCCGAGATGAACCGCGGCACCTGGGCGGTGTGGATCGGCATCGCGCTGCTGGCCACGCTGCTGGGCTCGGTGGCGATTGCCAGCCTCATCAACCGCCCGCTCAAGCAGCTGAGCTTCGCGGCCAGCCGCATCCGCGAGGGTGACCTCGATTCGCGCCTGGACGAGAACACGCTCACCAGCGAGATCCGCGAGGTCAACCGCGGCTTCAACCGCATGGCGCGTGAACTGGCGCGTGTGGAGGAAGACCGCGCCGTGATGCTCGCCGGCATCAGCCACGACCTGCGCACGCCGCTGGCCAGGCTCAGGCTCGAGACCGAGATGAGCGTCGAAGACGACGAGGCCAAGCGCAACATGGCCATGGACATCGACCAGCTCGACGCCATCATCGACAAGTTCATGGACTACGCCCGCCCCGGCGAGACCGAACTCGTGCCGGTGCACGTGGCCACGCTGATCGACCGCGAAGCCGGCGTGTTCCGCGATCCGAGCCAGATCAAGGTCAGCTCGCGCGTGCCCATCGGCGTGATGGTGATGGCCGACGAGACCGAGCTCGGTCGTGTGTTCCTCAACCTCTTCGAGAACGCGCGCCGCTACGGGCGCGGCACCTACAGCGGCGTGGCCGAGGTCACGGTCACGGCGGTGAAAACCGGCAACTGGATCATCCTCAGCGTGCGCGACCACGGCCCCGGCGTGGCGCCCGAGAAGCTGGCGCAGCTGACCACCCCCTTCTTCCGCGGCGACGCCGCGCGCACCGCGGCCACCGGCGCGGGCCTGGGGCTGGCCATCGTCGAGAAGGCCATGCAGCGCATGGGCGGCAGCCTGGAGCTGGCCAACGCACCCGACGGCGGGCTGATCGCGCACCTGCGGTTGCAGCGGGCAGGCTGAACCGCCTCCCCGCGCCAGGGGAGGCCACCATGGCGCGAAACGCCCATGAAACGCCCACGCCTGAGCATACTGGCCACAGGAGCCACGACCAGGAGCACACCATGCCCGCCATCAGCCAGCAGATGATCACCGACATGGCGCGCCAGCGCTTCCAGATGATCAGCCTGCCACAGGGCACCGACCGCAACCGGTTCACGAACTACATCGTCACGATGTGCGGTGCGATCGCGCAGGCGGTGGACACCTGGCGCAAGGCGGCGCACCTCGACGGCGTGAAGATCATGGCGGTGTCCGCCATCGGCGGAAAGCTGCGCAGCGCGGTGTCGATCGAGCAGCAGATCCTGCAGCGCGCACCGACGGGCTGGGAACCCTACAACCGGGCCATCGCGGCTGGCGTGCACAACCAGTTCCACTCGTTCGCCAACGAAGTGAGCGTGCCGGGCCTGCCCTGGTACCCGGCCTTCGCTGCATTCCCCGGTCCGGTGGCCCCCCCGATGCCCAACGTGCCGTGCCCGCTGATGACGATCGCCGCCGTCGCTTCGCGCCACCTGAAGGAAGGTGCGATCACCGACATGATCTACAACAAGATGCCCAACCCCAAGCCCGCCTGCTGCAAGGACGTGGCGGTGGCCATCGGCTTCGGCATCGAGAAGGCCGCCTTCGTGTGGCTGAGCGCACAGCAGGTCACGCTCGTCATGGGCAAGGGCCCGATCCCGACTTTCGCGCCGCCCTACGTGCCCGTGGGGCCGGTCGTCGCCGGCGACATCATTCCGCTGCCGGGTCACATCGCCAGCTGAGGGGCGCTTGCGCATCCTGCTGCTCAACCCGCCCTCGCCCGAGCGGCTGGGCGCCCCGCTGCTGGGTTTCCAGCACGTGGCGGCTGCACTGCTGCGTGCGGGCCACGAGGTGCGCGTGATCGACGCCGCGGCGCGGCATTTCGAACACGGCGCCGACTGGATCGCGCACCAGGTGCTCGACTTCCGCCCGCGCTTCGTGGGCATGGCGCTGTTCACGCGCTGGGTCTGGCACGCCTACCGCCTGCTGCCGGCCCTGAAGGACTGCGGCTGCCTGCTCGTGGCCGGCGGTGCCCACACCACGGTGCTGCCGCAAGAGACGCTGGAGATGGGCTTCGACGTGGCGCTCACCGGCGAGGCCGAGTTCTCGATCGTGGCGCTGGCCCGTGCGATCCGGGCCGGCGCGCCACTCGCCGCCGTGCCCGGCAGCTGGGTGCGCGGGTCCGACGGCTGCATCGTGCAGGGCGCGCCCGGCGGCTTCATCGAGGACCTGGACGAGGTCGCACCGCCTCAGCTCGCGCAGCCCCTCTTCGACCCCGCCTGGTACGACGACACCGGCCGCCGGCCCACGCCCGGTGGCCTGCTCACCAGCCGCGGCTGCCCGGCGCGCTGCACGTTCTGCGCCAACGTGGTCACCGGCCGCGGATTCCGCATGCACGGCCACGAGCGCGTGGTGCGCGACCTCAACGAGTGGCACGCACTCGGCGGCAACACCTTCTTCCCGTTCTGGGACGACGCGCTCACCGCCAAGATCCCGCGCCTGGAAGCGCTGTGCTCGGCGCTCGAGCGCGGGGTGGACTTCGCCTTGCAGTTCTCGGCCATCACGCGCGCCACCATCGTCACGCCGGAACTGCTGAAGACGATGAAACGCGCCGGCCTCGTGCACATCAACTTCGGCGTCGAGAGCGGTGACGACGAGATCCTGCGGGTCATCAAGAAGGGCATCCGCACCGACCACGTGGTGCGTGCGCTCGAATGGGCCAAGGCCGAGGGCCTGGGCACCGCCTGCAACTTCATGCTCGGCTTCCCCGAGGACACCCCGGCCACGCTGGAGCGCACGCTGCGCTTCATGGAGCGCATCGCGCCGCTGGTGGACAGCTTCAGCACGCTCGGCGTGGCGGTGCCCTTCCCGGGCACGCCGCTGTACGACGACAACGCCGCGCTCTACGGCTTCGAGCGCTGGTGGCAACGCGAGGACCACAGCCGCTACGGCAAGCTGCCCGACGCCGACGGCAGCGAACGCTTCCGCCGCGCCTACGTGAGCGACGCCAACCTCGAACTCGACTTCTTCCGCTACGACAGCGCCACGCGTGCCGCCATCACCGAGTGCCTGCGCTTCAAGGGCGAGCACAACCTGAAGGCGATGGGGCTGCTGCGCGATCCGCTGTACGAGCCGGTGGCTGCATGAACGCCGTCGGCGGCTGGCACGACCCGGCCACCGCCGCGGCCTACCGCGCCTTCGAACGCCGGCATGGCCGCTACCGCCACGCCAGCAACGCCCTGGCGCGCCACGCGGCGCTCGCGCCGGGGCTGCGGGTGCTCGACCTCGCGGCCGGCACCGGCACCACCGCCCTCGCGCTGCTGCCGGCGCTGGGCGAGCCGCTGCAGCTCGACTGCGTGGAGCCCTCGCGGCCGATGCGCGAGGCCGGGCGCCAACGCCTGGGTGATCGGCTCGGGCTGCGCTGGATCGGGTCGCTCGATGAGGCCGGCGGGCCCTACGACCGCATCGTCTGCAGTGCCGCCATCTGGCAGTGGCCGGACCTGCAGCGCTTGCTGCATGGGCTGGCCGAGCGGCTCGCGCCCGGCGGCGCGCTGGTGTTCAACATCCCGGCCGCCTACGTGGGCGAACCCGACGGCCCCGGCGGCGGCAGCGACCCCTGGCTCACCGGGCTGGCCGCCCGGCTGGGCCCGGCGCCCGCAGCAGCAGCGGCGGCCCCCGCGCCGCCACCCCCTGCGGCGCAGATCGACCGCTGGCTGTCCGAGGCCGGGCTGGTGGTGCAGCGCTGGCAGCAGCGGCAACGCCTGAGCCAGGCCGCGTGGTGTGACTGGCACAAGGTCCCCGTGATCACCGACACCCGCTGGCCGGGTGTTGATGCCGGCGAGCGAGCGCGGCGCATCGACGCGGCGGCCGCCGGTCTGGACAAGGCGTCGTGGCGCCCCGAGCGCTGGTTGGGCTGGACGGCGTGGCGCCCCTGGTGCGCGGTGCAGCCGCTGCCAGCACCGGATGTGTTGCGGGCCTGCGTGCCGGCCGCCCCGCTGCGCCGGCTGCGCAGCCTGGCGCTCGCGGCTGCACGCGAGGCCGGCCTTGTGAACGCCCGTGGTCAGTGGCGCGGCGGGCGTGCTGCCGCGGCGCACGAGGTGCCCGGCTGGGCCGCCTGGCAGCAGCGCGTGGCCGCACGGCCGGAGTTCCACGCGCTGGCCGAAGCACCGGCCCTGCTCTCGGCGCTGGCGCAGCGGGTGGGCCGCGCCGTGCTGCCCCACCAGGGGAGCGTGTGCCGCCTCGCGCCGCCGGCGCACCAGGTGCCGCCAACACCCGCGCACGCCGACGCCGAGTACCTGCCCGACGCGCCCGGTGTGTGGAACCTGTGGCTGCCGCTGCACGACTGCGCCTTGCACGAGGGCGGCCTGTTGCTGCAAGCGCCGCAGGCGGACGGCTGGTGCGGCGGAGCGCTGGCGCTGGGCGATGCGCTGGTCTTCAGCGCGCGGCGCCGGCATGCCGCGCATCCCAACCAGCGGCTCCAGCAGCCGCGCCTGTCGGTGGACTTCCGCTTCCGCGCCCTGCCCTGATCAGGCCTTCACGAGCAGGCACACCGCGCGTGTCTCGATCGCGCGGCCCTCGCCCACCGGGCCCATCTTCTCGGCCGTCTTGGCCTTCACGTTGACGGCGCCGGCGTCGAGCTGCAGTGCCGCGGCGATGCGCTCGCGCATGGCGCCGATGTGCGGTGCCATCTTCGGTGCCTGCGCGACGATGGTGCTGTCGATGTTGCCGATGCGCCAGCCGGCCTCGCGCACGCGGCGCGCGGCCTCCTGCAGCAGCACCACGGAATCCGCGCCCTTGAAGCGGGGGTCGGTGTCGGGGAAGTGGCGGCCGATGTCACCCAGGCCCGCGGCGCCGAGCAGCGCATCGGTGATGGCATGCAGCAGCGCGTCGGCATCGGAATGGCCGAGCAGGCCGTGGCTGTGCGGAATCGTCACGCCACCCAGGATGAGTGGCCGGCCGGTGACCAGCTGGTGCGTGTCCCAGCCTTCGCCGATGCGCAAAGGGATGTCGGTCATCGGGTGCGCAGCAGGCGCTCGGCCAGCGCGAAGTCCGCGGGCCAGGTGAGCTTGAGGTTCTCGGCATCGCCAGGCACGAGCCTGGGGTGCAGCCCAAGCGCTTCGACGGCGCTGGCCTCGTCGGTGACGGCATCGCCGGCCTGGCGCAGCGCGCCTTGCAGCAGCCCCAGCCTGAACATCTGCGGCGTCTGCGCCAGCCACTTGCCGGCGCGGCTGAGCGTGGCGACCGAGCGGTCGTTGTCGGCCGACTTCAGCGTGTCGGCCAAGGGCAGCGCCAGCAGGCCGCCGACCTTGTCGGCCCCGCAGGCGTCGATCAGCCGCTGCACCCAGGCCGGCCGCAGCAGGCAGCGTGCGGCGTCGTGCACCAGCACCCAGTCACCGTCGTGTGCGCCACGGCGGCGCAACTCCGTGAGGCCCGCGGCCACGCTCGCGGCTCGCGTGGCGCCGCCGCAGCGCGCCACCCAGGCACGTTCGCCGGTGAACTGGGGCGCATGCTGCTCGAAGGCGGCGTCACCCGGCGCCAGCACCACCAGCGTGGCGGAGAGTTCGGGCACGGCCGCCAGCGCCTCGAGCGTGTGCGCCACCACGGCCTGTGCGCCGAGCCGCGCGTACTGCTTGGGCCCCGCGGTGCCGGCCCGCTCGCCCACGCCGGCGCAGGGCACGAGCGCAAAGCAGCGGGCGGTGTCAGGCATGCGACGGATTCTAGAATCGCCGGTCACGCGCCCCGCGGCAGCCGCTGCGGGGCGGTTTGCTTTTTCTGCGCTCGATGCAACTGCCTTCCATCGCTCCCGGCAAACGCCACCAGATGGCGCGGCCCATCGGTTCCGCCGACGCGCTGCTGCTCGCGCGCCTGGGCCGCAGCCATGTCGATGCCCACCGCGTGCTGGCCGTCTTCAGCGCCGAGCCCGCCGACACGCAACGCCTGGCCGACGAGATCCCCTTCTTCGACCCGACGCTGCGCGTGGCCGTGTTCCCCGACTGGGAGACCCTGCCCTACGACAGCTTCAGCCCGCACCAGGACCTGATCAGCGAGCGCCTGGCCACGCTGTGGCGCATCCACCAGCGCGACGTCGACGTGGTGCTGCTGCCCGCCACCACCGCACTCACGCGCCTGGCACCCCCTTCGTTCCTGGCCGGCACCACCTTCCAGTTCAAGCAGAAGAGCAAGCTCGACGAGGCCAGGCTGAAGGGCCAGCTCACGCTGGCCGGCTACCAGCACGTGAGCCAGGTCGTGAGCCCGGGCGAGTACGCCGTGCGCGGCGGGCTCATCGACCTCTTCCCGATGGGCAGCCTGGTGCCCTACCGCGTGGACCTGTTCGGTGACGAGGTCGATTCCATCCGCACCTTCGACCCCGACACGCAGCGCAGCCTCTACCCCGTGCCCGAGGTGCGCCTGCTGCCGGGCCGCGAGTTCCCGCTCGACGAAGCCGCACGCACCGCGTTCCGCGCGCGCTGGCGCGAGAAGATCGACGGCGACCCGACACGGGCACGGCTGTACAAGGACATGGCGCAGGGCGTGGCCGGTGGCGGCATCGAGTACTACCTGCCCCTGTTCTTCGACGAGGTGGCCACGGTCTTCGACTACCTGGGTCCCGAGGCCGCGCTGTGCCTGCACGGCAAGGTGGACGAAGCGCTGGAGCGCTTCTGGACCGACACCCGCGAGCGCCACCGCTTCCTGCAGCATGACCCCGAGCGGCCGATCCTGCCGCCGGCGGCGATCTTCATGCCGGCGGAGGAGTTCTTCGCGCGCACGCAGCCGCATGCCACGCTCTCGGTGCGCGGCAGCGAGCCGCTGGAATGGGCAAGGCCGCTGCCGGACCTCAGCATCGACCGCGGCAGCGAAGACCCGCTGGGGCAGCTCGAACGGCACCTGAAGGCCACGCAGCACCGTGTGCTGCTGCTGGGTGAAAGCGATGGCCGGCGCGAAAGCCTGATCGAGCTGCTGCGCGACCACCACATCAGCGTGCCCAGCGTGGATTCGCTGGAAGCGTTCATCACCGGCGACGAGAAGGTGGCCATCGCCGCCGCGCCACTGGCCGAGGGCTTCCACTGGCACGAACCCGACGGCGGTGTCAGCGTCCAGTTCGTCACCGAGACCGAGCTCTTCGCCACCACGCGCGAGACCCGCCGGCGGCGCAAGCAGGAGCAGGTCAGCAACGTCGATGCGCTGATCAAGGACCTGTCGGAGCTGAAGATCGGCGATCCGGTGGTGCACCTGAACCACGGCATCGGGCGCTACCAGGGCCTGCTGAACATCGACATCGGCGAAGGGCCGAGCGAGTTCCTGCACCTCGAGTACGCCGACAAGGCAACGCTCTACGTGCCGGTGGCGCAGCTGCACCTGATCAGCCGCTACACCGGCGTCAGCGCCGAGGAAGCGCCGCTGCACAAGCTGGGCAGTGGCCAATGGGAGAAGGCGCGGCGCAAGGCGGCCGAGCAGGTGCGCGACACGGCGGCCGAGCTGCTCAACCTCTACGCCCGCCGCGCCGCACGCGAAGGTTTTGCGCACCGCTTCAGCCCGCAGGACTACGAAGCCTTCGCCACCTCTTTCGGCTTCGAGGAAACCGCCGACCAGCGCGCCGCCATCCACGCCGTCATCCAGGACATGATCAGCCCGAAGCCGATGGACCGCCTGGTGTGCGGCGATGTCGGCTTCGGCAAGACCGAGGTCGCGCTGCGTGCTGCCTTCGTGGCCGTGCATGGCGGCAAGCAGGTGGCGCTGCTGGCGCCCACCACGCTGCTGGCGGAGCAACACCACCAGACGCTGACCGACCGCTTCGGCAAGTGGCCGGTGAAGATCGCCGAGCTCTCGCGCTTCCGCAGCCCCAAGGAGGTGAAGGCGGCACTGGAAGGCATTGCCGACGGCAGCGTGGACATCGTCGTCGGCACGCACAAGCTGCTGAGTTCCGACGTGAAGTTCCAGCGCCTGGGCCTGCTCGTGATCGACGAGGAACACCGCTTCGGCGTGCGCCACAAGGAGGCCATGAAGGCGCTGCGCGCCGAGGTGGACGTGCTCACGCTCACCGCCACGCCGATCCCGCGCACGCTGGGCATGGCGCTCGAAGGCCTGCGCGATCTGTCGGTGATCGCCACCGCGCCGCAGCGCCGCCTGGCCATCAAGACCTTCGTGCGCAACGAGGGCAACGGCGTGGTGCGCGAAGCCGTGCTGCGCGAGTTGAAGCGCGGCGGGCAGGTCTACTTCCTGCACAACGAGGTCGAGACGATCGAGAACCGCAAGCAGAAGCTGGAGGAGATCCTGCCCGAAGCGCGCATCGCCATCGCGCATGGCCAGATGCCCGAGCGCGATCTGGAGCGCGTGATGCGCGACTTCGTGGCGCAGCGCTTCAACGTGCTGCTGTGCTCCACCATCATCGAGACCGGCATCGACGTGCCCACGGCCAACACCATCGTCATCAGCCGCGCCGACAAGTTCGGCCTGGCGCAGTTGCACCAGTTGCGCGGCCGCGTGGGCCGCAGCCACCACCAGGCCTACGCCTACCTGCTGGTGCCGGACGTCGAGGGCCTGACGAAGCAGGCGGCGCAGCGGCTGCAGGCGATCCAGGACATGGAAGAGCTGGGCTCGGGCTTCTACCTGGCCATGCACGACCTCGAGATCCGCGGCGCCGGCGAGGTGCTGGGCGAGAACCAGAGCGGAAACATGATGGAAGTGGGCTTCCAGCTCTACAACGACATGCTGGCCGAGGCCGTGCGCTCGCTGAAGGCCGGGCGCGAGCCCGACCTGCTGAACCCGCTCAACGCGCTCTATGGCGGTACCGAGATCAACCTGCACGCCCCCGCGCTGCTGCCCGACGCCTACTGCGGCGACGTGCACACGCGGCTGAACCTCTACAAGCGCCTGGCCACGGCCGAGAAGCCCGAACAGATCGACCTGCTGCTGGAAGAGATCACCGACCGCTTCGGCAAGCTGCCCACCCAGGGCCAGACCCTGTTCGACACCCACCGGCTGCGGGTGCTGGCCAAGCCCTATGGCGTGCTCAAGATCGACGCGAGCCCGAAGCTCATGAACGTGACCTTCCGTGCCAACGCGCCCATCGACGCGCAGCGCATCATCCAGCTCGTGCAGAAGAACCGCGCCATCAAGCTCGCCGGCAACGACAAGCTGCGCATCGAGCGCGAGATCAGCCAGCCGGCCGACCGCGCGCACTTCCTGCGCGACCTGCTCAAGGCCCTGGGACAACCGCTGCCTGCGGCCTGAACGGGCGCCACCCGATGCACCACCCCCACCTGCCCCTGAATGGCCCGGCCATGGCTTGCGCCAGCCGCTGCCGGCCCCCGACCCCGCAGCCGGGCTCGGTGCCGGAACTGCACGCGGCGCCCGGCCTGAGGCTGCGCGCTGCGCCACCCCGCTCCGATGAGGCCTGGGGCCTGGAAACACCGCTGCCGGTGGGCGAGCGCACGGTGGCCCTGGTACCCCTGCACTTGGAGCGCCGCACCCTCGACGGCGGCCCAGAGCCCCTGAACTGCTGAAACCGATGAGCACCGCTTCCGATCCTGGCCTTGTCGTGCGTGGCTTCGAGCCGCCGCTGAAGCTGGCCGACTTCCGGCTGGTCGCCTTCGACATGGACTCGACGCTGATCAACATCGAGTGCATCGACGAGATCGCCGACGCCGCCGGCCGCAGGGCCGAGGTGGCGGCCATCACCGAAGCCGCGATGCGCGGCGAGATCACCGACTACGCCGACAGCCTGCGCCGGCGCCTGGCGCTGCTGCGCGGCGTGCCGGTATCGGCCCTGCAGGCGGTGTACGAGCAGCGCCTGCAGCTCAACGAGGGCGTCGAGGCCTTCGTGCGGGCCTGCCAGGCCGCAGGCTTGAAGACGCTGCTGGTCAGTGGCGGCTTCACCTTCTTCAGCGAACGTGTGCGCCAGCGCCTCCAGCTGGACTTCGCGCGCGCCAACATGCTGGAGATCGAGGGCGGCCTGCTCACCGGCCGCCTGGTGCCGCGCCCCTGGGGCGAGATCGTCGACGGTGCCGAGAAGCGCCGGGTGCTGCTGGAGGTGGCCGAGCTGATGGGCATCGCGCCCGAGCAGGCCATCGCCGTGGGCGACGGCGCGAACGATCTGCCGATGATGGGCGTGGCGGGCCTGTCGATCGCGTTCCATCCCAAGCCGGCCGTGCTGCAGCAGGCCATGCTGTCGATCACGCGCGGCGGCATGGACCGCGCGCTCGGCGTGCTGCGCTAGGTACCGCCGCGCTCAGCGGTCGCTGTTGAATACCAGCTCGACGCGGTGCTGGCGCGGCGCCGGTGAAGGCGCAAAACGCCATTGTTCGACTGCCGCCACCAGCACGCGGTGCATGCCGCGTGGGGCGACCGAAACCACGGCAACGTCGCCGACGCTGCCGTCGGGCCTGATCGTCATGTCCACCGCCACGGTGGCGTTGCGCCCCAGTTCGTCGAGCAGGCGCCGCGGGACGTCGGGCTCCACCATCGACAGCAGCCGCGGCTTGGCCTGCGCCACTTCGAGCGAGGGTGCTGCCACCGGCATCGCACTCAGCACCGGCGCGGCGACCGCGGCGCTGCCGGTGGGCGCCAGCGCCGGCACAGCCTGCGGGGCCCGGCCCTGCTCCAGTTCGGAGTTGAGCGTGATCTGCGCCGCAATGGGTGCCGGCGGCGGGCTCGCCGGCGCTGCGGCGCTGGCCGGTGCCGCTGCGGCGCGTGCCACCACGGGCTCCGCCACGGACGTGGCCGGCACCGTCGCAGGGGCCGTGCTGCGGCTGACCACGGGGCGAACGCTGGCTTCAGCCGCCGGGGCGGGCGGCGCGGCATCCTCGCCAGCGCGCCTCTTGGCCTTGCTGGCCTCCAGGATGATGCGCATGGGGCTGGCCGCCTGCTTGCGAGCGCGCTCCATGGCGGCTGCGGCCTCGGCAGCGGCATCGTCCTTCGGCTTCGCGGCCTGGGCCACGGCTGCCGAAACGGCCAAGGCCGAGAAGGCGGCAACCCACCAATCACGCTTCGTCACGACGGGACCTCCAGCAACTTCAGCGCGGCTTGTGGCCGGCCGCCTGTCGGATGTCGGCACCGTTCGGGCCGACTTGAGTGCAGGCAATCCTGGATTCTAGGGAGGCATGGCGCGGCGCAACAAGCACATTGCGGCGTCAATACAGGGCAAACCCACCCGCCGGGTCGGGTGGGTTGGTGACCTACGGCGCCAAGTGGCGCGCCAGAAAGGCCTCCAACTGCCGGGCGAAGTCCAGCCGGGTCTCCAGCAACACCCAGTTGTGGCCCTCCTTCTCGTAGAAGACGTACTGCGGAGGCCTGCCAAGTTCGGTCAAGGCCTTGCGCAGGCGCTCGCCATGCTCCGGCAGCACCCGGGCGTCAGTGCCACCCACGCCCAGCAGCAGCGGGGCCTTGATCTCGGCGGCACGCAGCAACGGCGTGACGCTGTCGAGCATGGCCGCGTCCTTGCTGGGGTCGCCGATGAGTCGGGGCAGATCCACATCGCGCACCGTATCGGCCATGTCGCTGTCGATGTTCCACTTCAGCATCAGGCGTGGGTCGGTGACAGCCACCCACGCGGCACCGCAGCGGTAAGCATCAGGCTGGCGGATGAGGCCCATCAGCGTGGCGTAGCCGCCGTAGCTGGCGCCGGCAATGCAGACACGCTTCGGGTCGGCGTGCCCCGCCTTGACGGCCCAGGCCAACGCGTCGGCAATGTCGTCCTGCATGGCAAGCCCCCACTGCTTCCAGCCGGCGCGGTAGTGGGCCGACCCGTAGCCGCGGCTGCCCCGGAACTCCGGCTCCAGCACCAGGTACCCACGCGAGGCCAGGAACTGGGCCATCGGCTCCCATTCCCAGTAGCGGCCGCGCACCCAGGGACCGCCGTGCACCAGCACGACGGTCGGCAGTGGGCCCCGGCTGCCGGCGGGCCTGGTGTGCCAGACCGGCAGGCGCAGCCCATCGCGCGCCGTTGTGAACTCCAGATCCGTGCTGCCCATGCGGCGGGCATCGATCCCGCTGCGCACGTCGGCCAGCTTGCGCCAGCGCCCGTCTGTGGCCGTGTGCACCCAGTACTGGCCGGGGTCCCTGTCGGTGTACGAGAACACCAGCGTCACCATGTCGGCTTCCCCGCAGCGTCGGCACGTCAGGCGGTTGATCCGCCCACGCAGGCGCGTGTCGGCCTGCTGCTGCATGGCCTTCAAGCGGTCGTCGGTCCAGGCCGTCACCTCCGCGTCCACAAACGCCCGTACGCCCAGCAGGCGGCCCCCTCGCCCGTCAGTGATCACCTGCCCCACGAAGTCGAAGCCTGGCGTGCGGACCAGCGGCTCGGCTTCCAAGCGAGCGTGACCGACGTCGTAGCGCTTGATAGTGCCAAAGCCCGATGCGTCGTTTTCGCGCACGTAAAGCCGGCCTTGCGAGTCGACCGAGTCGGGGGTGAATGGCTGCTCGAACAGGTCGGATTCGTAGACCCGCAGCCAGCCCTCGCGCCCCGGCACGCGCAGGTGCAGGGCCACGCGCGAGCCGCGCCGGGTGGTCACCGCTCGAGGCTCTCCGCCGGGGCTGAAGAACCACTCCCGGGCCGCGCCGGGCGCATCGGCGGCCGCTGCACGCACGCGGCCGGTGACGACATTCAGCCGCTTCGCGATGACCGCCTCGGGTTCGCCGCTGGCGCTATAGATCCATTCGCCGACGATGACTTCGTCGTTGCCACCGTCTGCGTGCAGCAGCACGTGTGCGGGGTGCAGGGGCGCACGGTCGCGGCGCGTGCTGGCGGCCGTGGAGACACGGCCCTGTTGCACGAGCACATGCCCCTTCCCGCCCGCGGCGACGGGCACGCTCCACAGGCCAGGCCATTCGGCGCGCTGATCTCCGCTGGCCTTGAACCGATCCTCGAAGGCGAAAACGAGCCAGTCGTCATTGACCCACTCGAACTCGCCGATGTCGATGCTGTTGAAGTGCGCCAGGACCCGGCCGAGTTTCCACTCCTGCAGGTCGAACAAGACAAGCGCGCTGCGGGCACCGGGCGCACGCGTTGTCATGGCCGCCCAGCGCCCGGAGGGTGACAGGCGCACCACATCGATGTCCGGATCGCGGAAGAACACCTCCGCGGGCAGGGGCGCTGCCGCCTCCTGCGCAGGCGCCCCGGCGCACAGCAACAGCGCGCCCAACAGCAGCGCGCGACGGACCATCCTCATCCGGAACCTCCCTGGCCGTGGTACCGCCCCGGCGCCGGGCGATTCTGACGTTAGCGGAGCTTCACTTGAAGCCCACGCGATCGAGCATCTGCTGCACCTGCGCCGTGTTGGCGCCCACCTTGGCCACCGGCACCGTCTCGGTCCTGAAGCTGCCCAGGCTCGCCAGCGCCGCGTTGGGTGCCGCGCCGGCCACCACCGGGTACTCGTTGTTGCCGTCGGCGAAGTAACGCTGCGCGCTGTCGCTGGCCAGGTACTCGAGGAAGGCCACGGCCGCGTCGCGGTTCTTGGCGTGGTGCGCCACGGCCGCACCGGCCACGTTCACGTGCGTGCCCATGCCGGCCTGGTCGGGGAACATCACGCCGACTTTCTCCACCACCGCCCGGTCCTCCGGCTTGCTGCTGCGCAGCAGGCGCGCGAAGTAGTAGCTGTTGGTCACCGCCACGCCGCATTCGCCGCTGGCCACGCCGCGGATCTGGTCGGTGTCGCCGCCCTTGGGGTCGCGCGCCAGGTTGGCCACCACGCCCTTGAGCCAGGCCTCGGTCCTGGCCGGGCCCTGGCGTTCGAGCATGCTGCCGAAGAGGCTCAGGTTGTAGGGGTGCGAGCCGCTGCGGATGCAGATCTGGCCCTTGAGCGCGGGCGCTGCGAGCTTTTCGTAGCTGTCGACGTCGCTGGCCTTGAGGCGGGCCTTGTCGTAGACCACGATGCGCGCACGCGTGGACATGCCGAACCACTGCGGCCCCTGGCCCGCGTCGGCGGCGCGCAGCGCGGCGGGGATGCGCTGCTCCAGCACCGCCGATTTCACGGGCTGGAACAGGCCGTCCTGCTCGCCGCGCCACAGGCGCGCTGCGTCCACGAGCAGGATCACGTCGGCCGGGCTGGCACTGCCCTCGGCCTTCAGCCGCGCCAGGATGCCGGCGTCGTCGGCCTCCACCCGGTTGATCTTGATGCCGGTGGCGCGCGTGAAGTCGCTGTAGAGCGCTTCGTCCGTCTGGTAGTGGCGGGCGGAGTAGAGGTTGAGCACCTTGTCCTGGGCCAGCGCAGGCTGGGCGATGGCGAAGGCCGCGAGTGCGGCGCCGGTCAGGCGGGTGAGTGAGCGGGCGAGGGTCATGGTCACGCGGGGGTCGAGTCTTTGCGAGCGCGTATCTTAATGCGAATGATTCGCAAAACGAAATCCACGATACAGATCAGGACTCAATCTGCGCCCAGGCCCTGTCCAGCCGCTTGGCGCTTACCGGCTGCGGCGTGCGCAGCTCCTGCGCGAACAGGCTCACGCGCAGCTCCTCCAAAAGCCAGCGGTACTCGTCCAGGCGGGCATGGCCGGCACCCTTGAGCTCGGCCACGCGGCGCAGCCAGCGCTGCTCGAGCGGGCGCAGTTCGGCCAGGCGCGTGCCGTCACGCGCGGGGTCGGCGCGCAGCTTGTCCAGGCGCAGCGTCACCGCCTTCAGATACCGCGGCAGGTGCTGCAGCGCGGCCCAGGGCGTGGCCAGCAGGAAGCGCTTGGGCACCAGGCGCTGCAGCTGGGCGGCCACGTCGTCGGCCACCTCCTTGGGCGGGCGGCTGTCCTTGAGCTTGCGCTGGGCGATGGCGTACTCGGCCAGCACGGCGTGGGCCTGGCGCGCCACCTCGGCGGCGATGAGGTTCAGGCGTGCACGGCCTTCTTCGACGCGGCGCTTGAAGCTGGCCTCGTCCGCCGGCAGCGGTTCGGCAAGGAAGGCACGGTCCAGTGCCACCGCCACGATCTGCTCGCGCAGATCCTCCAGCGTGCCCAGCGGCATGTAGGCGCCGGCCATCAGCTGCAGGTCGGGGATGTTCTTTTCCAGGTACTTCAGCGGCTCCTTGATCTGCAGCGCCACCAGGCGGCGCAGGCCGGCGCGGTGCTTCGCGGCGGCGACCTCGGGCTCGTCGAAGACCTCGATCTCCACGTGTGACCCCTTGTCGATGAGCGCCGGGAAGCCCACCAGCACCTGGGCGCCCTTCTTGAGCTCCAGCAGCTCGGGCAGTTCACCGAAGGTCCAGGCGGTGTAGCCCTGCGCGGCGGCGAGCGCGGGCGGCGGCGGCTCTACCACGGTGGCCACGACGCCACGGCCGGGCGGTGGTGCCGCCGCAGGCGCGGGCAGCGGCGCCGCAGCCACCTTCAGCGCCGCCAGCGCCTGGAAGGCGGTGCGCGCCTGGCCGCCGAGCTCGGCTTTCAGGCTCGCCAGATCACGCCCCGCGCCGAGCTGGCGGCCGTGTTCATCGACCACGCGGAAGTTCATGAACTGGTGCGGCTGCAGCTGCTCCAGCTTGAAGTCGTTGCGCTGCACCGCCAGCTGCGTGCGCTCGCGCACCGCCTTCAGCAGAGCGTCCATCAGGCTGCCCTGCGCAAACGGCACCAGCTCGCAGAACTCCGCCGCGTACTCGGGCAGCGGCACCAGGCGGCTGCGCGGGCGCTGGTGCAGCGTCTTGCACAGCGCAAGCACCTTGGCCTGCAGCATGCCGGGCACGAGCCACTCACATCGCTCGTCGCTGACCTGGTTGAGCGCGTAGATCGGCACGGTGACGGTGATGCCGTCCTTGGCATCACCGGGCTCGTGCAGGTAACTCGCGGCGCAGTCGATGCCACCCAGCCGCACGGTCTTCGGGAAGGCCGCGGTGGTGATGCCCGCGGCCTCGTGGCGCATCAGCTCCTCACGCGTGAGCTGCAGCAGCTTCGGCGCCTTCTTCACCTCCTCGCGGTACCAGCGCTCCAGCGTGGCGCCGCTGCACACCTGGGCGGGCAGCTGCTGGTCGTAGAAGGCGAAGATGAGCTCGTCGTCCACCAGCACGTCCTGGCGGCGTGCCTTGTGCTCCAGCTCCTGCACCTGCGCCACCAGCTTGCGGTTGTGGGCCAGGAACGGCAAACGCGTGTCCCAGTCGCCTTCCACGAGGGCCTCGCGGATGAAGATCTGCCGCGCCGCCGCGGCATCGACATCGCCGAAGTTCACGCGCCGGTTGTTGTAGACCACGATGCCGTACAGCGTGGCGCGTTCCAGCGCCACCACCTCGGCGGCCTTCTTCTCCCAGTGCGGCTCCAGCAGCTGCTTCTTCAGCAGGTGGCCCGCCAGCGGCGGGATCCACTGCGGCTCGATGGCCGCGAGGCCACGGCCGAACAGGCGCGTGGTCTCCACCAGCTCCGCGGCGATCAACCAGCGCCCCGGCTTCTTGCTCAGGTGCGCGCCGGGGTGGCGCCAGAACTTGATGCCGCGCGCACCGAGGTACCAGTCCTCGTCGTCGCTCTTGCAGCCGATGTTGCCGAGCGAGCCGGCCAGCAGGCTCTGGTGGATCTGCTCGTAGCTCGCCGGCAGCGTGTTCAGCCGCCAGCCCTGCTCGGCCACCACGGTGTGCAGCTGCGAATGGATGTCGCGCCACTCGCGCACCTTGCGCGGGCTGATGAAGCTGTCACGCAGGCGCTGCTCCTGCTGGCGGTTGGTGAGCTTGTGCGTGTCGACATGCTCGGCCTTCTGCGCCGCGTGGCCGTGGTTGCCGCGGCCTTCCTCGATCCACCTCCAGAGCTTGAGCGTGCCCATGAACTCCGATCGTTCATCGTCGAAGGGCTTGTGCTTCTGGTCGGCGGCCTGCTGCTGCTCCAGCGGGCGGTCGCGCGCGTCCGGGCCGCTGAGCGAGGCGGCGATCACCAGCACTTCCGTCAGCGCCTGGCGGTTGCGCGCCTCCAGGATCATGCGGCCCACGCGCGGGTCCAGCGGCAGGCGTGCCAGCTCGCGGCCCACTGCCGTGAGCTCGTTGTCGTCGTCCACCGCGCCGAGTTCGGCCAGCAGCGCGTAGCCGTCGGCGATCGCCTTCTTCGGCGGCGGCTCGACGAAGGGGAAGTCCTCCACCAGGCCGAGGTGCAGCGCCTTCATGCGCAGGATCACCGCAGCCAGGCTGCTGCGCAGGATCTCGGGGTCGGTGAAGCGCGGTCGCGACGCGAACTCGTCCTCGCCGTAGAGCCGGATGCACACGCCGTTGGCCACGCGCCCGCAGCGCCCCGCACGCTGCTGCGCCGCGGCCTGGCTGATGCCCTCCACCTGCAGCTGCTCGACCTTGTTGCGGTAGCTGTAGCGCTTCACGCGCGCCAGGCCGCTGTCGATCACGTAGCGGATGCCGGGCACCGTGAGCGAGGTCTCGGCGACGTTGGTGCTGAGCACGATGCGGCGGCCGTTGCCCGCTTCGAAGACGCGGTCCTGCTCCTGCTGGGACAGGCGTGCGAACAAGGGCAGCAGCTCCGGCTGGGGCCCGCCGCGCATCGTGGCCGCAAGGTGCTTGCGCAGGTGGTCGGAGGCCTCGCGGATCTCGCGTTCGCCGGGCAGGAAGACGAGGATGTCGCCGGGACCTTCGCGCCAGAGTTCGTCCACCGCGTCGGCGATCGCGTCGCTGAGGTCGAAGTCGCGCTTCTCCTCGAAGGGCCGCCAGCGCTGCTCCACCGGGAACAGCCGGCCGCTGACCATGATCACCGGCGCCGGGCCGCGCATGCTGGCGAAATGCTGCGCGAAACGGTCGGCGTCGATCGTGGCGCTGGTGACGATGATCTTCAGGTCGGGCCGGCGCGGCAGCAGCTGGCGCAGGTAGCCGAGCAGGAAGTCGATGTTGAGGCTGCGCTCGTGCGCCTCGTCGATGATCAGCGTGTCATACGCCTTGAGCAGCGGGTCGCGCTCGGTCTCGGCGAGCAGGATGCCGTCGGTCATGAGCTTGACCGAGGCGCCGGGCTGCAGCCGGTCCTGGAAGCGCACCTTGTAGCCCACCACCTCGCCCAGCGGCGAGTCCAGCTCCTGCGCGATCCGCTTGGCCACGCTGGAAGCCGCGATGCGCCGTGGCTGCGTGTGGCCGATCAGGCCTTTGCCCCCCGCGCCCAGCCCACGGCCGAGCTCGAGGCAGATCTTGGGCAGCTGGGTCGTCTTGCCCGATCCGGTCTCGCCGCACGCGATGACCACCGGGTGCTCGCGGATCGCACGCGCGATCTCCTCGCGCCGCGAAGAGACGGGCAGCGATTCGGGAAAGCGGATCGGGGGGATCGAGGAAGGAACGCTGGCCGGCACGGGGCGCGGATTATCCGCAGCCGGCGAAGGTCACGTGGGCATCGGCTTGTACGCGATGACGTTGAGGACGGCGCCCTGCGGATCCTGCAGCACCGCAAAGCGGCCGATCTCGGGGATGTCCATCGGCCCCGCGATCAGCTTGCCCCCCAATGACTGGCACTTCTGCACCGTCTCGTCGGTGTTGGCCACCGTCACGTACGGGCCCCACATCGGCGGCATCGGCGGTGCGTCGGGCGGCGGTGCCATCGTGCCGCCGATCGAGGTGTCGCCGACCTTGAACACGGTGTACTCGCCTCCCTGCCCCATCGGCATCGTCTCGGCGCGCCAGCCGAAGAGCTGGCCGTAGAAGGCCGCGGCTGCTTTCGGGTCGGGTGTCATCAGCTCGGTCCAGCTGAAGGCGCCCGGGGTGGTGTAGACATCCTCGTAGGCTTTCATCGCGTTGGCTCCTGGCACGGGTGAGGCCGGATGCTGCTGCACAATCGTGACAACGGTCAACGCCCCTGCATGAGCCTCGTCTTCCCCCACACCTTCGTGCCCTGGTTCCGGGCCGTGGCGCCCTACATCCACGCCTACCGCGGCAAGACCTTCGTCGTGGGCCTGGCGGGCGAGGCCATCGCCGCCGGCAAGCTCAACACCTTCGTGCAGGACCTGGCCATCCTGCACGCCATGGGCCTGAAGCTGGTGCTGGTGCACGGCTTCCGGCCGCAGGTGAACGAGCAGCTCGCGGCCAAGGGCCATGTCTCGAGGTACCACCGCGGCGTGCGCATCACCGACCCGGTGGCGCTCGACGCCGCGCAGGAAGCCGCCGGCCAGCTGCGCTTCGAGATCGAGGCCGCGTTCTCGCAAGGCCTGCCCAACACACCCATGGCCAACAGCACCGTGCGTGTGGTGTCGGGCAACTTCCTCACCGCGCGGCCGGTGGGCATCATGGACGGCATCGACTTCCAGCACAGCGGCCTGGTGCGGCGCGTGGATTCCGCCGCCATCCGCCGTGCCATCGACATCGGCGCGCTGGTGCTGCTCTCGCCCTTCGGCTTTTCGCCCACGGGTGAAGCCTTCAACCTGACGATGGAAGACGTGGCCACCAGCACCGCCATCGCGCTGCAGGCCGACAAGCTGGTGTTCGTGGGGGAGGTCGCCGGCATCCACGAAAGCGCGGCCGACCCCGAAAGCCCGATCGACACCGAACTGGCCCTGGCCGACGCCAAACGCATGCTGGCCGCCCTGCCCGCGCCGACGCAGCCCACC